>ERZ777011.287-NODE-287-length-81809-cov-102.581391_pt1 | contig 81809 bp, 59 predicted proteins | sample MGYA00374964_ERZ777011 | MGnify/ENA primary metagenome ERZ777011 (study PRJEB29310, sample SAMD00008975) | mouse gut metagenome | study: EMG produced TPA metagenomics assembly of the Metagenome analysis of fecal microbiota from mouse which was promoted... | reverse complement strand
GTATACTTTCTGTTGTTGTGAGGAGCATGACGGAGACTATGTGACGAATAAAAACTGGTCGGTAAAGCCTATCTAACATAATCTCAGGAAAATTTAAACAGGCTCTTACAAAGAAGAAAAGAAACGCCCTGATTATAATTTGCACGTCAACATCAATCTTCCTTCTGAGGTACTGGAAAAAAATTAGATGGAAAAGATATAAACAGGATAAATAGCAACTTCTTCATAAAACAGACATAAATAAAAGAAACCTGCTTACCAAAAGAATACCATCTTTTCAGTAAGCAGGCTTTCACTCATATTCAAAAATGCAAAGAGCAAAAACTCTCACAAATTTGTGTGTTTCATTAATTGATAGCTATCGGAGCATCCAACGTCTTAATAGTAATTCCATTTGTAGTACCGTTTATACGCCCTGTGGCATCTTTAATAACTCCACCTTCCTGAGTCTCCGATCCGTCTAGTTTATAATAAAGTGCCAAGCCTTCTGAAGCAGGGTCAACCCCCAGCATATTCTGCTTAAGTTGATTTTCCGTACGGGCTACACTCCAAACACGGACTTCACTCATTTTACCATGGAATGGACGTTCACCCCATTTGAAACCATAAATTCTACCAATATAAAAACCTATATCAGAATTCGGATCAAAACCGTCAATGCCCCAATCTGAACCTGCCCATTTCTCACCATTTACATAAATGCCGGTTTTTCCTGTCGGTTGATCATAAGTCAACGCTACATGATACCAACGATTTGTTAACAAAGGTTTCGTAACACGGTAGTTCTGTCCTCCGGCCACTTCCAAATAATCTTTAGGAGTAATTCCTCCTCCCGCATCACCGATACGGAGAATCATCACACCTTCGGTTCCCATAATCGTATTATTATCGAGGAAATAATCCACATTAACCAATGCTTCGTAAGTGAATGACGAGAAGAAAGTACCGACAGGGAACTTCACAGAAATATAGTGATTACTGAAGTTACCAGCTTTGGTAATTTTCAACGGTTTGGAGAAAAAGAAATATGCAATGTTTGTTCCTGAAAGAGTCGACACCGAAGACGAATGCACCCGCATAGGCAAAACATACGAGTTCCCAGCTTTCAAGGCTTCTAACCCGGAGAGTTCGACTTCTACATTATCCGCATACAATTTTCCACTCGAAATAGAAGATGTCGTACTGCTTAGCTTTACCTGCGAAACATCAAGCATTTCATAATTTGTGCCATACTTTGCATTGTATTCGTCTACTACACTTGGTTCGGCTACACTATATGATACGTCTACCTGAGAGGAAGTTGCTGACGAAAGTCTTGAAACCAGATCAAATGTCATTACATCCATTTCATCTTCCACCGAGAAATTATATTCCTTGCTTTCAAAATAAACCTTAGGCTCCAGCAGGTCGTTCATGCTGTCGTTGCAAGCGCCCAACAATAACGCCATACTACCTACCATCAAATAATAGAATATATGTTTATTCATCATCTTTTTACTGTTTTAGAATTTTATAAATCCACTTATTCCTGCGGTTTATTTTCCGCTTCGTTTTGTTTCGCTTTCCATTCATTGAAAACCCGCTGATTGATTTGAATAGCCTGACGCATCCATTTATAATTTGGCGTATTGTCATAATCATTATCAAAGCGATAAGCTCCTACTCCACCTTTATAACCTTCTCGCGGCATAGCAGCAGCCTGCTTCAGCAATTGACCTCCATTAGTGGCATACTTTTCAAAGTTCTCTGTGCAGATTATTTTCTTAGGATCAACGCCATAACCATCAAAACCGGGATTGGAACTACCATAACTTTGTATAATCCAATAATCGACATACTCATCCAATTCACGGGTAAGCCCATAAATATTTCCATCAATACAGATCATTTTATGTCCTTTACCTTCCGGATCGCTTTTCGGTCCAATGTAATTGTTCATCTCTTTAACCAAATGAATCAAATGCTTATTCTGACTCAATGTGCCATCCATATCAAACACACCACTACCAATTTCCCAGTCTACATCATAACCGTCCCATTCGTTTGCATACAAAGAATCGCACAGAGCTTTGGCAAACTTCGCCAGACATGCATAATGGTTTTCACTTTCAAACTGACCTTCAAATCCCCAATATTTCCAACGAGCTTGTTTCTTAGCCGTTTCCAATTGAGACGCCGACCAGCCTTCTGCCTCCGCTTGTTTTTCCACTTCGAGGTATACCGAATTTGGTGTCGCACCCTTACCAAGATAAGAAAGCAGACTTACCTGCAACAGTTTCGTTCCTTTCACCTTTTGCACAAACTCTTTATCTGCCTTCTGCTCCGGAGTGATTTCATAACGTCCTGGAGCGCCACTCCACATAGAAACAAAATCCATACTATCGGGCATAGCAGAGAGATATCCTCTTCGATAAGCTCCAGCAGGCGCCCAATTGGAATACCATCCGAAAGCTACAGGACGATTGTAATTCCAAGCAGTTGCCTTATAGGCGCGCAGATTGGCATAATATGCCTCACTCTCCGCATTGTTCATTGTGGCATACCCGCCTATATGGTCTATCTCAATATTCTCCACATCCATGCAAGAAGTAACCATCATGCCTGTCAATGGAATAATATATAACAATTTTCTTAATGATTTCATATTCTTCATCTGTATTAAAATGATACATGTAGGTTATCTCTTACAATCCCACCACAAACGGGTAGAAGACTTATCTTCGCCACCAGCACCGTTATTGAACAACTTCAAGGCTGCTTCATAAATAGCCTTTCCCTCGTTAGTCTGAGAAAAACTGGTGGGATAAATCATACGGCGAATACCGCCCTCAAGAGTTGCGCCTTGCACTGCTCCTTTCAAAGTCTTAATGACATTCAACTTCGGATAACCGGTTCTTCTCCATTCCGTCCAAGCTTCCTGTCCGTTAGGAAACAAAGCAATCCACTTCTGAATCATAATTTTTTCCAACTTCTGCTCAGTTGTCCCTTCAAACTTGACAGTAGTTTCACACGGAGCAGAAAGTGTTTGCCCATACTGATAATGGGAAAAAACATATGCCCGAGGTGGCAAATTGGAATTCATATAATCGTCTACAGGGTCGGTCACACCATTCTCCTGAAAAGACATATCAATGCCCTGTTTATACCATGAATCCGCACTGCCGAAACCTTCCCACACTAAAGCTGCTTCCGCACGCAAAAAATAGACTTCCGATGCACGCAGCCAATAGGTAGGAGTTCCACTTTGAATATTGGGTTTTGAGCAAGATTTGTAGATATCATTCTGCGCATTGGCATGCCCTGCCGGCACTGCTTGATATGTTTTTCCGTCGAAAGCCTCAACACCATAAGAGGCATTACCATCCATCGGCAAAAAATAAACGCTCAAACGCGGGTCTTCATATCCCATCAGATAAGAAAAGATGGAAGAACCCATACGAGCTTCATTATAGTTGCCTGCCAGCCATTCAATGTTGTTGCGGAAAGTCATACCTGCTCCTTGACTCATTTGAGCTGCATCATCCTTAGCTGTCATCACACCGATAGAATGATTCACAGCTTGAGTAGCATACTTTTTCGCCAGTTCTGCATCAGCGAAGCGGACACGCATAGCCAAACGAAGCATCAGCGAATTGCCGTATTTCACCCATTTGGTAGCATCTCCGGCATATACCGCATCATAAGCGCCCATTACATTCACCCCATTTTCCGCCTTTTCTGTTAATTCTTCAATGGCTGCGGTCAATTCTTCAAACATCGCCGTATATACCTCTTTCTCCGAATCGAACGGAATGTTCATTGTAGCGTCCGCCGCATGAGAATAAGGCATCGGACCAAAACTTTCAAGTGTCTTGTGCCAAGCGGAAATCTTCAGAATTTGAGCCAAAGCAAAGACTTCGGGCGTACCATTTTTCTCGGACGCTATTTTCAATTTCTTCCAAGGATCAAGAGCATTGGTATAAGACTGTGTATAGGTCGCTTTTATCCAATTGTCCAACAAATAATAAGTAGTATTATTACTACCTGCGTTCCAACCGTTACTGTTGTTCTCGCCAAAAAATCCACTCCAATTATCGGCAGATAGATGATAAGCTATTTGATATTCATTGATAACATCTGTATCATCAGCCTGTGTGCCTACGGGAATCACTGTCCGTTGCATAGCTGTAATCAGCCCTCCGACTTCAAAACCATCCATCGCACCTTCTCCGTCGCTCATCTCAAATTGGTTGGTATTGATTTCTTCAAAATTGCATGAGGCAAATAGCGCCATTGCGCATATCACCGCTAATAGTTTAAAATGATTCATTTTTCTCATAATAAAGAAGGTGTATTATAATTTAAATTTAATACCGAAGCCAAAGCTACGAACACTCGGTTGCATAAAATAATCATTACCTTGTCCGTAAGTACTAGTGGAAGGAGTCAGTTCCGGATCGAACGGAGCTTCGCAATATAACATCCAAGGATTGTTGGCTATAAACGAAACTGTAACATCTTTCAACACGTTACCAAACCACTTATTAGGCATAGTATAGCTAAAGGTAAGTTCTTGCAAACGAATATTGGTGGCACTGTATACATAGTAACCGGAAGTTTCATAATTTCCCGTACCTGTCATCTGATAATAAGACTTCGCATCTACCAGACCTTGTCCCTTCAACAATACGCCTCCCGCTTCACGAGCCTCAGCCGAACGTTTGGACACACCGAAACGATCAAGCAATGCCTCTGTAGAAGAGGTCACCACGCCCCCAAAACGTCCGTTTATCTGGAATCCGAGTCCAAAGCCCTTGTATGTCAACATATTACTCCATCCCATATTGAAATCAGGAGAAGTTTTTCCCAAATAAACAGGGTCTCCCTTTTCCATTCCAAAGGTTCCGTCGCTCTTTACCTCAACATATCCCAAGTGGTCTTTCTTTAGGAAGGTGTTGGCATAAATATCGTGGATACTTCCACCCTCTTTCAAGATGACACGACCACCATCCTTCAAAACCTCCGGAATATTAATCGGTTCATCCATCAAATCCGTATGATAGTTTTCAACCATCTCCTTAATCTTGTTTATATTACGAGAGAATGTCAATGTTGAAGAGATTCCTAATCCGAACTTAAACTGATCGGAATAGCTTAATGAAGCCTCCCAACCACGATTTTCCACATTACCGGCCTGCAAATAAATCTGCTTGTATCCGGTAAATTCCGGAAGATCACCCAAGAAAGTCTGATTGTATGTATTAGAATGATAGTAGGTTACCTCCGCACTTAATTTATTCCACAACTTCAGACTTAATCCAAATTCGTATGACTTTGTACGCTCTGCCTTGAAATCAGTAAACGGATAGATACCGGTAGGATCTAATGCACCACCCACAATAGGAGTAGTTACCGTACCCGGAGTCAGTCCCGAACGGGATACAGGCGCACCGACTTCCGTATACGAACCGCGAACTTTCAGGTACGAGATAAATTCGGGCAATTTGACCATCTCGGAAATAATCCCGGACAGACCGATTGAGGGATAGAAGAAAGATTCTTCATCGGTATTCACCAAACGTGAATTCCAGTCATTACGTCCGGTCAGCGTCAAATAAAGCATACTCTTCCAACCAAGTTCCAAATTGGCAAAAACAGCATGATTACGCACACGACTATCACCACCCGTTTCTGAGATACGCCCATTAACCGGATCGATATTAGAAGCCGCAAATTTATTGGGCACTCCCAATAATGTCCCTTTGTATCCTCTCTCCAATGCCCAATAGTTAGAATAGTTCCAACCCGCATTGGCAGAAATACTAAAATCAGCAATATGTTTATTTACGTTCAACATAAAGTCGGCATATTCCTGGCGGTCTTCATAATTATTGTATCCATACAGTCCTTTCTTTCCTTCCGCAAATTTATCGTCGGATGAAGCATAAATCTTGCGTTCAAACAATACATGTGTGTCATCCATTCTGAAACGGGCTGCCGCATTCAACCAATCGGTAATATTATAAGTCAACTCTACGTTGAACATATAACGACTCTTTTTATTCGTAGCTACATTGCGATAAGCAGTCCAGTAAGGATTCTGTGAAGCATATACCGGATCTGCTACCGGCCAATACTGAACCGGAAGTTGGCGGCTTTCATCGAAATGTTCGAATGACTTAATTCCATTAAAGTCTTCACCACGAGGGAACAGATAGGCGGCCATCACCGGATTCCAATATTGTCCTTGGGATACCATATTCTTGTCTTTCTGTTTCACATACGACGCACCTAAATCGAGTTGTAATTTATCATTAAGGAAAGTTGCCGTATTACGGATTGTGAAATTCAAACGATCATATTCATTATTAGGCACAATACCTTTGGAATTGGTAGAAGAAACAGAAGCAAAAGTCTGATTCGATTTCGTACCGGTGGTCAACGTAACCGAATTAATAAAGTTTGTTCCAGTATTAAAGAAATCTTTCTTAGGATCATAACTTGTAGGAGTCAACAGTTTCTCACCCCAGCTTTCATACATATCTTTTTTGTTACCATACGTATTTTGAAACTCAGGAGTCATATAAGCTTTGCTGAACTCTGAAGAAGAAGAGAACTGTACTGAAAGTTTTCCTTCTTTCCCTTTTTTAGTGGTAATCAAAATTACACCGTTTGCCGCACTACTACCATACAACGCAGCAGCCGAAGGACCACTCAACACAGAGAGACTTTCGATATCTTCAGGATTAAAGTCAGCAATACCTTCTGTTCCAGCCTTACCTTCACCCATAATACCACTGTCTGTATTTCCCATATTGGTATTGAACAAAGGAATACCGTCCACCACATACAAAGCATTGTTATCACCTTCGATAGATTTTGCACCACGCATTACAACACGTGTCGCACCACCAACTCCACTAGCACTTTTGTTAATACTCACCCCGGCTATCTTACCGTTCAGCGAGTTTACAAAGTTAGCATCTTTTACCGTAGTCAAAGCATCTCCCTTGACTTGTTGTACATTGTAAGACAATGCTTTTTCTGCACGTTTAATACCCAATGCAGTAACAACCACCTCATCTAGCACCTCCGTATCCTGTTTCATAGTAATCGGATAAAAATCTTTTTTAGAAACAGTTACCATTTGAGTAGCATATCCTATATAAGAAACTTTCAAAGTAGAGTTGTCTGAAGCTTTTATTGCAAAGTTTCCATCAAAATCGGTAATTGTACCGGTCGAATTGCCATCCACTGAGATATTAACTCCAATCAGTGGTTCACCGCTCTCATCAACAACTTTCCCTTTGATATCCTTCATAGTTTGTGTTGCAACTGCAGGTTTCTTCTCAGTGATTATAATATAATTACCTTGAATTTGATAGGCGAAACCTGTTCCTTTCAGGATTACATCAAGTGCTGCCGATACAGCAACATTTTGCAAATTAAGATTTGCTATTTCTTTTCCTTTCAATTCGGAGTCACTGTAGTTAATAGACATTTTCGACTGTTTTTCTACAGCTTTCAGAGCATCAACAACAGTGATATTTTTCTGCTGAATAGTAATTTTATTACCACTTTGAGCAAAAGCAAGGGTAGATGTTAGTAACAATAAACTTAAAAAAGTGAGAAAGCCTCGCTTATGAACTATTTGTTCTGCTATTTTTTCGTAAATTTGTAGCATCTTTAGTATTAGTTAATTGGTTATTATTCTATGATCATTCAGAATAGCGTCAATACACGCTAATATTAAGGAGAACTTGATTTCACATCCGGAAGGAACGGGCATTCCTTCCGGATACTTTTTCACATAATATTTTCAATTTAAATAGGTTCTACAACTGATTTATTTCTTATTGGTTACATAGCATTTATTTCCTTTAATAACATAGTCTACATCTCCCACTACTTGTGATATAATGCTCATAATCTCTTCCAGACTTGCTTGATTCTGGAAACGAAAACTATAGGTATTCTTCTTCATACTATGAAGACTATAAACAAAGGCATAAGGGAATTTACGTTCTAGGCTTGTGAAAATATCTTCCAGATGCATATTACTAAAGACCAATTCTCCACGCTGCCATGCTGTCACATCATCTATTTCCGGCAATTGCAGGTTATGTTCTTTTGTATGCTTGTTATATATCAATTGTTCATTAGGCTTTAGAATAACATTAGATATCAGATTATTGAACTCCACCCTTACACTTCCTTCCAGCAAAGTGGCAATCAACTCATTACTTTCCGGATAAGCGTTCACATTAAATTCCGTACCCAAAGCAGTTACTTGATAATCGTTCGCTTTTACAATAAAAGGATGTTTCTTATCCGGTTTCACTTTAAAGTTAGCCTCACCTATCAAGTATACACTTCGCGTCTTTCCATTGAACTGCTCCGGATATAATAAAGTACTTTTTGAATTCAACATGACATGCGTGCCATCAGGCAAGGTGAGTTCGTGAATCTCCGCTGTTGGTATATAACACTCTACCAAATCTTTTACAGGCCGATCTTTTTCCAACATCAGATAAACAGAAACAGATGATACAGCCAGTAAGAAAATAGCCGCCGCTCTCCATACAAATAGCTGACAATTCTTATGAGAAACAGGCTTTAATCCTATATTTTGTTGCATTTGGCGTATTGATTGTTGCATTCCATTGGGTACTTCCTGTTCCCCTGCCTGTTTCCAAAGCATACGGAGTGCTTTATCCTTTTCGTCAACATGCTCTTCATCAGCCAGCCATCGTTGTACTTTCTTTCGTGTACCAGCTGAATAATCATTGTTTCCGAATAATTCTACGAGTTGTTGAATACAGTTTTTCATAAACCTTTTCTTTCTTTTTGGGGCTTTATATACTAAATACAACTACTCCGCACAGACTACTTAAAAATATTTGAGAAAAAAATAAATAAGATAAGTATCTTCTTCAATTCAATCAACGCCAGATAAACCTGATGCTCTATTGTACGAATGGAAACATCGAGCTTATCAGCAATTTCCTTATGACTCAGCCCCCTAAAACGGCTAAGTTCGAATATCAGCCTCCTACGCTTCGGCATTTTCTCCAGAGTCAGTTGAATAATCATCAGCATTTCTTTATAATATACATTATTCAAAACCTCTTCTTTTTCTGCCAACTCATAAAGAATAGTCTTTTCGATAACTTCATCTTGATATTCCTGTTCTATTTGCTGGTGTTTGAAAATATTCAAAACAATATTCCTGGTCATTATAAAAATGTAATTGTCCAAATCTCTGTCAGTATCCAACCATATCTCAGGTTGCAACCAGAGTTTACAGAAAACATCCTGAGCCACATCTTCCGCCTCCGCTTCTGATTTTAGAAGCATCTGAGCAAAGTTTTTTACTTTAGGAAAGTTAGCTGTAAAAAACTTCTGAAATTTTAATTCGATCTGCCTGTCGTTATTTTCCATCTCTCTAGTATTTCCAGTGTTAACAATAAAATCAAATATTCCAATACAAAGGAACAACTTAGTATAATATTAAATTGTAATTATAACCTAAAAGCAAAATAAAAGATTAATAACACAATAAAAAAAATAATGCCACTTAAATTTGATTTATTTTCTTAAGCAACCATACTGCAGATTCCCATAAAGGAATCAAATGTATATAGTACACCCATTAAAAAAACAAAAAGGCCTCATGAATCAATGATTCATAAAGCCTCTAAAGAATACTCGTACTCGAAGCGGGACTTGAACCCGCACAGCCGCAATGGCCAAAGGATTTTAAGTCCTTCGTGTCTACCATTCCACCATTCGAGCATCCTTTCAAAGAAAGAGCGGAAAACGAGACTCGAACTCGCGACCCTAACCTTGGCAAGGTTATGCTCTACCAACTGAGCTATTTCCGCGTTTTTTCAACGGGTGCAAAGATAAGTAGTTTACTTGTTTCTGCCAAATCTTTTCGAAGGAAAGTTTAAAAAACTATCCTTCGAAAGTTTATTTTATCTTTCAAGCAACGTTTTTTCCGCCTTCTCCATTCCACAGAAGTTAAATCCATCAACGACTTGTTGCATCAGAGCAGAAATCTCCGCATTGCAAAGGTTGCCGATGCTTCCTTCATGGGTGTGATGAACTTCTTTATCATGCGAGAACTTACCTGCTTCAATATCCAGACCTACCTTTTTATATGCATCACGGAAAGGCATGCCTTCACGCGCCAGACGATTCACCTCTTCCACACTAAAAATAAGCAGATATTTATCATCATCGAGAATATGCTCATTTACTTTAATCTCGTTCATGATATAGGTTGTCATCTGCAAGCAATCCTTCAATTCCTGAAAAGCCGGCAAGAATACCTCTTTAATAATCTGCAAATCACGGAAATAACCGGAAGGCAGATTATTAGCAATCATCATAATCTGTTGAGGAAGCGATTGCAGTTTGTTGCACTTGGCACGTGTGAGTTCAAATACATCCGGATTCTTCTTATGAGGCATAATACTAGACCCCGTAGTACAATCGTCCGGCAATTTCACGAAACCAAAGTTCTGGCTATTGAACATACAGGCATCAAAAGCCAGTTTGGAAATAGTTCCGGCAATTGTAGCCAATGCAAAGGCAACATTGCGTTCCAGCTTTCCGCGTCCCATTTGCGCATACACTACATTGTAGTTCATAGAATCAAAACCGAGCAACTCTGTTGTCATCGTACGGTTCAACGGGAATGATGAACCATAGCCGGCAGCAGATCCCAACGGGTTGCGGTTGCACATTTTGAATGCAGCTTGCAAAAACAGCATATCATCTACCAAACTCTCAGCATAAGCACCAAACCATAATCCGAAAGAAGAGGGCATTGCAATCTGCAGATGCGTATAGCCCGGCATCAGTACATTCTTGTACCGTTCACTTTGGCGAATCAACACATGAAAGAGTTGTTCTACAGCTTCGGCAATTTCCTTAATTTGCGTACGGGTAAAAAGTTTCAAGTCCAGCAACACCTGGTCATTTCGCGAACGACCGCTATGAATCTTCTTTCCTATGTCACCTAAACGACGGGTTAACATCAATTCCACTTGGGAATGTACATCCTCTACCCCATCTTCTATAACAAATTCCCCACTCTCAGCCGAAGCATAAATATTCTTCAATTCAGCCAGCAACTGTTCCAGTTCTTCTTTTGTCAGCAAGCCGATGCTCTCAAGCATCGTAATGTGAGCCATAGAACCAAGTACATCGTGTTTGGCCAGATAAAGATCCATCTCCCGGTCACACCCAACCGTAAAGCGTTCGATATCCTTATTTACCTGCACGGATTTCTCCCAAAGTTTCTGTGCCATAAATTTTCCTTAGTAATACCTGATTTAATAATTAATGGCTGCCAACATTTCCACCATCTTCTCCAAACCATCTTGAAGCGGCTTCTGCACCATTGCTTTCATAAACGGATTTATATCGATTCTGATAGTCACCTTCACCTTGCACTCTTCCTCTCCCGTAGCAACCAGTTGAATCCACATATTAAAAGGAATCGGCGAATTTGCCGTTGCCAACTTTATACATTTACAAGGTTCGCGTTCCACAATTTGCAGTGTCAGTTGACCGACAGGCGGAACACTAAAACTCAATGTATCCGAATCAAAACTCAAGTCCTGTACCTTATCCTGCGGCAAACGGTCTTTGATAGCTTCCAGATTACTCAAATCCGAAAGTTTGTTATACACACGTTCCTGGCTATAAGGAATCACCTTAACACTACTCTCAAAATTACCCATAATTATCTTTTAGCATAAAACACAAAAAAGAACAATTCGACCAAATCATGCCCGAATAGTTCTTTTCTTACAAATATGTTTGATTAAAACAAAGTTCTTATTTTCCAGCATCCCAATGAGCGGGGTCTTTACGCCATTCGTTCAATGTCTGTATGTCTTCTTTTTCAATGTAACCGGTACGAAGAGCTACATCGAGCACAGCTTCGTAATTGGTCAATGTCACCAAAGTCACTTTGGCATTTTTGAATGCCTCTTCAGCGACAGGGAATCCATACGTATAAGCCGCAACCATACCAATCACTTCGCAACCATCACGACGAATTGCTTCCACAGCCTTCAAGCTGCTACCACCCGTAGAGATTAAATCTTCTACTACTACAACTTTCATACCCGGACGAAGTTCACCCTCGATCAGGTTCTCCAACCCATGGTCTTTGGGGGTAGAACGAACATACACGAACGGCAAATTCAATGCATCAGCAACCAAAGCTCCCTGCGGGATAGCACCAGTCGCCACACCTGCAATCGCATCCACCTGTCCGAATCGCTCCAATATCAGACGTGTAATTTCAATCTTCACAAAATTACGAAGAGAAGGATAGGACAGAGTTTTACGGTTATCGCAGTAAAAGGGAGATTTCCATCCTGAAGCCCATGTGAAAGGGTTAGCGGGTTGAAGTTTAATAGCTTTAATCTTCAACAGTTTCTCCGCAAATAGTCTCTCTAAGTTTTTCATAACTAAACTAACTATTAATTATTTGCTGCAAAAGTACAGAAATTGAACGAGAATAAAAAGAAGAATCCGTTTATTTTTTCAGTCAATTTGTTCCTCTTCATCGGGAATGTCGATACAACGCCTGATATCTTTCAGTTCAAATCCACGGCTCATGGCAAATCGCATCAGTTTTCCGTTCAGTTCATAATCATCTTGCGCATGGATACTTTTCCGTTTGGAAGCCAGCAAATCGCGCAGAATGGAGAGATATTCTTCATCATCAATCTCATTCAGATAACGCCACGCCACGTCGGAAGGAATTTTTTTCATATAAAGCCCTTGCGCTATCTTCACCTTTCCCCACTTGGCAAAACGGAACTTGTCGTTCACGAAAGCCCTGCAGAAACGTTCATCATCAATAAACTTTTCCGACTCCAATTGGTCAAGAATACGCGCAATGGTATCATAGGCAATTCCCCAACGTTGTAACTTCTCATTTATTTCTGCCCGGCAATGCTCGGCAGTGGAGCAATAAGAGGCCACACGATTTAAAGCCTCTTCATCAGTTAATTGTGCACTCATCGGTTAGCTGTAACTATTCTATCTTTTCCAAATATGTCTTTTATAACACGAACATCACGATATTGGTTCATTTCAAGCATGTGTGCTGTTTCCAGGCCATAAGCCTGATTTATTTCAAAATAAAGCCTACCCCCCGGCAAAAGTAATTCACGGCCCAAATCTGCAATCCGTCGGTAGAACCGTAACGGATCGTCATCGGGGACAAACAAAGCGAGTTCCGGTTCCCAGTCAAGCACATTGGCATCCATTCCGCTTTTTTCTGCCTCAGTCACATAAGGCGGATTACTGACGATAACATCAAAAGAAGGTCTTTTCTCCCAATCATCGGACAAAACATCTCTTTGTAAAAACATGACTTCTGCCTCCAATTCCTTATTATTAGTATATGCAATAGCCAATGCTTCTTCCGAAATATCCCATGCCTCTACTTTTGCATCCGGAAGTCTTTTATCCAAAGAGATTGCGATGCATCCGCTTCCTGTACCTATATCTAATAAGCGGCAGGCATCCGTATTCTCCCGAGCAACCAGTTCCACCAGCTCTACAGTTTCAGGACGTGGAATCAACACACCGGGAGCTACCTTGAATCTCCTTCCATCAAACTCCGCAAAACCACGAATGTACTGTATAGGTTCATTTTTCTGTAAACGGAATATAATGTTTTCTAATTCACGCTGTTTGCATTCAGATAAAATTATATCTTTGCCCATGTAAATATCGAGCGCATCTAAACCTAACATGTCGCAACAAATCAGCATCGAAAGAGCTTTTACCTCCTCCGGTGGATAGATTTCCTGCAAAGATTGGCGAATGTAAGTGGTGATACGATTCATATATTTACGATTTCGGACTGCAAAAGTAAGAATAATATAGCGAAGAGCACTAAAATGGAAGAAGAAAAATACATGAGACGCTGCATTGAGCTCGCCAGGAACGGGTTATGCAATGCATCTCCCAACCCCATGGTGGGGGCTGTTATCGTATGTGACGGGCATATAATCGGCGAAGGTTATCATATCCGCTGTGGAAAGGCACATGCCGAAGTTAATGCCATCCACTCAGTAAAAGATGAATCTTTATTAAAACGCTCTACGATTTATGTAAGTCTGGAACCTTGTTCTCACTATGGGAAAACGCCACCTTGCGCCGACTTGATTATCGAGAAACAGATTCCGCGCATTGTCATTGGTTGCCAAGATCCTTTTTCTAAAGTAGCCGGACGGGGGATTCAAAAATTACGGGATGCCGGACGGGAAGTAACAGTGGGCATATTAGAAGAAGAATGCAAGAATCTGATTCGCCGTTTTATTACTTTCAACACGCTTCATCGCCCCTTCATCACATTGAAATGGGCTGAATCAGCCGATCACTTCATTGACATAAAACGTACTGAAGGTAAGCCGGTGATACTCTCCTCTCCGCTTTCTTCCATGTTGGTACACAAGAAAAGAGCAGAAACCGATGCTATCATGATAGGTCGGCGGACAGCCTTATTGGACAATCCATCGCTGACTGTCCGCAACTGGTACGGACGCAATCCGATACGCGTCGTTTTAGACCGTACCTTATCCCTTCCGAAGGGTTTACAAATATTCGACGGAGAAATCCCGACATTAATCTTTACAGAGAAAGAACAACAGGAAGAGAAGAACGTTACTTACATCGCCATTAATTTTAGCCATAATCCTCTGATACAGATTATGGAAGAACTATATCAGCGCAAGATACAATCATTATTGGTAGAAGGCGGAAGCCAATTGTTACAATCATTCATTGACAATGGGCTATGGGATGAAGCATATATCGAGAAGTGCCCCAGCAGGTTATATTCCGGTGTTAAAGCACCTGAAATAAGCGATGAATTTAGTTACTCGACGGAAGAGCACTTCGAAAGACAGATTTGGCATTACATTCATCAAGATTAGCTAAAATAGTCCTGTTCAGGGAGTTTTACGTCGATAAAAACAGCGTTATTATCTATAATTTTATATAAAACTTGCCGGTATTGTTCTTTATCGGAAAAAATGTTTCTATTTTTGCAACTTGTAAATAAACACAATCTTTCAAATGAGAATAAAGTTTTTATCATTCATTGCGAGTTTTTTCATGGTGTCATTTGTTATAACGTCATGCCTTGATGACGATAATAACATCGAATATAGCCCGGATGCGACTATACATGCGTTTAGTCTTGACACAATTGGGTATGGAATAACTTATAAATTCACTATTGACCAGCAAAAAGGTGAAATCTATAATGAGGATTCTCTTCCTGTCCATGCCGATACGATTATTGATAAAATTCTAATTAAGACCCTGACCACAGTTTCGGGAGTTATCACAATGAAGAATAAAGCCGATGAAGATTCCATTATCAATATTAACGACTCCATAGACCTTAGGAATCCGATTAAAATTAAAGTATGGTCTACAGAAGCATTAGCAGGGATATCCCCCGACCAAACAAAAGAATATACAATTGAAGTACGAGTACATAAGCACGATCCGGATTCGTTGAAGTGGAATTATGTAGGAGCTATGCAGAATGAAATCATAAACGAACAAAAAACGATTGAATTTAACAATAAGTTCCTCACTTATTCTAAAGTAGGCGACCACTTGAAAGTATATCAAAACAGCGGATTTTCCAATTGGACAGCGGCAGGAGTGAATACAGAAGGCGACTTGAATGTATTACCCAATTCCATACTGCCCTTAAATGAAGTTATATTGGCTACTGCTAATAATAAAGTATATGAATCAACTGATGGTATTAAATGGATAATTTCAACTAAGTTTTCAGGCGAAGTGAACACATTCGTCTCTAAGTTAAAGATAGAAAATGAAACAAAAATCACTTATATTAAAACTGAAGAGGGAAAACGATATTTCTATTCCATACAGGAATCACAATTATTAAACCAGCCGATAGAAACTCGAATCGAAGAGGTCGATGAAAGATTCCCAATAGATAATATCTCTTATACAACCTTCAGCAAAGGGAAAAGCAACCAGAACATCATCGTAGGAAAACATCACCCTGCAATAGAAATCGACATCAATAATAAAAAGGTTCCTGTTACTATTGCATGGGGATATGATGGCAAAACCTGGGTTGAATTGGGAGCAGCCACCGCAGTAGCTTATTGTCCGGCATTCGACAATCCAACTATTATTTACTATAATGACCTTTTCTACATTTTCGGAGATAAGTTCGATTCTTTTTATGTATCAATCAATGAAGGAGTTGCCTGGAAAAAAGCGAGTAAAAAGTTCTCTTTTCCAAACTACGACTGGAGCAAATCCAATATCACCGAATCAACCGAAGAAAAGCCCGAATTCAGAGGTAGAAAGAAATATTCGGTAGTACAAGATACAAAAGAAGAATTCATCTATATTTTATTTAGTAAAGAGGAGAACATCACTTTTACTGAAGAAATAGAAAAAGAAGAAGAAAAAGATACCCGGGCCACAGAGCCTAAAGATAGAGGTCCATACCGACATGATTCAGAAGTATGGCGTGTCCGTCTGAATCAACTATGGTTTGACTTGGATCCGCAACACGCCGGTCAGTAATAAAACGTATACGTTTAAAATAAGAAGATGTCCTATATAGAGCAAATAGACAAAACTCGGATACCCCAACACGTAGCCATCATCATGGACGGCAACGGACGATGGGCAAAGCAACGAGGGGAAGAGCGTACTTACGGTCACCACGCAGGCGCAGAAACGGTACAGAGAATTACCGAAGACGCAGCCCGCTTGGGGGTAAAGTATTTGACTTTATACACTTTCTCCACCGAGAACTGGAATCGCCCGCAAAACGAAGTAGCGGCTTTGATGAATCTATTGCTAGATTCTATTGAAGAAGAAACACTGATGAAAAACAATATTCGCTTCGATGTAATCGGTGATTTCAAAAAATTGCCGGACGAAGTTCAGAAAAGTCTGGCATCATGTATAGAACATACAGCTGGTAATACAGGCATGTGCTTGGTATTGGCTCTCAGTTACTCTTCCCGCTGGGAGATAACGGAAGCCGTCCGGCAAATAGCGACACTGGTTGAAAAGGGAGAGCTGTCTCCCGAACAAATAACAAATGAATGTATCGCATCCCATTTGGAAACAAAATTTATGCCCGACCCGGATTTACTAATCCGTACGGGGGGAGAAATCCGACTAAGCAACTACCTGCTATGGCAATGTGCTTATTCGGAACTTTATTTTTGTGATACCTTTTGGCCGGACTTCGATAAGGAAGAATTCTACAAAGCCATTTGCAAATATCAGCAACGGGAACGCCGCTTCGGCAAAACCAGCGAACAAATCAGCTAACATAACTCGAAACATCAAATTATAACATAAATGCATTATCGTATTTCCTTTATATTCATAACGTTTATCTGCCTGTGCTGCTTTGCGACAACAGGTATTGCGCAAAATGCCAGCACTGATGAAGACTCGAAACCTGTCATCTTATACTCCGGAACACCCAAAAAGTATGAGATAGCTGATATCAAAGTCGAAGGTGTGAAGAATTACGAAGACTATGTGTTGATTGGGCTATCCGGTCTATCGGTAGGACAGACAATCACTGTGCCGGGCGACGAAATCACCGGAGCAATCAAGCGTTATTGGCGTCACGGTTTGTTCTCAAACGTACAAATCACAGCCGAGAAAATTGAAGGCAACAAGATCTGGTTGAAAATCAGTCTGACACAGCGTCCGCGTATCTCAGAAGTACGTTATCATGGCGTCAAGAAATCCGAACGCACCGATTTGGAAGGCAAGTTAGGTATGGTAAAAGGTATACAGATTACTCCGAATACCGTAGACCGTGCCAAGACATTGATTAAACGTTACTTCGATGATAAAGGATTTAAGAACGCAGAAGTTATCATCTCACAGAAAGACGATCCTTCCAGCGAAAACCAGGTAATTGTCGACATAGATATTGACAAGAAAGAAAAAATCAAAGTTCATGCAATTGAAATCGTTGGAAACTCCGCCATCAAAGCTTCCAAGCTGAAACGAGTAATGAAGAAAACCAATGAAAAAGGCAAACTTCTCAACCTCTTCCGCACAAAGAAATTCGTGCCGGAAAATTACGAGGCGGATAAGCAACTTATCATCGACAAGTATAATGAACTGGGATACCGTGACGCTATGATTGCAAAAGATAGCATCTCACAGTATGATGAAAAGACGGTCAATGTATATCTAAATATAGACGAAGGTCAGAAATATTATCTTCGTAATGTAACTTGGGTAGGTAATACACTTTATCCTTCCGAACAGTTGGACTACCTGCTTCGCATGAAGAAAGGAGATGTATACAACCAGAAGTTATTGAACGAACGTATCTCTACGGATGATGACGCTATCGGTAACTTATATTATAACAACGGTTACCTGTTCTACAACCTCGATCCGGTGGAAGTGAACATTGTCGGCGACTCTATCGACCTTGAAATGAGAATTTATGAAGGCCGTCAGGCTACTATCAACAAGATTAACATCAGCGGTAATGACCGTTTGTATGAAAATGTAGTTCGCCGTGAACTTCGTATTCGCCCGGGACAGTTGTTCAGCAAGGAAGACCTGATGCGTTCTTTGCGTGAAATCCAGCAGATGGGACACTTTGACCCGGAAAAACTACAACCGGACATTCAACCGGATCCGATGAACGGAACTGTTGACATAGGCTTGCCGTTGACTTCAAAAGCAAACGACCAGGTAGAGTTTTCTGCCGGGTGGGGACAAACGGGTATCATTGGTAAGTTGAGCTTGAAGTTTACCAACTTCTCTGTAGCCAACTTGTTGCACCCAGGTGAAAACTACCGTGGTATCCTGCCGCAAGGTGACGGACAGACATTAACCATCAGCGGACAGACGAATGCTAAATACTACCAATCATACAGTATTTCATTCTTCGACCCCTGGTTTGGCGGAAAGCGTCCGAACTCATTCTCCGTATCGGCTTTCTTCTCCGTACAGACAGACATCAGTAGCCGTTGGTACAACGACAGCTATTTCAACAACTACTACAACAGCTTGTATAGTGGTTACGGTGGTTATGGTATGTACAACTTCGGTAACTATAACAACTACGAAAACTATTACGACCCGGACAAGTCTATCAAGATGTGGGGACTTTCCGTGGGTTGGGGTAAACGTCTGAAATGGCCGGATGACTATTTCACTCTTTCTGCCGAATTAGCTTACCAACGCTACAACCTGAGCGACTGGCAATATTTTCCTGTAACCAATGGTAAATGTAATGACCTTAGCCTTTCATTGACTTTGGCACGTAACTCTATTGACAACCCGATCTTCCCCCGTTCAGGTTCAGATTTCTCATTGTCAGTTCAGATCACACCGCCTTACTCATTAATGGATGGTAAAGACTACAAGGGATATTATAGTAACCCTGAAACAGGTAGCATTACTCAGGACAACATGAATAAACTTCATAAATGGATTGAATACCACAAATGGAAATTCAAAGGCAAAACGTATACTCCATTGATGGACCCGATCGCACATCCGAAATGTCTGGTGTTAATGACACGTACGGAATTCGGTCTGTTGGGTCATTACAACCAATACAAGAAATCTCCGTTCGGAACATTCGACGTGGGTGGTGACGGTATGACCGGTTATTCAACTTATGCAACTGAAAGTATCGCTTTGCGTGGTTACGAAAACAGTGCATTAACTCCATACAGATCTGAAGGTTATGCTTACGCACGCCTCGGCATTGAATTAAGATATCCGTTGATGCTGGAAACAAGTACCAACATTTATGTGTTAGGTTTCTTAGAAGCTGGTAACGCATGGCATGATATCAAGAAATTCAATCCGTTCGAGTTGAAACGTTCAGCCGGTGTCGGTGTCCGTATCTTCCTGCCGATGATTGGTATGATGGGTATCGACTGGGGTTACGGCTTCGACAAAGTATTTGGTTCTAAACAATATGGCGGAAGTCAATTCCACTTTATCTTAGGACAAGAATTCTAATGTTTCACAAAAAACTAAACGCCATGAGAAAGTCTGTTCTATTAATCATGTTGCTGTTTGCAGTCGGAATGACGGCAAACGCACAGAAATTTGCACTGATCGATACGGAATATATCATGAAGAATATTCCGGCTGCTCAAAGCGCTAATGAGCAAATGCAAGAAGCTACGAAAAAATACCAGGGCGAAGTAGAAGTTCTGGCAAAGACAGCACAGAAGATGTTCCAGGATTACCAGGCGAAATCTTCCACACTCTCTGCCACTCAAAAAACAAAGAAAGAGGACGAAATCGTAGCCAAGGAGAAAGAAGCAGCCGAACTGAAACGTAAATACTTCGGTCCGGAAGGCGAATTAGCCAAGATGAGAGACAAGTTACTGACTCCGATCCAAGACGATATTTATGAAGCAGTGAAAGCAATATCACAGCAACATGGATATGATATGGTAGTCGACAGAGCCTCTGCTGCAGGTATAATTTTTGCAAATCCACGTATAGATATTAGTGATGAAATACTAAGAAGATTAGGATATTCAAATTAATTTCATACATTTGCAACTGGAAATAACTAAAAATCATTCAAATAAATTATAGAACTATGCTAAAAAAAATTGCACTTGTAATGTTGCTTGCACTCCCAATGGGTGTATTTGCACAGAACCTGAAATTCGGTCACATTAATGCACAGGAAATCATCACTGTGATGCCAGAATTCACCAAAGCTCAAAATGATATTCAGACTTTAGAAAAACAACTCACAGCCGAACTTCAGAGAACGCAGGAAGAATTCAACAAGAAATACCAAGAATTCCAACAAGCTATCGCTAAGGATTCTCTTCCTCCCAACATTGCTGAAAGAAGACAAAAAGAATTGCAAGATATGATGCAAAGACAAGATCAATTCCAACAAGATGCTCAACAGCAAATGGCGAAAGCACAAAATGATGCCATGACTCCTATCTATCAGAAGTTGGACAATGCTATCAAAGCCGTAGGCGCTGCTGAAGGAGTAATCTACATCTTCGACTTGGCAAGAACTTCGATTCCATACGTAAACGAATCACAAAGTATCAACTTGACTAACAAGGTAAAAGCACATCTTGGTATCAAATAAAGACAGCCGCTAAGAACAAGAAATACTAAAAACGAAAGCGAAAGAAGTTTAAACTTCTTTCGCTTTCGTTTTTTTGGCGTACATTTGCGTATATAAATCCTGTTTGTCATGAATCAACATCTATCACATGCACCCGGCCCCATTGGAGTATTCGACTCCGGTTACGGTGGTCTGACTATCCTGGACAAGATAAGAGAAACATTACCGGAATATGATTATATGTATCTGGGAGATAACGCGCGTGCTCCTTACGGGACACGTTCTTTTGAAGTCGTATATGAATTCACCCGGCAAGCTGTCAACAAACTATTCGAAATGGGATGCCATTTGGTGATATTAGCTTGCAACACCGCTTCCGCCAAAGCTTTGCGCAGCATTCAAATGAATGATTTGCCGAATATTGACCCGACACGCCGCGTACTCGGCGTGATTCGTCCTACGGTAGAATGCATCGGCGACATCAGCAAGAACCGGCATATCGGTGTACTGGCAACGGCAGGCACCATCAAATCCGAATCTTATCCGCTGGAAATACATAAGCTGTTCCCTAATATTCAAGTAAGCGGAGTAGCATGCCCGATGTGGGTGCCGTTGGTAGAAAACAATGAATCGCAAAACGACGGAGCCGACTACTTCATCCGCAAATATATTGACCAGTTGCTCTCAAAAGACCCGCAGATAGACACCGTCATCCTTGGATGTACTCACTTCCCGCTCCTTCTTCCTAAAATCCGGCAATATATCGCCAATGACATTAGTGTTGTCTCACAAGGCGAATATGTAGCAGAAAGCTTGAAAGATTATTTAAGAAGGCATCCGGAAATGGACGCAAAGTGCACGAAGAACGGAAACTGCCAATTTTATACCACAGAAGCAGAAGAGAAGTTCTCTGAATCAGCGTCTACATTTCTAAATCGGCAAATTAGCGTAAAACACATAACACTCGAATAAATATTACGGGAAGAACAACTTTATCCGACTGCAAAGATAATTCTTGTTAGCTTGTTTTGGTAACATATCGACAAAAAATTATATATTTGTACTTTCAAATCGTTAGTAAAAATGAAACAGGAATTTACACGAATCGCAGTAAAAGTAGGGAGTAATGTATTGGCACGTCGCGACGGAACGCTGGACGTCACCCGCATGTCGGCACTTGTCGACCAGATAGCGGAATTGCATAAATCCGGTGTGGAAATCATTATGGTTTCTTCGGGAGCCGTTGCTTCCGGACGCAGCGAAATACACCCTCAAAAAAAACTCGACAGTGTAGACCAACGTCAGTTATTTTCTGCCGTCGGCCAGGCAAAGCTAATCAACCGCTACTACGAACTTTTTCGCGAACACGGCATTGCTGTCGGTCAAGTACTGACTACGAAAGAGAATTTTGGCACTCGCCGCCATTATCTGAATCAAAAAAACTGCATGACAGTGATGCTTGAAAACAACGTCATTCCCATTGTCAACGAGAACGATACGATTTCTGTCAGTGAGCTGATGTTCACGGACAACGACGAACTGTCCGGGCTCATCGCTTCCATGATGGACGCACAAGCACTTATCATCTTAAGCAATATCGACGGTATTTATAATGGTTCTCCTGCCGATCCCAATTCTTCCGTCATTCAGGAAATCGGTCATGGGAAAGATTTATCCAACTATATCCAGGCATCCAAGTCCAGCTTCGGGCGGGGGGGCATGTTGACAAAAACAAACATTGCCCGCAAAGTAGCCGACGAAGGAATTACAGTCATCATCGCCAACGGAAAACGTGACAATATCCTGGTCGACTTGCTGCACCATCCCGAAAATACACTTTGCACACGTTTCATCCCTGCAAAGGAACCGGTATCCAGCGTCAAAAAATGGATTGCACACAGCGAAGGGTTCGCAAAGGGTGAAATTCATATCAACGAGTGCGCCACAGAAGTATTAAACTCAGAGAAAGCGGTCAGCATACTTCCGATTGGAATCACCCGCATCGAAGGAGAATTTGAAAAAGACGACATCGTGCGCATCATGGATTTCCAGGGCAACCAAGTAGGTGTAGGAAAAGTAAACTGTGATTCAAAGCAGGCACAAGAATCCATTGGCAAACACGGGAAGAGGCCTGTGGTTCATTATGATTATCTGTATATCGAATGAAAACAGTATCAACAGAACGGTATAAAACAAGCAGCAAACAGAAATACAAGACTCTTTATTTGCAACAAATTTTTAATAGCCAATATCTGTTTCCTAGAACAAACCATACAACTCCATGCTATTAAACGAAACCGGTACGAAATGAATCATATCTCCAATTATCAGTGTCTAAACCGGCCAAGACTTTCTTGCCGAATTTTTATGCTGCAATCCGGTTTCAGCCGTTTCAGTATTATCCGCAAACGCCTTGGCAGAAGGGGATAGCGGCTGAAGGCAAAAAGAACATCCCCTGCGAGAATAGGCTGTAGCCAGGGGGGAGTGCTTTCAGCGCATTCAGCTTTTCAGGACTTGACAATAGAGCTATTATATTCACCGTGGTGGGTATATATACTCACCATACTGGAGCTATATGCCCACCGTAGTGAATCTATATGCCCACCACGCGGAGTATATAGATTCATCACCCAAAGAAAGTAAAGGTATACACTTTTGCATTCAGGAGTGACTTCAGCTAAAAACACCGATGAAAAGGGACTTTTTTGAAGAGCTGAAAGCTGAAGGCGTTTTTTTACTTTTTATATTTGGCAGGAGACTTAGCTGTAACAAATAGGAATTTTAACTGTAACAAGTAGGAGACTTGACCGTAAGAAGTACTACACTCAATGAAATGACATAGGAGACTTGAGTAAGTCAAGTACATGGCCCGGCTTACTTCAGTAGTGCTTTGGTTCATCCCTGCACAAGAAATGTGTTCTCCGAACCTATTTTTGAACTTTGGTTTAAAAGAGAGTGCTATAAATAGAATAGTCAACCAACATTTATTTTGTTTTTCAACGGGTTTTATTCACATCATTCACTATATTTGCATAGTTTATCTTTCCATTTAATGCAAAAAAGGAACAAATGACTACAAATTCAAACGAAACCTTTGCAGCCGTACAGGCAGCAAGCCGGGAATTAGCCTTGCTGAGTGATGACATCATCAATCAGATTTTAAATGCAGTGGCTGACGCAGCAGTTGCAGAAACGCCTTTCATTCTTGCCGAGAATGAGAAAGATCTCACACGAATGGACAAAAATGATCCGAAATACGATCGGCTGAAATTGACGGAAGAACGTTTGAAAGGTATCGCAGCGGACACACGTAATGTAGCTACACTCCCCTCTCCTTTAGGTAAAGTACTGAAAGAGACTGTTCGTCCTAATGGAATGAGATTGACGAAGGTCAGCGTTCCTTTTGGAGTGATAGGAATTATTTATGAAGCACGTCCTAATGTCAGTTTCGATGTATTCTCTCTTTGCTTGAAGAGCGGGAACGCTTGCGTTCTGAAAGGTGGAAGTGACGCAGACTGTTCCAACCGCGCTATCATCAATGTGATTCATGAAGTACTGAAAAGATTCAATGTCAATCCGCATGTTGTAGAACTACTTCCGGCTGACAGAGAAGCTACGGCAGCATTACTGAATGCAGCAGGCTATGTTGATTTGATTATTCCCAGAGGAAGTAGTGGACTTATCAATTTTGTACGCGAGAATGCAAAGATTCCCGTTATTGAGACAGGGGCTGGCATTTGTCATACTTACTTTGATGAGTTTGGAGACGTAAGCAAGGGGGCGGATATTATCCATAATGCCAAGACACGCAGGGTGAGTGTATGTAATGCGTTGGACTGTACTATCGTGCACGAGAAAAGACTGGCTGAACTCCCCGTGCTTTGTGAGAAGTTGAAAGGTAGTAATGTGATTATTTATGCTGACCCGCTAGCTTATCAGGCATTAGAAGGACACTATCCTGCCGAACTCTTGCAGCATGCGAAGGCAGAAAGTTTCGGAACTGAGTTTCTAGATTACAAAATAGCCGTCAAGACCGTGAAGAGCTTTGAAGATGCCTTGGGGCATATCTATGAAAACAGTTCGAAGCATAGCGAATGTATCGTCACGGAAAACAAGGAACGTGCGGCGTTGTTTACAAAGATAGTAGATGCCGCTTGTGTATATACTAATGTATCCACCGCTTTCACCGACGGAGCACAATTCGGTTTAGGAGCCGAAATAGGTATCAGCACGCAGAAACTGCATGCACGGGGCCCGATGGGACTGGAAGAAATCACTTCTTACAAGTGGATCATCGAAGGAGATGGACAAACTAGAAGAAGTTGAGAGTTGAGAGTTAAGAGTTGAAAATTGAGAATTAAAAATAAATGATATGAAGAAATTTACTTGTGTACAGGACATCGGCGATTTAAAATCGGCCCTTGCAGAAGCATTTGAAATCAAGAACGATCGCTTCAAATATGTCGGATTGGGCAGGAATAAGACATTAATGATGATCTTCTTCAATTCCAGCCTGCGCACCCGTCTCAGCACACAGAAAGCGGCACTGAATCTGGGAATGAACGTTATGGTGCTGGATATCAACCAAGGCGCCTGGAAATTGGAGACCGAACGGGGTGTTATCATGGATGGCGACAAGCCGGAACATTTATTAGAGGCTATTCCTGTAATGGGATGCTACTGTGATATAATCGGAGTACGTTCGTTCGCCCGTTTCGAGAATCGTGACTTCGACTATCAGGAAACGATTCTGAATCAATTCATCCAACACTCGGGACGTCCGGTATTCTCCATGGAGGCAGCAACCCGCCATCCGCTACAGAGTTTCGCTGACTTGATTACAATTGAAGAGTATAAGAAAACTCCACGTCCGAAAGTGGTCATGACCTGGGCACCGCATCCCCGTCCATTGCCGCAGGCCGTTCCAAATTCTTTTGCGGAATGGATGAACGCTACCGATTATGATTTTGTCATTACCCACCCTGAAGGATACGAACTGGCTCCCGAATTTGTAGGAAATGCCAAGGTAGAGTATGACCAGATGAAGGCTTTTGAAGGAGCCGACTTTGTATATGCCAAAAACTGGGCTGCTTATGCAGGCAATAATTACGGACAGATATTGAGCAAAGACCGCACATGGACAGTAAGCGACCGCCAGATGGCCGTCACCAACAATGCTTATTTCATGCACTGCCTGCCGGTTCGCAGAAATATGATTGTCACGGATGATGTCATTGAAAGTCCGCAATCAATCGTCATTCCGGAAGCTGCCAACCGTGAAATCTCGGCAACAGTCGTTCTGAAGAAATTGCTTGAAAGCATCTAGCATTACAAAAAACATATGCACATGAGAAAAAACAAACTAACAGCCATTTTGCTATGCCTGTCTCTTGCAGGCATAGCAAATGCCCAGGAGAAAAGCCCTCAGGTAATAAAATCAGAGCCGCAATTAGAAGACATCTACAATGTACTGGAAGCTATGGATACTCATATTTTCCGTTTCGACTTGAAAGAGTTCCTGAACAAAACATATTCAGTCAACGTCTATGTAGACGAATACGAAAAAGGGAAATCACCCAAGCAAGCACATAGCATCAGGCTTGGAAACAATATCCAGTCGTTGAATGTAGTACCGGAAGAACACCGGCAAGCTTTCCGGGAAATAAAACATATTCCGGAAGGAAAAAACGAATGGGAAGAAATAAAAGAACTGGCAGTGTATCTTAGAAAGTCCAATGATTCAACTTCAGTCTGTACCATCAACGTGCCTGGAGCCATGCGGGGCGGTGTGCCTTTAAAATTACGGCCGGTAGAGAAATATCATTCCTACGTTTATTATCCGCGCCCATTCAAATTTCAGACTATAAAAGAGGGAGAAGAAGAACATTTCAAAATTCCCCTGATTTTATACGGTTCAGCCTGGCTGGACGAGAAATATAACATCATCCGATTCTGCGGAGAGAAAGAAATTGACCCGGAAATGAAAGCGGAAATACTAAAAGATATACCACATTATTATATAATAGGGATAGAATTCAAATCTGACAAGAAAGAATGATTCAATCTTTTAGAGCCTGTTTAAATTCTCTTCAGTCATAATATTATAGCTGATATTTTAACTTACCCCGGCTCTTCTTGTCGCGTCCGTCTGTAGTTGGCGGAAGGGGTATTAACAGTTGCGCTCTTGGCTATTAATAGAAAACTTCCCGCCCATTAAGTATAAAGTTCCTTCGGACAGGAAGGAAACTTTCTTTTCATTCGATGCAAACTATAAACGCAAGCTTTGATTATATAATTGCAAGCTTCGTTTTTATAATCAAAGCCTTTGTTTTTATAAACGAAGCTTGCGTTTATAGATTACGGTTAATGAAAAATAAGTTTACATACTGATAATAAGAAGTTTACAATTAATGAAAGAGAACTTTTTTATTAATGAATGAAAAGTGGGTTATTAAGAGCCTGCTCCGAGTTTTGCCCGACACAGTTTTGAGAGTTGCTTTCGAGTATATTTTCTGTTGTTGTGAGGAGCATGACGGAGACTATGTGACGAATAAAAACTGGTCGGTAAAGCCTATCTAACATAATCTCAGGAAAATTTAAACAGGCTCTTAATTATCAGGCACGGGTCAGGCAACTATTTTTACATTTCCGGTTTATAATCTATAAGTTGGCTAATCCGTGTCCGATATCCTATAATTACTACTGTTCAAATTAACGTTCCGTCTCTTTACCTGCTTCCTGCCAGGAATTGAATCCTTTATCGAGGTCAAAGACTTTATAGCCTTTCGCACTCAGAATGGCAGCAGCCTTCTTACTCCGTTTGCCGCTACGGCAATATACAGCCACCGGTTTGTCTTTTTGCAATAACGAATCCGCCATGGCAGCAAAAGAATCATCCATCACATTGATATTAATCGTTTTTGCGATATGCCCTTCCGAATATTCGGCCAATGTGCGGACATCCAGACGCTGTATATCCTCATTCTGAATAAGAGTATCGAAATCCTCTACATCCATTGACTGAAAGTCCCCTTTCTGCTGACAGGAGAAGAGGGAAGAAAGAAATAAAAATATCCCCACGGCCAGTTGATTCATTTTAAACATATGTACTCAATTCTTCAATTCAGTTCCGGGATATAGTCAAATCCGGGATTACAATATTTGTCTGACTCTTCGCCAGTCCCGTTCTCACCGTACTTGTAATATTTAAACTTAATCTTTATCACCCGGTCAGGATTTTCCGCATCTACATATTTCTCCAAAGGAACAGAGATATAAGCGCGTCGGTTGTAATACTCCGCATCACTGTTCGCATCATGATATAATAACATATTCACAATGCCTTTTGTTGCCAGTTCGGATACATCTTCCACTATGCCGAATACATGTCCCTTGCCAGTGCTGACTTTCAGATTCAGAATCATATTCAGATAATTCCGTCCCAGCCAAATGCTGACCATCTCTACAGGATCAGTCTTTACGCCGTCTTTATAAACCGGATCATCTTCCGGCTTGGGCTCCGGCGTCACAAGTGACTGCAAAGAATGAATACGGACACCGCCCGTCAGCAGTTCATAATTACTCATTACACGTCTGGAAGTATTCGGAGAAATAGCAGACTTTGTACGGTCTTCCAATACAGGCAACGACTCCCCTTTATCGGGGATAAGCGTCTGTATGCTACCATCCTCGCCGGACACTACTGTAACAAATTCCAGTTGCACCGAAGGATAATAATAGTCGTCATCTCCACAAGCAGTCATCAGGAATAGCAATCCCCACAACCAGACTATATGTAATTTACTTCTTCTCATTGGCAAGCAGCTAAATGATTTACTAACGGATTGGAATACATCAATAACAACTTCTCACGCAAAAATCCTTCATCCTTATTCGGAATCTTTATCTTGCTTAATTGTTGCTCGATATAGTTTATAAACCGTTGTTTCTCTTCTTCGGTATAGTTAGACGCAAACTTTGTCGTACCATTCAGCCAGTCGTATGCAACATAATTGCCCGGATACATACGGTAGTTACAATGAATCCTGCGGTCGATGCATGAAGAAATGCGGGCAAACAGTTCCGGTTTCGGCAACGAACGGTCCAAACATTGCAACTCATCATTCAGACAGGGGGCAACCTGAAAGTGCACTCTGCCTTTATAGCCGAACAGACCGGTCTGCATATTAATCAAATCGTCCTGAGTGGTCTTCTTGTATCCCTCCACATCCCTTTTCAATTGAAACTCCTGCGCTTTCAAAAAGTCGCAAGGGTCATACTCGTATGAAATGGCAAGCGGAGCGATATTCATTTCCATCAGACGTTCTACCCAATCGCCTTCGCCACCCATTGCCAACATTTTCAATACACTATCTTGTGTACGGTCGTTGGAATCTTTCGCGCGTCCTTCACGCTGCGCAATCCAGATGGACTGTTTTTTCTGCGAAATAGTGTAATGCATATAACGGGACATTCGTGCCGAAGACTCAAGCATCTGACGCATGGCCAATGCCCGCTGCACTATAAAGGATTTGTTGACACGAACCAGTTTCTTTATCCAAGGATAGATCAGCAGGTTGTCACCAATCGCAATCTCGACTGTATCCATCCCCTGGTCAATCAGCAGAATGGAAAGAAAGCCCGAGTCAAGAATAATATCCCTGTGATTTGATATGTACGTATAGGCCTTGCACTTGTCCGGTATAGCGGCATGGTCCAGTGTCAATCCGTCAGTATGGTCCGCCGCTATCTTCCACAAGATACCATAACAGAATGCTTCCTGAAACTCCAGTTTAGTCTTGCAAGCACGCATTTTCTGCGCAAGAAGTTCGAATGGAACGTTCGGGATAGCTCCGGTGGCAGCTTTCTGAAAAGCCGGATCAGCAATCAGTTCCTCAAAGATCTGAGGAAGTTCCTCATCATTATAAGGGCGAATCTCATTAAATTCTGTCAGGTCCATAGCGTGATTAAAATTTGTTTTCTATTATATCAGTCATCACATCCTTTATATCCAGTCCGGCCGCACGCACTTGCTGGGGAATAAAGCTGGTAGCAGTCATCCCCGGAGTCGTATTCACTTCGAGAAGGTTAAGCTTTTCACCGTCGGTCACTATATAGTCCACACGGATAATGCCGGAGCAACCCAATATATCATAGATAGCCGAAGTCAACATCTGCACACGCTTGGTCAGTTCGTCCGAGATGCGCGCGGGAGTGATTTCATCTACCTGACCATTGTATTTTGCATCGTAATCAAAAAACTCATTGTGCGTCACCACTTCCGTAGGCGGGAAGATGACTGTCTTCTCTTTGGTCTTATAGCAACCGCAAGTCAATTCCGTTCCATCCATAAATGCTTCGACAAGCACTTCTTCCGCTTCTCCGAAAGCCTTAACAATGGCCGGTTGGATTTGTTCTTTCGTTTTTACCTTGGTAACGCCGAAACTCGAACCACCCAGGCTGGGCTTAATGAAGCAAGGCAAACCAATCTTTTCAATGACATCCTCATCGGAAACTGATTGTCCCTGACGCAACAGTAATGATTCAGCAATGCGTACGCCAAAAGCTTTCAGATACTGGTTGCAGGCAAATTTGTCATAGGTAATGGCAGCAGCCAATACTCCACAGCAGGAATACGGAATACGCATCATGTCGAAATAACCTTGCAGGCGACCGTCCTCGCCCGGTGTGCCATGAATAGTGATATAAGCAAAATCGAACACCACCTTCTCTGTCCCGTTCGTAAAACTAAAATCATTTCTGTCCACCGGAACCCTGTTTCCATCCGGCAATTGTACTTCCCAGCGACGACCTTCCATCTCCACAATGTACAAATTATACTTTTCCTTATCTATAAAGGAATAAATACCCTGTGCACTACGCAGGGAAACTACGATTTCAGAGGTATCTCCCCCTGCCACGATAGCAATGTTGCGTTTCATTCTAATTCTCTATTACTTATATAGCCTCTCCACTTCTCGATAAGCCGGGTCATGTCATCCGGAAGTTCGGAAGTAAAATGCATTTCCTCACCTGTGACGGGATGCACAAACCCCAACGTCATAGCATGCAAAGCCTGTCGGGGACAAGTGTCAAAGCAATTATTTACAAACTGTTTGTATTTACTAAAATGAGTTCCTTTCAGTATCTCATGCCCGCCATAACGTTCGTCATTGAACAGTACATGACCGATATGCTTCATGTGGACACGAATCTGATGGGTACGCCCCGTTTCAAGTATACATTCCACAAGGGTGACGTATCCCAAGCGTTCCAACACACGGTAGTGCGTAACGGCATGCTTGCCCATCGTCGGGTCGGACATCACTGCCATCTGCATCCGGTCTTTCGGATTGCGGGCGATATTACCGACAATCGTTCCTTCATCCTGTTCTACAACGCCCCACACCAGAGCACGATATCTGCGTTTGGTAGTCTTATTAAAGAATTGGAGTCCCAGATTTGTTTTAGCGTCCGGCGTTTTGGCAATCACCAGCAAGCCCGAAGTGTCTTTATCAATCCGGTGGACAAGTCCGACATGCGGATCGTTCGCATCATAATCGGGGTTATCTTTCATGTGCCATGCAAGGGCATTGACGAGCGTACCGTGATAATTACCGTGTCCCGGATGCACTACCAATCCCGCAGGTTTATTCACGACCATCAGATACGGGTCTTCATAAACGATATTAAGGGGAATATCTTCAGGAATAATTTCATTTTCATAGCGCGGACGGTCCATCATCACCGTGATGACATCCAACGGCTTCACTTTATAGCTGCTTTTCACCGGTTTGCCGTTGGCCATAACGAACCCGTCTTCGGCAGCTTTCTGGATACGGTTGCGCGAGGCGTTGACCATACGCTCGAACAGATACTTGTCGACTCTGACCATCGCCTGACCTTTGTCTACAACCACGCGGAAGTGTTCGTAAAGTTGGGCTTCGTTACCGACAGGTTCTATATCATCCAAGTCATTTTCCAGTCCGTCCGGAAGTTCTTCCTCTATCATGTAAGTCTGTTTCTGTTATTTATCAATTAAAACCAACTGTCTTCCTGAGCAGGAGACGCGTCTGATGCCACAGGTTCTTCCGTATCCATACTGGTATCAGCAGCATCGTCTTCCAGCATATTGCCTGCCCCATTTCCTACCATTAGCGTGAGGGCGGAACCTACGGGAACTTTTTCCCCTGCCGTCAACTGGCGTCCCTGGTATTTCACACCATACACCCAATCTTTCTCACCATGTATCAACTGAATTTCAGTCAGTTTGAAGCCGGCACTCTGCAACTTCGCTTCTGCTTGCCGAAGGGAACTGTTATCCGCCACATCAGGAATGGCACGCAAAGGAATGTCCTGGGTATTGACTGTCAGGTATACAGTACGGCCTTCTTTTACTTTTTCTCCTACTCCCGGCTTTAAGTCAAGAATGATACCAGCGGCTTTGTCCTTGACATATTTGGTGTCGGAAATCACACACACCAGCCCATGATTACGGAACATTTTTGTTGCTTCTTCCACTGTCATGCCTTTCACATCGGGCACCATGACCGTCTCACCATGATGTGTATGCATATCGAGCCATTTCAACACACCGAATACCATCACTATCACCACCACAATCATGGCGATAATATTCAACCAGAAAAATTTATTTGTTTTAAAAGAAAAGAATTCTTTAATAGTCATACGCATTGCTGTTAATATGCGCCAAAGATACTACAAAATAGTTGAACTTTTAAAAAGTAGGCGATGAAAAATATCCTCAACCACGACGCAGGGGCACTAATTATCGCCAGAATTGCTGCAACTATAATCCCCACTCCTATAGATTTCAACAACCCTATTATGATTATGCGTTTTTTTCGGTCACGTACAGAAACAAAAAAGGCGAAGAATATACTCTCCGCCTTTTTTGTTTCCCTGATGGCAAGTGATTACCATTTTTGTCCGTTGTACTCATCAGAAACAGTCAGTTTCTTTCTGCCTTTTGCACGGCGGGCAGCTAATACTCTACGACCATTAGCCGATGCCATTCTCTCACGGAAACCGTGTTTGTTCTTTCTCTTTCTGTTAGAGGGTTGAAATGTTCTTTTCATTACTGTATCTTATTTTTATGTTATTATTCTACGTAATCGGGCTGCAAAAATAGGCACTTTTTTTAAATTAACCAAGAGATAACTCATTTTTGCTCAAAAGTTTTTGTGTTTTTTACCGATTTAGATTACTTTTGCACCCGAATTCCTACGAAAACAATTAAATAACAATAATATATTAAGAAGAATAGCAGTATGATTAATGCTCAAGACATCAAAAACGGAACTTGTATCCGTATGGACGGAAAGCTCTATTTCTGTATTGAATTCCTGCATGTAAAACCAGGTAAAGGTAATACCTTCATGCGTACTAAACTGAAAGATGTAGTAAGCGGATACGTTATCGAACGCCGTTTCAACATCGGTGAAAAGTTGGAAGATGTACGCGTAGAACGTCGTCCGTACCAATTTTTGTATAAAGAAGGAGAAGATTATATCTTCATGAACCAGGAAACATTCGACCAACACCCTATCGCTCACGATTTGATTAACGGTGTTGACTTCCTGCTCGAAGGTGCAGTATTGGAAGTTGTTTCTGACGCTTCTACTGAAACTGTTCTTTATGCAGATATGCCGATCAAGGTTCAGATGAAGGTGACTTATACAGAACCGGGCGTGAAAGGTGATACAGCTACTAACACACTGAAACCTGCAACTGTGGAATCAGGTGCAACAGTACGTGTTCCTTTGTTCATCAGCGAGGGTGAAACAATCGAAATCGATACTCGTGACGGTTCTTACGTAGGACGTGTGAAAGCATAATTTGCAAAAACATATAAAAATAGCCGGGAGTCCAAGGACTTCCGGCTATTTTTATATTCATACAGTTCTATTATTTATATCCTGCAGCTTTCGCAATTCTTTTAGGAATTTCTGTATTGTCAATCTTCTCACCAAACAGTTGAGAACCTGCACCAATAGCAAATACAGGAACATAACCGGCAGAGTGCCCGCCACTTACCCAACCTATCATAGCGATTTCATCCATCACTTCCTTTGCACGTGCAGCCATCGGTTCGCTCTTAGAGTACATACTTTCAGCAAATACGACTTTATTCTTCACGAATGATTTCTCAAATTCATCACGCAACGTCTTTTCCTGTTCCCAAGAAAGAGGGAATTGTTTCCAGAAGCCCATTTCTTCGCCGAGGAATGTTTTCATGTCCTCCCAAGTGACTTTATTGCCTTTTGATTTTCTCAATTCACTGATACGTTGTGAAAGTCCGTCAGCAGAATGTTTCTGATATTGCAATGCTTTCAGGTTCAACGCATATTTTCCCGTACCGAGCACGATACCACCTGTTTCATGGTCTGCGGTAATCACAATCAGCGTTTCTTTCGGATGTTTCTTATAGAATTCATAAGCTACTTTGATGGCATTATCCATGTCTTTCACTTCGTTGAACACAGTAGCGGCGTCATTAGCGTGGCATGCCCAGTCTATTTTACCTCCTTCTACCATCAGGAAAAAGCCTTTATTATTGCCTTTAGTAAGAAAGTCAATAGCACTTTCCGTAATTTGTGCTAATGTCAAATCATTCTCTTTGCGGTCAATAGCATAAGGCAGACAAGAAGGATTGGCTCCCTCTTCCTGAATCAAGATCATCTTTTCTGCTTTTGCAGCTTTTGCCTTATAGTCATTGTAACCACGTGCTACTGTATATCCTGCCTCTTCAAAAATAGGGAAAATGCTCGGAGCTTCTTTCTTGTCATAAGTGGTGGTAGGTTTCAAGAAACCACCGCCTGCATAAAAATCGAAATTGGCTTTCGGCAAATCAAGAGCAATTTCATAATTCATATTACGATCGGGTTGATGTGCATAAAATGCGGCAGGAGTAGCATGATCCACACTGACAGAAGTCGTTACGCCCACCTTTTTTCCTGCTTTCTTTGCTTTTTCTGCGACAGTCTGAATAGCATTTTTATCTTCTCCTACAGAAATAGCGCCATTATAAGTTTTCTTTCCTGTTGCCAATGCAGTACCTGCAGCTGCAGAGTCTGTTACTGAATTTTTAGCAGAGAAAGTGGTTGCTACGGTAGCAACCGGAAATTGAGTAAATAACAAAGGCTCGACTCCAATACGACCATTTTGAATTTCCGCCTGATACATCTCCGTACCATTTACTTGATTGACTCCCATTCCATCTCCGATGAAATAGAATACGTACTTTGCCTGCCCGTTGGCTACAACGGAGATAAGGACAAAGAACAGTGTGTAGACTAACTTTTTCATTTTCTAGTATATTTATTTTAGATTAGTTGTCTACAAAGGTAGAAAAAAAAGAGAGATGCACAGTGGATTATTGAACACTAAAAGTAGATATTTGCTTTATACACAAGCATTATTGGCTCGTATATTACGAAGTAATAACATATTGCTATCTGTGAATAACATTATAGGTTCATTACATTCTGCTCGAACATATCTTTATCTCCGGCAGCTTTATTACGCATCCGGCTACGATAATTATAGATAGTTGCCAAAGAATAACCGAGAAAATGAGCAATCTTGTTACTGTCTACTACTCCCAGACGGATAAGGGCAAAGATACGAAGTTCTGTTGTCAGAAGTTCATCGGATTTAGGATACACTCTTCCTTCTTCTACCAGCAAATTATTGAAAGCTGAAATAAAGTTCGGGAAAAGTTTCAGAAAAGACCTGTCGAACTCATTATAGAATTCATCCCGCTCATCCCGGATAAACTGTTCGGACTTGATAGCTTTAAACAAATCTTCGATACGCGATGCCATTGCCAATTTTGCCAATGAACGACGATAAGTTTCCAGTTTGTCGAGATAGTTGACACATCTGTCCAGATAGCGGGCGATATAGACTTCTTTTATTTTTCCGGTTTGCTCCAGTTCCGCGTTGACCGCAGACATTTGTTTGTTAGCCAGACTAAGATTCCGCCGCATAACAGACAACTTCTTCATCCAACGATATAGATAGAAAATAGCAATCAGAAGAAACAAAGACAACAAACTGACACTAATCAACATAGCGCGGGAAACGGCACGTTCTTTTTCTTCTTTTAATTTATACGCCTTGTCGATAATCGGAAAAAACTCCGTCACCTCAATAAACCGCAAACGGGCATTACACGCCACAGCATCTTCCATCGAGCAACTCAAGTATTTGTAGGCACGGTCAATATCTCCTGATTCATACATCAGATGCGCGAGTTTCTGCAATGAAGCATACTCCCTCACCGGAGTTTCCAGATCCGCAATGGCAGTCAGAATCAGATAGTAAACTTCTTTTTCGATATCTTTCTTCATACTATAAGCTTCGGAAAGAGTATAATAAATATATACTTTCTGACGTTCATCCTGAATTTCTTTCAAAGCATTGTTCAGCATATCCACAGCGACATCGGCTTTCCCGTTCATTATGCATTTTTCGGCTAAAACAATCGTTTTGTTTGCCTCTGGAGGCATCGCAGCAATAATGGAATCTCTATATAAATCGGTTTTCTTCAAATACTTTTCTTTTTCATTCTTATTGGTCGTATAATCTGCTAACCACCCGTAGCAGGCACGATACGTCTGATAATAAGATAACCGAGTCCACTCATTCAATTTTTTAGGATCAATCCTCTCCAACTGTTCAATGGCTTCTATATACATTCCCATTACTCCCATTACCGTAGCACGATTAATGATGATCTCATACTCCAATTCCGGGCGGTTCAACAATGGAAGGATTTCCATCTCACGGTTAATATAATATAAGGACGAGTCTGCCTGATAATGCAAATAAGCACCAAAAAGAGAGGCATATAATTCATATTTTCGAACAGGATCAGTAGAATGGGCAAGTTCTAATTTCAAGTTATTAATCTCTTTCTCTTTCCGAATCTGGAAAGTCTCTTTCTTGCTTATAACTTCATCCAGCTTTTTAAGAGCAGCCGCATTATCCGTATGCATTGCACACAACGAAAAAGGAAAGAGCAAAAGAAGAAATAGCATATAAAGGGTTAGATTTTTCATAAGATTCCTTTTTAAAGATGTTACAAATATAAGAAATATAGTAATGAAAACGAAAAATATGGGTATAACTATTTTCATTTTCACTTGTATTTTTCGGCATAAGGTATTAGAATATCCAACTAATTATCAGCAACATAGTCAGATAACAGGTTTATATTTCCATTCTAATCTCACAAAGGTGCACAGCATCCCCCTACATTTGCATCATCGGTTCTCCGAGCAAACAGTTAAAAATCTAGCTACCATGAAACGAAATTTGTTATTTGCTATTTTACTATTACTTCTATCGGGTTATCATCAAGCATTCGCCGCAACCAATATAAAGAAAGTGGCTCCTACCTTTTGGTGGGCAGGAATGAAGAATCCCGAACTACAAATACTTCTATACGGCGATGGCATATCATCCGCAGAGGTAAGTATTTCTTCTAATGACATCACCCTGCAGGACGTGGTGAAACAGGAAAATCCTAATTATCTGATCTTATATTTAGATCTTTCAAAAGCTATCCCTCAGCACTTCGACATTCTCCTGAAACAAGGTAAAAAACAGACTAAAATACCATACGAACTTAAACAGCGCAAAGAGAATGCTTCAGCAGTAGAAGGCTTCAACTCCAGTGATGTACTTTATCTCATTATGCCGGACCGCTTTGCCAACGGCAACCCCTCCAATGATATAATTCCCGGAATGTTGGAAGCAAACATAGACCGCAACGAACCTTTCGCCCGTCATGGCGGTGATTTAAAAGGAATAGAGAAACATTTGGATTATATTGCAGACCTCGGAGTTACGAGTATATGGCTTAACCCGATTCAGGAAAATGACATGAAGGAAGGCTCTTATCATGGATATGCCATCACCGATTACTATCAAGTAGACCGTCGCCTCGGAAGCAATGAAGAGTTTCGCAATCTCGTAAAAGAAGCCAATGCTAAAGGGCTAAAGGTAGTCATGGACATGATCTTCAACCATTGCGGTTCGAACAATTATCTATTCAAAGACATGCCTGCCAAAGATTGGTTCAACTTTGAGGGAAACTACATGCAGACCAGTTTCAAAACTGCCACCCAAATGGACCCTTATACTTCCGATTATGATAAAAAGCTGGCCATTGACGGTTGGTTCACACTGACTATGCCGGACTTCAACCAACGAAACCGTCACGTAGCCACTTACCTGATACAGAGTAGTATCTGGTGGATAGAATATGCGGGTATCAACGGAATCCGCCAGGATACACATCCTTACGCCGACTTTGAAATGATGGCGCATTGGTGCAAAGCGGTCAATGATGAATATCCTTCATTCAACATTGTCGGTGAGACATGGCTGGGCAGCAATGTACTGATCTCCTACTGGCAGAAAGACAGTAAACTTGCTTATCCGAAAAACAGTTATCTTCCTACTGTCATGGATTTCCCACTGATGGAAGAAATAAATAAAGCTTTCGACGAAGAAACCACCGAATGGAACGGAGGACTTTTCAGACTCTACGAATACCTCTCACAGGATATTGTCTACGCCGATCCAATGAGTCTGCTGACCTTCCTCGATAATCACGATACTTCCCGTTTCTACCGTTCGGAGGAAGATACCAAGAACCTGAACCGATATAAACAAGCCTTGACATTCTTACTGACTACCCGTGGAATTCCACAAATATATTATGGAACTGAAATCCTGATGGCAGCCGACAAAGCAAATGGAGACGGATTACTCCGATGTGACTTTCCGGGAGGTTGGCAGAATGACGCCAAAAACTGTTTTGAAGCAACCAACCGTACTCCGCAACAAAATGAAGCCTTCTCTTTTATGCAAAAACTGCTCCAATGGAGAAAAGGAAATGAAGTCATCGCCAAAGGCAAACTAAAACATTTCGCACCCAATAAAGGCATTTATGTTTATGAACGCAAATACGGTAACCAATCAGTCGTTGTCTTTCTGAATGGAAACGACCGGGAACAGACTATTGACTTACATCCTTATCAGGAAATACTCTCCACCTCGTCTGCTCATGATTTGCTCACAGACAAAAAGATTGAATTAAGAAATGAATTAACACTTCCAAGCCGTGGGATATACCTTTTAGCCTTCTAAGCAAGTTCACTACGACTTATATTTATCCAATGAAATCAGATAGATAAACAATTATAAAACAAGATACTAGCATTTATACAAACTTGTATTTTTATTCTAATCAAGCAAAAAAGTGAAGGTGGTTGCTACATTTGCAATATCCGAAACAAACAGGAATAGAAATATCGGTTAGCTTACAATTTAATACCATAAATAGAATGAAAAAGAAAAAGTTTTTTTCGATCATCGCATTCCTTTGCATCTCATTCATTGCGAATGCACAACAGAAACTGACCTCACCGGATGGCAATCTGGTTCTGACCTTTCAGGTTAACAAAGAAGGCGCACCAACCTACGACTTGACTTACAAAGGCAAGGTGGTAATTAAGCCGAGCACTCTCGGACTGGAATTGAAAAAAGAAGATAATACCAGAACCGACTTTGACTGGGTAGACCGCAGAGACCTCACCAAGCTCGATTCTAAATCCAATCTTTATAATGGCTTCAAGCTGAAAGATGCGCAAACGACTACCTTTGACGAAACCTGGCAACCAGTCTGGGGAGAAGAAAAGGAAATCCGCAATCAGTATAACGAACTGGCAGTCATTCTGTTTCAGCCAATGAACGACCGTTCCATCGTTGTTCGCTTCCGCCTGTTCAATGATGGTTTGGGATTCCGTTATGAATTTCCGCAACAGAAATCACTGAACTACTTCGTTATCAAGGAAGAACATTCCCAATTTGCCATGGCAGGCAACCATATCGCATACTGGATACCGGGCGATTACGACACTCAAGAGTACGACTACACCATCTCCCGTCTATCGGAAATCAGAGGTTTGATGCAACAGGCGATCACTCCAAATTCTTCTCAAACCCCATTTTCACCGACAGGTGTACAGACGGCACTGATGATGAAAACAGATGATGGTTTATACATCAATCTGCACGAAGCCGCTTTGATTGATTATTCTTGTATGCACCTCAATCTGGACGACAAAAACATGATATTCGAATCCTGGCTGACACCGGATGCAAAAGGGGATAAAGGTTACATGCAGACTCCGTGCAACTCTCCGTGGCGTACGATCATCGTCAGTGATGATGCACGTAACATTCTCGCCTCCCGCATCACCCTCAACCTGAACGAACCTTGTAAGATTGCAGACGCCGCCTCCTGGATTAAACCGGTGAAATATATAGGCGTATGGTGGGACATGATTACCGGAAAAGGTTCCTGGGCTTATACAGATGAACTGACCAGCGTGAAACTTGGCGTTACAGACTACTCCAAAACCAAACCGAACGGCAAACATTCTGCCAATACAGCTAACGTGAAACGTTACATCGACTTTGCCGCAGCCAACGGATTTGATGCAGTGCTGGTAGAAGGTTGGAATGAAGGATGGGAAGACTGGTTCGGCAACAGCAAAGACTATGTATTTGACTTCCTGACTGCATATCCTGATTTCGACGTACAGGAAATCCATCGTTATGCTGCAAGCAAAGGAATTAAAATGATGATGCACCATGAGACTTCTGCATCTGTTCGCAACTACGAACGTCACCTGGATAAAGCTTACCAATTCATGGTAGACAATGGATATAACTCGGTTAAAAGCGGTTATGTGGGTAATATCATTCCACGCGGAGAACATCATTACGGTCAATGGATGAATAATCATTACCTGTATGCCGTGAAAAAAGCCGCCGATTATAAAATCATGGTCAATGCACACGAAGCAACCCGTCCAACCGGTATCTGCCGTACATATCCCAATCTGATCGGTAATGAATCCGCACGTGGAACAGAATATGAATCATTTGGAGGAAATAAAGTATACCACACGACGATTCTGCCTTTCACACGCCTGGTCGGTGGTCCGATGGATTACACTCCCGGCATCTTCGAGACTCACTGTAACCAGATGAATCCGGCAAACAACTCCCAGGTACGTTCAACCATTGCACGCCAACTGGCATTGTATGTCACCATGTATAGCCCTTTGCAGATGGCTGCCGATATTCCGGAAAACTACGAACGCTTTATGGATGCTTTCCAGTTTATCAAAGACGTCGCTCTCGACTGGGACAAAACAATCTATCTGGAAGCAGAACCGGGAGAATACATCACAATTGCCCGCAAAGCAAAAGGAACGGACGACTGGTACATAGGCTGCACAGCCGGTGAAAACGGCCACGACTCCCAATTAACGTTCGATTTCCTGGAACCGGGAAAACAATACGTCGCTACCGTATACGCAGATGCCAAAGATGCCGACTGGAAAGATAACCCGCAGGCATACACCATCAAAAAAGGTATCTTGAATAATAAAAGCAAACTGAATCTGCACGCTGCCAATGGCGGTGGATACGCAATCAGTATCAAAGAGGTGAAAAACAAATCAGAGGTTAAGGGATTGAAAAGACTATAAATAAAGGATAGTCTTAAAAAAAGTGTTTTCAATAGGTATTTTTAAAGAAACTTTTAAGAGAGAGAAATAATATTACTATATTGTTAACTTTAATTTTTTAAATGCATGAAGCAAGTTAAATTTAGAATCGTTCAAACGATTCTCCCCTTGTTAATAGGGATGTTTTTATCATTGGGCGCTTATGCACAGCAAATCACAGTCAAAGGACATGTGAAAGATGCTATGGGCGAACCCGTGATTGGCGCCAATGTCATTGCCAAGGGTACCACAACGGGTACCATCACTGACTTTGACGGTAACTTCACATTGAATGTTCCTCAAAATTCTATTCTGTCCATTACATTCGTCGGTTACAAAGCAGCAGAAATTAAAGCAGCTCCTTCGGTAATGGTCACACTGGAAGATGACTCTCAAGTATTGGACGCCGTAGTCGTTGTAGGTTACGGAACAGTAAAGAAAAACGACTTGACGGGATCAGTTACTGCCATCAAGCCGGATAAAATCAGCAAAGGAGTAACCACCAGCGCACAGGATATGATAACAGGTAAAATAGCCGGTGTGAATGTAATTTCCAGCGGTACTCCGGGTGGAGGAGCTACGATTCGTATTCGCGGTGGTTCATCATTGAACGCCAAAAACGATCCGTTGATCGTTATCGACGGACTGGCAATGGATAATAGCGGTGTGCAAGGTTTGACTAATCCTTTGGCAATGGTAAACCCGAATGACATCGAAACTTTCACTGTTTTGAAAGATGCTTCGGCCACCGCCATCTATGGTTCACGTGCTTCTAATGGTGTGATTATCATCACTACAAAGAAAGGGAAAGCAGGCAGCAAACCACAGGTGAACTATGAAGGTAACGTTTCCGCCGGTATACTGCAAAAGACAATAGACGTAATGGATGCCAATGAATTCAAAGGATACGTATCCAAACTTTATGGTGAAGGAAATGCTCCAAGCCCCTTCGGTGAAGCAAACACTGACTGGCAGAAAGAAATTTTCCAGACAGCCGTTAGTACAGACCATAACGTGACTGTAAGCGGTGGTTTGAAAAATATGCCTTATCGTGTTTCTTTCGGTTACACCAATCAGAATGGGATCCTGATGACATCTAATTTCGAGCGTTATACCGCCTCCGTCAATCTGACACCCTCTTTCTTTAAAGATCACCTGAAGTTCAATATCAATGCTAAAATGATGTGGGCCAACCAACGTTATGCTGACGACGGGGCTATCGGCGCAGCTTTGACCATGGACCCGACCCAACCTGTATATGACTCTTCGGACATGTACAAAAACTTCGGTGGATTCTACCAACCGACCAGTGACGGTAGTTCATATAACGATCCGGAATGGCCGCTTACACTGGAAAGTAATTCAACCGCCAACCCTGTTTCCCTACTGAAACTAAAGAAACATACTTCCAGAAACACCAGTTTTATCAGCAATGTAGAAGTAGACTATAAATTCCACTTCCTCCCTGACCTACATATCCATGCTAACGTAGGCGGTGACTACTCGGAAGGTAAGGAAAAGAATGTAAATTCACCTTATGCCCCGGGCTCTTATTACTATGGTTGGAACGGGACTGACTACGGCTACAAATATAACCTGTCGGTGAATGCCTATGCACAATATTCCAAAGAAATCGGGGATCATTATGTCGACGTAATACTGGGTGGTGAAGAGCAACATTTCCACTATACCGGATATAAAGTCGGACAAGGAACAAATCCGTTAACAGGCGAAGCCTACAATCCGAATCTGCGCTCACAAACAGCCTGGGGACATCACAGTACATTAGTTTCTTATTTTGCCCGCGTAAATTATACATTACTTAGCCGTTATTTGCTGACAGCCACTTTCCGCCAGGACGGTTCTTCCCGTTTCTCTAAAGACAACCGTTGGAGTAGCTTCCCTTCTGTTGCTTTGGGATGGAAACTGAAAGAAGAAAATTTCCTGAAAAACGTAGAAGTATTGTCAGATCTGAAACTCCGCCTCGGATGGGGTATCACGGGTCAGCAGAACTTAGGCGACGATTATGATTTCCCTTATATGGCACTGTACCGCGTCAACGCAGCCGGAGGTTATTATCCTTTCGGGGATACCTATTATGGCACTATGCGTCCTAAAGCTTATAACGAAGACCTGAAATGGGAAGAGACAACGACTTATAACGCAGGTTTCGACTTTGCTTTCCTGAACGGACGTATCTCCGGCTCGATGGATTACTATTACCGGAAAACCGACGATTTAATCAATACCGTAAAGATTGCGGCGGGGACTAACTTTAATACCCAACTGATCAGCAACATCGGTTCATTAAAAAATACGGGGCTTGAATTCACCATCAATGCCAAACCTATTGTAACCAAAGATTTTGTCTGGGACTTGGGATATAACATCACTTGGAACAAAAATGAAATCACTAAACTGACCGGAGGAGATGATTCTAATTACTATGTAGAAACCGGAGGTGTATCTACTGGTATTAGCGGTGCAACCTGCCAGGTACAGAAAGTAGGTTATCCGATGAACTCATTCTTCGTTTACCAACAAGTGTATGATAAGGATGGAAAACCGATTGAAAACATGTTCGTAGACCGTAACGGAGATGGTGTCATCAACGCTTCGGACAAATATATCTATAAAAAACCTGCCGCTGACGTATTGATGGGACTGACTTCCAAATTCACTTATAAAAATTGGGATTTAAGCTTTGCCCTCCGTGCCAGCCTGAATAACTATGTGTACAATGACGTACTGGCCAGTAAATCCAGTGTCGGCAAGGGAGGAATCTTTAATCATGGATACTATTCCAACCGCCCGACAGCTGCCGTGAATCTGGGATTTGAAGGAAAGGGAGACTATTATCTGTCCGATCGTTTCGTTGAGAATGCTTCATTCTTGCGTTGTGATAACATAACAGTAGGTTATAGCTTCAAAAATTTACTGAAGTCCCAGGCTTATAAAGGTATCAACGGCCGTATTTACGGTACTGTACAGAATCCCTTCGTTATCACCAAGTATACAGGACTCGATCCTGAATCGGTTATCAGTTCAGGAAATGATGCCGGAGTAGCAGGTATTGACAGGAACATTTATCCTCATCCGATCACTATCCTGTTCGGGCTAAGTCTTCAGTTCTAAGATTGTAATTTATTAAAAAGTAGACTATTATGAAGTTCAAATATATAAAATCAATAGTTTCAGCAGCGTTGTTCCTTAGCCTGACCACCGGAATGACCTCCTGTATCAATGACCTGGATATATCTCCAATCGATCCTCAGATGACTGCCACCTTCGACCAAGATATGTACTTTACCAAACTATACGCTTCACTGGGACTTACCGGACAAAAATTGAGCGAAGATCCGGATATCGCAGTAAAGGACGAAGGTCAATCCTGTTTCTATCGCGCTCTTTTCACTAACAATGAATATGGCACTGATGAGATGATATGGACCTGGCAAGAAAATGCCGGTATCCCCGAACTAACTTATATGCGTTGGAACTCCTCTCATCAGCAGACAGAAATATTATATAATCGTTTAGCATATAATATCACACTCTGCAATTTCTTCCTGAATCAGATCGCCGGAAAAGAGGATGCTACCTCCGTTCAGCAACGTGCCGAAGCCCGTTTTCTCCGTTCCTTATTTTACTATTATCTGATGGACACCTTCGGAAAAGCTCCTTTCACCGAACACTTCTCCAAAGAGAATCCTCCTCAAAAGACGGCCTCCGAACTGTTCGCTTATATTGAAAGCGAACTGGAAAGCATCGAAAATGATATGAGCGAACCGCGTCAAGCTCCTTTCGGACGTGCCGACAAAGCTGCTTGCTGGTTGCTGCGTGCCCGTTTGTATCTCAATGCCGAAGTATACACCGGACAACCGCGTTGGAATGATGCTATCACCTATGCCGGCAAAGTGCTCGATCCCTCCAATGGATACGGATTGTGTGGAAATTACGAACAACTTTTTATGGCAGACAATGATGAAAATCCCGATGCTAAAAAAGAAATCATCCTTTCTATCCGTCAGGATGGTGTACAAGCAAAGAGTTACGGAGGAAGTTACTTCCTGATTGCTGCAACGCAAAAGAGCGACATGCCGAATCGCGGAACAAATGACCCTTGGGAATGTATCCGTACACGCAAAGCACTGGTTGACAAGTTCTTCGCAAACAGTGAGGATATTCCTTTCACCGAATATACCGATAATAAATGGCAGAATGTGAGAGATGTGCAGGCTGCTGCAAAAGATGAACGCGCCTTGTTCTATACAACCGGTCGCAAAGCCGAACTGGAAAGTGTAGGTAAATTCACCGACGGACTTTCATTTATGAAATGGAGTAATCTGCGCTCGGACGGACAACCCGCTCACGATGCTAAAATTCCTGATACGGACATTCCGTTCTTCCGTTTGGCGGAAGCTTATCTGATTCGCGCGGAAGCCTATTTGAGAGCAGGCGGCGCAAATGCACAACAAAATGCCTGGTTGGATATCAAAGCCCTCAGAGACCGTGCCAAAGCAACAGAAATACCCTCTGCCAATAACCTGACATTAGATTATATTCTGGATGAACGTGCCCGCGAATTGTATCTGGAAGGATTCAGACGCACAGATTTGATCCGTTATGGCTATTTCACCTCAAGCACCTACCTCTGGGATTGGAAAGGCGGTTCCTTTGAAGGAAACGGTGTGAGTTCGATCTATAATCTCTATCCGATACCGAAAACAGAAACGCTGACGAATACAAATATGACTCAGAATCCGGGATATTGATAGAACCTTTATTCACGTTTTAAAGACTGAAAACAATGAAAAACCTATATAAACTATTTACATTGACAATGGGGCTACTAGCTCTGTCCGCCTGTGAAGCAGACCGTGACAGCAACCCTGTGTTGAACGAACCGGATACGTTCGTACTGAATGTGCCAGCTTTTGCTTCCAACAACGTGTACGACCTTAAAAACTCCGAATCATTGGAATTAACCTGTACACAACCGGATTACGGGATTCCGATGGCAACCACTTATTCAGTACAAATTTCACTGGAAGAAAATTTCGTTGACGCTCATGCAGAGACAAATACGGAAGCTAATTATACAACTTTGGGTACTACCCATTCTTCTGCCAAAATGGAAGTGAAAGCTTTAGAATTTGCATTGGCACTGGGAGACTTGTGGAGTGCATCCTCCGATGAAGAATTTCCGACCACTCCCATACCCGTTTATGTACGCCTGAAAGCGGAACTGACCAATAGTGGTCGTGGCATCGCTTTTTCGAATGTAATTGAACTTCCCAAAGTATTGGGATATAAAGCTGTACCGCCTCTCGAATTACCTTCCAGTATATTTATCAATGGCTCGATGGCAGGTAGTAATTGGAGCAACTGGGTGCCTTTGGCAGCAGTAAACGGAATGTCCAAGTTCTTCGGTTTATTCTATTTCGGAGGCACTGATATGTTCAAGTTCGGTACTAAAGAAGGAGAATACATCGGATTCAACGATCCACGTCTGACAATAGCCTCGGATGCATTCACCGGATCGGATGATGGATTTGGCGGACAAAATATCAGCGTTAATGTCACAGGCTGGTATACAGTGATCATGTCTGTAAGCATCAAAGGGACTGATTATGCCTTTACGCTGGATATTGCTCCGGGCGAAGTTTGTCTGATAGGCAATGCTATAGGAGATTGGACATTCGGCGATAAAGGCAAATTCCAAGCACCAACAACGGCAGATGCAGACTTTGTTTCACCGGTATGCACCGGAGGCGGAGAATTGCGTATGTCCGTCAAAGTTCCGGGAGAAGACTGGTGGCGTACGGAGTTCGCTATACCTAATGGAAAAATCGTGTTCCGTGAAAACAAAAGTGTGATTGACAGTTGGTCGGAAATAGGTCCTGAATATGCGATAAACGTTAAGGCAGGGCAGAAAATAAATCTGAACTTTGTTCAGAAAACAGGTTCCGTTACTCAATAATCGTTAACTTTAATAACTGAATATCATGAAAAGATTATCATATATGGCGTGTCTGTTGCTTGCTTCGGCAGCTTTCACCGCTTGCGATGAAGATTTTAAGGACTGGGCTGATCCCCAGTCCAATCCCCAGGAAGAAGCTATAACTGCAATGGTAGATATAACTCCGGTTGCCAGTATGAAACTTGAAGAACAGCCGGGCGATTCTGTGGTAATCGCCTCTGTTTCTTCGATTGCAGAAAACTTCTCACTCACAGCTTGTAATATAGAATTAGTTGCCGAAGGGCAGATATTAAATCTACCGTCAAAAGTAAAAGATGGGAATATAAAAGTCAGGTTGACAGAACTTGACCAAAAAGTGGCAAGTTTGTATAAGTCACAAAAATCTTTAGAGCGCGAAGTCACTTTAAAGCTGACACCGGTAGTCATGACAACCAACGGTGAAGCAACTTCACTGACTGAATACCCGGAAATGCAATCTGCCATCACTCCGGTCGCAACTCCGGCTGTGGATACGGAATACTATATAGTAGGTGATCTAAACAGCTGGCAGATGGACAAATCGACAGCCACAAAGCTCGAAGTAGACAAAGACAATCAGTATCTCTTTTCAGTAGTCGTCGAGTCGGAAGAGAAGTTTGATTTCAAGATTGTCCCGGGAAGTGCGATAGAAGCTCCGGATGCCTGGCAAAGAGCCTTGGGTGCTTCCAAAGTAATAGAAGATCCGGATCCGGGATTATTGGCTTTCAGGGATAAAGAAGGAGCCGACCCGGATAATCTCACCTGCGCCGGCGGAAAGAAAATGAAAATTACGATTAATGTAGAAGATTATACATACACAATCAAGGAGGATCTACCCGAGCACATGTACATCAATGGATCTCCGTACAGTCTTGGGTGGGATTGGGCAGTAGCTCCTGAAATGGTTCCTGTCACACAGACTCCCGGAATGTTCTGGAGTATACAATATTATACGGCGGGAGACCAAATCAAGTTTGCTCCGGTTAGAAAATGGGAAGGAGACTTTGGTTATGACGAAGAAATCTTATCTCCGGAAGCAATTGATTTCGCCGAATTAACATCCTCAGGAGGCAATATTGGCATTGGTAAATCCGGATGGTATCTGGTAATTGTCGCAGTGACTACAGAAGGAAAAACAATTTCATTCCGTTTGCCGGAAGTTTACCTGTTGGGAGGTGTGATTAACAATTCGTGGAATTGCGATGAAACGACCTTGTTCAGGATTCCGACCGATAAAACAAGCGACTTCATATCACCGGCAGCAACCGTTACAGGCATGGCACGTATTTCTACTACGGCTGTAGATGCCGGAGGCTGGTGGAAGAGCGAATTTACACTTGATCTGGCTAATGAAGGCGATGGTACTATCGTTTACCGTGAGAATAAGAACGTATCGGATAATCTAAGCGAACTTGGCTACGAATGTAATGTAAAAGCCGGTCAGAAAGTCCATATTAACTTTACGACAGGCAAAGGTAAAGTCGAATAACTATCAGACACTCTTAAACAGCACAACGAGTAGAATCAATTACGATCATATCTCAAGTCTCCTTCTTCGGGAAAGAGGAGATTTGAGATATGATCGAAATCTGACACACTCAAAGCTAAATATAGTACCACTACATTGGAAGAAGAATTCTAAAATAAGGCTTATGAAAGACTTTAAATATATTTGGCTCCTTTTATTGCTGATACTCAACAGCTTTGGAGCTTGTTCAGATGATGATCCGTTGATGCCGGGCGAGCGTCCTTCGTCCGGAACTGATCCTGCCCCGGAAGAACAAGTTCTCCACGACGGATTTAATTTTGATCCGGCTATTCCTAAAGCGGATGAACCACTGACTATCACCTTCAAAGCACCCGAAGGAAGTAACTTCTATGGTTACGCTGACGACTTGTACTTACACTCCGGAACAGGAGCAAACTGGACAGGTGCACCTACATGGGGAGATAATCAGAATAAATACAGACTGAAAAAGACAAAGGACAATGTGTGGAGTATCACCCTTTCCTCATCTATCCGCCATTTCTATTCTGTTGCTCCATCTACTCCCTTACAGACCATTAACCTGATTGTACGTGATGCGGAAGGTAGCCAACAAACCTACGATTACGCAACTTTAGTAGAAGATAGTCAAAACGGATTTATCTGGGAAGAACCGCAAAAAGCCCCTCTCCCCATATCCGGAGAAGAAAAAGAGGGTATTCATATCCATTCGGCCACTTCGATAACGCTTGTATTATATGATAAGGACAGTCAGGGCGGTCATAAAGATTGTGTATTTGTAACAGGTAATTTCAACAACTGGAAACTGGATAGTCGCTACATGATGAAATATGACGAAACAAACCATTGCTGGTGGATCACTCTGGAGGAATTGACTGCCGGTGAAACACAGTTCCAGTACTTTGTGTACAGTGCTTCGGATGGCGGTACTTACTTGTGCGATCCTTATTGTGAGCAAGCATTGGAAAAGGGAGTGGATACCAACTTTCCCACTGGCGCACAAGCACCTTACGTATCAGTCGTAAGCACAAACCCACAACCCTATCAATGGAGTGCCGGAGAATTTGAGATGAAGAATAAAGAAAATCCGGTTATCTATGAGCTCTTGTTGCGGGATTTTACTTCCAGTGGAAATCTGGCAGGAGCAATGGAAAAGCTGCCTTACTTAAAAGAACTGGGAATAGATGCTATCGAACTGATGCCTGTACAAGAATTTGCAGGTAATGACAGTTGGGGATACAACACCGGACTATACTTTGCACTGGATGCCTCGTATGGAACTCAAAATGAATATAAAGCTTTTATTGACGCCTGCCATCAGAATGGAATCGCCGTTATTTTCGATGTAGTCTACAACCATACGAACAATGATAATCCGTTTGCCCGTATGTACTGGGATACGTTTAATAACCGCCCTTCCACTAAGAATCCATGGCTGAACGCTGTAACACCGCATCAGAAGTATGTTTTTTCACCGGATGATTTCAATCACACTTCAGAACAAACAAAAGCTTTTGTCAAACGCAACCTGAAATATCTGTTAGATACTTACCACATCGACGGTTTCCGTTTCGATTTCACCAAAGGTTTCACACAGAAACAGACAACAGGTGATGATGATTTGGCGGCAACCGACCCTGCTCGTGTATCAGTACTGAAAGAATACTACGAAGCCGTAAAAGCTGTCAAAGAAGATGCAATGGTTACCATGGAACATTTCTGTGCAAATGAAGAAACAACTTTAGCCACAGAAGGAATTCATTTTTGGAGGAATATGAACCATTCTTATTGTCAGTCGGCTATGGGCTGGAAAGATAATAGTGATTTCTCCGGATTATATGACACCACCCGTCCGAATCAATTTGTGGGCTATATGGAAAGTCATGACGAAGAGCGGTGTGCCTATAAACAGATTGAATACGGAAATGGAGCCTTAAAAACCAACCTGTCCGAACGGCTCAAACAGTTATCATCCAACGCCGCATTCTTCTTTACGGTTCCAGGTCCGAAAATGCTTTGGCAATTCGGCGAAATGGGGTATGATATTTCAATAGACGAAAATGGACGTACCGGAAAGAAACCAGTCCTTTGGGAATATCAGACAGAGCGTAAAAGCTTGGTAGATATTTATACAAAACTAATCACTCTACGGACAACACACTCCGATTTATTCAACGCTTCTTCTCAATTTACCTGGAAAGTCAGTTATAATGATTGGGATAATGGACGTACACTGACATTGAAAGCTGTGAATGGGAAACAACTTCATGTGTATGCGAATTTCACCAATGCATCTATCGATTATACTATTCCTGAAGGTACATGGTATCTATATCTGGAAAATGGGAATCCCGTGGAGGGAGAAAAAAAGATCAGTGTTCCTGCACACGAGTTCCGCTTATACACCAACTTTGCCGAATAACGAGCGGGTGTTTTGAGCAGAAAGGAAGATTTAACTAATAAGCATTGAAGATTCTCTAACGACAAAGGCACAAAGATGGCAGGTTATTTTTCTGCTACTTCTTTGTGCCCTTGTTTTATATTTTGTTCCGTATTATGCCTGACCTTTTATTTTGTTGAAACATAATTAGACCTGTGTCTCTCCCTCGATATACTCTTCCAAAAAGAGATTCTCTCCGTCAAACACGGCATAAGAGAAGAAGTTAATCCAGTCTCCCAAAATCAACACACGGGAGGTGGCGCTCAACATCAAATCCAGTTCAATGTGACGATGTCCGTAAATAAAGAAGTTGATATTGGGATGGCTTTTCAAGTAGTCTTTGGTATATAGTACCAAGTGTTCCTTGTTTTCTCCCATATAATCCGGTTCCTTTCCGTCCGCCCGTTTTTGTCGGCTGTGCTTAGCCCATGTTAAACCCAATTCAACACTCCAGCGGGGATGAATAGCAGAAAACATCGTTTGCAAAGTTTTGCTGTGGAACATCGAACGAAGTAGCTTGAACTTCTTATCCGGATCACCCAAGCCGTCACCATGAGCAAGATAAAACTCCTTTCCGTAGATTTCAGTAGTCAATGGTTCGCGATGCATGATGACACCACACTCTTTGGTGAGATAGTCTCCACACCAGATGTCATGATTACCTATAAAAAAATGCACCTCTACACCCATATCTGTTAGTTCGGAGAGCTTCCCCAAGAAACGGGTGTACCCCTTAGGAACTACCAGCCGGAATTCATACCAGAAGTCGAACATATCTCCCAGTAGATAAATGGCGGAAGCCTTATGCTTTATACTATCGAGGAAGTTCACCAAACGCCGTTCTTGAGTACGCCCGTGCTCAATAGCACGAGAACCAAGATGTGCATCGGAAAGAAAATAAATGTTCTTCATTTAATTACCAGTTACGAGATCTAATAACGAATTACAACTTATAAAATCAGAGCACTGCCTGACATAGAACGATTAAAGAAAACCTAATTCCAATTTGGCTTCTTCACTCATCATGTCTTTATCCCATTCAGGTTCGAAGACCAGATTGATGGTGGCGGAATTCACTCCTTCTACTGACTCCACTTTTTGGCGAATATCCTCCATAATAAAATCAGCAGCCGGACAATTGGGAGCTGTCAGCGTCATATCGAGTGCCGCTTCTCCACTATCGGAGACGTCAATCTTATAAATCAGTCCAAGATCGTATACATTGACCGGAATCTCCGGATCGTACACTGTCTTTAGCATAGCTACAATCTTCTCTTCTATTTCAATTTTTTCCATACGTCCTTATTTATTATGTATCGCAAAGATAGAGATAAAAAATGAAACATAAAAAATTAGGCACGGAATGCGTATCCCGTGCCTAAAGAATATATCATTTACTCTCTATCTCCGGTTACTAAAAAACACACCGGAACAGTAAATTGTTGTAATGAGTAGTCTTAATCTACTTTCTCACCGAAATCTGTCTGTTGTTGCTCCACTTCTTTCAGTTTTAATTCATTCAGTTCACGACGGCGGCGTTCCAACTCCAGTTCAGCATCACTCTTCTTGTCCATGGAGAACGATTCGGATGGCTTAGGCAGCGCTTCTTCTTTCTTATCAAATATCAATGGATACATTGGAACGGAAGATGTTAGTTCCAGTTCACCGCTTACAGGCATCTGTGATCCCTCAAACAAAACACTGGCTCTTACCTTAATCTTTCCGGGAGTCGTGGTCGACTGGATCAATACGGGAGCACTGCCCCATTTCACCGGAGCAGGATTTGCCAAGACATTAGCTCCGCCCAAAATACGTCCCTCTCCTTCTACAAAGAACTTGATATAATAATTATTCAAACGCTTTACATTTCCATTCTTATCCGTGATTTCTGCCACAACAGTAACAAAATCAGATCCATCAGCACGCAGTCCGATTCCTTCGTTGTCTACTCTCAAACGAATCTGTTCTGCACGGCGGGCGGGCATTACTTTATGTGTAGCCACCACCTTGCCATCCATCAGTCCTTCTGCCAGGAAATAGACGTCCGCATCATGCTTTTCACGAGTCATCTTCTTATCAACCATAAAGTCAAATATCCCGGGGAAAGTTATTACCGGAGAAGGCATTCCTTTTCGTGTCTTGTCTTTTTTATAGGTATAAGTTTGCCCATCTTTATTCACAGTCAAACGAACTTCATCGCAGTTGGAATACACCGTTACATCTCTGCTTGAGAACGGTGTCATCTCGTGAGCGATATAAACCATCGGTCCGCTTTCTGCCAAACTCTCGGAAACGACAGCCGGACGTTGCGCCTTAAACATATAATAAGAATACTTAGGCTGACGGAATACATCCATCAATCCACCATAGAACGGGTCCGGGTGGTATCCCCGCTGATGATCGAACGAATGCCACAAGCATCCGCCCACATGCCAGGGAGACTCTTTATACAAACCATCATAGCAAATGTAATTATAATAAGGAGAAGCGTAATGAGCAGCCTGTATAAGCATGGGCTGTTCTCCCCAGTTACGGGCTGTGCGACTTGGAGAATTGTGCGAACTCCAATCATCGACATTATCTCCCCACTCGCGTGTAAAGTAAGTTATTTTAGGATCACGTTTTGAAAGATCCATCGGATGGGTAAACTGCACCGGAAAATATTGCGAGCCCTTGGCTTGCACATCACAACCGGAATAGCAGGATGGATAAGGATATTCCTCATCAACAATCCCTTTCACACGCCCGGCAAAATCTTCCGGATACCATGTCTCATTCAAGATTGGTTCCCACAGCCATACACAAGGATGGTTACGGTCACGGCGAACCATATTACGTATATCATTATAAACCCGTTTGGCAAAAATGGGTTCGTCATTCCAGAATTGCCATCCCGGAGTATTCACGATAACAAACAGGCCAAGTTCATCACAGGCATCCATAAAAGCCGGGTCTTGCGGACAATGTGCATTACGGATTACTTCCAGCCCCAAATCTTTCAGTTTCTTGGCATCACGCCAGTGAATACTATTGGCAACCGCATTTCCTACAACTGCAAAATCCTGATGCCGATTAGCTCCCATCAAAGGTTTACCATAAGGTTTTCCATTCAGCCAGAAGCCATCTTTTCCCTTAAATTCGATACTACGGATACCGACGCGACGACGATAACCGTCTACTACATTTCCATTCTTATCATAAATACGTACACACAGATTATACAGATAAGGTGATTCAGGAGTCCATAAATGCGGCTGCTCTACTTTCATCTTTCCATTATGACTTGTCGCAGTCCCTTTACGGATATTCAGTTTCACATCTGACGATGCCACTTCTTTTCCTTCACGGTCTACTAAAGAATAGGAAATTTTTCCTGCAAAGCCCTGTTTGTCTTCATTACGTATATGCGCTTTCAAGAGAATATCTGCCGATTGCTCCGATACACGATCTGTGGCAATAAACAGTCCGCCTCCTGCTATTTCGTTCTCGTAATTCGGATCCGTGATAAACACATAATTATGTGCAATCAGCCAGCAATCCCGATAAATGCCTCCCAAATAGGCATAATCTAACACATCTTGTGGTTTTCCAGGCGCATAGGTCGGATCGTCGCTATTATCAGCCCACACCGCAATCACATTGTCCTCTCCCCACTTTAATGCATCAGTCACATCTACCGATACGGGAAGATAGCCTCCAAAGTGCTCTGCCAATAATTTACCGTTTACATAAATCTTACTTTTACCCATAATGGCTTCAAAGTGCAGAAACAGTTTCTTTCCTTTCAATGCTTCGGATGGAGTAAAGTGTTTACGATACCATACTTCCCCCTGATAATTGATGCAACCACTAGCCTCAGTAGGAAGATACTCGATACCATTAGGTAAAGACACCACCTGCCAGGTTTTGTCGTCAAATTCTTTTGCTTCGGCACCCACCACACTTCCTTTATAAAAGCGCCAGGCAGGATTCATCGAGTACACATCACGCCCGGTATCCGGTAACCGGAAGAAACCGGCTGTTGAAAATTCCGGCTCATGGGCATAACCCATAAAAAACAGAGATAAAAGCAGTAAGCTAACAAAGATTCGTCTCATATAAAGTTTTATTTTATAATGAATGTCATGTTGTCTGTCGCAATCAACCCAAAGATGTCTTCGACATACAAAGATAGTATATTCCAGATACGAATCCCCCTATTTGTCCTCTTCATATACAAAACAAGGATAAATAAGGGGATTCAAACTAATACCTGTCAGTTATTATTCATCCGGTTGAATGAGTAAAGGTACTCTGGCACTATCGGTTCCTGTATTTTCAACATACTTGTAACCAGAGCCAGCTACCGCTTGATTCATGGATGCTATTTTGTCAATAAGGGCAGCAGCATCGCTTACCTTAGTTGAAGTTGGTAAGTTTCCACCCGGATTCGAAACTCCGTCGGACATAAAATAACATTCGTTTGCTGTCACTGATCCCGTTGATATTCCACAAATGGTAACAGAAGCAGTGCCAGAAAGCACAGAAGTTGAATAACATCCTGTCAAAGTTCCACCATTTTTCACCAAACCACCAATATTTCCGGACGCTTTGGCCACTATTTCACCAGCAGCAAACGAAGCGGTTACAGGTCCTTCGTTTCCTCCCACCAGACCACCGGCATTCACAGCTGTAAATGCAGTAATAGTCATCAAAGAATAACAGCCAGTTATGGTTCCCTGAACATTCCAACCCACAAGTCCTCCGATGGCACCTTCACCATTACCTCTATATACAAAGGATACCTCCTTGTCAATCGAAGAACCTTGTATTTGTGCCTTAGACCACCATCCGTTCACACCTGCCAATCCACCGGCATTTACTTTACCACCGGCAACAGTCAGTACCACATTACCTTTTACCTTACAATCCTTTATCATTGACGCACCAGTCTGATTATGTCCGGTAATAGCCCCTAACTTAGCATCTGCTCCATTGACAGTCAACGCTCCTCCATCAATGACGCAATTCTGAATCGTTCCGGTATTTATTGCTGCAAATGCTCCAGCTGCGCCTGACACTTGTTTCACTGTTACATCTTTAAGAGTTAAATTTTTAATGATACCATTATTAGTTATAAACAAACCGGCATCGTTTCCTGTTGCTTCAATTGTAAGACCGGAAATAGTCTTGCCATTGCCGTCCAATATACCTTTAAACTCCGTAACCGGTACCCATGCCTCTTTAGTCGACATATCAAGATCAGCATCTAATGTAATTACCGTAGCAGCATTCGTCATAACAGTCGGTTCAATTGCCAAATTTATCAACCCGTCTTCTTTCTTGACTAAATACTTACCCGCTTCAGTCTCCTCATATCCCAAGTCTGCCACCAGCATAAATGATATACCATATCGCTTTCCAGCCACATATTTATATTCATCTCCTGCTACCACCGATTCGGCATTATAAAGTTCACTGATCTTTCCTTTTTTCTCTATTGTTTCCGTAGAGGAAGAATCTCCCACTTTTTCTATCGTAGCAGTAAAGGTTAATTCTGTATCCTTTGTCATGTCTGCCATCGGGAAGAAACTCAAATAACCGTATGCAACTTCATTCTTTGCCATGTCCAAACTTGTCATAGACAAAGTCAGACTATTACTTTTATCACCATACGTTTTCTCTTCTCCCGAAACTGTCAACGTTTTTGGGAAAATAGCAGCATCAGCCGAAACAACCACCTTTGTCACTTTATAGGCATCCGGTCTTCGATTGGTGAATTTAAACTGATAAAGAGCTGTCAAATGTTCAAACTTAAGATTGGTGACGGTAGTCCCATTCACCGTGCCTTTAGCAAGCATGTGCATCGTATTCTGCAGCTCTGCTTTTTGGGCACTTTGCGTAGCATCTCCCAACGTAAAAGTGAAAACATTCCCTGAAGTCGGAACATCTTTTTTCGGATAGATTCCCCAAACAGTAGCTCCCTCTTCAAAGTTACCATTCCCTGCAAATTCCACATTTCCAGACGGTTCACTCTCATCATAATTTATGGTTGTGAAATCATAGCCATTTGTTCCATTCCAAAGTGTAACCTTATCATCGGCATTCCACATAAAGGAACTACCGTCATCTTGTACGTTGGCACGTGTAGACGATTCTTTGTCCGTATTTTCATACCCCCGGATAGAAGCAACAGCCACATAAGTCTGTGATTCTCCCCGTTGCAGTTCATCCCCACCTTCAATGAAAACATCTTCTTTACAAGAGCTTAGGGTGGCTGCACTTAGCAGCCCGATCCCTAATAAAGAATAGATTTTATTCATGATTTATTTTTTTCTGTTATCAGTTATTTAAATATCACCACCATCTCCAAAATCTGATCCACCGAAGCCAGGTTCTTTCACAGCCCCCTGTAGAATCAACGGACAGTATATATTAGTTCCGGCATCCTCATTCACTTTAAAGCTAAAACCAAATTCTGGATCCTTGGCTTCTATTGCCAAATTCATCTGACGTTTCTTATCCTTGAGTTGAGTAGCTGTTACCTTACTAATTCCATTTACAGATCCGCTTCCTACAGGATTAGTCACCGTCTCGCCTACGAAATAACACTGGTTGATTCCTGTTGAATTCGAAGCGACGAAAGCTCCCAATTTATTACTTCCAGCATTATTAGTCACATTTATCTGCGTGGTCGAGTAGCAAGCCGTCACAGTAGCATCAGCATTATTAATGGTATTCTGTGCAATGAAACCGCCAGTATTATTATAGATAGTTCCACTAATTGAACCGGCTACATAACAGGCCAGAACCGTACCGTTACTATTAGCCCCTATAAGTCCTCCTACTTGTCCGGAACAAGAAACCTCAAGTTTGGCTAATGAGTAACAACCTTTGACTTTACCGGAGTTGTTCCAGCCAACAAGTCCGCCGACACAGGATGCACCACTAGAGTTACTAGGATGCTTGATTGTTACATCTGCACCGACATACGAATTTATAATAAGAGCCGTTCCATTAAAATGCTCACCAACCAAGCCACCATAATTAGAATTACCAGCACCACTCAAATTAAGGTTAATAGTTCCACTGATAACTTGACAACCTTCTATTCTTCCTTCGGAGTTTCGACCGATCAAACCACCAAAAACTACCGGTTTTATAACGGTTGCAGTCACTCCCTTGACTGTACAATTCTGAATGACACTCGTTGAACTTTCGGCAGCCAATGCTCCTGCTCCCTCTGTGATATCAGCAGAGAAACTTACATTTTCCAAAGTCAAATTCCGGATAGTTCCCGTATTGGTAGCTATAAAACCTTTATTAGCTATTTGCAAATTGCGGATGGTAACACCATTACCTTCAAATACACCTCCAAACGCACTAATAGGTTCCCAAAGTTCATTACCCATATCAATCACTTTTATTCCATCCCCTGCCGGTTCATCGATATATTCTTTTTCTAAAGTAACAGTTGCCTTACGGTATTCATCCGCAATTTTATTCCATCCGAATAATCCAGTCTTATTATAGATATGAATATTTCCATCATCATCGATCATATAGCCCTCATCAGGAATTCTGAAACGATAATCTACCTCAAAATCCATTTTATAATGCTTGCCGGCTGCAAACTGATTGGCAGTAGCATCCATATCAAGTCCGATGTTATCCTCCAAATCTTTGACTTTTACTTTTTTCAGCAGGATAATATCCTGTTCCACTTCATTATTCAAAACGCTTACTGTAATATTCAGTTCGGTCGTACTTTTCATCAACCGGGTATCACCATAGGTTGTAGGTAATATATTCAAATACCCGTTTAATGTTTCATTCTGCGCCAATGCTTGTCCACTCATGTCAAGTGTCAGTTTGTTACGCATACCTGAAAGACTCTGTACCACTCCGTCTTCGTCGATCTTCAACTCTGCGGGAAATACATCATCATCACTCTCCAGCGTAATATAGCGAATCTTCAGTTCCCGGTCCGACGTGTTTTTCAAACCAAACTGTATCAATGCAGTCAATGGTGAAAACGTTAATGCAGGAATCTTATTATCAGTCACATCCCCGGTGGCAACCATATAGGTAGTGGCTGCCAGTTCTGCTGTTTTTCCAGTCTGAGTAAATGTCTCCGGCATAGAAAAGGTAGCCAGGTCATTAAATGTTTTTGCTTCTTTCCGTGGAAATACCGCAATCAGCTTATGGCCATTTTCTACAGCAGCTTTTCCTGTGAATTCAGCAGATTTGTCAGGTTGGTTGTCATTATACCCCGGGGTGATAGAGAAATCATAGCCGGCTCCGAAGTTGCGATTCCATAATGTAACAGCATCTCCTTTATTCCATGTATACACTCCATTCTGCAAATTGCTGCGACCCAAAGGGGCGGACTGTTTAATAGAAGCTATAAATGAATAATCAGTCAGATTCTTGTCGGTTTCGTTCCCTTCACCGTTATTTTCATTCACCATCTTGTCCTCTTCGCAAGAGGTTAGTGCCATTGCGCCCAGCAGTGCAACGCTCAATAAGTGATAAACCTTTTTCATAACTATATAAAAGTTTGTTCGATTAAATATCTTTATTTCAACAACCATTAATACATTGGTTTGTTACGCGTTGGAGTACCACTTCCAAAATAGTCGTAGGTTGGCTTCTTATAGAAACGTATCCAGTCGATTTCCATACGTGGCGTATCATTGCTAGACTTACTTTCCTGATAAGAAATATGCTTAAAGTCGTTTGCCCAACTACCATCTTTAGCAGCCTGTTCTGCCGCAGCGTCACCAAGCGCCCATTCATTACATCCGGCAAATGTCAATAGTAAATGTAACCCTTCCGTATTGTATTTGTCCGTAAACGGCCAATGTGTAGACGAGTTCCATGAAGCCGTTCCATTAGCTATTCCGGTATAGCTGCCGTCAGTCCTCATGCGTACATTCTCTTTACCATTAATACCTAAAGCAATCTCGTTATTATCTCTCCATTCCATCCAATAGATATCGAATTCATCCATATCCGATATTATCAACTGTCCTGAAGACGGTTTATACTTATCACCGGATGAAGTGGATATATCATTCCAGTGGAAAGTCTGCCAAGCGCCATTCGGATTCGCATTGGTAGCCGGATTTTCCAGAAGATCAACCTCACCATAGGTAGACCATTGCACACCTCTGATATTTCCTTGGAACCAGACTGCCGAGTTGAAAGAGTGTTTCTTTCCACGCACACGGATTCTAACTTCCACACGAGTGCCCGGCAAAATGCGTACATTGCTGGATTCCCAAGAATCAGCACCCGTAGGCACACCATCAAACTTACTTGCATAGAGGGAGGAAACTCCAAAATCTCTTGTTCCCGTAATTTCCCCTGTCACACTGATTCCCGGATCATACGCACACCACATTTTCAAATATCCATCTTGAGTCATCGTTGCATATTTCTCATTTACAACCGCTTGTACTTTCTGTGTGTTAGCCACATTCTGTGCCGCCATAAAACGTGGAGGACGATTACCATACTGATTGGGGAGTCCGGTACCTTCTGTCAAAGCATCAATCGGATGGAACTCATAAGAATTCAGGAATGTCCATCCTTCAGCAGCTAACGCTTCATTCGGATGCGGATCACCCTCCTTTATCAATAGTGCTGACGCAGCTCTGACCTCATCCCATTTTTCTACAGCCTTTTTATTGCTGGCTGATACAAATATCTGATCCGGATCTGTATAAACCCATTGCTCATTGGTTAACTCGGTGCCCGGAGTCAAACCTGCATCCGTATCAGTAACCTTAATTTCCAACTCGTCCCCATATACCGGATGAATTTCAGAATCGGTAGCAAAAGACATAGACACAGAAGTGAAAGTATTCGGTCCTTTCTCTCCTTTCACCCATATAAGTTCAGATTCAGCTGTTTTATACCCGGCTTTCACCACCAATTCGCTCGGCAGATTCTCATATTTATCCGCATCTTCACCCGCATCAATATGAACGACTACATCTTCCTTAGCTGACGCTCCTACCGTAGCGACCAGAATAAATGAGCCATACTCTTTCACCGTATTGTCCGAATTGTTCTTCAATGACAAGATGGTGTAGTGTTTATCAGATACCACAATCGGACGTTCAGCCGCATTGATCTTGTATCCTCTGACATAAGCGGTGATAGTACCCGATATAGGATATTTAGCCAGATCGTTCTTTACCTTAAATTCGGTAAATCCCTGTTTCTCACCTTTCTTCATAAAAAGATGACCAGCAAAGCCTTCAAAGACATCAGATACAGGGACATCCTTTCCTTCTACATTCTTACCTGCAAAAGTCAGAACAACGTCTATATCTTCTTCGAGTGCCAACTGATTGTCTTGCTGATCTACCTTCACAGTAAAGGTCACATTATCTCCGATAGCAGCACTTTGAGTACTGATTTCGGCCACCAGATTCCGGGCTTCTCCGATAGAGATAACCGTCTCGGTGTCATTACAGCCTGTCATTACAAGGATAAACAGGCAAATTGGTAATAATCTATAGAAATATTTCTTCATAATCTATCCTATTATATCATTATTAATGATTACCATTTCGGGTTTTGTTTCAACTTTTTGTTCAATTCCAATTCTGAAGGAGGGATCGGTAACAGATAATCCCTATCTGCATGGAATTGATATCCGCTTGGCAGAGTCCCGGCCATCGGATCCGCCCATTTGTTATCATCAAGGGTCAGACGCTCTCTGATTCTTTTCTGATTATCCGGACTGTAAGATTTGAATAAAATAGATTCATCACCTACATAAGCACCTTTACCACGCTTTCCGACAATCAGTTTATCGGCTTTCCAACGCATGAGATCATCCAGCCGGAAACCTTGCAAAGCAAGTTCAGAACGGCGTTCACGACGGATTTCCTGTAAAACAGGAGTCAATGTATAACCGAAATCGGTGAAATTAGCATCCTTTGCCGGTGCCAGATATTTCACTCCTGCACGTTCACGAAGCGCTTTCAATGTCTTATTCGCTATATCATCGCTCCACATTTCCAGTTCAGCAGCAGCTTCTGCATAAGCCAAAAGACCTTCGGCATAACGAATAATAGGTAAAGCAGTCTCACCATTACCACTTACAAAGGTGGTATCTATTCCCAAACGGATGTGATAACCCGTCAAAGAACGTGTGTTTCCATCTCCTGCCAATTTAGGAGGACTAATAGTATTCTTCTTCTCATCCGTATATTCTTCCAGATGCATTGGGGTCGCAGTAGTGGCAGAAGCAAATTTGGCACCTTCATTCATCACCGTTTGAATCAATCTAGGGTCACGGCCTTCAAATGTTTCCTTAAAATCCTTAAATTTCTCATTTGTCGGATCAATAAATGTTCCATCGGCATTCAGATAATTATCCACCAGGCTTTGAGTAATTCCGGCAGCTCCTTCCGAGTCGACAACACCTGCCTTCAGATTACCGTTGACATCATGAAAGACTCCTTCATCACTCGAATATTTCCTCCACAATAGCACTTCGCCCATTCCTGACAAATCTTTGCTATTGAACAATGCCGCAAAAGCATCTCCCGGATTTTGCCCGGTTTTATACAGATCAATGCCACAACCGAACAGTTCATTTCCCCAGTTAATAACTTCACCCAAGAAATAATTTGATTCGTTAGTGGAAGATGCAAAATCATCGCTGCTGTGATACTTTTCCCAAGTTCCTTCATACAACGCCACATTCATTGCCAAAACCATGGCAGCTTCTTTATTGATACGAATTCCGGAATATTTACCGCGCGAATGCAACAGATTCTTCGCCTCAACCAAATCACTCAAAATAAATCGGGCTACCTCATTACGTGTCTTTGCGGGAATCTGTAATCCTGCGATTGTCGCATTCTCATCCCAAAAAGCATCCATTACCGGAATAGAACCGAATTTCTTCAATAAATCGAAATGCCAATAGGCACGTAAAAAGTAAGCCTCCCCTTTCAACGACAGTACATCTTCGTTTTCCTGTGCTTCGGGTACTTTATAATTATGGAAAAAATAGTTCACTTTACGCAGGTTCTGATAACCAGTCTGCCAATCGGAAGCTCCGCTAAACTGGTTATTCTGTCCATGCAAACGGGCATCATACTTTTCTGCAATAATATTGTCACTATTCTTTTCTTCACTGCGAACTCCCAAACCGAACTTACTAAAAGACGGCAACGTCATATATAGTCCGTTAATATAGTTTTCAACCTGTATGGCACCTGTCAGAAAATTACCGGCTTCCGGCTTGGTTATCGGTTCTCTATCCAGAAAATCTGAACAGGATGAAAATGGTAATATTGAAGCGGCTACAAAAGCCATTATATATATTCTTTTCATATCTTATGGTTTAAAAGGTAAATTCAATACCAAATACGTAGTTTTTATTCAACGGATATACCTTTCCGTTACCATTTTGCTTCATTGGGGAAGTCAATCCCGGAGCAGTTTCGTTACTACCCCCAGCCCATGTATTTACCTGATTCAAGGTTTCAGGATCGAATACGTCCGGCAAATTGTCAATCGTGAAGAGATTATCACAAGTGAAATACACTTTCAAGTTCTCCAATCCCATCTTCTTAACCAGTTTAGGCTGGAAGTTATAAGAAATCATCAAGTTTTTGAGTCGCATATAAGCTGCGTTCAATAAATAACGTGAAGTGTTGTAACCTACGTTCGCATTATATTCAGGACTGTCGGGTTTTGTCAGACGCGGCAGGTAAGCCCCCGGGTTGTACACATTATAATAATCCAAATGTTCTTTAAAGAAGTTGGAATCACCGCTAAACAGATAAGTACTTGCAGCCATCGGGAAATCACGTTTCATGACTCCCTGGAACAATGCGGAAACTTCAAAACCTTTATAACCGGCATGTAAGTTCAGACCGAAGGAGTAACGAGGAGTCGTATTACCGATAATTTTCAAATCACCGTGATCTTTCAATGTACCCGAACCCGGATCAATTTTACCATCACCGTTCGAATCGATATATTTCAAATCACCACGTTGCCAATCCTTATTCGGTTTGAAGAAAGACATGTCTACTCCTCTCAGATATTCATCCACTTCCTGGTTGGTGAGAAACAGATCATTTGCTTCATATCCCCAGATTTCACCTAAATCCATTCCCTGGTAATAACCTTTGTTACGAACCAGACCGGTGTGGTTGTTATAAATCAATCCTTCCGGATTATTGTATTTGGTTACCACTGCTTTGTAGTCAAAGATATTGAAACCGATTCCATAACTGAAACCATTCTTCAGCTGGTCAGACCAGTTAACCGACAATTCCCATCCACGGTTACGTAGTGTTGCATTATTTACTTTAGCACGTTGGTCAACAGCAATACCGCCAATATCAGGAATTGCTTCAGCCGGGCCAATCATGTCTTTGGTCGTACGTTGGTAAATATCCGCCGTAATCGTCAAACGATTGTTAAGCAAAGTCAGGTCGAAACCTAAGTTGGCATTATCCACTTTTTCCCATGTAATGTACGGGCTTACCATAGAAGGTGTTAAAGCGACTGTACCACGTACCGGAGTAGCCGAAGTGACACCGGAAAGCAACCATGCATTTGAATAGTCCGGTCTCAATGTCATGAAGTTCAGATAATCATATAGTCCGGCTCCATTCTGATTGCCTAAACGTCCGTAAGACAAACGCACTTTCAACTGTGAAACAGGCAAGCTCCATTGCTTGAAGTAGTCGGTACGGGCAATGTCATAACCGGCAGAGAAAGAAGGGAAAAATCCCCAACGATTGCCGGAAGCGAAACGTGACGAACCATCATAACGTCCGCTAAATTCCAGAAAATAGACATTCTGGTAGTTCCAGTTCAAACGGGTATAGAATCCCATGGTTGCCCAATGGTCACGCGCTTCACTATTATAGGCTTTTCCGTTTGCATTGTCAAAAGAGAATGTATCATCGCTCATCACTCCGTCTTTATACGCATACATGCTTGAGTTTTGCTGCACTTCCATCTGGAAACCGGCCATTGCCTTAAAGAAATGGTCACCCCATTGATTCGTATATGAAGACGACACACTGGGAGACAAATAATAGTTGAATTGATTTCCACGAGTCATTGATCCCCACAAAGAATTCGAATATTCGATACCGGGATAAGAATATCCCTGCCGGGGAGCGGTAACATTCTCTATGGTTCCGTCGGGCCGTGTGGTACGGGGCTGCTTCTGCAAGAATTCATCATTCTGCACATCAAAACGAACTTTCATCTCTCCGATAATGTCCCAGCCTTTCAGAGGCGTAACAGTAGCTGCAAAAGTCATGGCATCAGAAATGCGGTTCTGCGAATAGCCCACATTGTCCAGATACAAAGCTTCATTCCATGAAGGAAGATTATAAAGCCCGGAAATAGGAACTTCAGTCACCATATTAGGCTGCGAACGAGCTATCTGATGATAAAGAATAGACATATCGGGGAGCGGGCGGGAAATCAGATTCAACGTGATATTGTTATTGAAGTTAAACTTCAACCAGTCATTCGGCTTGATCTGAAATTTGGTATTCACGTTGTATTTATCCAGAGAGTCTTCTACACGATCCAGCAAACCACCCTGGTAAGTATAACCCAGACCGACATAATAAGTCACTTTGTCCGATCCACCGGAGATACTTAGATTGTGTGAATGACGCAAAGATTTGTTTTTATAGAAATAATCAAACCAGTCGGTATTGGCATACTGCGATTCACCGCCACGCCAACCGGTATTCTCCTGATTGGCGGTAATACCGGGCAGACCTTCACCATAGGGGTTCTGCAAAAACTGATTCATCAAATCAATAGTCTCCTGTGAGAAGTATGGAGACTCACCAATTGCCGAACGGTACGCATTTTTATAATTGGCAAACTCTACAGAGTTCATCATCTCGGGCATGTTGATAGGTGCACTCATACCCACAGAACCGCGATAAGTCACCCGGGCTTTATCCTGTTTACCGCTCTTGGTCGTTACTAACACCACACCATACGCAGCACGAGCACCATACACGGCTGCTGCAGAAGCATCTTTCAATACACTGATACTTTCTATATCGGCAGGATTTACATTCTGCAAGCTCTGTTCCACACCATCCACCAATACATAAGGCTCTCCACCATTAATAGAACCGATACCGCGAATATTAAATTTGATTTCTCCGCCAACTTCACCACCGGTACCGCTTTCAGAAGCATCCGAAGCAAAGTTCAAACCAGCCACATTACCTTGTAAGGCGCTGGTTACATCCGTCACAGGACGGGTAGCGATTGCATCCGCATTAACTGTTGCTACAGCCGCTGTAATAGTATTACGTTTCTGTGTTCCCATACCGACTACCACCACTTCATCTAAAGTTTTGGAGTCTTCCTTCATCACGAACCGATTTCCTGTTAGCTTAGTGATTTTCACTTCCAAAGGAGCATAGCCCACATAGTTGACAGTTATCGTTGTACCTACTTTACCGTTAATTTTAAAGTTTCCATCCAAATCGGTAATGGTACCATCAGTAGAACCTTTCACCATAACGGTTGCTCCGATTACGGACTCGCCACGTTCGTCTACCACCTTACCAGTGATAGTGCCCTGTTGAGCAAAGAGCTCCACAGGGAAGAACAGTAAAAGCATTGAAAAGAGACACACCAGTTGCATCCTAATCTGCATTTTCTTCATAACATTATATTAAAATTAATACTAAAAGTTTTTTTGAGTTCCATTTGCCAATAGCCCACACTATCCGGCATTGAAATACACCACAAAAATAGATTGATTGGCAGAATGGCGAGTTCATAAAATCGCCAAAATGTTTCCAAAAACATCCATATTCCGTTTTTGAACGTCTTTGTGGCGGTTTTTGGAAATATTTCTTTTGTTTTAGCGGAATTAATCATACTTTTGTTTCACTAATCTCCCCTTAATAATCTTGACTGATGAAAAAAAGTATTTGGATAAAACACTTTTTCTGCTTACTGGCTTTTCTTATCGTAGGCACATTTCCAGCAATAAGTATAGGTAACCATTACGACTTTAAACTGATTGGTTCCCAAAACGGAATGCCGTCTATCATCAGCTGTATCTATACCGAACAAAAGGGATTCATCTGGATCGGTACTCCGACAGGACTAATCAGATTTGATGGAACGGAACTCAAAAAGTACACCGCACAACCTGATAATGAAAATTCCCTGCCTAACGACAGTATCCTGCAAATTATTGAAGATAATCAGCAGACAACCTGGATACTGACCACCACAGGAATCGCCCGTTATTCTCTTATTCACGACAACTTCTTTATCCCCAAACTAAATAATCAGCCCATCATTGCCAAATCGATCTGCAAAATAGCAGACGGGCTTCTGTTCGGAGGGATCAACAAGATATATAAATATTCTTATGCCACCAACACGATTTCTCTCATACGGGAATTCAAGACCGACGAGCCGTTCATTATACGATCCATACAAATGTGGAAACCCGATACCATATTGTGTCTAAGCTGGCAACAGGGAATACTGCAAATGAACCTCAAGAATTTCGAGATAACCCCATTTCCTTTCCAATACGGGAACGACAACGTAGGAATCATCATAGACTCCCAACAAAGAATATGGCTGTCAACCTACAACAATGGCGTCAAGTGTTTCTCCGCCCAGGGAAAATTGATAGCCAGCTATACCACTCAAAACTCCCGTTTGAGCAGTGACATCGTATTGTGCATGACCGAATTCAAACAAAAAATATGGATGGGAACAGACGGGGGAGGTATCAATATCCTCGATCCCACAACCGGCAATATTACCGTACTCGAACATATCTCCGGAGATAATCATTCCCTTCCCACAAATACAATACTCTGCCTGCATAGCGACTCTGCCGGAAATATATGGGCGGGAAGTAAACGTGAAGGGGTTATCAACATTCGTGAAGTATCCATGAGAACTTACACTAATGTTGTGTTAGGGCACAACAAAGGATTAAGTCAAAGTACGGTATTACAACTATATCAGGAACCGGCTTCCGAAGAACTCTGGATCGCTATGGACGGAGGAGGTATCAATAAATTCATTCCTTCTACAGAAACATTTGTGCACTATCCCGACACTTGGGGAGACAAGATGGTCTCCATCACCGGCTTCACACCCAACGAATTGTTAGTATCTGCCTTTTCCAAAGGTATCTTCATATTCGATAAAAAGACAGGAAAGAAGCGTCCTTTCGCTATTATGAGCCCTTCATTAGAGCATCACATCCGCTATAGCGGACAGCCAATCAACTTATACCGGGATACTCCCAATTCGATCTTAATATTAAGTTCGCCTCCTTACCGCTACCATACTTCCACCCGGCAACTCACTCCTGTCCCTTGTGCCAAAGAAGTGAAAATAAAAGGCTTGTTGAGTTCCATTGGATATGATTCCACTGCCATTTACCTGAACGATCCTTATAATATATATAGACTGGATCGTAAAAAAGACACAGTGGAGATATTTGCAAGTGCTCCACAGGGATTCTTCAATGCTGTATCCAGGGATGACAAGGGCGTATTCTGGATTGCAGGCACCCGTGGCCTGTACACCTATCACCCTGATACCCGCAAATTCGAAAGAATTCCTACCACCTTATTTAATGAAGTAAATACCGTGTTATGCGACAATAAAGGAAAAGTGTGGATAGGAGCTGAACAGAAACTCTTTATATGGCTCACCGATACCAAACGTTTTGTATGGTTCGGAGAAGCGGATGGAATTTCCCCCAATGAATACTTGGCCGAGCCCCGTCTCATTTCCCCCAAAGGCAACATCTATATGGGAGGTGTAAAAGGCTTACTATGTATCAATGCAGACACTCAAATAGAAAAGAGTAGTGACTCTCCGGAAATACGCCTTGCCGAACTGACCATAAACGGAGAGAACAGGATGTATCAGCTCAATCAAGACAAGATATCCATCCCCTGGAACAGTAAAAACATTAAGATCCGTGTCATGACTTATGGTGCGGACATTCTCCGGCTCAAAGTCTATCATTTCCAAATGGGAGACCTTAAAACCGAAGGCTACAACCCTGAATTGATGATCCCATCTCTTGCTCCGGGAAGTTATCCCATCATGGTGAGCTGTAACACACAGGAAGGAAATGAAACAACTCCCCAGTTTCTTTTCACATTAAACGTACTGCCACCCTGGTACAGAAGCTGGTGGTTCGTTTCTCTCTGCATCATTGCTTGCATAGGCATTGTGGTACAAATTGTTTTCGTTCTGCTTCGACGCAAAGAAAACAAGATGAAATGGATGATGAAAGAACACGAGCAGAATGTGTATGAAGAAAAAGTTCGTTTTCTGATTAATATCAGCCATGAACTGCGAACTCCGCTCACACTCATATATGCCCCGCTAAGCCGCATATTAAAGACACTTCCTTCTACAGATGCCATTTATCCACCGTTGAAGAATATACATAAACAGGCTCAACGGATGAAAGATCTTATCAACATGGTGCTGGACGTACGTAAGATGGAAGTAGGAGAAACCAAGTTGAAACTCCAAGCCTATCCATTTAACTCATGGATAAAGGAGATTGGTGCCGATTTTACGGACGAGGGAGCTGCCCAGGAAGTGCAAATAGATTATCAGCTCGACGACAGCATAAAAGAGGTGGTATTTGACAAGGGTATGTGTACAATCGTAGTCACAAACTTATTGACGAACGCACTGAAACACAGTCCTAAAAACACAACCGTCACTATCCGTACCAGCAAAAATGACTCATACGTCCGTGTTTCCGTTTTGGATCAGGGAGAAGGTATGCAAGAGGAAGACATGGAGAAAGTATTCATCCGTTTCTATCAAGGCAAGCAGGAAATTGGCGGTAGCGGAGTCGGACTTTCATACGCCAAGATGCTGGTGGAATTGCATAAAGGTAAAATCGGAGCCATGAACAACGAAGCGGGAGGAGCCACTTTCTTCTTCGACTTACCTTTGGGATTGGAGTCGGGCGAAGTCATCTGCCAGCCGAAACCTTACATCAATGAATTGATTACACCGGACGTAGATCATGAGATCAACGCTCCCGAGACACTCGACTTCTCTACGCAGAATTACACAGTGCTATTGGTAGACGACAATCATAACCTGACAGATTTCCTCTCCAAAGAATTGAAATCCTTATTCAAAGCAATTTATATAGCACATGATGGCCGGGAAGCTTTCGAAATAGCGCAAAAGCAAGTTCCGGATATTATAGTGAGCGATGTGATGATGCCGGTTATGAATGGATACGAACTGTGCAAAGCGGTAAAAGAGAATATCGGCATCAGTCATATTCCTGTGATTCTGCTCACGGCACGCAATGATGAACAGAGCCGACTGTATGGGTATAAAATCGGGGCGGACGCTTATCTGGGAAAACCTTTTGAGATAGACACTCTTGTTAAGATTATACAGAACCGGCTATACAACCGGGAGCAAACGAAAGAGCACTATCAACATATAGGCAACTTCCCTCAACCGCTGGAGAGTACTTTCAGCCAGGCGGATGAAACGTTCTTGTTAAAGTTTAACAAGCTCATTTCCGAGAATATCAGCAATCCGTCTTTAGATATTCCTTTTATCTGCAGAGAGATCGGAATGAGTAAAACATCTCTTTACAACAAGTTGAAGGCTATCACCGATATGGGGGCAAATGACTATATCAACAAATTCAGGTTGGAGCAAGCCATTACTCTGATAAAAACCACCGATCTGACATTTACTGAAATATCAGATCAGATAGGTTTCACTACTTTACGTTATTTCAGTACTGCATTCAAACAGTACACAGGCTTGACGCCCACGCAGTATAAAAATGAATGCAGGAGTGAGAATAAATAAGATATTCTCACTTAAATAAGGTAGTATTACTAATTAGAGTAGGCCCTCATCTGCAAAGCTGAAAAATCCGTCTTCACAAACGATGACGTGATCTATCAGACGGATATTCATCGTTTCCGCCGCTTTATGGATATGCTCTGTCAAACTCCTGTCCGGTTGGCTGGGATGAATATTTCCCGAAGGATGGTTATGCACCACCGCGATTTGTGTAGCTCTTTGCAGCAATGCTTCCCGGAGAATGGTGCGCACATCGGTATAAGTTCCGTCTATGCCACCAGTACTTATACGTACCTTATCAATTAGTTTGGTTGCCTGGTTCAATAGGAGCACCCAGAATTCTTCCTGTTCCAAGTCACACATGATCGGTTGGAAAATATCATAGATATCTTTTGAGCAAGTGATTCGAAGTCTCTCTTTGGTTTCTTGCAGCTTTCTTCGTTTGCCTAATTCCAAGGCTGCCATCACTGTAATGCTCTTTGCGGGTCCCATACCTTTGAAAGAGGAATAGTCACACACTTCCCATTTTGCCAATGAATTCAGATTGTTATCACAAGACAGGAGCAGGCGTCTCATCAATTCGACAGCACTTTCTTCCGTATTTCCGGAGCCAATCAATATAGCGAGTAGTTCGGCATCACTCAATGCGGCTGCTCCCTTCTCCATCATTTTTTCCCGTGGGCGGTCTTCCAGTGCCCACTGGTTGATGGATAGTTTGTGTTTACTTTCCATTATTAATCAAATTAAGTCACAAAGATACTCCTATATAACTGAAAAAATGAATTTTGGAAGCTATAAGTCTATTTTTAGAATCCCTTTACTTCCAAATATCGTAGTTTTGCGCTATCAAGATTAATATATAAACATCTAATAAATATGAAAAAGAGAATAAGCATCTTATCCATCTTACTACTATTAGGAATGACAGTATACGCTCAAACGGATATCCCGCAGGTGATTCCCTCCTTACAACATTGGAATGGGGCAAAAGGCAAACTGACACTACCGGAAACAGGAAAGATTATAATCGCTCCGGAAGCAGAAAGCCTGTTGAAAGAAACTGCGGAAATAATGGCAAAAGACTTAAAAGATATGTTCGGCTGGAATTATCAGGTAACCTCCGGAAAACCGAAAAATCATTCTATCTATCTGTCAGTGAAAAAATCGCCTTCATCATTGGGAGAAGAAAGCTATGAACTGGATATACGCAACCATGTAACCATCGAAGCCTCCACCGTAAAAGGAGTATTCTGGGGAACTCGCACACTGTTGCAAATGATCCATAACCAGCCTTTTGGACTCATGAAAGGAAAAGCATTGGATTATCCGCAGTATGCTCACCGCGGACTGATGATTGACGTAGCCAGGAAATTTTTCACAATGGACTATTTGCAGGATTACGTAAAAATTCTCTCGTTCTATAAAATGAATGAACTGCAAATACATCTGAATGATAATGGTTTCGTTGAGTTTTTCGATAATGACTGGAACAAAACATACGCCGCCTTCAGATTGGAAAGCGACCGTTTTCCGGGACTCACATCCAAAGATGGTTCCTACACCAAAGAAGAATTCCGCAACTTCCAGCAAATGGCCGCACGATATGGAATCAATATCATCCCAGAAATTGATGTTCCGGCACACTCACTCGCTTTCACTCATTACAATCCGATACTGGCAGCCGACAAAAAAGAATATGGTATGGATCATCTCGACCTCTATAAAAAAGAGGTATATGATTTCCTTGATACTTTGTTTGACGAATATCTCTCGGGAGATCACCCGATATTTGTCGGACCGGACGTACATATCGGCACTGATGAGTACAACCTCAAAGAAGCGGAACAATTCCGCTATTTCACTGAATACTATCTGAAGTATATCACCAAATATGGAAAAAATCCGCGATTATGGGGAAGTCTGAAACACATGAAAGGAAATACCCCCGTAAATCTGAAAGGAAAAACGGTCAATGCATGGAATTATAGCTGGCTAGACTTAGAAACCGCACTGCAGGAAGGAGCCAAAGCGATTAATACATGCGATGCATTTCTATATATCGTACCAGCCGTGAATTACTACCATAACTTTCTGGATCATCAATGGATATATGAGAGTTGGTCACCACGAATGATGCAAGAGGGAGAAATGATAGAGCAGTCTACTAATTTATTAGGAGCCATGTTTGCTGTATGGAACGACCGTGTCGGAAATGGAATCAGCCAACAGGATGTACATATACGCACCTTTCCTGCCATGCAGGTTATGAGCGAGAAACTTTGGAAAGGAGAAAACACAAGAAACATACCGTTTGAAACCTTCGAAACGTGGTGCAGGACAACACCGGAAGCACCGGGCGTAAATCTACAGGCCAGCATAGATGACAGAAAAGACCTAACGCTTTCCGGCCAGGAAATTATCCTGCAAGGTAACGACTCGGTTCTTACCTCTATACCCGAAATCGGTTATCCATATAGTGTGGAATTTGAAATCTACGCAGATCCAAAGCCCAATATCAATGCGGTCTTATTCAAAGGTCCCCATTCTGTTTTCACCGCGAACTGGCAAAATACGGGTAAATTCGCATTCTCGCGCGACGGCTATGAATTCATCTTCCATTCCTATCGTTTGCCTGTGGAAAAATGGACAAAGGTTCGTGTAGAGGGAGATGCCAAAGGGACCTCACTTTACATAAACGGAGAGCTACAAGAACGTTTGGAAGGACGAATCGGTGTAGTTTACAATCAGAAAAGCCTGCGTAAAGACAGCATTTGGTATCAGGAAACACTTATCTTCCCATTGAAACAGATAGGCGACAAATTGCTGGGGTTTAAGGGAAGAATAAGAAATGTGATTTGCACTCCACTAAATGAAAAAAGATATAGCCTATAAAAATTTCTTCGATTGCATCCATTACTTTTTTTCCATGAAAGTATAACTTGTCTGACACCCGGGTGTCAGACAACATTCCTTTTAAACAAAAATAGGAATGGTAATAGGCAAATAAAAAATGGATTACTTATAAAAATTCTTTTGGAAAGCCTCAAACTCATCCTTCCCTCTGATACAACGCTGCCACCATGCGCGCCAAAAGCCTGTACCATAGCCGATAAGCTGTATAAATGCGGCGGCAATGGAATAAACGCCAATAGACAGACTTTTATTCTGAATAGTAGAATCAATGCATACGAGTAATGCATAGAGAATGATAGGCGTGAAACTGAAGAGGCAGAAGAGGCTTCCTAATAATAGAAGCGCCACTCCCAATGTAAATACGGCTGGAAGCAAATGCACCAGTTTCAGAGAATCCGGATATTTCTTATAAAGATTAATACGGGCAATGCCGGAGTTATGCACCTGCTTGAAGAATTTTTTCAAGTCAGTCCGACGTTTATGATATACCCAGGCATCAGGAAAAAGACGACAAGTGTACCCATTCTTAAAGATACGGATACTGAAATCAATATCCTCCCCAAAACGCATCTTTGAAAAACCTCCCAAAGCCTCGTACACTGCCCGGCGAACTCCCATATTAAAACTACGGGGATAGAATTTGTCCATCTTCTTTTTTCCGCCACGGATACCTCCGGTCGTGAAGAAAGAGGTCATGGAATAGTTAATTGCCTTCTGAATATCAGTGAAAGAATCGTGTGCACGGTCGGGGCCACCAAAAGCATCGGCAGGAGAAGTGGTGAGCTCCTTCTCTACCGCATCGAAGTAGCCTTCGGGAAGGATGACATCAGAATCCAATATAATAAGGTATTCGCCTTCGCTACGTTCTGCTCCGTAATTACGGGTTTGTCCCGGACCGGAATTGGGTTTAGAGAAATATTTTATATTCAACCGATCTGCATACCGGTCTACTACTCCTTTACAGGGAATGGAAGAACCATCTTCAACAACAACAACCTCAAAACCCTTAAAGTGTTGTACAGTAAGACTTTGCAATAATTCATCCACTTCATCGGGACGATTATAAACGGGAATTATGACGGAGTAACGCATATCAAAAACGGGATATAACTATTTGATATGCAAAGTAAGACAAAAAAAAGATGGACTCGAAATCGAGTCCATCTTTTTTTTGTATATCAGCAATAAAATTATTACTTATTCAGGATATCCATTGTATCCGATGCGATCAACAGTTCTTCATCTGTTGGGATCACTACTACTTTCACTTTAGAAGCAGGAGTAGAAATGATTGCTTCTTCACCGCGAACCTTAGCATTTACTTCGTTATCAAGTTCGATACCCATGAATTCCATATCCTTACAAACTTCACGACGACATTCCATCTGGTTCTCACCTACACCACCAGTAAACAGGATAATATCCACACCGCCCAATGCAGCAGCATAAGCACCGATATATTTCTTAATACGGTAATAGTACATCTTCTCTGCAAGGATAGCTTTCTCATTGCCAGCCGCACAAGCAGCCAAGAGTTCACGCATATCGCTTGATACACCCGAAATGCCCAGTACACCGCTCTTCTTGTTCAACAGATTGGAAACACCGGTTGTGTTCAAGCCTTCTTTTTCCATGATAAATGTTACTGCACCGGCATCAATATCACCGCTACGAGTACCCATCATCAAGCCTTCCAATGGAGTCAAGCCCATAGTAGTATCCATACATTTACCATCTTTGATAGCAGCGATAGAACCACCGTTACCAATGTGGCAAGTGATAATTTTCTGTCCTACCGGATTTACACCCAAGAATTCACATACACGTTTTGACACATAACGATGAGAAGTTCCGTGGAAGCCATAACGACGTACACCATACTTTTCATACAGTTCGTGAGGAATAGCATACATGTAAGCATAATCCGGCATTGTCTGATGGAAAGCCGTATCGAATACACCTACCTGCGGAATGTTAGGAAGAATAGCAGAAACTGCATTTACCCCTTTCAAGTTAGCCGGATTGTGCAACGGAGCCAGATCATTGCAAGCTGTAAAGGCTTCCAATACCTCCTTGTTCAGCAATACAGATTCGCTGAAACGCTCGCCTCCGTGTACCATACGGTGACCTACGGCATTGATTTCATCCAAAGATTTGATAGCGCCATATTCGGGGTGAATCAACGTATTCAGGATAAACTCAACTCCTACTGTATGTTCAGGAATATCTTTTTCCAGAATTTTCTTTTCACCATTCGGCAAAGTCAGTTTCAAGAAAGATCCTTTCAGACCGATTTTTTCGATACCACCTTGCGCAATCACTTCTTTGCTGGTCATATCGAACAATTTATATTTAATAGATGAACTTCCGCAGTTCAATACCAGAATTTTCATGTCGTTGTCAATTTAATACTTACTACCTTATATCTAATACTTATTTATTTGCCTTTGCAGCAATAGCCTGGTTAGCCGTGATAGCAATCATGCGATATACATCTTCGATAGAACAACCACGAGACAAGTCGTTTACCGGACAAGCGATACCCTGAAGGATCGGGCCGACAGCGTCAGCATGTCCCAGACGTTGAACTAACTTATAAGAGATATTACCAACTTCCAGACTCGGAACAATCAATACGTTTGCTTCGCCAGCCACAGGAGAACCCGGAGCCTTGCTTGCACCGACTTCCGGAACAAGAGCAGCATCAGCCTGCATTTCACCATCCAGATCAAGCGTAGGAGCCATCTCCTTTGCAATCTTAGTAGCTTCTACCACTTTATCAACTACTTCGTGTTTTGCAGAACCCTTGGTAGAGAAGCTCAACAGAGCCACTTTCGGATTTTCAATACCGGCAACGGCTTTCGCAGTTTGAGCAGTACAAATAGCAATCTGTGCCAGCTGATTAGCGTCCGGAACCGGAGTTACGGCAACGTCACCCATGACCAAAATGCCATTCTTTCCGTATTCAGGAGCATGAGTCAGAAGCAACATAGCACCGGATACGCAAGTGATTCCCGGAGCAGTCTTGATAATCTGCAAAGCAGGACGCAATACATTACCAGTAGTGTTGCGGGCACCAGCCAACTGACCGTCAGCATCACCGCTCTTAATCATTAAACAACCATAGAACAAAGGATCGCTCGTCAATTTGCGGGCTTCTTCGATAGTCATCCCCTTCTTTTTACGAAGTTCACACAACAACTGCGCATATTCTTCGTGTTTCGGAGAAGTTTCAGGATCAATGATAGTAGCTTTACCGATGTTTCCCAATCCCCATTTTGTAGCAAGTTCATTAATTTCTGCCGGTTTACCCAGTAAAATTAGATCGGCTACTTCGTCTGTCAAAATCATATTGGCAGCTTTCAATGTGCGTTCTTCAGTTCCTTCCGGAAGAACAATACGTTGGCGATTTGCTTTCGCACGCGCCACGATTTGGTTGATTAAATTGAGCATAGATATATTGAATATTATTATAAAACGTCCTTACAATTTGTAATTTGCGGTGCAAAAGTACTCAATTTTGCAATATCCACATTACAATTTCGGCTATTTTTCTCTCCCAAGTCTAAAATATTATAATATTTAACACTGTACTCCTATTTTTCATACCTTTGCAGTGTTTTCAAACAAAATCAATAGGTTATTAGTATATGATACGTCAGTGCGCCATTTTATTTGGCTGTTTGGCTTTGGGTGAATTAATAGTTTATCTTACGGGTATCAAGCTCCCCTCCAGCATCATCGGTATGCTGCTGCTCACCCTCTTTTTAAAATTAGGTTGGATTAAACTACACTGGGTACAGGGATTGTCCGACTTTCTGGTTGCCAACTTAGGATTCTTTTTCGTTCCGCCCGGTGTGGCTCTTATGCTATACTTTGATGTTATTGCGGCAGAGTTCTGGCCGATAGTAACAGCGACCATTGTCAGCACCGCGCTTGTACTTGTCGTTACGGGATGGGTACATCAAATCGTCCGCAAGTTCAGGCTGGCACGTCAGATTAAGCTGGCGCGCAAACTTCATCTGACGGATTTCCATCTGTCGGAGAAACTGCACCTTAAAGATAAAATCAACTTAACGAATAAAGACAAATGAGTTTCTTAGAGAATAATTTCTTCCTGCTGGCTATCACCTTCGGGATTTTCTTCTTTGCCAAATTGCTTCAGAAGAAAACAGGACTGGTATTATTAAATCCTATATTGCTGACCATCGCCCTATTAATCATCTTCCTTAAAATGACAAATATCTCATACGAGACCTATAATAAAGGAGGACATCTGATCGAGTTCTGGCTCCGCCCGGCTGTTGTTGCTTTAGGCGTACCTTTATATCTTCAATTGGAGATGATAAAAAAGCAGTTATTGCCAATCCTTCTGTCTCAACTGGCAGGTTGCATCGTCGGAGTTATTTCAGTAGTGCTGATTGCGAAGTTTATGGGAGCTTCCCAAGAAGTAATCCTGTCACTCGCTCCCAAATCGGTTACGACTCCGATTGCGATGGAAGTAACCAAAGCCATTGGCGGTATTCCGTCACTGACGGCGGCAGTTGTTGTGGCAGTTGGTTTATTAGGAGCAATCTGTGGTTTTAAGACCATGAAAATCATGCGTGTAGGTAGTCCGATCGCCCAAGGGCTTTCGATGGGGACAGCCGCTCATGCTGTCGGAACTTCCACCGCAATGGATATCAGCAGCAAATATGGGGCATACGCCAGTCTGGGACTGACACTGAATGGAATCTTCACTGCACTGCTCACACCTACGATCCTTCGATTATTAGGTGTCTTGTAAAAACAAAATCTCTTGATTTTCCGTTATATAAAGAGTTAAACGCAAAAAGCAATTTTATGATTCCATTTAAAGATATCACATTAGCAGACAAAGACACAATCACCTCATTCACGATGAAAAGTGATCGCCGCAATTGCGATCTTTCATTCTCCAATCTTTGCAGTTGGAGGTTCTTATACGACACTCAATTCGCAGTGGTCGACAACTTTCTGGTATTCAAGTTCTGGGCGGGAGAACAACTTGCTTATATGATGCCCGTAGGCACAGGAGATTTGAAAGCAGTATTGTGGGAGCTGATAGAAGATGCCCGCAAAGAGAACCAGCATTTCTGTATGTTGGGAGTGTGCAGCAATATGCGCGCTGATCTCGAAGCCATCCTTCCGGAACAGTTCACTTTCACAGAGGACCGCGACTATGCGGATTATATTTATTTGAGAAGTGATCTTTCTACGCTGAAAGGGAAGAAATTCCAGGCGAAAAGAAATCATATCAACCGGTTCCGCAACACTTATCCGGATTACGAATACACACCGATTACCCCGGACCGTATTCAGGAATGTCTGGATCTGGAAGCAGAGTGGTGTAAAGTGAATAATTGTGACCAACAGGAGGGGACAGGCAACGAACGTCGCGCCCTGATTTATGCTCTCCACAACTTCGAGGCACTCGGACTGACGGGAGGTATCTTGCATGTGAACGGTAAAATTGTCGCATTCACATTCGGTATGCCTATCAATCATGAAACATTCGGCGTACATGTAGAAAAAGCGGATACCAGTATTGAAGGTGCGTATGCCATGATTAATTATGAATTTGCCAACCGGATTCCCGAACAATATATCTATATCAACCGGGAAGAGGATTTAGGTATTGAGGGTTTACGCAAAGCCAAACTGTCTTACCAGCCGGTGACGATTCTTGAAAAGTATATGGCTTGCCTCAAAGAGCATCCCATGAATATGGTAAAATGGTAAATTCCCGACGAGCGAATATGATAATAAAGGAACAAGTAAAAGCGTTATGGAAATTGTGCTTCGAAGATAGTGAAGAGTTTGTTGAAATGTACTTCAAGCTACGCTATAAGAACGAAGTGAACGTTGCCATCCAAAGTGGCGATGAGGTAATCTCTGCGCTTCAGATGCTTCCTTATCCGATGACTTTCTGCGGAGAAACGGTGCAGACCTCCTATATTTCAGGAGCCTGCACGCATCCTGACTTTCGAAGTAAGGGAGTGATGCGCGAACTCTTATCCCAGTCTTTTGCCCGGATGCTGCGGAATGGGGTACAGTTCAGTACACTGATACCGGCAGATCCTTGGCTATTCGATTATTATAAACGTATGGGATATGCCACTGTCTTTCAATATTCGGTCAAGGAGATGACTTTACCAGAGTTTATCCCTTCTAAAGAGATTGCTGTCAATGCCGTTTCCGAACCTCAAGATGAAGTCTATTCATATTTGAATAAGAAATTGTCCGAACGTCCTTGTTGCATTCAACATTCCGCAGAGGATTTCCAGATTGTTATGGCAGACTTACCTATAAGTAGGGGAAATTTATTCGTTGCAAGACAAGCTAATGAAATACGGGGAGTAGCCATTATATATAAAGGAGAAAACAGTATCATTATTAATGAACTTCCGGCAGAAGATAAGGATACGGAGTACAGTTTATTATTTGCCATTAAACAATATACCGGATGTAACCATATAATCCAACTACTGCCACCCGATAAAGAACTGCCTCAACATTCACTAGGAATGGCACGAATTATCAATGCTAAAGAAGTATTGCAGATTTATGCGTCCGCCTTTCCTGAAGATGACATGCAACTGGAAGTATCAGACACGCAGTTATCGGTGAATAATGGTTATTATTATCTATCCGACGGGAAATGCAGATATAGCACCGAGCGATTGCCCGGTGCACATATACAAATGAATATAAGCGAATTAACAGAGAGAATACTCAAGAAACTAAATCCTTATATGAGTTTGATGCTGAATTAAGGTACGGATTATTTATCCAGATAACGTACCCGTTCGCAAGCAGCCAATAGAAACGCCCCCACTCCAAAATTTGAAGTATAGTTGGCGTCTACTACCTGTCCGGGTATCGCTTTCTCGCCAATCGGCTGCACATAGCCAATCTTACCATCAGGTTGCAAAGCAACCGTTGAGAGATATTTCCATGCTTTTTCAACTATCGGCTGATATTCATCTGAATCAAGGAAGCCGTTATTTATGCCCCATTGCAAACCGTAAGTAAAGAAAGCCGTTCCACTGGTTTCCGGCCCCGGCGCATGTTCCGGGTCAAGCATACTGCGTGTCCAGTAGCCTTCCGGTTGTTGACAAGCAGCAACAGATTTGGCTAATGTACGGAAACGGTCTATATATTCCTGACGATACTTATCTGTTTCAGGAAGCTCCTTCAGCACTTTTGCCAATCCTGCCAATACCCAGCCATCTCCACCGCCCAAAAATGTTTACCAATACAGCACCTCCCTGCGGAAGAATCTCCAACTGTACTTTACCGTT
>ERZ777011.285-NODE-285-length-82037-cov-7.393696_pt1 | contig 82037 bp, 65 predicted proteins | sample MGYA00374964_ERZ777011 | MGnify/ENA primary metagenome ERZ777011 (study PRJEB29310, sample SAMD00008975) | mouse gut metagenome | study: EMG produced TPA metagenomics assembly of the Metagenome analysis of fecal microbiota from mouse which was promoted... | reverse complement strand
AGGCCACATCTCTGACGGCTTCTTTTTCCCATTCTCTAAGCACTTCTTGTAACACAGCTTCGCCACCTCAATTGCTTTTTCTTCATCTCCATACCGCACCAGCTTTCGATAAATATCCCTATCTTTCTTAAGATATTTCTGTCCTGCCACCTTCTCAAACTTCTCCGCAAACCGATTACAGCATGTATAAGATTCCCTAATAGCAGGCATTTCACTAAAATAAGAATACATCCAGATTTCAAAACATGGATTAGACCATCCAGCATTAATATCATTTTTCTCTGCCAATCTTATAATCTCATCAAAATCCTTTACCTGATCCCTATCGAAAACAATCCATGGAATACGATACTGTGATTCTGCATCGGTAAGTTCCATCGCCCGTTTCACCAATTCTACAGTTTTCACCCTCTCCACCTTTATCACCAGGCGATCTTTTAGTTCTTCAGGAATACTATCCCGCAGACCTTCAAAATAATTTTTCTCCGTTTCATCCGTATCAGTCACAATCAAATAATACCCTAATTCTGGTATCCTTGTCCCAACCCGTTGGTTTCGATCTCTTCTTCTCCCTGCCCTGCGGTCGCTGGGTTTTCCCTTGCCCTTATTCGTCATCCAAAACTCTCCCAGCCAGCATCTTCATTGGTTTCAATGCAGGAATGGCACCATAGTTACCTGTCAGATACTTCTTAGACAAAGCCTCGTCTCTGCGTACCTTATTGCCTTCTTCATCCTTAAAGTCAGCTAAGGAATATAATTCAGAAATACCATCCCTGTTTTTATTGACCAGCCAGATTTCATCCCGGCGAAGCAATTCATTAGAAAACTGCCAGACATCATGTGTCGTAAAAATCAACTGTGCATTCTGTGTATTAATTTCCGGTGACAGAAAGCTCAATATAATATTGCGTACCAGCAATGGATGCAGTCTGGCATTTAACTCATCAATGAACAATGTACCCCCGTGATCCAGCACATCCTTTAAGGATGGATAGAGTGCAAACATCTTTAGAGTACCACTCGATTCCAGTTTCAATGGAATCGATGCCATTTCCTGACTGTCTGCCATTTTATGAAGAGCATCAATCTTATAGCTTTTTCCCGCATCCTTTTCATCTTCCTGATGAAATTCTTCCACAGTAAAATCGCAAATCGCTTCATCAAATGATGCGAAATACCGAACTACATTTCCCTGTACTTCTTTACTGTCTATAAAACCTTCTGGAAGCACTCTTGACCGGAAGTAATTTTCTGCCGGATCACCGAAGTCAAGAATATCGTTATTTAGGAACCAATCTCTTACCTTTTTTAATTTAGCAATCCGCAGTCTTGTTCCAAGTGAAGCAATCAAGGTCTCTTTATTAAGAGATGCCTTAATATTTTCCACATGATTTTTTGTAAAACCATTCATTTCAAGTTCTTCACCTTTTTTTCGGTAAAAAATTGTTCTATAATTATTCCTCGCAGTTTTGGCTTTAGAATACAGCCATTCTTCTACCACTTCATCCTTTTTCAGCGAAAATCCATATTGATATATTTTCCCGCTATTTTCAGCATTATCTACATAAAATACCTCAAATGTAGTTTCCTCGTTCCTGCTTTTTCTATCAAACAAGAAAGGAGTAACTTTCATATAATTATTTTCTGTTTTCCGACGGCTGTCTTCCTCTCCTCCAAAATTAAAGGATTCTGCCACATAGTAAGTCATATAGTCAAAAGCATCATATACATTAGACTTTCCGCTCGCATTCGCTCCATAAATTGCCGCAACCTTTAACAATTTATCATTAGCAATATTTACTACATGGTTTTCATGTTCTGTTATTTTAGTCGCTGATAAATCAAGCGACACTTCATCCCGAAACGATTTGTAGTTTTTAAAGTTAAATTGTATCAACATAATAATCTCCTCATTCCCTTTTGAAGTTTTTGTTATATTATATCCTATTTCAACAAAAAATCAACATCTATTTTAATAAAATATCAAAATTAAATGTTGGTTTTATTGATGATATATTATATTCTTTGTTTTTAAGATTATTTAGAGGAAATCCAGTTAGTTTGTTCGACATATCTAAATTTATCACATAACAAGAACTTTATTCGACATCATATGTCCCAAAGCAACATACAAACTAACCTGAAAATCTACTCTCTTTTACATAGGCAGACTACTTTCCACACACAACGCACCCCACCCCACCATTTCATTCGGATATCTGGTAAATCCCGGAAGGCCTTTCGCCCCTTTCACAAAGTACGCCTTCACTTTCTCCCCGTACAGATACGGATCATTCCCCCGCACGATCCCCCACTCCATCAAAAGAGCGCTGCTGCCGGTGACATAGGGCGCCGCAAAAGAGGTTCCCGAAACCACGGCATAACTGCCTCGTCCGTCAGGCACCAGAATATCGGTCCCCGGCGCACAGATATCCGGCTTCATCTGCTGTTCATAATAAAACTTTCCCTCCGCCGCATCTTCCTCAAAAGGATACCCCCGGCCGGAAAAATCCGCATATTCCTGATAGAGCGGATTATAGGCTCCCACCGTGATAACCTTCTGCGCCGTGGCCGGTATGGTCATAGTGACCGCAGCAGTAGGCCTAAAAAAATTCGTGCCCCGGTTCAGCGCTTCCGCCGAAGGCAGATAAAAACTGACGACGCCATGCAAAACCCGAATCGGCGTCAGCACAAAGCTCCAGATTCCCGCCGTGATATAGGGATTTCCGAGAAAATCAAAATAATATTCCTGCACCTTCGTATAGGGAGCCGGTTCCCCTCCGTAAAACAGGATCGTAGTCCCGTCCAACGTAAAATTCCTCTTCCCTCCACCTTCTAACGGAATCTCCAGACGCCCGCCCCCGGGAGACAATATCTCCAACCGAAAACTGTCGGCATAATTTTTCCAGATCGAAAGATTGCAGGCCCCCTGTCTGTCCGCCACGTTGCACTCCACCCGCTTTTGCCCGTCCAGAATGACCTGCGTGTGTCCGGCGGCAGCCCCTTCGTTTCCGCTGCCTACGCAGAGTACGATCTTATAGCTTTCCGCCGCGTTGTTCAAAAAGGTTTCTAACAGCGATGTCCCGTCATGGGAGCCGTAGGTGCTGCCGTAACTGATATTGACGGCGAGAGGCATTCCCAGAGACTGTGCCTTTTGCAGCATCCAAGAGACCGCCCGCATCAGTTCCGTCGTGCGGGAGGAGCCCTCTGCCTCCCTGCCGGAACCCAACTTCACAATTAACAACCCAGCCTCCGGCGCCACTCCTTCTCTCCCCGCCGCGATGGCTGTCACGCCGGTTCCATGACCGGATCGGTCAAACGTGAGCTCCTCCCCCGACAGGATGCTTTCATCCAACTGTTCTTTCGTGAATTCTACACCGTGATAAAATCCATCCGGTGCGTTCCACCCTTTTTCCGCATCCGGCCGCAGCGTCTGATCCCAGAGATACAAAATGCGGCTTCGTCCCTGACTGTCCAAAAACGCGCCGTTCTTGTAATCGATCCCCGAATCCGGCACTCCCACCAGACAGCCCAGACCGCTCAACATAAGCCCTCTGTCTGTCACTTCCTGCACGCAGGAGGCCAGACTTCCCTGTCTGATCGTGATCTCCCCCTCATACAAAGCCTTCGGTTTTTCAATATAATCAATTTCCGGCAAGCCTGATAATCTCTCTATTTCCGCTCTCCCTGCCGTCAAAATCGCGTAGCCGGGCAGCAGATATTCTGCCTCCAATGTTTCAGGGGAGCCTGACCGGATCAAATCTGCCCGTTCTAACGCTCCCCTGAGATCTCCATGATATTTTATAATAAGTTCCCATCTGTCCTCTGTTACGCCGACCGGCAGCTCCAAAGACCGTTCCCGTTCGCCGGCCGTTGCCTCCAAGGACAAATTCAACAAATTCTCCATTTTCTGTGAAGCCATTCCCAAACTCCCGCACACGGCAGATCTGCTGCAATGTATCTCTGTCAGATCCGCCTTTTACTTTGTACAGTATATGATAGCCCTCCGCAAAATATTTATCCGCGATTCCTCGCTGTCCGGATGATTCGCTCCACCGCCGCCTCGGCATGTACGGGCAGATGGTCGGTCGTCTGTGCCTGACCGCCTTCCTCCGGCTCTCCAACCCCTGTCTCAAAAACCTGCAGCGCATATCTCGAAAGCAGCTCCGACACTCTGGTCCGCTCCACGGAATCCTCCGCTCCCAAAACGATCGTCACCAGATCGTGTTTCTCCGCTCCGCCGCCTGCTTCCAGTGAAGTTACAAGACAGGCGCCGGCTTTGTTGGTCGTACCGGTTTTTAATCCGGTGGCTTCCGACAGATTGTACAACAGCGGATTTGTGTTCCGAACCTCAAAGTCGATGGATTCCAACCTTGCCTTCTCCATGGAAGTGATCTCCGTAATCTGGGGATAGACCTTCAGGAGGTAAGACACCAGCCGAAACATATCCTCCGCACTCATGCGGTTCTGGCATTTCGCCGGAACGGGCTCGTTTGTAAAAACAGGCAGACCGTTACAATTGAAAAATACCGCCTGAGAAAGTCCCAGATCTGCCGCCCTGCGATTCATCATCTCTACAAAAGCCTCCTCCGAACCAGCCACCGCTTCGGCCAGACACAGAGCGCACTCGTTGCTGGAGGGCAAGAGTGTTCCGATCAGAAGTTCCCGCACGGTGATCAGCGCTCCCTCCTCCAAAGGAACCACTCCGTCGTCCGAGAGGGCTAACTGTCCGGCTCTGCCTGAGACCGCCACCTGTTGATCCAGACTGAGCTGTCCCGCCGATATAGCCTCAAAAACCAGAAGGCTGGTCATCAGTTTGGAGGTGCTGGCTATGGGGTAAGGTCTGTCGGTCTGATAACCGTAATAGATTTCTCCGGTGAAAGCATCTCCCACCAGCGCACTGTTGACACCGTAAAAATATCCGCTCTGTTCCAATGCTGCGGGGCGGACTTCAAAAGGCTCCTGCAGATGGAACTGCAGCACGTCTGCCCCGGGGACAGTGATATCCGCATCCAGAATCATCCCCAGATCCGCCGCCATCATAAAGCAATCATAATATCCGGAGGGCAGCTCCATGATCAAAGTATAATAAGCCACCTTCTGACCGCTCACCAGAAATTCGTTCCGCCTCAGGGAAATATTCGGATTTCCACCCTCCTCCCAGATACTATTTTCCACGCCCACAGGCATATAAGGCTCCCCGGGATTCAGGGAGACTGCGTTTTTTGAAATTTCCAGAGAAAAGGTCTTCTGCGTATCTCTCAAAATCATGGCGATGTCCCGCAGAGACAGATAAGTATTGTTGGCATAAGCGTAATCCAGCGTTTTTACCATGCCGTAACCTCCGGCATCCGTCTGCATGTGACAAATCCCGGGAATCTCATAAGCTGCAGATGTCTCGACCGGCATACTGATGCACAGCATGACCGCACACAATATAATAGAACTGATTTTTCGCAGAAATCTTTTCATCGGATCTCCTCCCATTTGCAACAAAATCATAGGCAATTGCAAAACTCTGCTTTCCCCTGTATCGCTTGTATAAAATTTACAATCCAACGCAGACACGGTCTCGCAGCGTCTGCTTATGGATAGGTAAATTTTATACAACAAAACAACAGAATCCATGCGTTTCGCAAACGTCTGGCAATAAGATCAGGCAATTGTGAAATTCACTGCCCTTGCCGTTTCATCGTGCAAAATTTATATATCCATAAGCAGGCGCTGTGAGACCGTCGGCACTTAGGAGCCGTACTTTGGCTCCTTATGTGTCCGTTACGGTCGAACCGCAGCGAAAGCGTGCCTGTGTTGGATTTAAAATTTTGTACGATAAAGGAACAAGGGCAATGAGTTTCACAATCATCCGCAAACACTCACTCGCTTTGATCTAACTGGTATATTATCGGATAATGATCGACATCTTCTGCATCCGGCGCCTGTGTCAAGATCAGATCCGATTCCCGTCTGATATAGCCTTCCGTCTTAGTATACGCTGTGCTGCCCGTCTCAAACTGTCTCGTCAAAACGCCGTCGGCTGTCCTATAGGTGCCGCTGCCGTCATACTCCTCCTGCAGTTCCTCCAAAGAGGGCAAGAGTGCCGGGGCACAGGTCATCAGATAGGAGACTGTGGGCATCCCAAAAGACTCGGTCACAAGTTCTTCCACTGCTTCTGTCCCTACATCGCCCGTATAGCCGGCCACGCGAAGCCTCTCCGCCGTAAGTTCCGAAAAAAGCGCCGCAAACGCCTCGTAGGCTGTCCGCCGGCACTCCTCGTAGCTCTCCGGCGCAATATAACAGCGAAAAGTCCCCTCGGACCGATCTGTCTGTTCCAAAGTCATATTGACCTCTATAGTCAATTCTCCCATACGGGACTCTACCTCTTCCATAGACAAGGAGACGCCTTCTATGTCCTGCAGCCAACAAAAAGCTGTCAGCGCCGCCTGTTTCGTCATATCTGTTTCCGCAGTCCATTGTCCGGAAATGTCTTCATTTTTTGATGCGAAAAAATACAGATATATCATAAGTCCCAGAAGAACGCTCAATGTCAGAAATAACAGAATAAGCGCCACATTTTTTGTGGTTTTTCTCATATAGATGCCCTCCCTCTTATGATATGCCGGAAATGTTTTCTTGTCCTACTGCTGCGGCACCACCGCAAAAAACACTAGATCACGGTCCGTATCATTGATCAGACTGTGGCCATGTCCATCCGGACAATAGTGCGCCTGTCCTGCTTCGATCCGCAGCTCCTCGCCATCGTACACCACTTTCGCGCTGCCCTCCAGAACATAGATGATCTCGCTGCTGCCCTCATGAGTGTGCAGCCCTACGCTCGCCCCGGGAATCAGTCTGTTAAACATGATGCGGTTCTTTTCGTCCGCATAGGCTCTTATGGCCATCTCCTTCTCACCGCCCTTGAAATGAGGCGCGATGGTTTCCGCTATCTGATCAAAATTCAAAATCATCTCTTTTATCTCCAGTCTCTCAGTTTTCGCTCATCTTTAACAATTTCGCCGCCTGATCGGCTGCAATGCAGGCATCCACGATCTCCTGAATATCTCCGTTCATGATCTTATCCAGTTTGTAGAGCGTCAGGTTGATCCTGTGGTCTGTCACCCGGCCCTGTGGGAAATTGTAAGTCCTGATCTTTTCGGATCGATCCCCCGTCCCCACCTGACTCTTTCTCAGTTCCGCCTCCGCGTCATGGGCCTTCTGGATTTCCAGATCATATAACTTTGTGCGCAGAAGTGCGTAAGCTTTCGCCCTATTCTGGATCTGAGACTTTTCCGTCTGAGAATAGATCACGATTCCGGTAGGGATATGTGTCAGCCGCACCGCGGAATCCGTAGTATTTACGCACTGTCCGCCCGCACCGGAAGAACGGCAGACATCGATTCGGATATCCTTTTCGTCGATCTGCACATCCACTTCCTCCGCCTCCGGCATCACTGCAACGGTGATCGTCGACGTGTGGATCCGGCCGCCGGACTCCGTCTCCGGCACGCGCTGTACCCTGTGGACGCCGCTCTCATATTTCATCACGGAGTAAGCCCCCTGTCCGCTTATCATAAAAGTCACGCTTTTCATGCCGCCGATGCCGATCTCTTCCAGATCAAGGGTCTCCACTTTCCAGCGGCGCGTCTCCGCGTAATGCACATACATACGATAGATCTCCGCCGCAAACAGCGCCGCTTCATCGCCGCCTGCGCCGGCCCTGATCTCCACAATAACATTCTTGTCATCATTGGGATCTTTCGGCAAAAGCAAAACTTTCAATTCCTTTTCCAACTCTTCAATGCGCTTTTTTGATGCGGAAAGCTCCTCTTTTAACATCTCCCGCATCTCCTCGTCGGATTCCCCTTCCAGCATCGCCAAAGAATCCTCCGCATCCTGCCTGCATTTCTTATACTCTTTATATGCCTCCACCAGAGGCGTAAGATCGCTCTGTTCTTTCATCAGAGCCCTGAAATGCTGCTGATTATCCGTGACGCCCGGCTCCGCCAGTTCGTTCATGATCTCCTCAAATCTTCGCAGCAGATCGTCCAATCTGTCAAACATATCTCTCCTCATTTCCGCGCCGACAGGCGCTCTGTCTCTATCGCCGTTCTAAAATAGGATTCCCGCTTAATACACGATCCCGCATACCACTCTGTCAAGGCCCGAAAAATCTTTTATGACCTGAACTTCCAGATATCCGGCCTCTTCCATAATATGGCGCACCGCCTCTCCCTGCTCACAGCCGATCTCGTAAAACAGCATTCCGCCGCCATGCAGGTGTTTCTTCGCACCGTTTGTGATCTCCCGGTAAAAAAGCAGGCCGTCATCTCCCCCGTCCAACGCCCCGTGGGGCTCATGATCCCTCACTTCCGGCATCAGATGTGCTATTTCACCGCTTCTGATATAGGGCGGGTTCGAGACAATGATCTCAAACTTTCCCTCTACGTTTTCAAACAGGTCGCTCTCTAAAAATTCCGCCCGCTCTTCCGCCAGCCGCTTACCATTTTCCCTTGCGACCTGCAGCGCCTCCGCGGAAATATCCACGCCGACTCCCCTGCAGTCATTCGAATAGTGAAGAAGGCTTAATAAAATGCAGCCGCTCCCGGTGCCGATATCCAGAATCTTCATACCGTCGTGCAGATGTTTCAATACTTCCTCCACCAGCACTTCCGTGTCCGGCCGAGGGCACAGAACATTCTCATTGACTAAAAAAGTCAATCCCATAAAAAACGCCTCGCCCAAAATATGCTGCAGCGGAATCCTCTTCTCCCTGTCTTTTATCATTTCCAGATACCGCGTCTCTTCCGCTTCCGTCAGTTCCTTATCACCGTGTGCATAGAGAACCGTTCTGTCTGTACCGCAAACCTCTTCCAACAAAAGTCTTGCGTCAAGAGAGGCTTCCTCCACTCCCGCTTTTTCGAGAACTTCCCTGCCCTGTCCGTAAATTTCCTGATACTGCATTCTGTTCCCTGCTCTCTCACAGTTTTCCCTCTGCGCCCATTCTTTTATTCTGCGCAGACATCTGTCCTGCTTTCATTTATAAATATCAATCTACTTCGCCGCTTCCGATAAAGAACAGTTCCTCCTCATCTTCCGCTTCAAAACTCTCCGTCTCCTGCGGACGCGCAGTCTCTGCCTCCGCCTCCCGCACAGTCTCTGCCTCCCGCACGGTTTCCTCTTCCTCTCCCTGCTCATATCCGAAGTTTTCCCGCAGATAGGATCTCCAGTCAAACACAGCCTCCACTGCCTTGATCGCCACTTCCACCATGCCCTCATCCGGCTCCTTTGTGGTCAGTCCCTGCAGCCACAGACCCGGGGCGGATATCACGCGTACAAGCCAGTTGTCAGATCTGCCCGCAAGCCTGATGATCTCATAAGCTATCCCGGCTATCACGGGGATAAGCGCGATGCGCAGCAGCACCTTGAGCGCCACATTGTCCACGCGGATAAAGAAAAACAGTACCACGCTGACTAACATGACAAACAGCAAAAAGCTGGTGCCGCAGCGTCTGTGCTGCTTAGAACTCCTCATCACGTTCTCAACAGTCAGCTCTCTTCCTCTTTCAATGCAGTTGATACATTTATGCTCTGCACCGTGATACATATAAACCCGTCTGATATCTTTCATCAGCGATATCAAAAGCACATAGAGCACAAAGATCAGAATACGGATCACGCCCTCGATGATCGCCAACAGAGATGCGTTTCTGACAAATCCCTTCAAAAAATCAGATATGAAATATGGCAGCACCATAAACAGCCCCACGGCGAGCGCCACCGCGATAACTGTCGTGAGCGCCATCAAGACACTCTCCGCCTTTTCCTTAAACACCTTATTGAGCACCTTATCCGCCTGAGTTTCCTCCCCTTCCTCCTCATAAAAGGATGCGGAATAGTTCAGACATCTCGTACCCAGCCTAAGAGAATCCACAAAAGAAAATATCCCCCGGATAAAGGGAAACTTCGTAAACTTTTTGTCTCCCAGTATCCCCGCATATTCCCCGGTCTCCACGCCGATGCTGCCGTCCGGTTTCCTGACCGCCACTGCATAACGCGTATTATTTTTCATCATAATGCCTTCCAGCACCGCCTGCCCGCCGATACCGGAATAGCAGCTTTTCCTCTTTTTCATGCTCCAGCTCCATTCCTGCCGCACTTCGCAAGTTGTCTCATGCTAAATAAAAGAAGGTTGAGGACAATCATTCCCCAACCCCTTCTTACTTTTCTTATTGTGCAGCAATGCCGTATTTCTTATTGAACTTGTCGATACGTCCATCTGCTCTGGCTGTCTTCTGCTGTCCGGTGTAGAATGAATGACATTTCGAACAAACCTCCACGTGGATCTCCGGTTTTGTGGAACCCGTTACAAACGTATTTCCGCAGTTGCATGTGACAGTCGCCTGATAGTAGGCAGGATGCAGTCCCTCTTTCATCTTACTCACCTCTCTATTTTCATTTGCACTTATTTTTCTTTGTTTGCTGTCTGTTTTCAAAGACAGCTTAGTTATTATAACACAGTGTTTTTCTTGATGCAAGTACTATTTTAGAGATTTTGTATCTCCGCGTTAAATGAATTTCATCTTTCTGACCATGTTTACAAACTCTCCGTTGGTCTTCGTCCTTGCAAAAAGATCCAGAATCTTGTCCACCGCCTCGTCGGCTTTCATGCCGTTCAGAGCTTTCCGCAGTATATTGATGATCTCCTGCTCATCCGGCGTCAGCAGCAGATCTTCTCTTCTGGTGCTGGATTTTGCGATATCTACAGCCGGGAATACCCGCTTCTCGGAAAGTCTTCTGTCCAGAACCATCTCCATATTTCCGGTTCCCTTGAATTCCTCGTAGATCACGTCGTCCATCTTGGATCCTGTCTCCACAAGCGCTGTCGCTAGAATCGTCAAACTGCCGCCGCCCCGCATGTTTCTCGCCGCACCAAAGAACCTCTTTGGCATGTGCAGCGCCGCCGGATCAAGACCGCCGGAAAGAGTTCTGCCTGAAGGGGGTACCGTCAGATTGTAGGCTCTCGTCAAACGGGTGATGGAATCAAGCAAAATGCAGACGTCCTGCTTATGTTCCACCAGTCTCTTCGCCCTCTCGATCACCATCTCCGCCACACGCTTATGGTGTTCGGGCAGTTCGTCGAACGTGGAATAGATCACTTCCACGTTAGGGCCCTCGATGGCCTCCTTAAAGTCCGTCACTTCCTCCGGTCTCTCATCGATCAGCAGAATGATCAGATGCACGTTAGGGCTTGTCTTTTTCAGTGATTTTGCCACTTCTTTTAATAAGGTCGTCTTACCGGCCTTAGGCGGTGAAACGATCATACCGCGCTGTCCTTTTCCCACGGGACTGATCAGATCCATGATCCGCATTGCCATAGAACCGCCGGGCGTCTCAAGCCGCAGCCGCTCGTCGGGAAAGATCGGCGTCATATCCTCAAAATTTGTCCTGCGCTGCGCGATCTCCGGCGGAAAGCCATTGATCTTGCTGACATACAGCAGGGCGCTGAACTTCTCGTTCTGAGTCTTGATCCTCGTGTTGCCCTCCAGAATATCGCCGGTCTTTAAATTAAAACGCCTGATCTGGCTTGGCGCCACATATACATCGTTCTCACCCGGCAGATAATTTTCGCAGCGGATAAATCCATAGCCGTCCGGCATAACTTCCAAAATACCTCCCGCCCTGATGCCGCTGTCCAACTCTACCGGATATTTCTCTTTCTCATTGGTCGAGCCGGGAATTATGGATTTTGCCTCCACAACCTTTCCTTTTTCCTCGTCTTTTTTGTCTTCCTCAAGCATCGCCTCGATCAAATCCGCTTTTCTCAGTCCTGTAATACGGATCCCACGCACTTTTGCGATCTCTTTCAGATCATTTAATGCGAGAGATTCATATTTTTCTCTCATATCACTCATTGAATGCTTTTTTCTCCTTTCCTATGTCTTCACACTATCGTTTCCATATTTCTTAATGTTTCTTTTCTCTTTTGTTGTATCATTGGAGTTTTTTTCCGAACATCGAACAGCTAAACAGAACCTTCCGGTATATCGCCCAACATCAAGATATGATAAAAAACATTTCTTCGATATGCTCATTATAGCGCACAAATCCGGACATGCCAACCCCTTTTTTGAATTTTGGGATTTTTTTTGCCGGCAAAGGCTTGTCAGAAAATTGAAAACTATATATGATGTTCTTATATTGATTTCTAGGTAATTGCGAGACTCCTCTTTCTGCAAGTATTGTTTGTGCAAAATTTACGATCAATAAGCAGGCGCTGTGAGACCGCCGGCACTTAGGCACCGTATTGTGGTGCCTTATGTGTCCGCTGCGGTCGAGCCGCAGTGAGAACGTGCCTGCGCCTTGATCGTATGTTTTGCACAGCAAAACGGCAAAATCAATAAGTCTCGCAATCACCCAATATTGATCTCAAAATAGAGGAGTCTCATTATGACACAATATGAAAAAGCACTGAAACAACACGAACTCTGGAACGGAAAACTGGAAACCGTCTCCAAGGCCCCTGTGCGCACCAGAGAGGATCTTGCCATCGCCTACACTCCCGGCGTCGCCGAACCCTGTAAGATCATCGCCGAAAACAGGGCGGCCGCCTATACATACACTTGGAAATCCAACACGATAGCCGTCGTATCCGACGGTTCCGCCGTTCTCGGTCTCGGTAATATCGGCCCCTATGCCGCAATGCCGGTGATGGAGGGGAAGGCCGTACTGTTCAAAGAGTTCGGCGGCATCAACGCCGTCCCGATCTGCCTTGACACACAGGATACGGAGGAGATCATCAAAGCCGTCACTTACCTTGCCCCGGGCTTCGGAGGCATCAATCTGGAGGACATCTCCGCGCCCAGATGCTTCGAGATCGAGGAACGGCTGAAGCAGACCTTGGATATCCCCGTCTTCCACGACGATCAGCACGGCACCGCCATCGTTGTGCTGGCGGGCATCATCAACGCTTTGAAAGTCGTAAAGAAACAGGTCTCTGACTGCAAAGTCATAGTCAACGGCGCAGGCAGCGCCGGGATCGCCATCACAAAGCTTCTGCTGACATACGGCTTCTCCAACGTACTTCTCTGCGATAAGTCCGGCATTTTATCCAAAGCTTCCGAAGGATTAAACTGGATGCAGAAAAACATGGTGGAGATCACGAATCCGAAACAGGAAACCGGCTCTCTGGCCGACGCCATGAGAGAAGCCGATATATTTGTCGGCGTCTCCGCTCCAAATATCATAACGCCCGATATGGTAAAGAGCATGAACACTGACTCCATCCTCTTTGCTATGGCAAATCCCGTTCCCGAGATCATGCCCGATATCGCCAAAGCCGCAGGCGCAAGGATCGTCGGCACGGGACGTTCCGATTTTCCGAATCAGATCAACAACGTAGTCGCTTTCCCCGGCATTTTTAAAGGCGCTCTGGAGGGACGTGCAAGGCAGATCACGGAGGAGATGAAGCTCGCCGCCGCAAAGGCCATCGCGTCGGTGGTGCCGGAGGAAAAATTAAATGAGAATTATATTATGCCGGAAGCCTTCGACTCCACAGTGACGGAAGTTGTGGCGCAGGCTGTGAAGGATCATATATCGTAACTCTTCAATCATAGAAAGGAACAGACCGCTCATATGCTGCAGGAACCATTGACACTCTATAAACTGATCATTCTATATCTGCTCGGCAGGGCTTCCATGCCTTTATCAAGAAAGAGAGTCTGCGACTTTATTCTGGATAAGGGCTATACCAATTATTTTATCTTAAATCAGGCCATCGGGGAACTCCTCGACGCCGGCATGATCTCCAGTCAAACAGTCAATGAACGGCCCCACCTCACCCTGACGGAGGAGGGCACACAGACTCTGTCCTTTTTTCAGTCAAACATCAGCGATGTGACCAAGGCGGAGATCAACGCCTATTTAAGGGAAAACAAGCTGGAACTGATATCCGAACTTTCTGTCACCGCCTACTACGACAAAGCCCCCTCCGGAGAATATGTGGCCCATCTGACCGCAAAAGAGAAGGGAATCCCCCTTGTACAGATCATGCTGTCGGTTCCGGTGGAAGAAACCGCCGCGTCGATCTGCCAAAACTGGCGGGAAAAAAATGAACAGATTTACCAGATGCTGACGCAGGAGCTGTTTTAGAAACGCGGCTCCTTCAGGCGCTTCATATGTTCCTTTATTTTCGCTTCATAGCCATTCCCGTCCGGCTTAAAAAATTCTTTTCCGCTCAATTCATAGGGCAGGTACTGCTGTTCCACATAATGATTCGGAAAATCGTGGGCGTACAGATATCCGATCCCTCTCTTCAACTGTTTCGCCCCTTTATAGTGAGAATCCTGCAAATGCGGCGGCACAGGCAGATTTCCCGTCCGCTGCACTTCCTCGGAAGCCCCGAATATCGCCGTACAGCAAGCGTTGCTTTTCGGCGCGGTGGCCACATAGATCACGGCCTCTGACAAGATGAGCTTTGCCTCCGGCAACCCCACTCTCTCCGCTGCAAGAGAGGCGCTGACTGCAACAGTCAAAGCATTCGGATCAGCCACGCCCACATCCTCCGCCGCACATATCATCACGCGTCTGGCGATAAACTTGATGTCCTCGCCGGACTCCAACATCCTCGCCAGATAATATACCGCCGCGTCGGGATCCGACCCCCGCATACTTTTGATGAAAGCCGAGATTACATCGTAGTGATTGTCACCATTTTTATCATAACGCATGTTACGTTTCTGAATACATTCTTTGGCGACTTCCAATGTCAGATGAATCTTTCCGTCCGTCCCCCGCTCCGTTGTCAGGATCCCCAGTTCCACGGCATTTAAGGCTTTCCTCGCGTCCCCGTCGGCCAGATCTGCCAAAAACTGCAGGGCATCCTCCTCGATCACGGCGTCATAAGCTCCCATCCCCCTGTCTTTATCCTCCACCGCCCGCAGGATCAGAGTTTTGATGTCCTCAGACACAAGGGGTTTCAATTCAAAAACAATGGAACGGGAAATCAACGCGCTGTTGACCTCGAAATAGGGATTCTCCGTCGTTGCGCCGATCAGGATGATCGTGCCGTCCTCCACAAAGGGGAGCAGATAATCCTGCTGGCCTTTATTGAAGCGGTGGATCTCATCCACAAACAAGATCGTCCGCTTCCCGTACATCCCCATATCTTCTTTAGCCTTTTCCACTACGGCTTCCATATCTTTTTTCCCTGCGACCGTAGCGTTGATCTGGGTAAATTCCGAACTGGTAGTCCCGGCAATCACTTTCGCCAGCGTAGTCTTGCCTGTCCCCGGCGGACCGTAAAAGATGATAGAGCTGATCTTGTCGGCGGAAATAGCGCGGTACAGCAGCGTATTCTTTCCTATGATATGCTGCTGTCCCACCACCTCGTCCAAAGTCTGCGGCCTCAGTCTCGCAGCTAACGGCGATTCTTTCTTCATCGTATTTTGACGCATGTATTCAAATATATCCATAACATTCCTTTCTTTTGCCTAGAGACGGCCTGCGCTGTACCTGATCCGGATAAGCCCTGACACATCCCGATAAGCCTCGTCCGCGTCCTCCTCCGGATTCCGATTTTCTACACCGACTCCAACAGCCCTTTCAGCCCCCGCTCCCTGAAAATATCCTTATAATATCCGATTTCATCCTGAATCAGTTCATCGATGACCCGCATGCCCAGCACTTCCACCGGCGCTTTATCGTCAGTCAGCATCTCGCCGGTACTCTCGTAGGGAACAATTCCTTCCTCCACACGTTCCATCATTGCTGTCAGTTCCTCCTGACGCAGTTGTTTTCTATTTTCTGACAGTAATGTCAGCATATTGGCATTTTCCGAAGCGAAGAGCTCTCTGTTGGTCGCCCCCCGCACATCCACAGTGCAGACGTTCGGGAATACCTCGGATATCGTATCTGCAAGACAGACGTTGATGCCTCCCTCCCCGTCGGACTTCATATTCATGTTGACCACCATGACGCCGTCCTCCTTCAGATGATCCTTCACCAGCGCAAAAAATTCAACCGAGGACATCTGAAACGGAATCGTGATATCCTGATAGGCGTCCACCATGATCACATCATATTTTTTGTCGATGGCCTGCAGATAGGCCCGCCCGTCATAGGTCGTCACCGGAATATCCTCCGGCAGATCGAAATAAATACCGGCCAGATCGGTGATTTTGTCGTCTATCTCCACGCCTTCCACCGTTACATTGTCAAAATAGTTTCTGCACTGATGGGCGTAGGTGCCGGTGCCCATCCCGAGAATCAGCACTTCCGTCTTTTCTTTGTTCGGCGCATCCGCCATCAGAGGCGCCGCCAGCGCATAGTCATAGTACATGCCGGTAAGCCCGTCCTCCTTCATTTTGATGGACTGCACCCCGAACAGTACGTTGGTGGATAATATGACACTTTTGTCAGTTTCTTTCACCTGCAGATAATTGTAGATGGATTCCCCTTCGTAAGTCAGATTCTTCTCCCAGAAGGCAAAACTGCCGGAATGCCCCAAAACGCTGCACAGCACAAAGAGCGCCGCCGAGATGATACAGGCCTTCTTTCCCGTCCTCTTGTTCAGAAAATAGAGCAATCCAAGCAGAAGCAGGATGCCGGAAAAAATCAAAAACGTAATGGATGTCCCCACCGCCGGAATCGTCACAAAAGTTGGCAGAAAGGTGCCGATGATGCTGCCGATCGTATTGCAGGCCCCCAGCACTCCCACCGTTTTCCCGCTGTCGTCCAGACTCCCCATCGTATATTTAACAAGAGAGGGCGTCACCGTCCCCAGAAGAAAAAGGGGAAACACAAAAATGACCATACAGGCGAAAAATGCCGCCAAGATCAGAAAATTTGTGCTCACAGTCAGGATCAATACTCCGGATATTGCCAGTATAACGTACTTTCCGACTGCCGGAATCGCAGCGATCCAGACCGCCGCCACCAAAAGTCTCCTGTAGAGCCTGTCCGGGTCCGGATCTTTATCGGCGCTTTTTCCTCCATAGATATTGCCCAAAGCCATCGCGATCATGATCGTTCCGATAATGATCGTCCACACGATCTGGGAGGAACTGAAATAGGGGGCTAACAAGCGGCTTGCCCCGAGCTCCACCGCCATCACCGACATTCCCGCAAAAAATTCCGTGGCGTATAAATAATACTTGTTATTCAATATATTCTTTTTCATCCTCACATTACCTCTGTTCTTCTTTCATCCCATATAGTATATAGGAAAACGGCCGCTTTCTCAATACCCGGCTCCGCAAACATATATTTCCCCCATATCTTTCCCGTTCTCCGACAATCTCTTTGCGATCCCGCTCATTCTTTCATCCAACAGATGATACATTGTCTTTTTGGTCCAACAGATCCCCTCTATATATTCCCGCTGCCTCTTATCCAACAAGACGAGAAGCTCTTTCGCGTCCTCCCCTCCGAAAGGACAGGCAATATACCGCCTCTTTTCCGGTTCCTCCTGTTCTCTCTCCCTCGAAACCGTTACTCTGCGAAAGCTGGGCTTTCCGTATCTGTCATACTCCCGCACATACTCCGTTTTTTCCCGCTTGACATGCTCCGTGGTTTTTTCCCTCAGCAGAACACCCTTCTCCAACAGATGCGCCGTAAAAGCCTCCCTCACTTTTTCATAGGGAAGCGGAAAGCTTATGGTATCCGCAATCTGCCTTGCCGTATATCCTCTGTCCGCCAGATGCCTGATGGCCGCCCCGCCTGCCTCCTCAAATACAAAACGGTTCAGTGCGTCAAAAAAATAATTTTCCACTTTTCTTTTTCTCCAACCTGTGGTAGAATAAATAACAGTTAAATATACAAGACATGGAAGCATAGCTCAGCCGGGATGAGCGTTCGCCTCACACGCGAAAGGTCAGGAGTTCGAGCCTCCTTGCTTCCATTTCTATTTAACCATTTAAATGAAAAACAGACAAGACTGAATTCTGATAAGACACTTTCTATAGCATTTAATAGCTGTTATATCTTATCTTCAAAAAGTCCGCAAACCCTTGTAAATGCTGAATTTATAGCAAGTGAGTTTGCCCTTAGACTTTCCCTTGTATTATATCCCTTTCCCTCATATTACTAGCCTTCGTAAGTGCAAAAATAAGGAAAAGAAAAACCTGTAACAAATTATAGCATGAAATGAACAGAGCAGGAAGAACTGAAACTGAATTGATGTAACCACTTTTAACAGATATGTTTTACGGATAGACTGCGGAAAAGCGAAAGAAGGATTCATTAGAACCGTGATGACTTTAGCATTTACTCAAAGCATTGCCAAAGCTGTTCCAAAGCTGAAATAGATCATTAGAACAGCTTTGGAGCAGCTTTGGCAATGTTATTTTTTGATTTCCCAATATCCAAATCGTTTTCCGCCTTTACGTTCTATTTTTCCCTCATTCACCAATTCTTTCACATTTTTTTGAATGTGTGTCCTTGTTTCGTTAAAAGCTTCCTGCAGCTCCTTTTGCGTTGCTGCCGGTTGATTTTGTAAATATTCCACTATTTTAGTTTTTAACGCTGTATCTTCAGCTTTAGAATCCGGCTTTGAAAATTGTTTGCCAAATATTGAAACAGCAGCTAACTTTATCATAATATCTTCTGAATGTACCACATATTCTGGCTGTAAAGTTCCGTATTCGTTACACACTTCAAAGATTTTTTGAATCCCTCGTCCCCAGCTTTCAATGTAGCCTGCTCTAAAAAACGCTCTCGCAATTTTGGGATTATATGGTCGGGATTGATGCCTTTGCAGCAGGGAATCCATCGTCCAATCGGATGGGAATACGCATTCATTACTAATATACATTGCATCGTCTTCAATACGAACTTGTATCGGTATTCCGGCACTCCAACGGGAATGCACAAGTGCATTATAAAGCGCCTCTCTCACTGCGTCTTTTGGAAAAGGATATGTTTCTACTCTAGTTAAATTGTCATAAGTAACAGGCGCCTTTAAATATTTCAAATAAATCAATTCCATTACACGTTCAGCCTGCATAAATAGCGATCCTATTACTTCATCTTGATACTGCAAATCAGAACCCTTACCAAATTTTCCGATTCTTGTATAAGTTCCAAACATCCATTTTTGTGGTGTCCGATGGAAAAGAAGCACCGCAGCTCTGGTAAGTTTTCCATCTTTCAGCAAATCCAAACTGTCCAGAAGTTCTGCGTTACTCATATTTAAATCATCTTTCGTCATACGTTTGCTCCGGACTGCTTCCCGGCGAAAAATATCAAAACTTTCTTTATCTAAATCTTCTACAGCCACTCCTTCAATTACAGAATCCTCCCACCTTATACCGGTTTTTGAGGATATAAATTCTGTTAAAGCGGTACCCCGCAATACTTGTTTCGTACTGCCGCTTCGAAAATGATATTCGCCCTTATAACTAATCGGATAACTACTGGGACTTACAATAATCTCAATATATTCCAAATCATTTTTTGAAAGCAGATTCACATCTGCAAGAAACCCCAAATTTGTTTGAATCTTATTCGGTATTTCTTCCAAGAGCCTTTTACCATTCTGCACGCCAACGACTTTTCCCGCATCATCTACACCAATATAAATACTGCCTCCTTGAGCATTAGCAAATCCGCATATCCATTTCAGATATTCGTCGCGCCACGATTCTTTCCATTCAATATTCTGGCTTTCTGCCATAAACAAAGTACCTCCTAGTTATCTCCTTCTGCAATATCCCTCGTTATCCTGTAATACGATAATATTTCAAGGATTTCCGGGTCAGTACACTCATCATCTTCCTCTTTAAATTTATTCAGGGGAATGCAAGTCGTTCTCTAAGATTTTGGTCATATTTTCTCCGCATACTTTTCTAAAGAAAATTTAATCACAAATCTGTGAATTTATCAACATTTATGTTTTCCCACAATTTTTACAGTTCCCTCTCATGTTCGTCCCGATATTTCTGGATCGAGTCCCAGAGTCCGTCCAGCGATTCGATGGTCTTACAGTACAATCTGTACTTCTCATCGTAAACTGCCGCCCGCCCTGAGTCAGGCAGCACAGGCTCAGAGATCCGGCACATTTTCTTTGCCGCCTCTTTGATATCCTTGTAAGCGCCGCAGGCCGCCGCCCCGATCAGCGCGCAGCCGAAAGCTCCCGTCTCGTTCACCTGCACGCTCTCCACAGGCAGTTTCATCACATCCGCAAACATCTGTGTCCACATCCCGGAGCGGGCCGCGCCTCCGGCCAGACGAATAGATTCCGGCGGCGTCTCACGGGTTTTTAGCAGCTTTTCCAGATGATATCTGTGGCTGAACGCCACCCCCTCATAGACGCTGCGAAGCAAGTGCTTTCTCGTATGGAAATTACTGATCCCCACAAAGCTGCCGCCCGCGTTCGGATGCACGTTGCTGGCCATCAAAAACGGCAGATAGACCGGACAAAACTGCTCCGGCGGAATTTCCTCCACCCACTCGTTCATCTGCTCGTAAATATTCTTTCCGCTCTCTTTACACGCCTCCCGCACCTCCGGCAGCAGATTTTTCATAAACCACTCGTTATTTCCCGCCGACGTAGGACTGCATTCTTCCACCAGATAGTATTCAGGGAGACAGAAGAAGGAATTCATCATCACGCTGCCGTCCATGACCGGTTTTTTCCCGATATACTCGTTGATGCTCCATGTGCCCGCTATCATGCACAAATTTTTCTCGTCCGTGACCCCCACGGCCACCGCACAGGCATCGATATCGAAGGCGCCGCCCGCCACCGGCGTTCCTGCTCTGAGCCCTGTCTTTTCCGCAGCTTCTTTTGTCACGGTTCCGCAGATATCCGTGGAATACCTAAGAGGCGGCAGCTTTTCCATACATTCCGAAAGCCCGAACAATTCAAGCAGTTCCGGATCATACTCCCCCGTGTGCAGATTGACAAAATTGCATCCCGAATAGTCCGTGCGCTCCGCAAAAGCTTCGCCCGTCAGGCGAAAACGCACATAATCCTTGCAGGCAAAGATCCATTTTGTCTTTTCTAAGGTCTCAGGCTCATTATCCTTTAACCAGGCAAGCAGCGACACCGGCTGGCTGCTCAATATATGCTGGCAGGATCTGGCAAATACTTTCTCCTCCGTCCCGTCCTTTTTCCATTTCACCGGATAACTCCACGCGCGGTTGTCCGTGGAAATGATGCCGTTTCTCACAGGCTTTCCGTCTTTTCCCCAAAGATACAGACCTTTTCCGTGGCCGCAGACAGCGACGCAGGCGATCTCTTCTCCTCTGGCGCCCGCCTTTTCCAATGCCTTTTTTATCACAAGACAGTTGGCTTCCCACATTTCCTCCATATCCCGCTCGGTAAATCCGGATTTAGGCACAAACATCTGCGTATCCGTCCCCACCGCCGCAAGTTCTCTTCCGTTCTCATCAAAAACAGCCGCTTTCGTCGCGGTCCCGCCGTTATCCAGTCCAAGATAGTACATCATAGGCCACCCCCTTTTCCTCTTTTCCGGTTCTTCCGTCTTTTTCTTTTTATTCTACCATTTTTTCCCTGTGAGGAACAGTGGATTTCTGCACTGCAGTAACCGCCGCCGCATAAACTATCCCGAGAAACAGCGTAATGCCGATGCAGACATATAACCGGCCTGCCACAGCGCTTTTGCCCGTGATCCGGAGGGCTGCTCCGGACAGAAGCGGCGACAGAAACGTTCCCAGATTGCCGCCTGCCAACATCACCGCCGCCCCAAAAGCCGCCTGAGTCGGATTCACTTCTCTTGTGACCTGCATCATACACTGGGGCATAGTAAACGTGATCGCCGAACCGGATATCAAACACCCCATCAACAAAAAGGGCAGCGATCTGCCTCCCACGATTCCGACTATCCCGACGCACAGGCACACAAATCCGAGGGGTATCGTATACAGATGCAAATACCGGTCCACCTTTCCAAAGATCGTTCCTGCCAAAACTCCCCCGAGGAGGCTGACCGCGGAAGCCACCCCTGCCGTCGCCGCATTTCCGATGCCGTTTTCCGAAATGAACATGGAAAGATTCGTGGGCACCGCGTTAAAACAGAACAGAAACAGCGACCCGGTAAAAGCATATCCGAACAGCCTTCCGCTAATCTGTATCTTTTGTTCTTCCCGATACCTTTGTCCTTCCTGCCCTTTCTTCCCCGGAACAAACAACAGACAGCAGACAAACCCGGGAACAACCAACAGAAGTACGGCATAATTCAGATACCATGCCGCGGATGCAAGCACACCGCCCGCAAGACTCATCGCCATCGCGCCGAAGCTGTTGGCCGCAGACTGAATCCCCATCAGATCCGCCTTTTTCGGTCCGTCAAAATAGTCCGTGAGCAGCGAGATCGCAAGGGCACACACAAGTCCCATACCGATCCCCAAAAGAGAAGACCATACCCGCAAAATCCCCATGCTCCCATGAAACAGCACGGGCAGGATCCCCGCCGTTATCATGCACAGACAGCCCGTGCAGATCAATGCTTTTTTGGAAAACCGTCTCAACAGCCAAGCAGAGAACAGGGATAACACCAACACAAATATCCCCGACATCGTCATCAAAAACTGAACGCTCTCCGCGGAAGCCCCGGGGAACGCTTCACTGACCCCGGACATCATCGGCGCAAGCCCTGTGGGCGCCATCTGCATCAGAGACAGCAAAAGAACCGTCACCGCGATCATTCTTTTGTTCACACTCTTCTCCACAACTTTTCCCTCACACTTTCACAACAATTTTTCTGACAGTGCACCGTTTATCTGTCATACAGTTCGGTCTGTGCGCATCCGTAGGCGGAACGATCACGAAATCGCCGTCGCGAAGCAGAGCGCCGCCGTGTTTCGGAGGATTCCGATAGTATTGGATATCATCCTCTTCGCTGTACTCCCCGTCCGGAATCAGTCCTTTGGCCGGCACGATCCCGACAAATTCTTCTCCCTTTACAACAAACTGAATATCAAAATAATCCCTGTGTGTCTCAAATCTTCTGGTCTCCTCCGGATCTGTCGTATATTCCTGAATTTTTGCCAGAACACCCTCCGCCACCGGAATTTCCGTTCCCGGCGTCAGGGACATCAGATCCGTCTTCGTCAAAAACTCAAAGGCTTGGCGAAAGCGTTCTCCCGCATAGTCATATTTTTTGATATCATTCAAATTGCATGTGATCATCTTATTTCATTCCTCTCTTTTCTTTTTATTCCGGCAGTTTTTTCGGCACAGGTTCCGGCACTCTGTCCGGACCGTACTGCCAATGCTCCGTGCTTGGGCCGCTTGGCAGATTTTCTCCGTGTGACTGAGGCGGCAGGGGTTTTGACGACTCAAATAAGGATTCCAGCCACATGCCGTCCGTCATAAGCCTCTCTCCCGCGTAGCGCACCCAGTCTCTGTCATAGGGACAGCGGAAATATTCGCTGACATGGAGATGCAGTATCTTCCACACTCCGTCTTCCAAAACAAAATCCACATCATATTTCTGCAGTAAAATTTCCGCCCGGTAACGCCTGCCGTCCGGCGTTATGCTCGAGAGCAATGCCCTCCTGCCATCCGCCCGATCCGGCGGGGCTGTCCCCAGATCACCGGCATCCGTCTCCGTCAAAAAAGCCATCCAAAGTCCTCTCGCCCGCTCTCCGCTTTGCGAGACTTCCAACAAAGGCGTCGAAAACGACAGTGTTGTCATCTTTCCGGGGACAGCCTTTTTATTGTAGAATGTCTCCACTTTCCAGCGCTCTTTGTATACGCCGGAGGCGCCGTATTCCAAGCTTGCCTCATCGCTCTTTGTCCATAGATCCGTCAGGATCCTTTCTTTCAGGTCCGCACCGCAGTAAAAAGCGTAGCGCCCCATAAGATCGGCTATAGCTATCCTTGCTTCCGACTGCCTCGCCTTCTCTTCCAATCTCAAGATCCGCTCTTCTACAGACTTTTCCGCTCCCTTATTTTCCATCATCGTCTCTTCCGTTTTCATCCCCTCATCCTCCCTGTCAGACGTCCATTCTTCCGCTTACGGCTACGGCCGCGGGCGAAGGGATCGCTGTCCTCCCTCCCGCTTTTGCAAGGGCGCCGTTTTCATAATCGATCTCATGTACGCTGATCTCGTCGGAATGCTGCAGGGCCGCCACAACTATTCTTCCGTCTCCGGAAATGTGAAAATCTCTCGGTCCCTTTCCGGGCAGTTCCGCAATACTTTTTCTCTCAAGCGTTCCGTCCGTTTTTCTCTCAAACACCGTAATGGAATTTGTTGTGCGGTTCGCCGCAAGCAAAAGTCTTCCGTCAGGCGTCGCCCGCAGGGTACTGGTTGCGACCGGTCCCATGTAAGTTTCCTCCATCACCGATATTTTCTGTATCAGCCGCAGTCCCCCACCCTTTGACAAGTGTTCCTCAAAGACATAGATATCGTCCGGCATCTGCATCATAGCGTATATATACTTTCCGCAGGTCTCAAAATACCGCGGAAAAGGCTTGTTCGGAAATTCATAGGATGTGACCCGCTCCCCGTCTTCGGCGCGGTAGATCACAAGGGCGCACTCCGCCAAAGAAATAACGCCGATATATTTCTCTCCCACAGGAGCCACACAGTGCAGCGCCTTCCAGCCTGCATCTGCGGGCGGTTCCACCACAAGCCTTGCAGGCAGCAGCGCCCCCTCCTCCGACACCGGGAATGCGGTCCATGTCCCGCAGTAAAAATTGCAGGCGTAGACATTCTCGCAGGCTTCATCTACCGCGGCACAACAGGTCCGCTGTCCGAAACTTCTCTGACCTCCAAGCTTTGTAAGCCTGCCGTCCCCCTCTATCCGGTATGCCGATACTCCTCCGTCCGCATACCCGTCGAAGGTCATCCCCTCACTGACCGCATAGAGAAACCTTTCCGATTTATCAAGCGCCACGCCTCCGGCATTGTAAGCCTGTGCCGCTGCCGTCACTTCCGCTTCCAGGGATTCCCCATCAATGCGGACCGTGTATATCCCCTGACTGCCCCTGACGGAATTTGTTCCGATATAGGCCTGATAATATGATTTTTTCATTCTGTTTCCCTTCTTTTCCAATGTTCTTGATGTATCACCGCACCGTACCGGTTACGGATCACATATTCCGTTCTCATCTCCGCGATCCACAGCCCAAGCGAAAGCCCAAGCATCGCCAGCCAGAAAGCCGCCACAGCCGCTTCCTTCCCCATATCCTGAGAGGAAGCGGTCTTCACCAGAAAGATGCCGTGCCATACAAAATTCAGACCCGCAAGGACGGCAGTAAAAAATCCGCCGAATTTGACCATCATGGAGGTCTCCGCATAGTCCGCCCTTGTCATGATCTTCTTTTTCCACAGGCCGCAGACACAGCCGCAGCATAACACAAACAAAGGAATCACGGCAATGACGCCAAAGGCCGGCAGCGCTCCTTCTATGTTGCTCTGCGTATCCTGCAGATTGGCCAGAAGAAAAAGCGCCATGCAGCAAACCGACGCCCAAGCGGACAGCAGCTTTTTTCTCCGATACTTCTTCTCCGTCATGGAGACACAGTAGGTATTGCCGATATAAACTAACTCTCTTTTGATCTTTCCTTCCTGATCTTCGGTCTCCTGTATCTCATAATCCTGAAAATATTTTTTTGAACGTATTTTCACAAGAACATTCCTTTCTTATGGCAAACGGCCCGGCTCTGAAAAAGCCGAACCGTTTTCTCTTTTTTTCCGGATATCCCGGTTACTCCGCAGATACCAGAGGGCGGACATTCCAGATATTCGGCCAGCAGTGTGCGTCATACACAACCCCTGTCAGATCGGAGGACCACGCGTCAGGGATCACCACATTACATACTGTAGAACAAGCGTAGTGTTCCGCCAGAAAATCCTGCACCTTTGCGTATGCATCGTATCTCTCCTCATCGGGAGCTGCCCAAGCTGCATCGATCAGGGCATGAAGTTCCTCCTCGTCTTCGCCGACATAAGCATTCCATGAAGTTTCGATCCTGCTGTCCGCAAACTCTAACATACGTCCCACATCCCACGTATCATTCTCGCCGAATCCGATGGCGATCTCGCCATTCCACGAATGCTGCAGCATAACTACCAGATCCACGGTTTCGATATTCAACGTCACGCCTATCGCCGCCAGCTGCGCTTTCATCACCTCGTAATGAGCGGATGAAGCGCCGTTTACCGCATAAGTCGTGAAAGTCAGTTCCTCCGCGCTGTAGCCCGAGTCGGCAATCAACTGTTTTGCACTCTCCACATCCTGTTGATACTCCTCACACTCATAATAGTAAGGGGAAGCCGGTCCCGTCACAGAAGAGTAAGAAGGTTCTGCAAATCCTGCGTAAGCGGCCTGCGCCAACAGCTCCTTGTCAAGGGAAAGCAGAATCGCTTTTCTCACGTTCTCATTCTCCAACACCGGAAATGCCTTAGGCGTAAACCAGATCGGCAGCGTAACGTTCTGTTCGTATACATTTACGGTGATATTATCATGGCTTTTCAGTTCCTCCACCTGATTCGTGGAAAGATTGAAGGCCACCTGTACATCGCCGGACTCAAGGGCCGTTGCCCGGGCTACCGGATCCTGAATAAAGGAAAATTCAATATATTTATAATAAGGAAGATTCTCTTTGTCCCAGTAATTTTCGTTGCGGACCAACGTCATCTTTTCTCCCGTCTGCCAGCTGTCAAGCACATACGGTCCGGAGCCCACCGGATTCATGGCAAACACAGTCTCGTCCTTTCCGACTTCCTCAAAAGCCTTCTCGGAAAAGATCGCATAATAAGTACATCCGAGGATCTCAGGCAGGTTTCCGTATGGTCTCGAAAGCGCCACAATGATGTGGGTGTCGTCCACCACTTCCGTATTCTCCATATCGAACATCAGACTGTAATGATTCAGCGTATAATCAAAGGAAGCCTGAAGAGACGCCTTCACATCACTGGCGGTCATCAATTCCCCGTTGCTGAAATACACATCGTCACGGAGCGTAAATTCCACATGGGTGTCGTCAATAAAGTTCCACTCGGTTGCCAGAGAAGGATAGGCCTTCTTCTCCTCATCATTCCACCGCACCAGCGTGTCAAACAGACAACTGTCCACACGGTTGGATGTCTTGTTCGTCACATAGTTGGGGAAAATGGACGTCGGCTCTCCGTCGCAGGCTACTTTCAGCGTCTCCTCCGAAGTGCCCGCCGCAGGTTCTTTTCCCTCAGGCACCGCTGTCGCATCATTCTCCTGTGCCGGCGTCCCGGTTTCCTCTGCGGCTTCCTGCGCCGGTGTCTGTGTTTCCGTATTGCTGCCGCAGCCGGCAAGCAGAGACAGGCACATTGTTCCGGCAAGAATAAGCGCTGTTATTTTTTTTGCTCTCATGTTTGATTCCTCCCTATTCTTTTTTATTCAACTCAACCATCAGTTCTTTTGCACGATGGCAGGCTACATAGTGATCGGGCGACACCTCTTTTAATTCCGGCGTCCCGCTGTTTTTACACTGCTCGGTACAGTAAGCGCATCTGCCGGCAAAACGGCAGCGATCCGGCGGATTGATCGGGGATGACAGTTCCCCCTCGATCAGTATCTTCTCCTTCCTGTCATGCAGCGAGGGCACCGGAATGGCGGAAAGCAGTGCATTGGTATAAGGGTGATACTGTTTCCGGAACAATTCTTTCGCGGAACTCTTTTCCACGATCTGCCCCAGATACATCACGATGATATCGTCTGAAATATGCTTTACCACAGACATATCGTGGGTGATAAACATATAGGTCAGCCTCAGTTCCTCCTGCAGATCCTGCAGAAGGTTAAGCACCTGTGCCTGGATCGATACATCCAGCGCAGATACCGGCTCGTCGCAGACCACAAACTTAGGCTTTAAGGCTAACGCTCTCGCGATCCCTATCCTCTGCCTCCTTCCGCCGTCCAACTCATGGGGATAGCTGTTCGCAAAACGCTCCGCCAGCTGTACAATATCCATCAGGCCTTTCACCCTCTTATAGATCTCCTCCTTTGTGCCGGTCTTATAGATCTTCATCGGTTCCGCAATCAGTTCCGTGACCGTCAATCTGGGATCTAAGGATGCGAAAGGATCCTGAAAGATCATTTGCATATTCGGACGTACTTTGTGGAACTCCTTCACGGAATATCCCGCCACATCCTGTCCGTCAAACACCACTTTGCCGGAGGTAGGATCCGTCAGCCGGATGATCGTTTTTCCCAGCGTGGATTTTCCGCATCCGGATTCTCCCACCACGCCCAGCGTCTTTCCCTCTTCCAGCGTAAAAGAAACATCATCCACCGCATGCAGGATACCGCTGCTCACCTGAAAGTATTTTTTTAAATGGTTTACTTCAAGCAATGCCATCTCCTATCCCTCCTTCTGTGCATAGATACACTTCACAAAATGCCCGGGCGCTGCTTCCGCAAGCAAAGGATCACATCCCCTGCACTCTTCCGTACGTCTGGAACAGCGGTCGTAAAAACTGCAGTATTCCGGCAGATCGTTGGGATCCACCGTCTGTCCCTGTACCGGCTTCAGCCTGTCCACATCCTTCGTCAGGCTGGGGATGGATTCAAACAACCCGATCGTATAGGGGTGCTTCGGTCTGTCAAAAATATCCTCCACCGAGCCGCACTCTATGATCTCTCCCGCATAAACCACCGCACATTTGTTGCAGATATCCGCCACAATACCAAAATCGTGGGTGATCAACATCATCGCCGTCCCCAGACGGTTCCGCAGATCTTTCATCATATCCAACACCTGCGCCTGTATCGTCACATCCAGCGCCGTCGTCGGCTCGTCCGCGATCAGCAGTTCCGGATTGCAGGCCAACGCAATGGCAATGACTACCCTCTGCTTCATGCCGCCGGACATCTGGTGGGGATAATCTTTATATCGCTCCGGCCGGATGCCGACCATCTCCAACATATCCACCGCCTTCTTTTCCGCTTCCTCTTTGGAACAATGTTCGTGCAGACCGATCACCTCGCTGATCTGATCGCCGATTGGGATCACCGGATTTAAAGCCGTCATGGGATCCTGAAAGATCATGCTGATCTTTTTTCCCCGGTATTCCCGCATCCTTTTCTCCATCTCCGATTTCTGCGCCTTTGACGCATTCTTTGGCAGTATGATCTCCTCGCCGTCCAGTTTGATGCTGCCCCGCACAATATGACTGGGCGGAACAGGCAGAAGTCCCATCAGTGCCAGAGCTATCGTTGTCTTTCCCGCTCCCGTCTCTCCCACAAGCCCCAGCACATCTCTTTTCTCAATCTGAAAGGAAACGCCGTTCACCGCTTCCACAACACCGTCGTAGGTCTCGTAATGTACCACAAGATCGCTGACTTCCACTACAGGAACGTTTTTCTCCATATCTCTTTCCATCGACCTTCCTCCTTATTTCAGTCTCGGATCTAAGGCATCCCGCAGGCCGTCTCCCAAAAGATTGAACCCAAGCACCGACAGTACGATAAAGATACCCGGAAAAGTACACAGATAAGATGCCGTATTCAAAAATTCTTTGCTTGTGGACAACAGAGATCCCCATTCCGGTGTGGGCGGCTGTACGCCTACCCCCAAAAAGCTCAGGGTCGATACGCAGAGCACCTCCACTCCCAAAAGCCCTACAACTGCGAGAATGACCGGCCCTACCGCATTAGGCAGTAAGTGCTTGAACATAATACTGAAATTGCTTGCTCCGATGGAACGGGAGGCCTCCACATAGTCGCTGTCCACCACCGTGAAAATAGCTCCTCTGAAGGTTCTCGCCATGTTTGGCACAGCGCCCACGGAAAGTCCGATCACCAACACATACATATTGTTGCCAAGAGCCGCCACGATCGCGATACTGAGCATCAGACCGGGAATAGAACCCCAGACATCCAGTATCCTCATCACGATCATGTCAAACTGTCCGCCGAAAAAGGCGCAGAGCACCCCCAGCGTTCCTCCGGTAAGCACCGCCGCCGCCACCGTGAAGATCGCGATCGGCAGAGTGATCCTCGCCCCGTAGACACAACGGGAAAACATATCTCTTCCCAGATTGTCCGTCCCGAACCAGTGGGCGGAACTGGGGCCTTTCAACATATTCAAAACATCCATCTCATCGTACATATACGGAGCGATGAGGGGTGCAAAAATTGCCGTCAGAAATAACAGAACAATGATCGCCATACCGAGAATGGCCGTACGGTTTCTGATCAGCCTGCGCCATGCATCCGTCATCGGGGTAGAGCGGACCGCCTTTCCCTTATTGCGTTTCATCCGGCGCGCATTGATTTTTTCCATTTCAGGTGTCAAAATTTTCGCCATTATACCGCCCCCTGTTCCGCCAGCATTTTTTTGATCGCCTTTTTGCCGATCTTCTTACCCGTCACTCTGGTCTTTAGTCTCGGATCGATAGCCACATAGGATAGATCCACACATAGATTTACCAGCGTAAAAACAATTGCTACAAACAGGATGCCTCCCAACATGGCCGGCGTATTGATCGCCGTGATGGCCTTCACGATATAGTTTCCGAGCCCCGGCAGTGCAAATACGGATTCCAGCGCCATATTGCCGCCGAGCTGATTGCCCAGCCCCGAACCGATACTGGTGGCCACCGGGATCATCGCATTCCTAAGCATATGCCTCGTGACGATCCGTCCTTCCTTCTGCCCCTTTGCTCTGGCCGTCCTGATATAGTCCTGCCTCATCACCTCCAGCATACTGGAGCGTGTAATACGGATATTCTGAGTCATGGACTGAAGTCCCGCGCACAGGATCGGAAGGATCCACCCGGTGGGCCTGTCCAGCCCGAAGGATGGCACCCAGCTTAAATTTACCGCAAATACTTTTAACAGCATCATAGCTAACCAGAAGTTCGGCAGCGAAATAAACAGTACCGACAATACCAAAATCACACTGTCTATCCAGCTATACTGCTTCAAAGCGGACAGCACTCCGAGAGGAATCCCAAGCACCACCCCAAGCAGCGTCGCCGCAAGCGCCAGTTTTACGGTCACCGGAAAGTATACCAGTATATCCTTCAACACAGGCTGCCTTGTCACATAGGATGTCCCGAAGTCAAATCTGGTAAACACCCCCCAAATATAGTCGAACCATCTTTTGATCAGGGGCTGATCAAGCCCCAGCGTATGATGCATGGCATCGATCTCCTCCTGTGTTGCCGTGGCTCCCAGCAGCGAAGCTGCCGGGTCGCCGGGCGCCAAAGCTGATATAAAGAAGACGATCGTTATAACGCCGACCAGAATCGGAAATATCCACAAAATTCTTTTTATGATATAGCGAGCCATACTTGTCTCCTTTCAGATGAGAACCCCCGCTCTATTTAAGGAACTCTCTTTAACGCAATGATCTGATGCTCCTCATTTGCATGGGTCGGGAAAATATAGAGATTTCCTTTGCTGTCGGCTGCCAACGTATGTCCCCGCAGATTGCCGTTGAAAAATCCCAGTTCACCGACAATGTTGAACTCCAGATCAAAGATCGTGATATAGCCGCCGCGTCCCACCACGTATACGTAAGTTCCGTCCGTGTCGACTCCGGAGGGCTGCGCCATATTGTGACTGCAGTACGCTACGACCTCCCCCTTCTTATTAAATACGTGGACCGCATCTTTCTCTCTGTCACACACCCAGATATTGTCGTTCGCATCCACGCACAAGGAATGCACTACCAAGAATTTTCCCGGTGTGTCCGTGTAGGGATCCCAGACGCCCTTACCGCCCAGAGTTTCCATATAATTGCCGTCCCGGTCAAATTTGTGTACCGCCAGATTGCTGTAGCCGTCCGCGAAGAAATAGTTGCCCTCCGAATCAAAGTCAACATCCGTCGGGTTGTGGAAGGGCTTTCCCACCTCCTTCAACTCATGTTTCAGCATCCACTCGTAAGCGCCGCCGTTGTAACCGTGGGAAGGCTCCGTCGCAAAAATACCGTTTCGCATCCGCACTCTTGTAAATACGTTGGGATCACTCAGATTGTCGCAGGGTTTTCCCTTTTCGCCGAAGGTGCGGACAATTTCCTTTGTGTCGAGATCAAGTTCGTAGGCATAACTCATACCGGTATCCGGGATCACGATCGTATTGTGGTCCGTCACTTCAAAGAAATGCAGGCCGCCGATGATCCCCTCGCCGATGGTCTCCACGAAATTTCCCTCCGGATCCAACTTGATCAGACAGCTTAGCGGTTCCGGAGACATAAAGCTTCCGCCCCGCAGACCGCAGTAAAGGCTGTCGTCGGGCCCTACACAGCCGCCGGAGATATTTCCCATATAGGGAACCATCTCCAGATATTCGGGCAGCCCCTTCGCATAATCCATGAAAAGCTGATATTTGAACTTTCCGTCCGCTGTCTCAACAAATACTTTCTGTCTTTCTGTGCGGTTTTCATCGCAGTGCATCATTTTCATCGTTTCTTTCCTCCTTTATGTTGTGAAATAAAATATCTTATCTGACATGATTGACATAATCGGGATTCAGCAGATCCCCTTTTTCCAGTTCTCTCCCGGCAAAAAAATCCGCCGCGATATCTATGCCCTTTTTGTAGGTATACCAGATGGACTCATAGGTCTGGCTGGACACATGAGGCGTCAGAATAACGTTGTCCAAACCGATCAATCTGGAATCTGCAGGCAGAGGCTCTTTTGCATACACATCCAACCCCGCCGCCGCGATCTTCCCTGTGGTCAGTGCATCATAGAGAGCGTCCTCGTCTATAATATTCCCTCTCGCGGTACATACCAAAACTGCATTTTTTTTCATTTTATCAAATACTTCTCTGCCGATCAGGTGATCCGTATCCTTGTTGTAGGGCAAATGTACGCTGATGGCGTCGCAGGTCGTAAATATCTCTTCCAGATCCGTGAATCTCACATGACAGGATTTCGCCGCCTCCTCATTCCGATAGACATCGTAAGCCACCACCTCGCAGTCAAAACCTCTCAGCAGTTTTGCCAGCGTAATACCGATATTGCCGAATCCGAGAATGCCCACCTTCTTTCCGATCAGCTCACTGCCGATGTTCTTCACCCAGACGCCGGATTCCACTGTCTTTCTGTTGATCATCACCTGACGCCCGGCGGCCATCATCATCATCAACGCCATGTCCGCCACGCCGGTCTTGTTCGCTCCGGTGGTTCTCGTCACACAGATCCCGTGGGCGGAGGCTGCGGAAAGATCCACTTTATCAAATCCCACCCCGAATCTCACAAGCAGTTTACAGCGGTCATTCATACGTCCGAATATCTTCTCATCATAAGGTTCCACATCGATCATGCCCGCATCCGCGTCATTCAGATTTTCAATCACCTCTTCCACATTATAAGGTGTCTGGGGCGCCCAGACATACTCGATGCCCTTCGACTCCGCATACTGCCTTGTCTTTTCATTCAGTTCCTCAAACAGAGGAGACCTTTCTCCGAAAAATGAAACAAACTTCCTCATTACTCAACTTCCTTTCCCCGTTCGGCAATGCCCGGTTTTCTTAAAAACTGCAATCGATTTCTCTTTTTCATGTTGTTAATATACCAGTAATCGACATCGATTGCAATCGGGGTTTTTCACAAATTTCTCATACTTTTTTTGTGCACAACTCCTAAAATATGCATTTTTACTATATTTTTTTGATTATTTTAAATCTCCGATTTTATTTTTTCTTCTTTTTACCAGAATTATATTGCAATCGGTTTCCATTTGTCTTATACTAAAATTGCTTTAAAATTGATTTTCAAATTTTATGACATTCATGTATAATAGTATTAGGATAAAAATTGGAAATGTATGGAAAAGCTAAACATAGTCTGAGAAAGTAAAGCAGGAGGAATCCCCATGACTATCTATGATATCGCTCAGGAAGCCGGCGTTTCCGCCAGTACCGTCTCCCGCGTCATCAATAAGAAAAAAGGAGTCAACAAACAGAATCGCATTCTGGTCGAGGATCTCCTCAAAAAATACAATTTTGAACCGAACGCCTCCGCCAGAGGGCTGGTGCAGCAGTCCACCAAGATCATCGGCATCATCATGTCGGACATCCGCACCGCCCACCATGCGCAGGGTGCATATTTCATGGAACAGGAATTAAAAAACTACGGCTATAACTGCATTATTATCAACTCCGGTTTTTCTGACAGCGCAAGGGAGGAAAGCATACGCACTCTATTTTCGCGCAGGGTGGAAGCCATCGTTTTAGTGGGATCTACTTTCCAGTCTGAAACCATGAAAAAAGCCATTTCAGAGTATCTGGGCGATCTTCCGGTCATCATTGAAAACGGCTATATCGATCTGCCAAACGTCTACGGCGTTTTGGCGGATGAGGAACACGGCATCGCCGACTGTGTCCGCCTGCTGCACGCAAAGCAAAAGCGGCACATGGCTTTTGTCAACAGAGGGGATACCCCCAGCAACAATCTGAAGATCCTGGGTTTTCAAAATGCCTTAAAGGAACTTTCCGACTGCAGTACCCCGCCCATTGTCCGCCTGAATACACAGGAGGACGAATGGGATGCCAGCTACAGCGCCACGTCCGGTCTGATGAAAGACTATCCTGACACGGACAGCATCATCTACGCCACGGATTTTCTCGCCCTCGCGGGGATTCAGGCTCTGAAGGATGGCGGCTATGCAATTCCCGGTCAGGTGGCGGTAGTGGGGGTGGACAATTCCGTCTATTCCAGAATTTCTTCCCCCAGACTCACCAGTCTGGACAATAAACTGGAGCAGCTCAGCATCACCTGTTCCGATATGCTTATAAAAGTCCTGAGAGGAGAAAAAGTACCGAACAAAATGATGATTTTTTCCAATATTGCAGAGCGGGAGACGACATAGGCGGACAAGATCACTCGAACAGTATCTCCTCCACCGTCACAAACTCGTACCCCTCCTCCATCAGGATATCGATGGAGGCTAAAGCTGAGTCCACACTGCTCTGATAACAGTCGTGCAGTAAAATGATACTGTTCTCTCTCGCCTTATCTACGATGCGTTTTGTGACTTTATCGGCGTTTCCGGTGCACCAGTCGTTGGGATCCACGTTCCACAGCACCGGGAACATATTCAGTTCCTCCTCAAGCTTTTTATCCCAGGTTCCGTAGGGAGGACGGACATACTGCACCTCCTCCCCTGTGATCTCCTTTATAACTTCATTGGTCAGCACCAGCTCATCCCGAAATTTCTCTCTGTTGCTGTTTCGCAGTTGTATATGGGTGTAGGTGTGGTTCCCGATGATATGCCCGTCCTCTTTCATCTGCTTTATGATATCCGGCTGCTCCTTCGCCTTCTGGCCTAGGACAAAAAATGTTGCCTTTACGCCCCGCTCTTTTAAGCCTTCTAACAGCTTTTCCGTATAGACCGGATGCGGGCCGTCGTCAAAGGTGATGGCGATCTTCTTTTCTGACAGTTCCGCTCCTTCCTCTGTCACATCCGTTTTGCCCTTACTGACACTAATGTCGATCCCCTCGCTCCATGTATCGACCCTTTTGGTCAATGCGCTTTTGTATCCCGTGATCAGAAGAACCAACAGCGCCGCCTCCAAAACAGGAATGATCACATCCCACCTTTTCAAGATCCGCCTCAAAACACCCATATCGCTCCGCAGCCTGCACCTTTTGTTCCGGCATCACAATCCCCGTGACAGACCGGTCCGTTTCAGGCATCCCAACATACCGTTTTTCACATTCTATGTCAAAAAAAATATCAAAATGCAAGTACACGACGCAGAAGAAAAAAAGGCAGGAGTCCGTCTTAACTCCTGCCCCTTAAAGCGCCGATCTTCTCCCAAAAAGATTCATCATAATATTCGATCAGAAACAACGGTATTGCACTCAAAATTCCAATAGCCCTATTTTTCTGTATAAATCGTTCCTTCTGCACTTCATATATCTTTTCCTGCGACATATTTTCTATAAAATGCTGATAGTCAGTCTCTTCTTTATACGATACAATAACAGATGCTCTCTTTCTGCTGGCATCACATGCAATATACCACATTTCTTTTGAGATATAGCGAGAATCCGCATAATCCGAAACTCCGCCAACCTCTTTTTTATAGTCTCCGCATTCCTCGAGCGACAGATAAAATGTTTTATAATCCCGCTCCGCAACCGATATTTCTTTAAGCGCTTCAACCATAGGATATGAAATATAAAGTTTTCCCAACTCCGTCTCGTTATTAAACGTTGCTAACATTTCTTTCAAAACATCATTTTTTGCCCACTTTTTCGGTACATTATTTTGCTGCCCATCATAATCAAAAAATAGATACACTTCGGAAAAATCCGTCATTTCCATATTTTTCAGTTTCTTCGAAACATCACTGTTCATTTCTTTCAAAACACCGACTATATCTGTATCAAAATTGTCCTCCCGAAGTTTCGACCATAACATATATAAATTAGCCGCCGCCGGAAGCGTCACAAGCAGAACATCCGCACGATCTGCAAAAAAATGTCTGCTGATACTCTTAAACAGATTTTCCTCTGTTCTTTCTCCCTCGTAAATTATTATTACTTTCTTTTGTTTCTCTTTAATCATTAAACGCTCCCGCTTTATACATCTTCTGAAGATTATGGGCTTCCCGCAAAACTTTGTCCGTCAACTCTGAAAACGGCCTTATTCGATTGTCCTCCAGTTTAAAAATGCAGTCCGGACGCAGCAGATCGTTAGACATCAGATCCGTATTATGGGATGTGATAACAGCCTGCGTATCCGGTATTTCGAGAATTCTCTTAACCACCTCTTTTGCAAGATCCGTGTGATAAAACGCATCAAATTCATCCACATAAATAAAGGAGCATTTCTCCATCTGAATATACCAGAAAAAGAAAAAAACCAAAGACCTGGTTCCGCTCGATATCAAAGAAGAGAGCTGTACTTCTTTTTCCCCCATTCTGCAATATACGTTTTTCCCCTCTCCGTTATCCTTTGCCAAAAGCTGATAAGAGATTCCCAGATTTTGTAAAAACAACTGCAATTTCTCCACTGCCCCCTCCGTTCTGGCAATCGCCTCAAACAGATTTCCACCAATATTAGAGAAACCCATATACCAGTTTCCTTCCGTACTGCTGAACCAAAGCATGTGATTGACAAACTCCATAAATTCATAAAAAACTTTACAGATGTCGTCCTCCTTATCTAAAACAGTATTTGCATATATATATTTCACAAGAGAAATACTTCTGTCCCATTTTCCCAAATCCAGATTTTCCGATCCCTTTAATGCAGTTTTGGCCTCCACCGGACTATTTTCCAGTATTTTTTTTCCGTTTACAAATATCTGCTCCCAAACAAGAGACAATGCATCCTTTTTTCCATATCGATATTTCAATTCATATTTTCCAAACAAAAACGTATATTCAAACTCCACCGTTTCGTCCGCATTATATAGGTTAGAATATAAAATTGCAGCCGGTCTCGCCTTGTCTGTCAAATGTCTGATCACATCAAATATAGCATACCCCAGATTCGTCTTCCCGCTTGCGTTCTCCCCTACTATCAGACAGTCTTTAATAATACCGTCTTTTACCAGATTCTTATTAAACTCATAATTTTTTGATGTTACCAATGAAAAAACAAGCTCATCACGAAAGTTTTTATAATTTCTCACCTTAAATTCCTGAAGCATGAATCATCCTCCTGTCCGTATACCCCAGCTATTACCGGATCGTATATCACATTTATATCTCTGATTTTATTATACACACTTATCCGCAAATTACAATGAAGCTCTGCAGTTTTTTTACTTCCGCCCTGCATTTTTTTTACATTTACTGAAAAATCAACAGGCGCCCTTCCGGGCGCCCGCTTTTTTCCGCTATACTTATACAAACTGATTTTTCTCCGCATCATAGCGGTAATTTACCGCCCCCAGTTTTTCCGCGATCTCCTCCTTAGAAACATCCAGATCTTCGCACAGATCATCCAGACTGTCATAATAATCCCGCAGTTTCAGATTCACAAAACTAAGCAGCATGATTGGATCCGATGGTATCATATTCCCGCCTCCCTGTATTATTTTATGATGAAACATAGGTATTTGCAAAACTCATTCATTTAATAGTTTATTTGTGCAGAATATACATATCCCTCGCAGGCACGCTCTCGCTGCACTTCGACCGTAGCGGCAGTAAGTTCGAAAATACCTCACTAACTGCCGACGGCCTCACAGCGCCTGCTTTTGAATATGTATATTCTGCACAATTTACGTTATAGAATGCAAAGTTTCGCAATCACCTGTTTTTGATGAAACAGATAATTTCTAAACCCCTCTTTTACGGATGTACAATTGTGCGTGTTGTATATTCCATAAGCAGGCACTGTGAGACCGTCGGTACTTAGATGCTGTATTTTAGCATCTTATGTACCGCTACGGTCGAACCGTAGCGAAAGCGTGCCTGCGGGGGAATATACAACCGCACAATCATTTTCTCTCCGCTATCAACTCGCCATTTTTTAAAGAAATCCGGATCGTATCCTTCTCGTGGACTTCACCGGAGAGGATCAGCTTCGCCGACAGCGTCTCCACATATTTCTGAATGTAGCGCTTGAGCGGCCTTGCCCCATAGACCGGATCGTAGGCCTGCTCAATAATATGATCCTTTGCTTCCTCCGAAAGCGCAATGCGAAGCTCCCTGTCCGCCAACCGCCTGTTCAGGTCATCCATGATCAACGTAATGATACCGCCGATATTTTCCTTTGTCAACGGCTTAAACAGAATCTGTTCATCCAGTCTGTTCAAAAATTCCGGCCTGAAATGAGCCCTCAGTTCTTCCATAACAGCTGTTTCGCAATCTTTGCTGACAGAGCCGTCCGTCTGGATCCCCTCAAGCAGATACTGCGCTCCGATATTGGACGTCATGATCAGGATCGTATTTTTAAAGTCAACCGTCCGCCCCTGAGAATCTGTGATCCGCCCGTCGTCCAACACCTGCAGCAGCACGTTGAACACATCGGGATGGGCTTTCTCGATCTCGTCGAAGAGAACCACCGAGTACGGCTTTCTTCTGACTGCCTCGGTCAACTGTCCGCCCTCCTCGTAACCAACATATCCGGGAGGCGCCCCGATCAGTCTGGATACGGAATACTTCTCCATATACTCGCTCATATCGATACGCACCATATTGTTTTCGTCATCAAACAGACAAGCCGCAAGAGATTTCGCCAGTTCCGTCTTCCCGACGCCGGTGGGACCGAGAAACAGGAAGGAACCGATTGGCTTACTCGGATCCTTGATGCCGGCTTTGGAGCGGATGATAGCCTCCGTCACCTTCGTGACTCCTTCGTCCTGCCCGACGACGCGCCTGTGCAGTTCCTCATCCAAATGCAGCGTCTTGCTCCGCTCGCTCTCCGTCAGCTTTGCCACGGGGATACCGGTCCAGCGGGAGATGATCTTTGCGATCTCCTCCTCCGTCACCTTCTCATGCACCAGCGACAGATCCTTATTTTTTACGGCTTCCTCCTCAATCTCTAACCGGCGTTTCAGGGCCGGCAGTTTCGAATACTGTAATTCCCCGGCTTTCTCATAATCCCCCTCTCTCTGGGCAACTTCGATCTGCCCGTTGACGGTCTCGATCTCCTCCCTGAGAGCCGACAATTTCTCCACCGAATGTTTCTCATTGTCCCACTGGGCTTTCCGCTTATCGAGTTCCGCCTTCTCTTCGGCCAGTTCCCGCTGCAGATCAGCCAACCGCTCTTTGCTTAAATTGTCATCCTCTTTCTTTAACGCCGCCTCCTCGATCTCCATCTGCATCACATGCCTGTTCAGTTCGTCTAACTCCGCCGGCATGGAATCCAGTTCCGTCTTGATCAACGCGCAGGCCTCATCCACCAGATCGATAGCCTTATCCGGCAGGAATCTGTCGGAGATATACCTGTTTGACAAAACAGCCGCCGTCACAAGGGCCGTATCCAAAATCTTCACTCCGTGATACACTTCATATCTCTCTTTGAGTCCTCTCAGGATCGAGATCGTATCCTCCACCGTCGGCTCTTCCACCAACACCGGCTGAAAACGCCGCTCCAGCGCCGCATCCTTCTCCACATACTGTCTGTATTCGTTTAAGGTGGTCGCCCCGATACAGTGCAGCTCCCCTCTGGCCAGCATGGGCTTTAACATATTTCCGGCGTCTAAGGCCCCGTCGGTCTTGCCTGCGCCGACGATGGTGTGCAGTTCGTCGATAAACAGGATGATCTGACCGTCGGATTTTTTCACATCCTCAAGCACCGCCTTCAGCCGCTCCTCAAATTCGCCCCGGTACTTGGCTCCCGCCACCAACGCCCCCATATCCAGCGCAAAGATCTTTTTATCCTTCAGTCCCTGAGGCACATCGCCTCTGACGATTCGCTGGGCTAAGCCTTCCACTACCGCGGTCTTGCCGACGCCGGGTTCCCCGATCAGCACCGGATTGTTTTTGCTCTTTCTGGACAGGATGCGAATCACGTTCCTGATCTCGTTGTCTCTGCCGATCACAGGGTCCAACTTCTGGTTTCTGGCCCGCTCCACCAGTTCCTGACCATACTTTTCCAACGTATCGTAGGTGGCCTCCGGATTGTCGCTTGTCACCCTCTGATTTCCTCTGATCGTGGACAATGCCTGCAAAAACCGCTCTCTGGTGATGCCGAACTCCCTGAAAATTTCCTTGATCTCTCTGTTTGGCTCTTTGATCATCGACAAAAACAGATGTTCCACGGAAACGTACTCATCTCCCATCTGCTTCGCCTCGTCCTCCGCGTTGATCAATACCTTATTTAAATACTGTCCGACGTAGACCTGACCGCCCTGCACCTTCACCCGCTTTTCAAGGGCCTGTTTCACACGGTTCACAAAGTATTCTTTTTGAATCTCCATTTTCTCGATCAGCTTTAAGATCAGAGAATCCTCTATCGTCAGCAAACTGTACAGCAGATGCTCCTGCTCGATTTCCTGATTGCCGTATTCGTAAGCCAACTTCTCACATCTCTCCACCGCCTGAATGGAATTCTGTGTAAATTTTGAAATGTTCATAAAAGCACCTCCCTATCTCAGTTATTATGTGCCGTCTTTCAATCTTTTTTTCTCGCTGCGATTATAAGATAGCACCGTTTGTTAGCCACGTCAATAGTTGAGTGCTAAAATTTTCTGAAAATTTTATGAATTAACTTAAATCACCCTCACCTCTTCCTCCAAATAGAAGGAATACAAAATCCTTTCTTTCACCTTTTTCCCCGTCAGCCTCTGAAGCGCTTCCCCGTAATAGTCAAGCTGCACCCGGTATCTTTCCGCCAGCTCTTCCGGCGATTTAATAACATCCGTTTTGTAATCTAGCAAAACGATCTCGCCGTCTTCCTCAAAAAACGCATCGATAATTCCCTGCACCAAAACCTGTTCCGTCTCCGGAAATTCAGAGGACAGCCGATCCGCGCTTATCCCCAGCATAAAGGGCTGTTCTCTCCACAATTTTCCCTCTTTTGCAGCCAGATGCATGCGCTTTGCCAAAGGACTGTTCATAAAGCGCACAATTTTTGCCCTGCTCACAGCTTTCCGGTATTCCTCCTGCAAAAGCCCTGCGCCGCCAAAACGCTCCAGATCTTTTCCCAGCCGTCCTGCGTCATAACAAAGTTCCGGTTCTCCGAACTCCATCAACTCCATCACCCTGTGCACAGCGCTTCCCCGCAGGGCGCCCGAAATCTGTCTTTCCTCCTCCTTCCGCAAAAAAAGCGGCAGATAGGGCGCCGGTGTTTCCTCCTCAAACAGCCTCTTTCCGGCATCCTCCTCCTGCATTCCGTCCTCTTCTTTTCCCGCCATGCTGTGGATCGCCGCCATTTTTAATTCCGAAACAGTGGTCTTTGCGTACAGCCTTTGCAGGTTTTCATGGGGATAAAGCCAGCCAAACCGTTCTTCCAGATATTCTTTCATATCATCATTTATTACGCACGTTATTAAATCTTTTTTAAGAGATTCCGCATGGCCTATCTTCCTGTAGCTCTCCGCTGTCAGATTCGCCTGTATATCCGTATCCCGCACGATCCTACAGACAATATCTTCCCGGACAGCTGCCTCCTCTGAAAACGGCTTCGCCTCTATTCCATATTCCGAAAGCAGCGCTGCCATACTCTCCGTCCGCATCGCACAGGCTGCGAGAAGTTCCAAAAAGCTTCCCGCATCGCTCCGCTCTAAATAGGGCAGCATGATGCTCTCCTGCTCCAAAATGCCGCTCTTTCCGCGCAGCAGCTTCTCCGCGCTATCAGTAACACCCGTTATTATCAGTTTTTCTTTCGCCCTTGTCAGCGCCACATACAAAACGCGCAGTTCCTCCGCCTGAGAATCCAGACGTATCTTTCTGGACAGGGCAATCTTAGGCAAAGTCCGCCTCTTTGTCCGCAGCGTCTCATCTACCTGATCCACGCCGATTCCCATGTCCATATCTGTGAGCACCGGCGCGGAGGCGTCCCGTCTGTTCATCCTCCTGCCCGTACCGGCCACAAAACAGACCGGAAACTCTAGTCCTTTACTCTTGTGGATCGTCATGAGCCTGACCACATCCGCCAGCTCGTCCTGCGTTCCCGCCTCGCCCTGATCGATATTGTATTTTTCTATCTGATCGATATAGCGGATAAAATGATACAGCCCTTTGAAACTGGTCTTTTCAAAAGCCGCCGCCTTCTGCAAAAGCATCTGCGCGTTCGCCCGCCTTCCGGCTCCGTCAGGCATCGCCGTCACATATTCCAGATAATGGCTTTCCTCCATGATCTTGGCCAACAATTCCCGCACCGAAAGCCATACCGCGGAACGCCTGAGCTCTTTAAACCAATTCAAAAATCCTCTGCACTTCTCCGCCAGCCGGTCCGCCCCCTCCGCATAGCTCTCTATTTTTTTGTAGAGTTTGCGCCTCCCCGGAAAGGCCGCCGTTATTTCCGCTGCCTCCACGTCCGTAAAAGAAGCAAAGCAGGATCTCAGGACTCCAAACAGCGGAATATCCTGCAGCGGATTGTCGATCACCCGCAGAAGCTGCAAAATGACCTGTACCTCCTTCGCCTGAAAGTATCCTGTCCGCGAATTGACAAAACAGGGAATCCCATAACGGCCAAAGATCTCCTCAAAAGTCTCCTCCGCGCCGCTGCTGCGAAACAGGATCACGATATCTCCATACCGCAGCGGTCTGAGTCCCTGACCGTCCTCCCCCATCACTTTAAGCTCCCGCATCAGCTTCCGAATGCGCAGGGCGATGACTTCCGCCTCCCTCTCTAAGGCAGTAGCCTCTTCTCCTTCCGCTTTTTCTATCACCAGAAATTCCGTCTTGTACTCTTCCCTTTGCCCATCCTCTGACAGCCGGATCCTCTCTTTCTCTCCTGTTTCCTCATCCTCAGGCTTCTCTTCATCCGCAATCTCGTCATAGTATGCCGCTCCGAAGTGCAGCTTGGCCCTGTCATCATAGTCTATGCCGCCCAGATCCTTCGCCAGAAGCTGTTTAAAAATCAGATTGACGCTCCCTATCACTTCCCGCCTGCTGCGGAAGTTCTGATACAGGTCAACCCTGCGAAACTCTCCCTCCTCCGTGGAGTAGGTATGAAATTTTTCCATAAAAAGTTCCGGCCTTGCCAGACGGAACTTATAGATGCTCTGTTTGACATCCCCCACCATGAAACGGTCAAAACGCCCTGCCCTCTCTCCGGAGATACAGCCCAGAATGCACTCCTGCACCAGATTGCTGTCCTGATACTCGTCCACCATAATCTCTTTAAAATACTCCCGCAATTCCAACGCCGCAGCGGTCGGTTCCGCAAAAACTCCGTCGTCGCTCTCCGCCCTCCTGCAAAGGATCTCCAACGTCAGATGTTCCATATCCGAAAAATCGATCAGGTTTTTCTCCCGCTTTTTCGCTTCAAATCTTTTCCCAAACCGCGCCGTCACCGCCGTCAGTTCCCGCACCACGGGCGAAACCTGCCTGCATTGTGCAAAGAGCCCCTCCTCCCCCTGCGAAAAGAACTGCTCGTTTATCTGCTCCACCTGTTTCTTTACGCCGTTCCGCATCTGTTTTACGGCCTCCCGCTTTCCGGGATCCACGGCGTCATCTTTTTTGGAGGAAAGCCTGTCGAATGCCACTCCCGCCATAGCCGCCTGCATTTCCGAAAAATCTCCTGCACGCGCCGCCTTTTCCAACAATACAAGGCTCTTTTCCAGATTTTCCCCGTACATATAAGGGCCGGCCGGCCTCTCGCATATTCTGATACACTGCTTTAACTGCCGGACCAGTTCCGGCAGAATATGCCGCAAATATTCCATAACAAATGTTATGAAACCTGAGTTTCGCATCTTTTCCAACGAATCAAATTCATAATCCTCCCCATGTTCTTTTAACCACACGTAAGGCCACGGATAACTCATGGCGAAGCGGTGCAGAGAAAGAATGCTCTCCTCCAACACTTTCTCCCGCTTTCCGGTGCTGTAGGATTCCACCAATTTCCCGAAGGCCGGCGCTTCTCCGCACTCGTATTCATGAAAAGCTTCCTCCAGCACCTGCTCCAACACCTCCTGCTGCAGCAGTCCCGTCTCCCCCTCATCCGCCACCCGGAAAGCCGGGTCCAGACCGATCTCCTGAAAATGATTGCGGATCACAAACAGGCAGAAACTGTGGATCGTCGTGATCTGCGCATTGTGGATCAGAGTGGCCTGCCGCTGCAAGTGCGCATTCTCCGGCTCCGACACCAGCTTTTCGGCGATAGCGGCGCTTATGCGCTCCCGCATTTCACCGGCCGCCGCGTTGGTGAATGTCACGATCAAAAGCCTGTCGATATCTGCCGGATCCTCCCCCTCGCTGATCATGCGGATGATCCGCTCCACCAATACCGCAGTCTTCCCGCTGCCGGCCGCCGCCGACACCAGTATATTTTTTCCCCGCAGTGAGATCGCCTGTTCCTGATTTTCCGTAAACTGCCTCTTCATAAACGCCGCCTCTTCATAAATGCTGCTTCTTCATAAATGCTCCGTCTTCCTGCCCGATATTCAAAGACCCGCATCCTCTTCCCGCATCCGTTCCAAAATAATATCCCGATCCTCCTCCGGCAAGATCCGCATCTCACAGCCGGACAGCTTTTTGTCGAACCCACAGACCTTTTGATAGGGGCAGTAGGTACACGCCTCTTTATCCTTCCTGCTGTAAGGATGCATGCCGATCTCCCCGTCCAGAATATTCCTCCCCAGTTCCTTGAGCTTTCCTGCCACATAACCGGAGACCAACTCAATATTCTCCCTGCTCATAAGCAGCGAATTGGCGGCGTAGCTCCCATCCTTTTTCCGGGAGAGGGGCAGCGCCTCCTTCACGGCTCCCTCCGAAGCGTCTATCCTCTCGATGACCGCCTCGTCGTCGTTCACGATTCCCACGGGGCGCAGCGCTTTCCTCAGTTCCCCGTTTATCTCCTCCGGCGTCTTTTCCTCTTTCAATTCTAAGATTGGGTCGTCGATATGATAGTACAAAATCCCCGCTGGCACGATCTCCTTCTGCGGGTTTTCCTTTTTCTCGTAGGCCATCGCCGCGTTCAAATAAGTCACAAGCTGCAGCTGCAGACCGTGATAAAGAGCCACAATGTCAAAACTATTCCGCCCCGATTTGTAATCGATCACCTTTACATAACATGCGTTATCTTCTTCACAAGTATCCAGTCTGTCGATGCGCCCCGACAGACGCATCCTCTCCTTCTCCGACAGCGCCACGTTGACGGCCTCCAGATCGCTCAAGGAGGAAAAAGACATCTCAAACTTCTTAGGCGTAAACTGCCCGAGCTTTATCTGATACTGCAGCGTAAAGACCGCCCGGCGCAGGATGCGCCCGATCCTTCCCAGCGCATATCTGCTTCTGGCCGTCTCGTAGAGCACCGCTCCTCCATAGGCGGCCGCCTGCGCTTCCAATATCTCCTGCAGCAGTCTTTCTCCGGTCTCCTCCGGAAAATCAAACCAACTGTACCCTGTCTCCGGCAGCCGCTCCGAAAATTCCGCCAGAACGCTGTGAAAAAGATTTCCCATATCCACAGCCTCAAAGCCGAACTCCTCCCGATCTTTTAGGGACAATTCATACTGCAAAAAATGAGCGTAAGCGCAGGCGGCAAAAGTCTCAAGCCTCGTAATACTCCCCGCCAGCTCGCCGCCGCACAGCGCAAGGGCCAGATATTTCGGAAGCCTCTCCTCCCGGTATTCCGCAAAGGCGCCCTGCAAAAGCTTATCCGCCTGCTCCGACAGCCCGCTTCTTTCCTGCATGAGTTTGAGTATCTGCAAAAACGGCATCTCAGACTGCTTTGACAAAGCGCCGGAAACCGCCTCCCGCAGCCCTTCCGCCACGTAATCGAAACTGTCCTCCCAAGTCTCCAGCCGCTCAAAGGGACTCTCCTCCTCCGGACTCTCTATTATTAAATCAGGATATAATTTTTTTACCATTTCTATGAGATAAGCTGGCCTCAGGGTTTTTCCGTCCTGATCGCAGCCTGAAAAACTCATATACAGCTTGTCAGACGGCTTTGTCATATTCATATAAAGGTACAACCGCTGGCTGTACATCTTCTGCCTCGGCGAAGGCGCAAGTTCATAGTCCGAACCCAGCAGAAATTCCCTGTCGATGTCCGATAAAATGCCGCCCCCCGAGGCGTTTCCGGGAATATTGCTGTCGTTGATCCCAAGAAATAATAACACCCGTATTTCTTTGAGCCTGCTGCGCTGCATATCGCCCACAGTCACATGATCCACATTCTGCGGGATCGTGCCCACCTGCATCTCCGAAAAACCGGCGTCCAAAAGATCCGCAAACTCCTCAGACGTCAGTTCCTCCCCGCCGGACAACTCCACGATCTCCGAGAGCAGATCGATGATAAAAGGATAGATCTGGTGATATTCCCTCGCCCGCAGGAGATCCCCGCTCTCCTCAAAAGCTTTCTCAAAAGCCGCCAGTTTCTCCTGAATGCGGCTCTCCTCGATAAAGTCATAGAGGGCCCGCACCTTTTCTCCGGCAGTCATCCCCATATCCCTGAGATAAGCGCTGCTCTTTAAGATCTCCTCCCTTGCGTCATTCAGACGGGCAAGCAGGGCCGCTTTCTCCTCCTGCTCTTCTTCGGAAAGCGTTTCCCTGCTCAGTTCTTTCGGCAGTCTCGTAAAAAGTTTGCTCCATCTGCCGAAACCACGAATCCCCATCTCCCTGATGTAATTGTCCAGCTCATCGACCGCCTCCGCGGAAAGATCCGTCAGACCTGTCCTGACATAGTGATTCACCGCATCTACAGAAAAGTCCTGACTGTACAGCCGCAGGGCGCTGCGGATAAATTCCACAAAGGGATTCAGCAGAATACCCCTGTTTTGGTCGATAAAGAAGGGGATATGAAGTTTCGAAAATTCACTCTCTATCACATTTTCGTAGCTTTCCAGATTCCCGCACACCACTCCGAAATCCCGGAAATAGTAGCCTTCCTCCCGGATCAGACGTCTGATCGTCCTCGCCGCATGGCGGGCCTCCAACTGTATATTCGGGCAAAAGGCCATCGTAAGCCCCTCCGGCTCTCCCGAAAAACGCTTCCCGGGATACCGGAACAGATTCTGTTCCAAATGAGCCAAAGCCGGACGATCCAGCAGTCTCTTTACGGGCGCTTCCCGCAAAAACAGATCCACACCGCGCTCTGTGCCCGCCTCCTCGGCACATTTTTCAAGACTCTTCAAAGTTTTCGCAGAGAGCGCAAACAGATCCTGCTCTTTGATCTCCTCCGGAATATCCTCCCGCCCGTCGAAGAGCAGCGTGAAAAACACGTCCTGTGCCACCCCCATGATCTCCCGCACCACCTGAAGCTGAATAGGTGTAAAACCGGTGAAGCCGTCAAAGACGATCGTGCTCCCCCGCAGCAGAGCCGAATCCTTCACCCTCTCTGATAACACCTGTAATGTTTCCTCTTTTGTCAGGTAATGGTCTCTGATATAATCCTCAAAGCCTTGATACAGAAGCGCCAGATCTTTTAACTTTCCGCAGAGCGCTCCCCGTTTTTCAGAAAATTCTATGATCTTTTGCAGTTCAGGCAGTCCTATCCCATACTGCATAAACTCAGAAATAGCCGACTTGATCTCATGAATATAGCCCTGCTTCTTCAGATAGCCGCCCAACACCTTACACTCCTGTTTTAAGCGGTCCGCCACGATCCGCAGGATCAGATTTTTTCCCGTATCGTCTAAAACCGGCTGAGATACTCCGCCGGTTTCTTCAAAGACTCTGTATGACAACCTGCCAAAGCTCAGAACGTCAATGTTCATAATGCCGTGCCAGGGATGTTTTTTCACAAGGGAGCGCTGGGTCTCCATTGTAAACTGGTCGGGGACAAGAAACAGATACCGTTTTCCCGGATTCTCCATAGACTCACGGATGATCCTCTCCTGCAATATGCTGCTCTTGCCCGAACCCGAACCGCCAAAAACAAATGAAACCATCAAAATTTCCTCAGTTCCTGTGTGCCGTTACGCTCTGCTGCTACTCTTCTCCGTCCTCATCCAAAAATGTTTCCACTTTCGGCTCGTTCGTCTGAGAAACTTCTTCCACGGCTTCTTCCATCTCTTCCACAACTTCTTCCGCCGCCGCTTTGGCGTTTTCTTTTCTCGCCGCGATCGCGTCTTTTGTACCCTGAATCACATCCTGCGCGAACACTTTCGCTTCGCCCGCCGCATACTGTGCAAAATCTCTCGCTTCTCCCGCTGCTTTCTTCACGGTCTCAGTCACTCTCTCGGGCGTCAGCGTCACATAAGTCCGCTCATCCATCTCGTCGTCCAGATCCTCACTGAAATCGTCAAAATCATCGTCATCGTCCGACACAGCCGTCATCTGTTTTTCTTTTCCCTGCAGATAATAGTATACACCTGCCGCTGCTGCGCCCACCGCCGTCACAGCCATTAAAAATTTTCCGAATTTCTTAGCCATTGTCCTCTCCTTTTTGATTTTGCTTGATTTTTTAGTGCCTGATAGTATCTTAATACGAAATGGCCAAAAAGAAAAGAGGAGATTTCATTTATTTACCATTTAGACAAACTGCATGCATTTTGTCTAAATTACAGGTTGCTGAACGGTTCAATATATGCTATGATATAAAGACTGACTATTAAGGTCAATACACAAGAAAAAGAATGGAAAAATTACATGAACGAGAAATTTTTTGATTTGAAAAAAGAAAAACAGGACCGTATGATCAATGCCGCTTTAAAGATTTTCGGCATGCGCGGCTATCAGTTTGCCAGCACAGACGACATTGTAAAAGAAGCCGGCATCAGCAAAGGTCTTTTATTCCACTATTTTGGTTCCAAATCCGGCCTCTATAGTTTTATTTACGATTACAGCGTCCGTTTTATGTCCATGGAGTTAAAGGCGTCCGTAGACGCCAATGAAACAAATTTTTTCACTCTGCAGAAGCAGATCGAGACAGGACGTCTTCAGGTTTTAAAAAACTATCCCTGCATGCAGCTTTTTCTGGAAAAATGCAATGTGGAAACCACGAAGGAAGCTCTGCTTGCCGTTGAGGAAAAGAAAGAGGAATTGGCGGCCTTATATGATTCTTTTAACGCCCAGATCGATTTCAGTCTGCTCCCCGAGGGCACAGATACCGCAAAACTTCAGAATATGCTGCGCTACACCCTGAAAAATCTGATGGAAGAACAGTTTCTGCTCGGCAGCCTCCAGCCGGAAATGCTCTATCAGGAAAATACTTCTTACATAACCTTTTTGGAAAATCTTTTTGCAAAAAAGGCTTAAAAATCTGCCGATTTTGCACTAAGTTAACTCATATGTCTTTGGCTCCGGAAATAGCAAATCCAAATCCTTCGGAAATATCTTAAACGGAAAACCGTGATCCCTCACCGCACCGTTTTCTTTCTTATGCATTATGTAATCTACTGTAATTATCCCTTCGTCTATTAACTGTGGAAACAAACTTGCATTCGGATTCTTGGTATGGACAATCTTGTCATATCTAAAATATTCCTGCCCGTTTTCTACCTTACTCGCAGCCTTTACCCAAAATGTTTCTTTATGCTTTTTCAATAATCTCTGCTTCAACAGCAAAAGGCTCCATTGCGCTACATAGCGCCTTACAACATCATCCTTTTCATAATAATTTATCAACAAATCATTATCTATATCAACTTCCAAATATAACCCTTGCGGATTCGGCACATTGGCGCGCAAAGTACAATTCAGGTCAAACCTTCGGGATCCGTCTTTTTGCTCTGCCCAATAACCATACGTATCAAGCAGTTTTACCCTATCCATACCTCTGCTGTTGTCCCAATCCGGCACTTGTGTAAACAGATTGACTCGGTTGCTTGTCTTTGGCTTATTATATGTTGATACTCTGCTTGCCTTTAATTCTATCCCTTTGTAGTCCGGCAATTTTGAAGGATTTCTTGATATTCCCAGTGCATTTTCAAGGGTATCTCCTACGCCCGGATCTCCTACTGTAATACTTGGCAAAAATCCCCGATCATGAATCTCCTGAATCTTGGCTAAAAGCTCTTTCGCAATAGCATTATCATCATCAACAAACTGCTGAATAACTCTACTGATATGGCCGAAATTCATTGATTCCACGATTTTTTCATCGGACAGATTCAGCACATACAGATTTTCTCTGTTAGCTAACACCGCTAACAAGTTATATGGCACACAATACTGCTTCAAATTGTAAAACCATATTCTGGGATCCCCCTGCTTCGTTATAGGTCTATATAAAGAGGCCTCTGTCTCTATCGATCCGTACGGTGTTAAAAAATAGGATTTTACCAATTTTTTAAATTCCGGTCCCTGCATTTGTTCTATATAATTATGAATACCCGTCTCTCTTAACATCTCTCTTAACGGTATCGTTGCATCCATAATAGATTTTTGGTATCCTGTTGGTGTTGGCACCAAAAATGCCACTTGTAATCCTGCCTTAGCAAAAAATGGTAAAAAACCTCCGATAGGTGTATCTGACATTTTCAGCATATCGTTCACAAATGTATGCATTATAAAACTCTCATTATTTCAGTTGCTATCGCTCCGGCTAATAGGGGCGGTACAGCATTGCCAACCTGTGAATACTGAGGAACTTCTACACGTCTTCGCAATCCTCCGGTTGTCCTCTTTCCCAAAAACTCAAAACTATCGTCAAACGACTGCATTCTTGCCAGCTCTCTAACTGTAAATGTTCTCGGTTCAAACGGCGAAATATAATCGTCGGCAATAGTCATAACTGTAGCTGACGGTCTGGTTCTGTCCAGTCTGGTACGGATATTCTTCTTGGTCAGCAATATATCTGTATTCTCTTTGCCAACATTGCCTGCTCTAAACAGTCTGACGGCCGCCTCGGCATCAATCCCCATCTTCTCTGCACAATGTGCTATCAAAGCAGGAGAATTTGCAATGTCTATCCCCTCTGACATAACACGATTTTTTAATGCTACTCCATCTTCTCCTTCCCTGAATAAAGCAAATCGTTCAGAAATGATTTGCTGGTGTACAGAAACTTCATTATTGTGTATCATTCCATTACTACTGATTTTATTTCCATTGATATCCGGTGTACGCCCTTCTCTTGACCTCACCTGATATTCGTTATCATCCGTATGTACCTGATCACGCACATTGTCGTCACGGATCAAATCGCTTATAGCATCTGTAATAGTCAACGCGGTTTCATCCGTATGTGTTGCTTCCGGATATGCCGGCGCAGCCACATCATTTCTGTATGCTATAATAATTATCCGATTTCTCCTCTGCGGCACACCATAGTGAGCTGCATTCAAAATCCTCGGTTTCAATGTTTGATATCCTATCAAATCAAATTCATGGCGGAGAATATCCGGCACTAATTCTCCATCCTCATATTGATGTCCTGTCGCCCCGACAAAACCATAAAGTCTTGTGTCTGTAAATCCTGTTACATTCTCTAAGACAACATACTTTGGACCCACTTCACTGATCACTCTGACATATTCTCTAAACAACATATTTCTCGGATCATTAGGATTTCTTCTACCAGCCCTACTAAATCCTTGACAGGGAGGACCTCCAAAAATTGCATCTATCTCCGGGATATCCCTTCCTGTAAATATCTCCAAATTCTGAATAGATTCCCTTATCATATCTCCATTCAGATCCTTTATATCTCCTCTATGAAAATATGTATTTACACCTTGCCGTAATCCCAACTGTTCATGTCTGTTCATATATGTTCGCTGAACATCAGAATTAATATCACTGGAGAAAAGAATATGAAATCCGGCTTGAATAAGACCTTCGCTCATCCCACCGGCGCCACAGAACAAATCTATCGCACAAGCCACTATCCCTTCCTCCCTCTTCATCATTCCGTCGCCTGCATTACAAAATGTATAAGAATTTATATTTCCATTATAGAACATATGTTCTATAATGTCAACCAGCGTTTTACTATCACTATAATAATTCATTCCATACATTTACTTGCAAACATATGGAATATATTATAACACAATTTCCTCCTTTTTTCCACAAAAATAAAACTGCTTATCCGTTGCAACAATGTACCGTTAAATGCAAAAAAGCGTTCATTGGTCTTCTTCCAACAAACGCTTTCCCGCCTTAATACCTAACTCGGAACAGTATTATATTTCTTACTTTAAAAAACTATTCCTGCTCCATCAAAGACCGGTCATCATCATAACCAAGACCGTTTATATTTAAGCTCAGTTTGCCGCTGTCTATATACTTCTCCTCAAGATTTATCTTCAGCATACCTGCAAAATCCTGCGGCTGTCTGGTTATCTGCAGCATTCATGCCTGTATAATGTTCAGGAATATGTAATATCCATCACAATAGGCTTCCGATGCGGTTAGTATGATTCCTTCATCAGACATCTCGTCCATACTGTCATCCGGCAAAACCGCAGAATATCTTTTCCGAACTTCTGGACAAACCGCTCGAATTCATCATTATTCATAGCAGCTATCCTCCTTCTTTCAAGTCGACTTGCAAAAATTTGCCCTTGTATGTATATATTGTCATGGCGCTGGAAAAAGTTTTCGATTATCAACGAATTTTTACATTTTTGTAGTCAACCTTGGCTTTCCAATTCTGACAAGGTTTTGGGGAAAACATAGGTCATTCTGAAACAGCAGAGATCCCTATGGTTATCTCCTCCAAAACATCGAGCAATACCCTGACGGTATCCAGTGAAGTGAACATGGTTACGTTATTTTCTATCGCCGCCCTTCTGATTGCCAGACCATCCTCATAATGAACCCCCGATAAAATGGCACGGGTATTAATCACATAACTTACATATCCGGCACGTATCGCTTCCAGTATTTCAGTACTGTTTTCGCTCAGTTTCCTGCGAATACGTGTACGAATGCCATGTGCCTTTAAAAACTCGCCGGTTCCCACAGTTGCCTCAATGTTAAATCCCATATCATAAAACCTCTTTACCAAAGGCAGCGCCTCCTCCTTATCCTCATCTGCCAGCGTGACTACTACCGTTCCGTAGTTTTGCATCTTAACGCCGGAAGCAATCAAAGCTTTGTACATAGCGCGAGGAAGCTTTTCATCATAGCCGATCGCCTCACCCGTAGATTTCATTTCCGGTGACAGATAAGCATCCATACCGTTCAGCTTTGCGAAAGAGAAAGCAGGCGCCTTTACATACCATCTCTTTTTCTCTTTCAGAGGGATATTATCCATTCCCTGTTCCTTCAGGCTTTTGCCGAGCATTACTTTTGTTGCAATATCTGCAAGAGGATATCCGGTTGCTTTCGACAAAAACGGCACGGTTCTCGAAGAGCGGGGATTTACTTCGATAATATATACGTTCTCTTCTTTATCCACAATGAACTGGATATTAAACAATCCGATAATCCCTATTCCTATGCCCAGTTTTTTTGCATATTCCAGTATGGTCCTTTTCACTTTATCCGAAATACTAAAGGTGGGATATACGCTGATGGAATCTCCCGAATGTACTCCGGTTCTTTCCACAAGCTCCATAATTCCCGGCACAAGCACATCCTTTCCGTCACAAACAGCATCAATCTCCACTTCTTTGCCGCAGATATATTTATCCACCAACACCGGTTTATCTTCATCAATCTCCACCGCAGTTTTTAAATAATGGCGTAAATGCTCTTCTTTCGCTACAATCTGCATAGCTCGACCACCCAGAACAAAACTGGGACGCACAAGCACCGGATATCCGATTTCCTCTGCTGCCTTCACACCATCTTCAATATTGGTGACGGCTTGTCCTTTAGGCTGTGGGATAGCAAGCTCCGACAATAATTTCTCAAATGCATCTCTGTTTTCTGCTTTTTCGATTGCAGCGCAGTCTGTGCCTATAATTTTCACTCCGCGATCCTCTAAGGGCTTCGCAAGATTGACAGCAGTTTGACCACCCAGTGATGCAATGACTCCATCCGGCTGTTCCAATTCAATCACATTCATGACATCCTCCACACAAAGAGGTTCAAAGTAGAGTTTGTCAGATGTCGTATAATCCGTTGATACCGTTTCCGGATTATTATTGATAATGATTGCCTCGAATCCGGCTTCCTTTATGGTTTTAACAGCATGAACCGTGGAATAGTCAAACTCTACTCCCTGCCCGATTCGAATCGGACCGGAGCCCAACACAATAATTTTCTTTCCGGCCTCTATAACGGACTCATTTTCAACCTCATATGTAGAATAAAAGTATGGAACATAGCTCTCAAACTCTGATGCGCAGGTATCGATCATTTTATAGACCGGAAAAATGCGGGCCTCCTTACGCATCTTGAATATATCCGTTTCTTTTTTATCCCAAAGCCACGCAAGCGCTTTATCGGAAAAACCCATTTTCTTCGCCTGATACAAAGCCGCTTTATCACCCGGACATTGCTTTAATTCCATCTCCATATCAACAATCTTTTGCATTTTATTTAAGAAAAAGCAATCAATCCCGGTTTCCGCGGCAATGACTGATACTTCGCATCCACGGCGCAGTAACTCTGCGATCCCATAGATGCGGTCATCCGTACCTATTTTGATATAATCCATTAAACTCTCTGTTTTTTCTTTTTCGAATTTATGCATATACAAATGATTTACACCGGTTTCCAAAGAACGAATAGCTTTCAGCAGACTCTCCTCAAAGGTTCTGCCAACACTCATTACCTCACCTGTTGCCTTCATCTGTGTACCCAGCTTCTGATTTGCATCCGTGAACTTGTCAAAGGGAAAGCGCGGCATCTTCGTGACCACATAATCCAGCGCCGGTTCAAAGGACGCCGGAGTATTTACCAGCATAATTTCATCTAATGTCATGCCAACGCTGATCTTGGCGGACACTCTGGCAATCGGATATCCGCTTGCCTTCGATGCCAATGCCGAAGAACGGGATACTCTCGGATTTACTTCAATCAAATAATACTGAAAAGATTCCGGATCCAATGCAAACTGTACATTGCAGCCGCCCTCTACTTTCAGCGCGCGGATGATTTTCAACGCACTGTCCCGCAGCATCTGATATTCCTTGTTCGTCAATGTCTGGGACGGACAGACTACAATAGAATCTCCTGTATGAATACCCACCGGATCCAGATTTTCCATGTTGCATACCGCAATCGCCGTATCATTTGCATCTCGAATCACTTCATATTCAATTTCTTTAAATCCCTTAATGCTTTTTTCAATCAACACCTGATGAACCGGCGACAAAGCCAGTGCATTCTTGATCAGTCCCAAAAATTCCTGTTCCTCATCAGCAAATCCGCCGCCGGTTCCGCCGAGTGTAAACGCCGGCCTGAGCACTAAGGGATATCCTATCTCTTTTGCAATCCCTATAGCCTCCTCTGGGGTATTCGCAATGGCAGAAGGCAGGACCGGCTCCCCCAATTCCTCGCACAGCTCCTTAAATAACTCTCGGTCTTCCGCGCGTTCAATACTTTCACTGCCGGTTCCAAGCAATTCCGCCTGACATTCCTTTAAGATCCCTTTTTTCTCCAGCTGCATGGCTAAATTGAGTCCCGTCTGCCCGCCAATCCCCGGAACAACAGCGTCCGGACGTTCATGACGCACAATTTTTGCGACATATTCCAATGTCAGCGGCTCCATATATACCTTATCTGCAATGGTTGTATCCGTCATAATCGTTGCCGGATTGGAATTGCATAGAATTACCTCGTAACCTTCCTCCTTTAACGCAAGGCAGGCTTGCGTACCGGCATAATCAAATTCCGCCGCCTGACCAATCACGATCGGCCCGGAACCAATGACAAGTATCTTCTTTAAGTCAGTTCTTTTTGCCATCTTTAGCTGCCTCCATCATTTCAATGAACCGGTCAAACAAATACTCGCTATCCTGAGGGCCCGGTGCACTTTCCGGATGATACTGCACACAGAAAACTTTGTCTTCCCTGCAGGCTGCGCCTTCCACAGTCTGATCCAATAGATTTATATGTGTTGCCTCCAGCCCTGTATTTGCAATACTATCCGCATCGACAGCATAAGAATGATTTTGGGAAGTGATCTCAATTTTTCCTGTCGAAAGATTTTTTACAGGATGGTTTCCGCCTCTGTGGCCAAACTTTAATTTGTAGGTCTCAGCGCCGTATGCCAGCGAAATGATCTGATGCCCAAGACAAATACCGAACATGGGATATCTGCCTCGCAAGTCTCTGACAAGCTGTATCACAGGCTCTGCATCTGCGGGGTCTCCCGGTCCGTTTGACAGAAAAATCCCATCCGGTTTTATCCCCTCAATCTCCCGCAGAGATACATTCCATGGCAAAACCGTCACATTACAGCGCTTCCGATTGAGGCTCCGCACGATATTGTGTTTCATGCCGCAATCTATTGCCGCTACATGGTACGCTGCATTCGGAATAAAATACTGTCTGCTTTCTTTTCTGCTTACAACCGATACTGCATCCTTTGGGATCTCATACCCTTTCAGTCTGTCCAATCCCTCCTGCAATGTGGTTTCCATATCTGTCATTAAGACTTTTCGGCTCCCCAAGTCTCTAATGGAACGAACCAGCTTTCTGGTATCTATTCCATGTATTCCCGGAATATGATATTTCTTCATCAATTCGGACAGTGTGTATTTGCTGCCAAAATTGGAAGGAGTGTCATTATAGTCTCTCACTGCCAGACCACCGATAGTCGGTATCTCTGTTTCAAAATCCTCCTCTACGATCCCATAATTGCCTATCAGCGGATAAGCCATTACAACTGTCTGATAGGTATAGGATGGATCCGAAACGATTTCCTGATATCCTACCGGAGATGTATGAAATACTATTTCAGTTATTCGGTCTTCCATACACCCAAACCCGTATCCATAATATTCACTGCCATCTTCCAGAATCAGTTTTCTGTCAAATTTCTTCATAATAAAAGCACCCCTTTATCAGACCGTCACGTTATTCAACCGTCACAGACTTTGCCAAATTCCTTGGTTTATCGATATCACATCCTCGATTCAGCGCGATATAATATGCAAACAACTGCAATGGAATCACACCCAACACCGGCTGCAAAATCGGATGCACTTCCGGTATAACAAACAGCTCTGATACCTGACTGTTTATTGCGGCCGCAGTTGTCTCTGTAGTCATTGCAATCACTTCCGCTCCTCTGGATTTTACTTCCACAATATTGGACAATGACTTTTCAACCAATGGAGCATACGTTGCCAGTGCAACAACCAGCGTTCCCGGTTCTATCAGCGAAATGGTTCCATGCTTCAATTCTCCTGCGGCATAAGATTCGGAATGAATATAGGAAATTTCTTTCAATTTCAGAGAACCTTCCAATCCTAATGCATAATCAAGATTGCGGCCGATGTAAAATACACTGTTATGGTTGAAATATCTCGAAGCTATCTTCTGGTAATCATCTAATTCATTCAAAACTTTCTTTATTTGTTCGGGAATCGTCGAAAGTGCTTCCACGATCGCATCATATTCTTCCTGCCCGATCTGCCCCAACTCTCCGGCAAAGCAGACTCCAAGCATGATCAACAGCACCATCTGTGTGGTGTATGCTTTTGTCGTGGCTACCGCAATTTCCGGCCCTGCCCATGTATAAAGGACATAATCCGATTCTCTTGCGATAGAACTCCCCATAACATTTACAATAGACAGAACCTTCGAACCTCTTCTCTTGGCCTCACGAAGCGCAGCCATGGAATCCAGCGTTTCTCCGGACTGGCTGATTACAATTACGAATGCCGATTCCCCGAGTAATGGTTCGCTATATCTAAACTCCGATGCCAGACATGCCTCCACGGGAATATGCAGCAATTTTTCCAATGTATACTTCCCGACCATGCCCACATGATAAGCAGAGCCGCATGCAACAATATAAATTCTGGAAACACTGCGGATTAAATTCTGAACATCTTTCAATTCATCCAGTACGATCTTTCCATCTGCTAATCTTGGGGATATAGTCTTACGGACTGCCTCCGGCTGTTCCATGATTTCCTTCAGCATAAAATGGGCGTACCCTCCCTTTTCCGCCGCTTTCATATCCCATTCGATAGTATGCTTTTCTTTTTCCAACAGCCCTTTGTCACTATCATATATTTCCACATTGTCCGCCGTAATGACCGCTACCTCGTCGTCTTCCATATAGGTCACTGTTCTGGTATGTGAAAGAAGCGCTGTAACATCTGACGCGATGTAATTACCGTCATCGCCAAAACCGATCAATAATGGAGCGTCTTTTCTTGCTGCCAACATCTGCCCCGGATAGTCAGAGCAGAGAATTCCCATGGCATATGCACCTTTGATCCTGTTTAATACGGCATATACCGCATCCGTCAAAGCAGAATACTTCTTATAATAATATTCTAACAACTGCACGATCACTTCCGTATCCGTATCAGAGGAGAAAGTAATTCCTTTGCGGATGAGAGAATTTTTTATTTCAAGGTAATTCTCAATAATCCCATTGTGAACAACTGCTATTTTCCCTTCCTGCCCGACATGGGGATGTGCATTTACATCATTCGGTTCCCCATGAGTGGCCCATCTGGTATGTCCGATCCCGATACCGCCTGACAAAGGTTCCTCTGCTTCCAGCAATGTTTGCAAAACAGACAAACGGCCCTTACTTTTCTTTACTTGCAGCTTACCATCCGGTGATACCACAGCGACGCCTGCCGAATCGTATCCCCTGTATTCCAGTCTTTCCAGACCGTCTAATAAAATCGATACCGCTTCCGTTTTTCCTGCAAAGCCGATTATTCCACACATACTCTCACTCCTTTAATTATTCAAATTTTTTAAGGCGGCCGAAATAAATCCTTTGAACAGCGGATGCGACTGATTCGGACGACTTTTAAATTCAGGATGGAACTGTACGCCTACAAAAAATGGATGTTCCTCTATTTCTACAGTTTCTACCAATCTGTTATCCGGTGAAGTTCCGCTGATTACCAGACCGGCCTCCACCAGTTTCTCTCGATACTCATTATTAAATTCATAGCGGTGACGATGACGCTCCGAAATCAGTTCCGCGTTGTAGCACTCCCCCATTTTCGTTCCCCGCTTGATGCTGCATGGATAAGTTCCGAGACGCAAAGTACCTCCCTTGTCGATCTCATCGCTCTGTCCCGGCATAAAATCTATCACCTTATGAGGGCATCGCTCATCAAATTCACCGGAATGTGCATCGCTGAGTCCTAAGACATTTCTTGCAAATTCTATCACTGCAATCTGCATTCCCAGACAGATACCGAAATAAGGCATCTTATTTTCGCGAGCAAATTTTGCAGCCAAAATCATTCCTTCTATGCCACGGTTTCCAAAGCCTCCCGGAACAATGATTCCATGTAATCCCTGTAATATCTCTTTCACATTATCTTTTGATATTTCTTCCGAGTCAATCCAACGGATTTTCACAAAGGTATTCAGCTCATACCCTGCATGACTCATGGCTTCCGCCACGGACAGATATGCATCATGAAGTTTCACATATTTTCCTACCAATCCAATGTGCACTTCCTCTGACCGATTTCTAATTCGCTCTACCATCTGTTCCCACTCTTTTAAATCCGGCTTGGCGGCATCGATGCACAATTCTCGGCACACGACAGAGGAAAAATCAGATTTTTCCAACATGAGCGGCGCCTCATAAAGATTAGGCAATGTTCTGTTTTCAATCACGCAATCCGGCTTTACATTGCAAAAGAGTGCGATTTTCTGAAATATGGACTCCTCCAATGGCTTATCGGAACGAAGGACAATAATATCAGGATCAATGCCCATTCCCCGCAGTTCTTTTACCGAGTGCTGTGTCGGCTTCGATTTATGTTCTTCTGAGCCGCTTAAATACGGAACCAAAGTGACATGAATAAAAAGACTGTTCTCCCTGCCTGCCTCCAACGAAATCTGGCGCACTGCCTCCAAAAACGGCTGCGACTCAATGTCACCGATCGTGCCTCCGATTTCCGTGATCACAACATCTGCGCCTGTCTGTTTTCCGACCCGGTACACAAACTCCTTGATCTCATTCGTAATATGCGGGATCACCTGTACCGTAGAACCGAGGTATTCGCCTCTCCGCTCCTTATTTAAAACATTCCAATAGACCATTCCTGTCGTCAGATTCGAGTATTTATTTAAATCCTCATCAATAAATCTTTCGTAGTGTCCTAAGTCGAGGTCCGTCTCCGCACCATCCTCGGTAACATATACCTCTCCATGCTGATAAGGACTCATGGTGCCGGGATCCACATTGATATACGGATCCAACTTCTGAGCGGCAACCTTCAATCCCCTCGCCTTCAGGAGACGCCCGAGAGAAGCTGCCGTAATTCCTTTTCCGAGACCGGATACCACACCTCCGGTCACAAATATATACTTTGTCATTTCATTTTCCTTCCTTACTCAAACTCCACAGTTGAAGGCGGCTTACTTGTAATGTCATAAAGAACACGGTTGACATGCGGAACTTCGTTTACGATACGGCCGGATACTTTATCAAGCACTCCATACGGAATCCTCGACCAATCCGCTGTCATAAAGTCCTCTGTCGTTACACTTCTAAGTACAATTGCCCAGTCGTAAGTACGGCCGTCTCCCATAACGCCGACTGACTTCATATTTGTAATCACTGCAAAGTATTGGTTCATAAACGTATCCAGTTTTGCCTTTTCCACTTCATCTCTGAAGATAAAATCGGCTTCCCTGAGAATTTTCAACTTTTCCTCTGTGATCTCTCCAATCACACGGATTGCCAGTCCCGGTCCCGGAAAGGGCTGCCGCATAACCATATATTCCGGTAATCCCAACTGCCTTCCCAGTTCTCTGACTTCATCCTTAAACAGCAGCCGCAGCGGTTCCATAATCTCTTTAAAATCTACAAAGTCCGGTAAACCGCCTACATTGTGATGGCTTTTTATTGTCTCTGCATTTTCTTTTCCGGATTCGATCACGTCCGGATAGATCGTTCCCTGAGCAAGAAAATCCGTTCTTCCGATTTTCTTTCCCTCCTCCTCAAACACTCGGATAAATTCCTCACCAATAATTTTACGCTTCTGTTCGGGTTCCGTGACACCTGCCAGTTTCCCAAGAAAGCGTTCTTTTGCATTCACACGAATTAGATTGAGGTTCCATTTTTTGAATGCATTCTCCACTTCATCGCCTTCATCCCTGCGAAGCAGTCCGTGATCTACAAAAACACAGGTAAGCTGTGAATCTACTGCTTCCGCAAACAATGCGGCACAAACAGAAGAATCCACGCCGCCGGAAAGAGCTAACAGCACTTGACCGGAACCGACTTTATTTCGAATTTCTTTTATACACCGATGCATGTAATCTTCCATTGTCCAATCGCCCACTGCACCGCAAATCCGATATAAGAAGTTATGAATCATCGCCGTTCCGTTTTCCGTATGCTTTACTTCCGGGTGAAACTGTACTCCGTAAAGCTTTTTGCTCTCATCACAGATCGCTGCACTCGGGCACTTTTCACTGTGAGCGGCCATCCTAAAGCCATCCGGCGCTTTTTTCATATAATCGCCATGACTCATCCATGAAATTCCCTCCTCTCCAAAGCCGTCAAACAAAAGGCAGGAATTATCATAAAAAGTAAGCGTTTTTCCATACTCTCTGGCATTTTCATCTTCCGCCGCCGCAACTTTGCCGCCCAAATGATGGGCCAGTAACTGACAGCCGTAACAAATACCCAAAATCGGGATGCCCAATTCAAATATCCCCTCTGCGGGATGGCAGGAATTCTCCTTGTACACACTGTCAGGCCCACCGGTAAAAATGATACCGATGGGATGAAACAATTTGATTTCCGAAAGTGTCATAGTATACGGTCTGACTTCACAATACACTTTGCATTCTCTTACCCTGCGGGCAATCAACTGATCATACTGTCCGCCGAAATTTAAAATCAAAATCTTTTGATTTTGCATTTGATCACCTTTCTTCATCTCCGTTTCCTCTGTACACTATCTTACACTGAACAACAAATCTCCATAGGTCGGGAACGGCCAATATTTCTTTGCTGTTACAGTTTCTGCTTCGTCACAGGCAAGCCGCAGTTCACCCATCTTAGAAAGAACAATATCCCTGATCATGTTTGCTTCTGAAATAATATATTCCGCATTATGCAGTTCCACCAATGCATTCTCCAGCTCTTCCGTTTTAATGGCAATTCTATCCGTGAGCGCAGATAATTTCTTGACCAGACCTCTCTCATAATTGCAGGGCAGTGTGTCATCCACTGCTTTCTTTTCTGTAATCATCTTAGCCAGCTCTGCGGTGTAAGCTCCTACCGCCGGAGCAATTTCTGTCTTTGCTATATCGACCATTGTGTTTGCCTCAATCACGACAGTCTTACAATAATTTTCCAGCATGATATCGCATCTGGATCTCAGTTCTGCCTCTGAAAATACTCCGTGAGAAGTCAACATCTTCACATTTTTCTCATCCAGCAAATGCGGCATGCAGTCCGGTGTGGTACGATAGTTCAACAGCCCTCTCCTCTCGACAGCTTCTTTGATCCACGTATCGTCATAGCCGTTTCCGTTGAAAATAATATGTTTATGATCCTTGATGGTCTTGCGAATCATCTCATGCAATGCGTCTTCAAAATTTTCAGCTCTTTCCAATCTGTCAGCATAAATCTTTAAGCTCTCGGCAACTGCGCTGTTCAGCATGATGTTTGCACATGCAATGCTGTTTGACGAACCCAGCATACGAAATTCAAACTTATTCCCTGTAAACGCAAAGGGTGATGTGCGGTTGCGGTCTGTCGTATCCCTGTTAAACTTAGGCAAAACATCCACTCCGAGCTTCATTTGCGTTTTCTGTGTTCCCGCATAAGGCGTATTGTTCTCAATGGCTTCCAAAACAGCATTCAGTTCATCCCCGAGGAAAACAGATACCACTGCCGGAGGCGCTTCATTTGCTCCGAGACGATGGTCATTTCCGGCCGTAGCCACAGAAAGACGAAGCAGATCCTGATAATCATCCACAGCCTTAATTACTGCGCATAAGAACAGTAAAAACTGCGCGTTTTCATAAGGGGTCTCACCCGGAGAGAGGAGATTCACTCCCGCCTCTGTTACCATTGACCAGTTATTATGCTTACCGCTTCCGTTCACACCCGCAAACGGTTTTTCATGGAGTAAACATACCAATCCGTGCTTCGCAGCAACCTTCTGCATCATTTCCATGGTTAATTGGTTATGGTCCGTTGCAATATTGGTAGTGGAATAAATAGGGGCCAACTCGTGCTGTGCGGGAGCAACCTCATTATGCTCTGTCTTGGCCAAAATACCTAACTTCCAAAGTTCCTCATTCAATTCCTCCATATATGCCGCGACCCTCGGTTTAATCACGCCAAAGTAGTGATCATCCATCTCCTGCCCTTTCGGAGGCTTTGCTCCAAAAAGGGTACGTCCGGTAAAACGAAGGTCAGGGCGTTTATCATACATTTCTTTATCGATCAGGAAATATTCCTGTTCAGGGCCTACAGAGGTACGAACACACTTTACATCATCATTTCCAAACAGACGGAGTATGCGAAGCGCCTGCTTATTCAAAGCTTCCATAGAACGAAGCAATGGGGTTTTCTTATCTAACGCTTCTCCGCCATAGGAACAAAATGCGGTCGGAATACATAATGTCTTACCTTTAATAAATGCATATGATGTAGGATCCCATGCTGTGTATCCTCTTGCTTCAAAAGTTGCTCTCAGCCCTCCAGAGGGGAAAGAAGATGCATCCGGCTCTCCCTGAATCAACTCCTTTCCGAAAAATTCCATAATTACGCCGCCGTCCGGCGAAGGAGAAATAAAACTGTCATGCTTCTCTGCTGTAATTCCGGTCAGAGGCTGAAACCAATGCGTAAAATGAGTGGCGCCGTTTGCAGCTGCCCAATCCTTCATAGCCGCTGCAACTGCATTGGCCACGCTGATATCAAGCTGCGCTCCCTCATCAATGGTCCTTCTCAATGATTGATATACCTTTGCTGACAAATTTGCTTTCATCACTCTGTCGTCAAATACCAAACATCCGAAATACTCTGAAATATTCTTCACAACGATTCCTCCTTATTATGAATTTTCATAGAAAAAAGACGTCTCTAATGCATCCATGCATTAAAGACGTCTTTGCCCTCATGGTTGTGATGATACACCCATCAAAAAAAGTTGTCAACACTTATTGTCATATTTCTTTCAACTACCGCACACCATATTTCTCAATAATATAATCCATGTCTTTATCACCTCTGCCGGATAAATTGATCAATATTGACCCTTTTCCCATCTGTTTTGCAAGTTTCATGCCGTACGCTACCGCATGTGAGCTTTCAATGGCGGGAATGATTCCTTCCATTCTGGAAAGTTCAAAAAATGCATCTATTGTTTCATCATCTGAAACCACATCATATTTCACCCTGCCCAGATCATGTAAAAAGGCATGCTCCGGACCGGAAGAAGGATAATCCAAACCGCTTGCCACAGAATATACCGGCGCCGGTTCTCCGTTGTCATCCTTTAGCATAATACTGTTAAACCCATGCATGATACCTTCCTCACCATAGCTTAAACTTGCCGCATGGTCGCCAAGGGCGGTTCCGCGCCCCAATGGTTCCACTCCATAAATATCAACGGGATCATTCAAGAATCCCGAGAAAATTCCCATCGCATTTGAACCGCCGCCTACACAGGCAACAACTGCATCCGGGAGTTCTCCTGTCATTTCTATAAACTGCTCTCTTGCTTCGATTCCTACTACACTCTGAAAATCTCTGACCATCATAGGAAACGGATGCGGTCCGACAACAGAACCTATACAATAAATTGCCTCTTTATACTCTTTACTATACGCCGTAAATGCTGCATCGACCGCTTCCTTCAAAGTTTGCAGCCCATCGGTAACTTCAACTACTCTGGCGCCAAGTATTTTCATTCGGGCAACATTCGGAGCCTGCTTTTTAATATCCACAGTTCCCATATAAATGTCACATTCCATTCCAAAGTATGCTGCCGCAGTCGCAAGTGCAACGCCATGCTGGCCGGCGCCTGTCTCGGCAATCACCTTCTTTTTGCCCATATATTTTGCCAACAATACTTCACCCATACAATGATTAAGCTTATGAGCGCCGGTATGATTCAAATCTTCACGCTTTACATAGAGCTGAACATTACCCAACTTATTGGAAAGTCTTTCAAGATGCGAAATAGGTGTCGGCCTCCCTTGAAATTCCTTTCTGATACGACGAAGTTCACTGATAAACTTCGAGGATTTGCATATGGTCTGATATGCCTCGTTGATTTCATCCATTGCCGTCTGCAGTTCAGGCGGAATATAGGAACCGCCATACTTGCCAAAATAGCCGTTTGCGTCCGGATAATTCTTAAAATAGGTGTTAAACTCAACATTGTTAATTTTCATTATCATTTCCTCCAAATTTGATCAAATCTCATTTTTAAGTAAACATTTTTATTTTTTCTGTTCAGCGCATCAAGCGCCGCCAACGCTTTGTCATTAACATCGCTCTCCTCCTAAAATATGTAAACTCATTTGATTTTGTCAAAGGAATTCTGCACAAAAACGTCCTTGACAGAATATCAAAATCTGTCAAGGACGAATACCATACTTAAATGAAAAGTAAACGCGATCCGCGGTGCCACCTTGATTTACAGCAATGACGCTGTACACTTAACAGGATACTGACATATCCCCGACAACTGACGTATGTCTGCACGTCGCAGAATACTAGGTGTAAAATCATCTACACTTTTGACTGCGCCCTCCGCGGTCCATTTGACAACTTGTTTCTCACCTGACTCTCAGCACCACAGGCTCTCTGTAAAGGCATCATTGCCGTTATCTCCGCTTCAACAGTTTGATAAACTATATATGATTGAATCTCATTATAGAGCCATCACTTTCTTTTGTCAAGTACGATTTTTTTCCATTGCTTCTGCAATATTTCATTGACAAAATCTTTCATTAGGAGTATAAATATTTCAAGTGAGCAAAGGTGTTCATTTTTTGAGTAGAAACTTATCTACCCTTAAAATGAACCCCTTTGCCTTTTTTATTATCTTGAAGGGACGGTAAGATATATGAAAATTGAAGGTCAAGTACGAATTCCCTCCGGATGTGCAATTGCCGCAGTAATTTCCAAAGACGGAAATAAGATGTCCGGTGAAATGATCACCAATTCCATGAAACCCATGCACGACCGCTCTAATGGACTGGGCGGAGGCTTTGCCGCTTACGGCATTTATCCCGAATATAAAGAGTTCTATGCTTTACATATGTTTTTTGACTCGCGCACGACACGAAAAAACTGTGAAGCATTCTTAAAAGAACGTTTTGAGATCGTTCAGTCAGAAATCATCCCAACCCGCAAAATTCCTGCTATCACAGACGAGCCTATTATATGGAGATATTTTGTATCGCCGTTAAGGTCGATGCTGGCATCCATGCAGTTGGATGAAAAAGAATTTGTGGTGAGAACCGTTACGAAAGTTAATACCGAAATGCCCGGCGCATATGTCTTTTCCAGCGGCAAAAATATGGGAACCTTTAAGGCTGTGGGCTTTCCGGAAGATGTCGGCGTCTTCTACAAACTGGAAGAATATGAAGGATATTCCTGGACAGCCCACGGCCGCTATCCCACCAACACTCCCGGCTGGTGGGGCGGCGCTCATCCTTTTACATTGCTTGACTATTCTATTGTACATAATGGGGAAATATCTTCCTATGACGCTAACCGCCGATTTATTGAAATGTTCGGCTACAAATGTACCCTTCAGACGGATACAGAGATCATAACATATATTATGGACTATCTTCTCCGCGTACAGGGACTTACGCTGGGCGAAGCCGCGAGTGTAATTGCCGCCCCTTTCTGGAGTACTATCGCCGGTAAAACTGATTTGGAAGACAAAAAAAAGCATACTTACCTTAGAACTATGTTCCCCAACCTGCTCGTAACCGGCCCTTTCTCTATCGTGCTGGGATTTAACGGCGGCTTGATGGCATTAAATGACCGTCTGAAACTGCGTTCCATGGTCGTAGGCGAAAAAGAGGACAAAGTCTTCATCGCCAGTGAAGAGGCTGCGATCCGCACAATGGAACCCGATGCAGAAAATATCTGGGCCCCTGCCGGCGGTGAACCTATCATTGTAAAAGTAAAGGAAGGTGCATACCAATGAGCGTTAAATTTATCTATCCTGAATTTGAAGTTATCAGAAACGAGCGTAAATGTATCGCTTGCAGAGTCTGCGAACGACAATGTTCCAACGAAGTACATCAATTTGACGAAGAACATCATGTCATGAAATGCGACGAAACGAAGTGCGTAAACTGCCAGCGCTGCGTGTCCTTCTGTCCTGCCGGAGCCTTAAAAATCGTGAAAAGTGACTGCACATTGCGGGAAAACGCGAACTGGCAAAACGATACGATAAAAGAGATTTATAAGCAGGCAAACAGCGGCGGCGTCCTTTTGTCCTCCATGGGTAATCCCAAACCTCTGCCTGTCTATTGGGATAAAATTTTAATCAATGCATCACAAGTAACAAACCCTTCCATTGATCCTTTGCGCGAGCCCATGGAAACCAGAGTCTATCTCGGCAAGAAACCTCTGAAGATACGGCGCGCTGAGGACGGCAAATTGAACTGTGAACTGCCGCCTCAATTAGAACTTTCCATGCCCGTTATGTTTTCCGCAATGAGTTACGGCTCCATCAGCTATAACGCTCATAAATCTCTTGCTTTAGCTGCTCATGAATTGGGAATTTTATACAACACCGGTGAAGGCGGTCTGCATGAAGACTTTTATTGTTACGGCGAAAACACCATCGTTCAGGTAGCTTCCGGTCGTTTTGGAGTTCATGAAGCATACTTGAATGCAGGATCGGCTATAGAGATCAAAATGGGACAAGGCGCAAAGCCGGGTATCGGCGGTCATCTGCCCGGCGCTAAAATCGTTGGCGATGTGTCTCGTACCAGAATGATACCGGAAGGTTCCGATGCCATCTCCCCTGCTCCGCACCATGATATTTATTCCATTGAGGATCTGCGGCAGCTTGTATTTTCCTTAAAGGAAGCTACAGAGTACAAAAAGCCGATCATTGTTAAGGTTGCTGCCGTTCATAATATTGCCGCTGTCGCAAGCGGTATCGCGAGAAGCGGCGCTGATATTATCGCTATTGATGGTTTCCGAGGCGGTACCGGCGCAGCTCCCACCAGAATCCGTGACAATGTCGGTATTCCGATCGAGCTGGCATTAGCCGCTGTTGACCAAAGACTCAGAGAGGAAGGGATCCGCAATAATGTATCTCTCGTAGTCGGCGGAAGTATCCGAAGTGCAGCCGATGTGGTAAAAGCTATTGCCTTGGGGGCAGACGCCTGTTATATAGCTACCGCCGCGCTTTTAGCTTTGGGCTGTCATCTGTGCCGAACCTGTCAAAGCGGTAAATGTAACTGGGGTATCGCAACCCAACGTCCGGAGCTTGTAAAAAGACTTGACCCCGAAATCGGCTGTGAACGACTGATCAACCTGATGACCGCGTGGAAACACGAAATCAAAGAACTCATGGGGGGAATGGGTATTAACTCTATTGAGGCTTTGTGTGGAAATCGCCTGATGCTTCGCGGTATCGGTCTGACAGAAAAAGAGCTGGAGATACTCGGTATTTCCCATGCGGGAGAATGAAAATTATACAACGAATATCTAAAAAAGGAAAAACCGATCTGCCCTCGCTTTTATTTAAACTGATAGGTATTTTCGGTAAACAAATTTTCGGAGGTGTGATATAATATGAAATGGATAGATGCTGAAAATCTGGATTACAAGACTCTGAACGAAGCGCTGCGCAAGGCTGATGAAGATTGTACCATTAACGGATGTTGCGGTCAAAGGTTCATTGCCGCAGGTATGTCAGACAAAACTCTTATCATCAATGGCATTCCCGGTAATGCACTCGGAGCATACCTCAACAATGCCAGAATCATCGTAAATGCAAATGCGCAGGACGCCGTTGGCGATACCATGAATGAAGGAAAAATCCTGATTCACGGCAGCATTGGCGATGCCGCCGGCTATGCTATGCGCGGCGGCAAAATCTATGTCCGCGGCAACGCAGGGTATCGTGCCGGAATTCATATGAAGGCATACAAAGAAAAAATCCCTGTCATGATCATTGGCGGATGTGCCGGAAGTTTCCTCGGAGAATATCAGGCCGGCGGTATTATCATTGTGTTGGGTTTAGACTGTGCTGAAAGTCATATTGTCGGTAATTTTCCCTGCACAGGTATGCATGGCGGCAAAATGTACCTTCGCGGCAATTGCGAAAATATTAAATTCCCCGCACAGGTCACAGCTAAACCTGCTGCCGGCGAGGATCTGACGGAAATACGCAGTTACCTATCCGAATATTGTTCTGACTTTGCATATGATACGGACAATATTTTATCTGATACTTTTACCGTTATTACACCGGACAGCAGGAATCCTTATAAACAAATGTATGTAGCGAACTAAGCTTCGCATAAATCAGAAGAAAGCAGGTAAGCTTATGAAGTATTCAAAACAAGAGGTTATGCAATATGTGCAGGAGGAAGATGTAAAATTTATCCGCCTTGCCTTTTGTGATGTATTCGGCAAACAGAAAAACATATCCATCATGCCTGAGGAACTTCCTCGTGCCTTTGAATATGGAATTGCTATTGATGCATCTGCCATCAAAGGTTTTGGCGATGAAACACATTCCGACTTGTTGCTCCACCCTGACGCAGACACACTAATGCCTCTCCCTTGGAGGCCGGAACACGGCCGGGTAGTCCGCATGTTCTGCACCATCTCTTATCCGGATGGAAGGACCTTTGAATGTGATTCCCGCTCTATTTTGAAACAGGCTGTTCAGGATGCAGAAAAAGCAGGTTTCCGGTTCTTCTTTGGCGCTGAACAGGAATTTTATCTTTTTAATCTGGACGATAACGGAAATCCCACAAAAGAGCCTTATGATAATGCCGGTTATATGGATATTGCACCGGAGGACAAAGGAGAAAATATCAGACGCGAAGTATGCCTCACACTTGAGCAAATGGGAATCCGTCCTGAAAGTTCACACCACGAAGAGGGGCCCGGACAAAATGAAATTGATTTTCGCTATTCCAGTCCGCTGACTGCAGCCGACAACGCCATGACTTTTCAGACCGTTGTCAAAACGGTTGCGTGCCGCAACGGATTATATGCTGATTTTAGTCCGAAACCCCTTGAGGGTAGACCGGGAAACGGATTCCATATCAATATGTCTGTAAAATCACCGGATAACGCCGCTCATATGGATTTTGTGATTGCCGGTATCCTCGCAAAAGTTGCTGAAATGACAGTCTTCCTGAATCCATTGGAAAGCTCTTATGAACGTTTTGGCAATCATAAGGCGCCAAAGTATATTTCCTGGTCCAGCGAAAACCGTTCCCAGCTTGTAAGAGTTCCGGCCGCCGTCGGAGAATACAGACGTGCGGAACTCCGTTCTCCTGACCCATCATCCAATACTTATCTGGCATTTGCACTAATGATATATGCAGGCCTATATGGAATTCAGAACAAGTTAGAGCTGCAGGACCCTGCTGACATCAACTTTTATAAAGCAGATGCAGATACACTTGCAAAATTCAAACAATTGCCGGAAAATTTGAAATCTGCATGTGTTCTGGCAAACAGCAGTGACTTTATAAAAAAACATATTCCGGATGCCATACTGGAAATTTATTGTAACAGATAACATAAACTAACGAAAAAGGAGGAGATGCCATATGAGTCTAAAAGAACGTGTCTATAGTATACTCATCGTGTCTGCAACAGACAGCTTCACCTCTGCCTTTGCCGATCTGCTTCCGGAAACAAGATACAGTCCGGTTGATACAGTCAGAAATGTCACTGTTGCCAAAAGAGTTTTGGCACAAAAAGCATTTGACTTTATCATCATCAATGCTCCATTGCCGGATGATGCCGGAACCCGTTTTGCAATTGATACCTGTACAGCCAAACAATCCGCTGTCCTGCTGTTGGTAAAAAGCGATATCCATGCCGGCATCCATGACAGAGTTGCTGAATATGGTGTTTTCACTTTACCGAAACCCATTTCCAAAGTAAACATGACTCATGCCCTTAACTGGCTTGAAAGTGCACGGGAACGGCTAAGGCAATTAGAGAAAAAAACGATATCTATTGAAGATAAAATGGCTGAAATCCGATTGGTCAACAAAGCCAAATGGCTGCTGATCAGCGAATTGCACATGAGTGAACCGGAGGCCCATCGCTATGTAGAAAAACAGGCAATGGACCGCTGCGTTTCCAGAAGATGCATTGCGGAAGAAATCATCAGGACTTATGCTTAACCGGAGATCGCCTCATCCTGCAGCTCATCAAACTTTTCCATACACTCATCCACTGTGGCGCCGCCAAGCAGATCCCGCACGATCAGACAGGTGTTGCCCCACTGTTCCACTTTCATACCCGCATTGGAGCCCAGCACATAGACTCCCTCCTCGATTCGGTCATTTAACGGCTTCAGCACCGGAACACACTCCACCGACACATTTTTAGAAGGAGAAATCACCCGGTTTGTCTCTGAATACACCTGCAGCGCTTCGTCGGAAAGTATGATATCCATCACCTGCAGCGCATCTTCCGCGTGTTCTGCCTCCGCGCCGATACCGATACCGGTCATAGTCATCACAGGCATCTGTCCCCTTTCGCTGGGAAAACCGATAACCTGCATCTCAAAATCCGTCTTTCCGTAAGCTGTCTCTGTGTTTGCCGCGCCCCAGTATGCCATGACGATAGGCGTTTTTTGTGCAAGGAAATCCTCACCTTCCCCGTCGATCGCTTCACTGACTAAAGCCTTCTCCCCATCAATGTACCCTCTGTCCATCAGCTCCTTCAAAAATTCAAACCCGGAACGCATATAATCGCTGTATCTGGCCTCCCCGTTGTTTAACGCCTCGATCTCCGCCTCGGTATTTCCGCCGTTGTACAAGTCCGCATAAGCTTGAGCAAAGACAAAATTCTCCAGCCACCAGCGGTTAGCGCCGACCGGCGTCTCGATCCCATTCTCCTGAAACACCTGACAGCAGTACAAAAACTCTTCCGGTGTCTCCGGCAGTGCGAGTTCATACTGATCAAACATATCTTTATTGACAAACAGGCCGTAGGCCACTACCTCCTGTGGAATCGCCACAAGCTTTCCGTCCACCGTGTTTGCCACTCTTATGATCTCCCGCAGATTCTTTGCGCTCTCAAGCCCTGAAAGATCCATCAGTTTTCCCTCCGCTCCCACCTCCAAAATAACATCGGGATTGAGCAGATACATATCGTCCATATTGTTTCTGACTCTGTCCAACGTAACCTCGTCATAGGTTTTATCCTGATAGTCCTCCGCCGTATAAGTCCTGTAAGTCACCAATACACCCAGTCTCTCCTCCGCCATCGCAATGGTCAGATCCGTTGCGCTTCTGGCAACATTTACCGCATCCGGATCAGTCCGCTCCATAGGGGTGAACAGATTGACGATTCGTTCCTTTTGCTCATTATCCTGTATCAGATTCTTTGATCCGCTATCCTTTCCGCAGGCTGTTAAAGTCATCATCATAAGCCCTGCCATAATTACTGCGGCCTGTCTCATCCATCCTTTTCTTTCCGTCATTTCTCTAACCTATCCTATTACTCCACATATTTTCTAATCACTTTTTTTAACACTTCCACATCCAGAGGCTTAGCCACATGTGCGTCCATGCCTGCCCCCAAAGCTTCCTTTTCATCCTCCGCAAAAGCGTTTGCCGTCATGGCAATGATCGGTATACGTTTTGCATCATCTTTCTCCAAAAACCGAATGGCTCTCGTCGCCTCATAACCGTTCATCACCGGCATCTGCACATCCATCAGGATCACATCAAACTCGCCCTCCGCTGCCTGCTCAAAACGCTGCACCGCAAGCTGCCCGTTCTCCGCGATCTCGCAGGAGGCTCCCTCCATTTTCAAAATCTCTATCAAAATTTCCGCGTTGATCTCATTGTCTTCCGCAGCAAGAAAATGCAGTCCTTTCAAACTCTGCGCCTTCACCGCTAAAGCCTCATCCTGTTCTCCTCCATCGGTTTGCATCTCCTCGATCTTTTCCCGAAGAGCAGAGACAAAGAAAGGTTTTGTAAGAAGAACCGTATTCTTTACCTTAAGAGCCTCCTCTATTCCCTCCGCATCATACTCCGCCAAAAACAGTATCGGCACGCTCGCCGGAAGGACTTCACGAAGTGCTCTTGCAGCTTCTATGCCTTCCGCTTTCGGCACATCCCAATCCACCAGTACCAACTGATATATCCCCTTATCATTCCGCAGACAGTTCAAAGCTTTCTCAATTCCGATAGCGTCCAGCCCGACTCCTGTATCCCGCATCAGTTCCCGCACATTATCACAGTTATCCGGATCTTCATCCACGAACAGGATTCTGGAAATGCCTTTTGTCTCCCAGAAGCGGCCGTCCTCCTGCCCCTCCTGAATGCGAAGTTCCAATTCCACCCTGAAGAGCGACCCTTTGTTCACTTCGCTGAAAACATCTATCGTACCGCCCATCAGTCCGACAATACTCTTTGTGATCGCCATACCGAGCCCGGTTCCCTGCACTTTATTTGTGGTACTGTTCTCTGCCCGGGTGAAAGCTTCAAAAATCGTCTCCAAATACTCGGGCGTCATGCCGTAGCCGTCGTCTTCCACCTCTATCCGTACGTGTTCATACTGTGCCGAATACTGTTTCAGTCCCAGAATACGCAGCCGGATATGGCCGCCCTCCTGCGTGTATTTTACGGCATTTGACAAAAGATTAAGAAGGATTTGATTGAGCCTCGTTTCATCACCCTCCAGATATTCATGCCTGATTCCGGACACTTCCACATGAAACTCCTGTCCCTTTTCCTTTGCCATCGGCAGAATGAGCGCTTCCACTGAGGATATCACATCATTCAGCGTAAATTTCTCAAAATTGAGAACCACTTTCCCGCTCTCGATCTTAGACACATCGAGCACATCATTGATCAGCCTGAGAAGATGCTGTCCCGATGCCATAATCTTCTTTGTATACTCGCGCACCTTCGCCGGATCATCGGCGTCCTTCGCAAGAAGTGTGGTAAATCCCAGAACCGCATTCATCGGCGTCCGGATATCGTGAGACATATTGGAGAGAAACATCGTCTTGGAACTGCTGGCGATCTGCGCCGCCTGCAGGGCCTCCGCAAGCTGTTCGTTATGAAGTTTCCTCTCCGCCTCCCGTTCCTTGCGGATCTTATCCTGCTGCCTCCAGTTCAAATAATACAACATGACGCACACCAGAAAAGCCACCAGCATTGCGGCTACAACCATAAAAATGTTCTGATTGACGGTACGTCCCTCCTGCTGAATGGCCTCCACCGGCACATAGCCTACTAAAAAGACTGTTCCGTCGTTTACCGACCACATATAGTTCAGAGCGCTCTCTCCGCGGATATCATGATAAAACAGAATATTTTTTCCCTCTTCCAGACAGTGCGCCACTTCCGCCTTGATCTCAGGATCAACGATCTCGTTAGCCCTGTAAAAATCGGCCAGATTCAGATGCCCGGCGTTGCGCTTGCCCATTCTTTTAGGTGTCAGGATAAAACGCTCGCTTTCCGCATCCATCACATACAGCAAAGCCTGCTTGTTGTAAAAACCGTCCGGAAGAGATTTATCGACGGATTCATAAATGTATTCCACATAAAGCGTTCCGATTTCCTGCTCCTCCCGCTTCACCGGGCACTTCAAAGTATAAGCCCACGCCCCCATATAATTCACGTAAGACTTTGATACCGGCATACCGTTCACAGTATTCCCGGAAGAAAAATCCAGATCCTTTTCTGAAAAAGCCTCCCCTGTGTTGGATACGCCTTCCGTCTTCCCCGATGCTAAGAACGTCATCTTCACCATAGTTTGATTTTTCTGATAAGTACGAATGTATTCCTCCGGATCAGAAGCTTTGGCTGCCTCCCCGGCAATCAGCTCCTGAAACTCCGCCTGATTTCGGAAAATCGCTTCAATGGTATACTCAATCAGATCCAGACTCTCGCTCAGATTCTGAATCGCCGCATCAGCCATCTCCTCGGTTGTTTTTCTCGCCACCGCATATACTGTGGTCCATAAAAGAATAAAAACCAATACAATGGAGACGAGCAGGGAGATTCCTCTATGCTTTTCTCTTTTGATTGGTTTTAATTTCATATTGCATATCTCCATTTAACTATTAAATCTTATCTTCACTCTATCTTCTGCTTTGTTTTTCTTTTGTAATTATTATATGATACACCGGTGCCGACCGTTTTGTCACCCTTTCGGCAGTACAAACGAACTCTTTAACGACACAATTCTGTTAAACACCGGCTGACCGGGAATTGAATCCCTGCTGTCCACACAGAAAAATCCCTGCCTTACAAACTGAAAACTCTCAGATGCCGCCGCCTCTTTAAGGGCGGGCTCCATATAGCAGTTCTCAAGCACCGTCAGCGAATTAGGGTTCAGATTCAGGGAGCCGTCTTCATTGTACACGCCTTTCTCCTCGTCCACAATATTCTCATACAGGCGCACCTGTGCAGACACCGCAGTCCGGGCATTCACCCAGTGGATCGTCCCCTTCACTTTCCTGCCGTCCGGGCTGTTGCCTCCCTTGCTGTCCGGATCATAGGTTCCGTGCACAACGGTCACATTTCCATTTTCATCCTTCTCACAGCCTGTGCACTTCACAAAATAAGCGTGCATCAGCCGTACCTCGTTGCCCGGAAACATCCTGAAATATTTTTTCGGGGGCTCTTCCATAAAGTCGTCCCGCTCGATATACAATTCTCTGCCAAAGGGAACTTTTCTGCTGCCGAGTTCCGGATTCTCCAGATTGTTGGCCACTTCCAGTTCCTCCGTCTCTCCCTCCGGATAATTGTCGATAATCAGCTTGACCGGATCTAAGATCGCCATCATTCTCGGTTTTTTAAGCTTTAAATCCTCTCTGATGCAATATTCCAACATGGAATATTCCGCGGAAGAGTGAGCCTTAGAAACGCCGCACAGATCCACAAAACGCCTGATGGACTCCGGTGTAAAACCGCGCCTTCTGAGAGCCGCAATGGAAACAAGCCTCGGATCATCCCAGCCGTCCACAATACCTTCCTCCACCAGCTTCTTGATATATCTCTTTCCTGTCACTACATTAGTCAGGTACATTTTTGCAAACTCGATCTGTCTCGGAGGCATCTCATACTCTAACTCCCGCAGCACCCAGTCATAGAGCGGTCTGTGATCCTCAAACTCCAGTGTGCAAATGGAATGCGTCACACCTTCCTCCGCATCCTCGATGGGATGGGCATAATCATACATCGGATAGATGCACCACTTATCCCCCGTATTGTGATGGGACATGTGTGCCACCCTGTATATGATGGGATCCCGCATATTCATATTTGGAGAAGCCATATCGATCTTCGCCCGCAGCGTCTTCTCACCATCCGCGAACTCTCCGTTCTTCATAGCCTCAAAGAGCGCCAGATTCTCGGATACACTGCGGTTTCTGTTGGGGTCTTCCTTTCCTGCCTCGGTCAATGTCCCTCTGTACTCCCGCATCTCCTCCGCCGTCAGATCCGATACATAAGCTTTTCCCTTCTGTATTAACTTCACCGCACCTTCGTACATTTTATCAAAATAGTTGGAGGCAAAAAACAGCCTGTCCTCATAGTCAGCCCCCAGCCACTTCACGTCTGCAATGATGGATTCCACAAACTCCGTCTTCTCCTTCGTCGGATTCGTGTCGTCAAACCGCAGATTAAACTTTCCGTCATACTGTACGGCCAGTCCATAGTTTAACAGAATACTCTTCGCATGTCCGATATGCAGATAGCCGTTTGGTTCCGGCGGGAATCTGGTACACACATGATCATACTTGCCCTCCGCCAGATCCTTATCGATCTCCTGCTCTATAAAATTTCTTGAAACAACTTCTTCACTCATCTTCCCGTCTTCCTCTTGTTCTATAAAATCATTATAATACACAAAAACTATAAATCTCTCGCCTTCGGCTCTTTCGACTCGCAAACGCTTCGCTCTTTGCTCGTATCCCTCGCCTTCGGCTCTTTCGACTCGCAAACGCTTCGCTCTTTGCTCGTATCCCTCGCCTTCGGCTCTACTCGACTCGCAAACGCTTCGCTCTTTGCTCGTATCCCTCGCCCTCGGCTCTACTCGACTCGCAAACGCTTCGCTCTTTGCTCGTATCCCTCGCCTTCGGCTCGGTCAGTGGTGGAATAGTCTGATTTCTGTAAAGCACATGACCATCCCGTACTTATCGCAGGTCTCGATCACATTGTCATCCCGGATGGATCCGCCCGGCTCAGCCACATACTTCACACCGCTCTTTTGAGCCCGCTCGATATTATCCCCAAACGGGAAAAACGCATCGGACCCCAGCGCCACATCCGTATTGCCCGCAAGCCACGCCTCTTTCTCTTCTCTTGCAAAAACAGGCGGTTTTTCTTTGAAGAATTTCTGCCACGTTCCTTCCGTCAGTATATCCTCATACTCGTTGCCGATATACAGATCGATGGAATTATCCCTGTCTGCTCTGCCGATTCCCTCCACAAAGGAAAGTTCCAGCACCTTCGGCGCCTGACGCAGATACCAGTTGTCCGCCTTCGTCCCGGCAAGTCTTGTGCAGTGGATACGGGACTGCTGCCCCGCGCCGATGCCGATAGCCTGTCCGCCCTTTGCGTAGCAGACAGAATTGCTCTGCGTATACTTTAACGTGATCATAGCGATCATCAGATCGATCAGCGCCTCCCTCGGCAGCTCCTTATTTTTTGTCACAATATTTTGAAACAGCGCCTCGTCCACTTTCAGATCATTCCTGCCCTGTTCAAAAGTCACGCCGAAGACCTGCTTGCGCTCAATCTTCTCAGGCTCGTAATCCTTATCGATGCGGATCACGTTATAGCCTCCTTTTTTCTTTGCCTTCAGTATTTCCAGCGCCTCCGGCTCATATCCCGGCGCAATGATTCCGTCCGAAACCTCTCGTTTGATCAACAGCGCCGTCTCCCTATCACAGACGTCTGACAGAGCTATAAAATCACCGAAGGAGGACATTCTGTCCGCACCTCTTGCCCTCGCATAAGCGCAGGCGAGGGGTGTCAGTTCCGCCTTCTCATCCACCCAATATATTTTTTTATCCAGTTCCGTGAGCGGCAGTCCCACCGCTGCCCCTGCAGGCGATACATGTTTAAAAGAAGTTGCTGCCGGAAGCCCGGTTGCCTCCTTTAACTCCCGCACAAGCTGCCATCCGTTGAATGCATCCAACAGATTGATATACCCGGGTCTTCCGTTTAACACCTCAATGGGAAGTTCCCCGCCCTTCTCAATATAAATACGGGACGGTTTCTGATTCGGATTACAGCCGTATTTTAATTCCAGTTCCTTCATATTCTCTCCCCTGTCTTTTTCTTTATTGTATCAGTTGTTCTTATTGATGATCCTGCTCTCCCACTTCCCTGTCTCAATCTCGATATAACGCACAAAGAGCGATACTTTATTTTCTTCGTTCAGGCTCTCCCAGATTTCATTTGCAAAACTGTCGATATCTGCATCTTCGATGCGAATCCGCTCCGGTTCCCCCTCAAAACTGGGCAAGGGATCACCGTCCCCCTGATAGGTATGGATGAAACGTCCCTCCCCGGCAAGGGGCTTATCGTAGGAAAAGGTATGTCTGCAGCAACAGGAAGGATCTCCGTCAGCGCTCTTTAAAACAGACATCTTATAGGAAAACTGCCCTTCCGCATATTCCATAACACCCGATATTCTCGGCGTATAATTCGGTGCATCCGGCTCGAACTCTCTGGATGCCAGAGACTCTTCAAAACTCTTTCCCGCTGAGAACCCCTCATAGACCGTGTCCGTCTGATCGCCGTTTGTCACAATGGTTGTTGTCCCCGACACACGCACCGGCGCATAGATGATCAGGCTCGGATCACTCAATTTAGAGGGATCATGCGCTTCCGTACGGATGCCTTCCCCCTCCTCCACAAAGATCCTGTTTCGACTGTTTACGCTCCTGCCCATAATAAAATAGGCCGTCACCGCAAATTTCCCGTCAGGCGTCTTTCCGATGACAATGCCGCGCCCGGGATACGGGTTATTTTGCAGTTCCCCCTGCAATGATCTTATTTCCATAATCTGTTCTCCTCGCTTTAAGTGTGATCTGTTCCGGTGATTGCGAAACACATACATTCTGTCGTTTCACAATCTGATACGCGCAATTGTTGAGGTCATTGCCCAGCCTGAGAGGAAAAATATCCCTATAGCAACCCTGCTAAACGCCGGCACTTAGTGAATGTGAATTTTCCTGAAAATTTCACATGAGCTTAGTGTCCGCTGCGTTTAGCCCGGAGCGCAAGCGTGTTGCGTAAGGGATATTTTCCCCTCAGGCGTCCGCATGCCTCAACCATCCGCATGCCTCAATCGTCATCTATGCTGTAGTTGGGCGCTTCCTTCGTGATATGGATATCATGAGGATGGCTCTCCCGCAGCCCCGCAGCGGAAATCTTCACAAATTTTCCCTTCTCTTTCAATTCCTGTATCGAAGCGGTTCCGCAGTATCCCATCCCGGAGCGGAGTCCTCCGAGGAGCTGGAACACTGTATCCTCCACACTTCCCTTGTATGCCACACGTCCTTCCACGCCCTCCGGCACCAGTTTTTTCGCGTCGGACTGGAAATATCTGTCTTTGGAGCCATTCTCCATAGCCGCGATGGAACCCATGCCGCGGTACACTTTATATTTTCTTCCCTGAAACAGTTCAAAAATTCCCGGGGATTCATCACATCCCGCAAACAGAGAGCCCATCATGCAGACATCCCCGCCTGCTGCAATGGCCTTTGTCATATCGCCGGAGAACTTGATGCCGCCATCCGCGATGATCGGAATACCGAATTCTTTCGCCACCGCATAACATTCCATGACCGCCGTGACCTGAGGCACGCCGATACCTGCCACGATTCTGGTGGTGCAGATGGATCCCGGACCGATTCCCACCTTCACCGCGTCTACACCCGCCTCGATCAGCGCTCTCGTCCCCTCTCCGGTGGCCACGTTGCCCGCGATCACCTGAAGATCCGGATAGACCTCCTTGATCATTCTGACACAGCGCAGCACGTTCTCGGAATGACCGTGAGCGGAATCCAAAACGATCACGTCCACCTTAGCCTCCACAAGAGCTTTCACCCTGTCAAGCACATTGGCCGTGATACCCACACCGGCGCCGCACAGAAGTCTTCCCTGCTCATCCTTCGCCGCAAGCGGATATTTGATGGTCTTCTCAATATCCTTGATCGTGATAAGGCCTTTCAGATTATAGTTTTCATCCACGATAGGCAGTTTTTCCTTTCTCGCTTTTCCGAGAATTGTCTTTGCCTCTTCTAATGTGATGCCCTCTCTCGCTGTCACAAGATCTTTCGACGTCATGCACTCTTTGATCTTTCTGGAAAAATCAGGCTCAAACTTTAAATCTCTGTTTGTGATAATGCCCACAAGCTTTTTGCCTTCGGTAACAGGCACGCCGGAAATCCTGAATTTTCCCATCAGCTCGTCCGCATCCTTCAACGTATGTTCCGGAGATAATGAAAAGGGATCCGTGATGACGCCATTCTCGGAACGTTTCACCTTGTCCACTTCCTCAGCCTGCTCTTCTATTGTCATATTCTTGTGAATGATGCCGATACCGCCCTGTCTCGCCATGGCGATCGCCATCCGGTGTTCCGTTACCGTATCCATGCCCGCACTCATCATCGGGATATTTAAGCCTATCTTTTTGGTAAGCTTTGTCGTCAGGTCTACCTGATTCGGTATCACCTGAGAATATCCCGGTACTAATAACACGTCGTCAAATGTAATGCCTTCACCGATAATCTGTCCCATCATCATCCTCCTGAAATAGTTTTTATTGTCACTTTTTTGTATCGCAAAAATCCCGTCAGTCTGTAAATACTCTTCTGGGTGCAACATTTTTGACTGCTGTTATAAGGGCGGCGTTGGGGGAAAGCAGCACTTTCATTTCGTTATTATAAATTAACATATACCGTTTATCCGGCTGCGCTTCGTATCCCACGCTGTAATCCTTTACTTTCAACTGTCTGTTCTTGTACTCATCCAGATGCCATGATTTTACAGGTGCCAGGATCTCAATCTTTTCCGTATTCAGTTTTTCCACTGTCTTTCTTCTCTTCTGCGCGCTGATCTTATCGATGCTTATCTCCCTGTCCACATAGAGATATTCATACTCCACATTGCATTCCAGCGTCATGAAGTAACCAAACCCGCCGCAGATCGCTGCCATGATAAACGCCGGAAAGCCAACCGCAAAGAAAAGCAGAACAAACAGTACGGCCAACGCCATAAACAGCATTTTCAAAAATACCTTTACCGTCGGCGTCTTATGCTTTACAAGGCATTCTACATAAGATTCACTCATACGCCACCTCCATTTCTGAAAATTGTATTAGCCATGAGCAAAACTCCACACATTCAGTATTTATGCAGGTTTGCGAAGCA
>ERZ777011.284-NODE-284-length-82166-cov-3.804569_pt1 | contig 82166 bp, 69 predicted proteins | sample MGYA00374964_ERZ777011 | MGnify/ENA primary metagenome ERZ777011 (study PRJEB29310, sample SAMD00008975) | mouse gut metagenome | study: EMG produced TPA metagenomics assembly of the Metagenome analysis of fecal microbiota from mouse which was promoted... | reverse complement strand
TCTCATCCAACTTGTGTGCTATTTTATCCCATTCTGTATCTGAAGAATATACCGGATGGCTTTACCATCTTCGGTATGGAAGTAAAGCTGTATGGCATTGTAATTGCATTCGGATTCCTGCTGGCATACTGGATCGCAACAAGAGATGCGAAGCGGACAGGACAGGATCCGGAGCTTTATCTGGATTATCTGTTGTGCATGATCGTTCCGGCGATACTTTGCGCCAGGATTTATTACATCGTGTTTAGCTGGGATTACTATTTTGTCCCGGGTGCAGGGATTGGAGAGACCATTCTCCGGTTGATCAATATTCGGGAAGGCGGTCTGGCGATCTATGGCGGAATCATTGGCGGTGCCATTGTCTGTGTGCTGTTTGCCCGGAAACGAAAGGTGTCGGTGCTGACGATGACGGATACGATCCTGCTCGGAGTGCCGCTGGCCCAGGCCATTGGACGTCTGGGGAACTTCTTTAACCGCGAGGCCTTTGGTGACTATACGAACTCCCTGCTGGCCATGGCAATTCCACTGGAATATTATGAGAAAAAGGGGACGCTGTTTGCATTTCGGTTCGAGGGAATCATTACGGCCGAGATGATGACGAATGTAGTAGATGGCTGCATTCGGGTACATCCTACCTTTTTGTATGAGGCACTTTGGAATATTGCGTTGTTTGCGTTTCTGATGTTCTGGCGGAAACGGAAGAAGTTCGATGGAGAAATTCTGGCACTTTACCTGGGCGGTTACGGACTGGGTCGGTTCTGGATCGAAGGTCTGCGGACAGATCCATTACTGATCGGACAGACGAATCTTCGGGTTTCCCAGTTGCTGGCTATCTGTCTTGTAGCAGCATCCGTAGTATTTTACCTGTTACGACTGCGTCAGTATCGCAGGCAGTCCGTGGAGACAGGTGGAGAAACACAAGATGTAGTGGAACAGGAATCATCTGATAACTAAATATAGTTATTTTAACGAAAGAACCGATTTTATCGGTTCTTTTTTTGGTGTTTTTGCACAAATTTTCGACAAAATCTTTAGGCAGTTTAACACGAAGAAATTCCCAAAATGCGTGTTTCAGCACTTGAAATCTAAATACAAATCATATAAAATAGACAATGAAGTGGAGAAAAGTGGTAGTTTGTGGTACAAAGTGGAGCAATGACCACTTGGATGGAGGGAAAGTGGAGTATGTCCGGCGGATTAAAGGGACAATTTAATCACAGTGTTGACGCCAAGGGCAGACTGATCATCCCTACAAAGCTTCGGGACAAGCTTGGAGATACCTTTGTTGTGACGAAAGGTCTGGATGGATGCTTATATGGCTATCCGGATGCAGAATGGGAAGCGTTTGAAGAAAAGATCAAACAGTTGCCGATGCAGAACAAGAAGGCGAGAGCTACAAAGAGTTTTTTTATCTCGAGCGCAGTTGACTGTGAACTGGATTCTCAGGGAAGAATACTTCTTCCCCAGACATTACGGGAGTTTGCAGGCATTACAAAAGAAGTAGCCATTGTGGGTAATATTGAGCGAATCGAAATCTGGGATATTACAAAGTGGAATGAGCGAAATGATGAAATCGCTGAGAATATGGATGATATTGTAGAGGATTTGGGAGAGCTTGGAATCATATTCTAGGAGGCTGGTATGGAATTTGTACATACATCCGTATTATTAAAGGAAACCATTGATAATCTGAATATTAAACCGGATGGCATATACGCAGATGGTACGTTGGGCGGCGCAGGGCATGCAGGTGTGATCTGCAGCAGGCTATCTGATCAGGGCAGATTGATCGGAATCGATCAGGATGAAGCAGCGATTGCGATCAGTACAGAACGTCTTGCACCCTACGGCAGACGTGTAACGATCATTCACGATAACTACAGTAATATGAAATACAGAATACAGGAACTCGGCATCAGCGGTGTTGATGGGATCGTTCTTGATCTGGGAGTCTCCTCATACCAACTGGATACGGCAGATAGAGGTTTTACCTACCGGGAATGTGCTCCGTTGGATATGAGGATGGACCAGAGACAGGGAAAAACAGCAAAGGATATAGTGAACGGATACAGTGAGACAGAATTGTTTCATATCATCCGTGATTATGGTGAGGACAAATTCGCAAAGAACATTGCCCGCCATATTGTGCAGGCAAGAGCAGTAAAACCGATTCAGACAACAGAAGAGTTAAATGCGGTGATCCGGGGAGCGATTCCGGCAAAGGTTCGTATGAATGGCGGACATCCCTCCAAGAGAACATATCAGGCGATACGAATTGAGTTGAATCATGAGCTGGAGGTTTTGAATGATTCCTTAGACGATATGATTGACTTATTAAATCCAGGGGGGAGATTATGTGTTATTACGTTTCACTCCTTAGAGGACCGAATCGTAAAGACCATATTCAGGCGAAATGAGAATCCATGTACCTGTCCGCCGGATTTTCCGGTCTGCACCTGTGGAAAGGTGCCCAGAGGGAAGGTGATCACCAGAAGGCCGATCCTGCCGCAAAAGGAAGAACAGGAAGAGAACCCGCGTTCGAAGAGTTCCAAGCTTCGGGTGTTTGAAAAAGCATAAAATAATTTGGAGAGTAGAAGTAAATGAGAGAGTACAGGCAAAATTACACACAGTATTATACGTCTGGTACGGCTGCCCGAAAGCTGGCACAGCCGGAGTATATCAGACCGGAACGTACGCAGGAAACGGAGCTGCCGGATTATGCAAAAGTCCGGAAAGCGGATAAGCGAAAGGGTCTGCAGGTTGCGATGAACCCTGCATTTGCAGTGTTCCTTGCATTATCTGTAATTGCTACGCTGGCAGTCTGTACATTACTTCTTTCGATGCAGGCAAAGGTTACAAGTCAGAGTAATATGATTACCAGGCTGCAGGCGGAAGTAGAGGTCTTACGGGATGATAATAATGCATATGAGGCCAGGATCAACAGCAGTGTAGATCTGGAATACATTCGTGATTTTGCGATCAATCAGCTGGGAATGATCTATCCAACGGAAGGCCAGGTCGTTTATTACAATCTGACAGAGTCGGATTATGTAAGGCAGTATCAGGATATACCGGAAGCCAGATAGACAGAGGTTTGCGGCAGGAATGATCACTGAAAAGAGGAGTTACAGAATATGGCTGGACAAGGAAAGAAACGCAAGGGAAAAAAGAAATTTCTACACAGGATGAAGATAAAGCTGACAGTAATGTGTGCAGTCGTACTTGTCGGCTTTATTGTTGTTTTATCCAGACTGGTCTATATTGAACAGGTAAAGGGAGCTGATTATGAAAAACGGGTTCTGTCCCAACAGCGTTATGACAGCCTTACGATCCCGTACAGACGGGGTGACATCCTGGATCGGAACGGTCTGGAACTGGCAACCAGCACCAAGGTATATAATCTGATCATTGAGCCGAAGATCATTATAAGTGAAGGAGATAAAAAGGCAAAGACAGAGGCAGGAGATGAAACGACTAAGAAGGCTCTGATCATTGCAGCTTTGAAAAATTATTTCGGCCTGACAGATGAGGAGATCAATGCAGCACTGGCAGATGAAAAATCGTTATATAAGGTAATGGCAAAGAAACTGCCGTATGAGACCGTACAGCCCTTTAATGAATATCTGAAAACAAAAGAAGGAGCTCAGATCGTAGGAATTTGGCTGGAGGACGAATATCAGAGATATTATCCGTATAGTACACTGGCGTGTCAGACATTAGGATTTACGGCAAGCGGTAATGCAGGAATCTCCGGTCTGGAGCAATTCTATAATGAGGATCTGAATGGTGTAGAGGGCCGCCAGTATGGTTACCTGACCAGTGATCAGACTCTGCAGCGTACAACCAAGGAACCGATTAACGGTTATTCCGTTGTAACAACCCTGGATACCAATATACAGTTGATCATAGAAAAGAAAATAGCGGAATTTATGACAACAACAGGAGCAAAGAATGTTTCGGTTCTTGCCATGGATCCAAATAACGGAGAGATTCTTGCCATGGCGAATTCCTATACCTTCGACTGTAATCAACCGTATAATGAGGAACATATATACTATCAGTTTGAAAATGGAGCAGGCGGTTATTCTTATGAACGGATTTTGGCTGCGCCGTCCGATGTACCGACCGAGGAGGGAGCTGCACCGCCAGAGCCGGTAACCACGGTGCTTTCGGCTCCGACCGGTGCAGAACTGGTTGCACAGTTAACAGAGGAAGAACGTCTGGATGCTCTGAATAAGGTCTGGAGAAACTATATAGTCAGCGACAGCTTTGAACCAGGTTCGACATTTAAACCATTTACTGTTGCCGCCGGACTGGAGGAAGATATCATTCATGATGGAGAACGTTATCAATGTAACGGGCATTATACCGTGGTAGAGGGGCTAAAGCCGGTAAACTGCCATTTGTTAAGTGGACATGGAGAAGTGACGGTGGAAGGGGCGATCATGCAGTCCTGTAACTGTGCGCTGATGCAGATCGTGCAAAAGGAGGGTGCTTCTGTATTTTATAAGTATGAGACCATGTTTGGATTTGGAGGAAAGACCTATGTGGATCTTCCGGGAGAGGTAAATACCACTGCCGCAGGTCTGTTCTTTACGGAGGATAAGCTGAATCCGATGGAACTGGCAACCTCCTCATTTGGACAGGGTCAGAATATAACCATGATACAATTAAGCTCCGCATTTTGTTCTTTGATCAATGGAGGAAACTATTATGCACCTCACGTTATGAAGCAGCTTGTCAATGAGGATGGGGATGTGATCACCAATCATGAACCTACCATTGTCCGGCGGACCATTTCAGAGCAGACCTCAAGTTTATTAAAGGATTATATGTACCATACCGTAGAAAGCGGAACCGGAAAGCGGGTACGGATCGATGGCTATACCATTGGCGGAAAGACAGGGACTGCGGAAAAGCTCCCGCGAGGAAATGAGAAGTATGTGATTTCCTTTATCGGTTTTGCACCGGTAGAAAAGCCAAAGATTGTCCTGTATGTAGTTGTAGATGAACCGAAAGAAGCAGATCAGTCTCATAGTGGAGCATCCTCCCTGCTGGCGCATGATATATTTGCAGAGGTGCTTCCTTATATGAATGTGTTCCAGAGTAATACCAGTGTAGATGACGGAAGTCCGGTGGTGGATGAGAATGCCACGCCGGTTCAGTCCAGTGAGGATCCGGAAGGCGGCACAGAGTCGGGAACTCAGGAACCGGGAACAGAAGCCGGTGCTGCCGGAGACACTACAGAGGCCGGTTCTGGAGAATAAAATGTATGGAAATGATTCATATCAATACCTGCATCGGCGTATACTATACAGATAATTGCAGGATGATTGATCTATGACTGGAGTAAAAACTTATAATCGGAAGAAAATGCTCATCATGTTCTGTATGATCTTTGCCGTGGCAATGTTTCTGATTGGACGACTTGGTTATATCATGATCGGTCGTGGTGAATATTATTCGAATAAGGCACAGGCGCTTCATGAACGGGAACGGGCGATCAAGGCACCCAGAGGCAGAATTCTTGACCGGAATGGTGTGGTTCTGGCCGGCAATCGTCCGGTATGTACGATATCCGTTATTCACAGTCAGATCACAGACCCGGAACAGGTGATCGAGGTGTTGAGCCGGGAGCTTGGTATTTCTGAAGAGGCAGTGCGGGCAAGGGTAGAGAAGGTTTCCTCCAGAGAAAAGATCAAGAGTAACGTTGCAAAAGAGGTTGCAGATGCGATCCGAGCCTATCATCTGGATGGAGTCATGGTGGATGAAGATTATAAGAGGTATTATCCGTTTGATGAGATGGCATCAAGAGTGCTGGGATTTACCGGTTCCGACAATCAGGGAATCGTTGGACTTGAAGTGGAATATGATTCTGTGCTGCAGGGAAAGGATGGATATATTCTGACAGTTACAGATGCAAACGGGATTGAACTGGTCAATACAGCAGAATCCAGACAGGAGCCGGTTGCGGGAAATGACCTGTATTTATCGATTGATGCAAATATTCAGTCTTATGTACAGCAGGAGGCTGAAAAGACACTGATCGCCAAAGAAGCAATCGGGGTTTCCATTATTGTTATGAATCCGAAGAATGGTGAAATCTATGCTATGGTAAATGCGCCGGAGTATAATCTGAATGATCCGTATACTTTGAATACGGAAGGTGAATTTGCAACGGAGCAGGAAAAGCAGGATGCGCTGAATCAGATGTGGAGAAATTTCTGCATTAATGATACGTATGAACCGGGATCGATCTTCAAAACGGTAACGGCGACTGCGGCTTTTGAAAAAGGAGTTTTATCCGTAGAAGATACGTTTGTCTGTCCGGGATATCGGATGGTAGGTGACCGGATCATCAAGTGCCATAAGACCGTCGGTCACGGGTTAGAGACCTTCCGGGAGGGAATCATGAATTCCTGCAATCCGGTATTTATGGATGTGGGAGCCAGGGTTGGCGTGGAGGACATGTACCATACTTATGAACAGCTGGGGCTGATGCGCCGGACCGGAATTGATCTCCCGGGTGAAGCCACATCCATTATGCACAAGAAGGAAGATGTAAAAGAGGTTGATCTGGCGATCATGTCCTTTGGACAGTCCTTTCAGATTACCCCCATGCAGCTGATCACAGCAGTAAGTGCCATTGAAAACGGGGGAAATCTGGTAACGCCTCATTTTGGGATGTATGCAACGGATCCGGATGGAAACCGGATCAAGACCTTTGAATATCCGGTAGAATCCGGTGTAATATCGGCGGAAACCTCAGCTACGATGCGGGATCTGTTAGAAGCAGTTGTTGCGGAGGGAAGCGGGAGGAGAGGACAGGTGGCAGGATACCGGATTGCAGGAAAGACAGCAACCAGTGAGAAGCTTCCAAGAGGAAACGGAAAATATATTTCTTCGTTTATAGGAATTGCACCTGCAGATGATCCACAGATCATTACACTGGTACTGATCAATGAACCGACCGGCATTTATTATGGTGGTACGATAGCGGCACCGGTGGCTCAACGGATTTATGAGAACATTCTTCCATATCTTGGAATAGAGGCAGAATATGAAGCAGAGGAGCCACAGGATTAAAGAGGTCTGACGTGGCGGCAGGTGGAGGAAATAGGCTTGATTATCATAGGGAAAAGCATTATACTAGGATAGTTAAAGTACAAAAGTGTGAGGTGTGAATCATGAATATTAATTATGACGTAGTATTGCCTGTTCTGATCTCTTTTGGAATCAGTGTAGTGTTAAGCCCGTTAATTATACCATTTTTGAAGAAATTGAAGTTTGGACAGTTTGTACGGGATGACGGGCCGGAATCCCATTTGAAGAAGTCAGGCACTCCAACTATGGGCGGTCTGATCATTTTGTGCAGTATAGTTGGTACTTCCCTGATCTATGTGAAGGATTATCCGAAGATTCTCCCGATTCTATTTGTATCCCTGGGATTTGGTCTGATCGGGTTTTTTGATGATTATATCAAGGTGGTAATGAAGCGTTCCATGGGACTTCGGGCCTGGCAGAAGATGGCGCTTCAGATCGTGGTGACTGGTGTCTTTTGTTACTATATTATGACACAGACGGATCTGGGAACCAGGATGCGGATCCCGTTCTGGGAGGGTCATTATCTGGAGGTAGGCTTCTGGTATATTCCCCTGCTTTTTATTGTAGTGCTTGGAACCGTAAACGGTGCGAACTTTACAGATGGCCTAGATGGTCTGGCATCTTCTGTCACAGTTTTGATCGCAACCTATTTTACGGTGGTTGCAGTAGGGATAAAGGCAGGGATCGAGCCGATCACCTGTGCAGTTTTAGGGGCTCTTTTAGGGTTTCTGGTATATAATGTATATCCGGCAAGAGTATTTATGGGTGATACGGGATCTCTTGCATTAGGCGGTTTTGTAGCAGCTACTGCATATATTATGGAAATGCCGTTGTTTATTCCGATCGTGGCATTGGTATATCTGGTGGAGGTATTATCGGTCATGATTCAGGTCGCTTCCTACAAGACGACAGGAAAGCGTCCATTTAAAATGGCACCGATCCATCATCATTTTGAATTATCCGGCTGGCCGGAAACCAAGGTAGTAGCTATTTTTTCAATTATAACTACAATACTTTGCATGATCGGATTATTAGCAATATAGATGGAATAGAACAGACAAAACCGGATCTGTGTGGAGGTAAAAGATGGAATTTAACAAAAGAGTGGTGGTTGCAGGAGCTGGAAAAAGCGGTATTGCCGCAGCCCGATTGCTATTAGAGCAGGGGGCAGAGGTGATCGTATTTGACCAGAATGATCAGGCTAATAAATTAGAGATTTTACATAAGCTGGGAGATTATGAAAAGGCAGGAGTTGTGATCGGAACACTGGATGATGCATTGCTGGATACGGTAGATCTGATGGTGATCAGTCCGGGAATATCAGTGGAGGCTCCTTTTACAGAGGCGTTTCGAAGCCGTGGTATCCCGATCTGGGGAGAGATCGAACTGGCATATCAGTGTGCCAGAGGCAAACTGGCAGCTATAACGGGAACCAATGGCAAGACCACGACTACTGCGCTGGCCGGCATGATCTGTCATCTTTATTGTGACAATTCTTTTACAGTAGGAAATATAGGCATACCATTTACGGAGGTTGCCGGAAGGACGACAGACGACAGCATGGTCATTGCAGAGATCAGCAGTTTCCAGTTAGAAACAGTGGCAGAATTTCGGCCGGAGGTCAGCGCCATATTAAATGTAACTCCGGATCATTTAGATCGGCATCACACCTTTGAATGCTATCGGGATACGAAACAGAAGATTACCATGAATCAGACCCGGGAACAGTTCTGTGTTCTGAATTATGATGATGTGGAAACGAGAGAAATGGGAAAACGGATACCAGCCGTTCCGGTTTATTTCAGCCGACTGACAGATTTAGAGGAAGGTGTCTGCTTAAAGGGCAGTCAGATCGTTCTGCGGGAGCATGGAGCCGAGTTTCCGGTGCTGTCGGTGGACGAAATGAAACTGCTGGGAAATCATAACGTAGAAAATTATATGGCAGCTATTGCAATTACTTATTATATGGGTGTGCCACTGGAAGTGATCCGTAAGGGGTGTCTGGAATTCCAGGGAGTGGAGCACCGGATTGAATTTGTAAAAGAGGTAAATGGTGTCCGGTATTACAATGATTCAAAGGGAACCAACCCGGATGCTGCGATCAAGGGGATTCAGGCAATGAACCGTCCGACGCTTCTGATCGGAGGCGGTTATGATAAGAAAGCTTCTTTTGATGAATGGATCACAAGCTTTGATGGAAAGGTGCGGTATCTGGTTCTGATCGGGCAGACTGCAGAGATTATTGCAGAGACTGCGAAAAGGCATGGATTTGAAGCAGTTATTCTGGAGGAAAATCTGGAGAAGGCGGTTCAGAAATGTCATGAACTGGCGGTGGAGGGAGATGCAGTTCTGCTATCTCCGGCCTGTGCAAGCTGGGGACAGTTTGATAATTATGAACAGAGAGGCAACTGCTTCAAGGAACTGGTTCAGGCATTGCCGGAATAAGTAAAGGTTGAGGTATATCAGAATGAGAGAAGATCGTCAGGACAATCAGAATCAGCCAAGACGGAAACGGATACGGTTTTGGAATCCGGGTGAGTACTTTGATTATTCACTGCTATTTATCATACTCTTTTTGGTGGGATTTGGCCTGATCATGGTATATAGTACCAGCTCCTATACCTCCTCACTGGATTATGGGGATGCTGCATTTTTCTTTAAGCGGCAGGCTGCATTTGCAGTATTGGGAATTGTTACGATGCTGTTGGTATCCAAAGTTGATTATCATTTTCTGAAGCGGCTGACAGTACTGGCATTTATCGGTATTGGTATTATGACGCTTGCAGTGCTGATCGTCGGCAGTGCCGGCGGCGGTTCAACCCGTTGGCTGGAAATCGGACCATTGCGGTTTCAGCCTTCGGAACTGGCAAAGATGGCGATCATTATGTATGTGGCATATGCTACCACCTCTCAGGTCTGGAAGCTGAATGACTGGAAGGTTCTGGTAAAGATCATGATCCCTCCGGTGATACTGACCGGTTTTATTGCGATCGAGAACCTAAGCACTGCTATCATATGTGGTGTCATTATTGTAGCGATTTTGTTTGTTGCAAGTCCGAAGTATTCCCATTTTATTATTGTTGGAGTGATCGGCTGCATTGGCGGTGCATTATTTATCCTGACTGCCGGTTACCGGAGTGACCGGATTGACGCCTGGCTGAATCTGGAGACCCATCCGAAAGGTTATCAGACCTTACAGGCATTATATGCGATCGGCTCCGGCGGACTGTGGGGCAAAGGGTTGGGACAGAGCATTCAGAAGATGGATTTTATCCCGGAAGCACATAATGACATGATCTTTTCCGTGATCTGTGAGGAACTGGGAATCGTTGGCGGTGTTTCCCTGATCCTGCTGTTTATCATACTGATCTGGCGGCTGATGGTAATCGTTATGAATGCCAGTGATCTATATGGAGCGCTGCTGGTGGTCGGTGTACTGACTCATGTGGCGGTACAGGTATTGATCAATATTGCAGTTGTTACGAATACAATGCCGAATACCGGTATTCCCCTTCCTTTTATCAGTTATGGAGGTACGTCGCTGGTCTTTCTGCTGGTAGAAATGGGAATCGTGCTATCGGTAGCAAGGCAGATAAAGATTCGAAAGTAGAAGATTGGATAAGGTGGTATCGTGGACAGAGTAGAACAAGAAGAACAGAATTCTTCCCGCAAAGGAAGAAAAGGCCGGGTAATTACCGGTATGATCCTGGCATTGCTGCTGGTCGGCGGAATCGTAATATTTACCCAATTTAAAATCGAAACCATACAGGTAACCGGTAATATTCATTATACAGAACAGGAGATTATAGATCTGGTGATCGGAGATGGTTATAATCAGAATACTCTGGTTCTGTATCTGAAGAATAAATTACAGCCGATGGAACCTATTCCGTTTGTGGAAAAGGTAGATGTAGAGTATATTTCCAACCACGTGGTCACGATTACTGTATATGAAAAGGCTCTGGCCGGCTGTGTTAAATTCATGAATGAATACATGTATTTTGATAAGGATGGTGTAGTATTGGAAAGTTCCCGGGAAAAGGTGTCAGATATCCCATGCATTACAGGAATTCAATTTGATACCATGGTTATGTATGAACCGCTTCCGATCGAGGACAAGACGTTCTTTCATACGGTATTGACCCTGACCCAGTTATTGCAGAAATATGAGCTCCCGATCGACGATATCCGGTTTACCTCTCAGCAGGAGATTATCCTGTATTATCAGGATATTCGGATTTTACTGGGGGATGGCAGCAATGTGGAAGAACAGATCAGTGAACTGGGAAATATTTTAAAAAGTATTGAAGGGAAAAGCGGTACTTTGTATATGAAAGATTATACAATAGAGAGAGGAGATGTAGTTTTTCGTGAAAATCAATAAATTTCAGTTGAATTTTTCGTAAAAAAAATATATTATAGAAAGTAGGTATATATGTCTTTTGACAGATATAATAGATAGGGATTAATTTTAAGGAGGATAGAACTGTGATCGAAATCGAATCCAAAGAAGAGAAAACACCTGCTAAGATTCTTGTAATTGGTGTGGGAGGCGCAGGTAATAATGCGGTCAACAGAATGATAGATGAAAATGTAGAGGGTGTGGAGCTTGTTGCAGTCAATACGGACAAGCAGGCGCTGGCTTTAAACAAGGCAACTACAAAGATTCAGATCGGTGAAAAGCTGACGAAGGGATTAGGAGCCGGTGCAAAGCCTGAGATTGGCGCACAGGCAGTAGAAGAGAACCGGGAAGAACTGGTGGATTTAATGAAGGAAGCCAATATGGTATTCGTTACCTGTGGAATGGGCGGCGGTACCGGTACCGGGGCTGCGCCAAAGATTGCAGAGATGGCAAAGAACCTCGGGATACTGACGGTCGGTGTTGTGACGAAACCATTTAAGTTTGAGGGCAGACCGAGGATGAATAATGCCTTGTCCGGTATTGAAGCATTACGGGACAATGTAGATACATTGATCGTGATTCCGAATGACAAGCTGCTTCAGATCTGTAGTAAGAATACTTCTATCCCGGAAGCTTTGAAGAAGGCAGACGAGGTATTGCAGCAGGGTGTACAGGGCGTTACAGACCTGATCAATAAGCCGGGTCTGATCAATCTGGACTTTGCAGATATTCAGACAGTAATGCGGGATAAGGGTATCGCACATATCGGTATTGGCAAGGCATCCGGTGAGAATAAGGCAGTAGAGGCAATTAAGCTTGCAATGGAGAGTCCGTTATTAGAAACAACCGTATCCGGTGCAACGGATATCATCATCAATTTCTCCGGAGATGTTGGAATCATGGATACCAGTGAAGCAGTATCTTATGCATCCGAGATTGCCGGCGAGGAGGTAAATATTATCTTTGGTACGGTTGATGCGGATATTACCACGGATGAATTAAGCATTACTATAATCGCAACCGGTATTGATACGCCGAAGCAGCAGCCGGCAGGCGGATTTGCGGCAACCGGCAGGGCAGGTATGGCAGGTACGGTTCCAACCTATTCCGGACAGCCGATCGCACAGTCCCGTCCGGTACAGCAGGCAGTACCGGTACAACAGGCAACACCGGTACAGCAGACAGCGGCTAAGCCATCCTTCCTGAGTGGCGCAGCGGCTACAGCATCCTCCAGACCGGCAACAACGGTGGAACCGCAGGCAGTGGAACGCAGGGCACCGGCAAAGCCAAACGTAGATGGCGGGATCAAGATACCGGAATTCTTAAGAAGAAAATAGTACAGGAATGAGAATGTCCCCTCTGTGAATGATCACAGAGGGGTTTTTTATGTGCAATCCGCCATCAGGACTCCTCCCGTCTTACGACGGGCCCCTCCATATAGTAAATGGCTACAGTTGAGATTACATCAATCCGCCATCAGGACTCCTCCCAGCTACGCTGGGCCCCTCCATATAGTAAATGGCTACAGCTGTAGACTACAACACCCCAACATCAGGACTCCTCCCAGCTACGCTGGGTCCCTCCTCATGTTAAGTGTCGAAATTGTATACCAGAATGGGACAAAAAATGCAGGAGAAAAGGATTACACTGTAGAAAAGAAAAGGGGGAGAACGGTGAACTATACCATTTATCTGGATGTTCTGTTCCTGATTAACTTCGGAATGGATATTTTTATTATCTGGCTCACCGGGCGTCTGTGCAGGGCAGAGATTACCTGGTGGCGTTACCTGGTAAGTGCTTTTGCCGGCAGCCTTCTTTTTGTTCTTCTGATTTGGGTTCCGATACCGGCGAAATGGATTTATTACATATGTAGTTACGGGATGATCGGAATCCTGATGTGCTTTCTTGCATTTCAGCCAAAAGGAATTAAATATATCCTCAAGTGTTATGCTTGTCAGCTAATGGTAACCTTTCTGTTGGGAGGCATCATGAACTGGCTGTATTTTTCAACGCCGGCAGCTTCCTGGTTAGTCAGCCGGACGGATGGAAGGGGATTGCGGTTACAGGAACTTCTCCTGCTGGTAATCGTAAGCGGAGTAATATTTATTGTTCTGACCTCCGGTTATCAGCGGTATCGAAGGGGACAGCAGCAGGAACGATATCAGGTATCTTTGTACTTTGATGAGACGCCTGTATACGGGACGGGATTTCTGGATACAGGGAATTTTCTGATCGAACCGCTTTCCCGGCGCCCGGTTGTGATCGCAGAGGCAGACTGGCTGTTTCCGATCCTTCCGGAGGCCTATCAGAGACTGGTAGCAGTTTATCTGGATCAGGGAAGGATTGATTATGATCAGATTGCGGAACAGAGACTGACAAGAGCAAAATGGATTCCGTATCAGGCGGTGGGAGAAACCCGGGGAGAATTATTAGGACTTCAATGTAAGAAACTGGTTATGCGGCATCAGGATACCTGCATGATCAGAGAAGAGGTGATAGTAGGGATCAGTCAGACTGCTATTACAGGGAATCAACGATATCAAATGCTATTACATACCGATATTGTGTACAAGGAGGAATAAGTATGTTGCAGGTAATAAGTAATGACCAGTTCAAATTATCCATGGTAGGGCGTTTTGCCAGTTTTCTTTTTATTCCCAGGGGGGAAATTCATTATATTGGGGGGTCGGAGATCCTGCCGCCGCCATTAGAAGCAAAGCAGGAGGGAGAATTGCTGCGAAAGATGGGAACCGGTGAAGAGACGGAAGCAAAAAGCATCCTGATTGAGCGGAATCTCCGGCTGGTAGTATACATAGCAAAAAAGTTCGATAATACGGGCGTGGGGGTGGAGGATCTGATATCCATCGGTACCATTGGTCTGATCAAGGCGATCAATACCTTTGTACCGGACAAAAAGATCAAGCTGGCAACCTATGCCTCCCGATGCATTGAAAATGAAATACTTATGTATCTGCGGCGTACCAATAAAACGAAGATGGAGGTATCCATTGACGAACCGTTAAATGTCGACTGGGATGGGAATGAGCTGTTGCTATCTGATATTTTAGGAACGGATGAGGATGTGATCTACCGTGATATTGAGGATGAGGTTGACCGGAAGATGCTGCGAAAGGCATTGTCAGTGCTGACACCGAGAGAGAAGATGATCATTGAGCTTCGGTTCGGTCTGAATTCAGAAAGCGGTGATGAATTAACCCAAAAGGAAGTAGCGGATATGCTGGGGATTTCCCAGTCATACATTTCCAGACTGGAAAAAAAGATAATCAAGCGGTTGAAACGGGAGATGGCATCCTGATAAAAACAGAGAAAGAGGACAGCAGGCCTCTTTCTCTGTTTGCTTGAATCCGTTACGAATCAGACAGGTATTTCTGCATGTTCTTCAAAGCGCCTTTTTCCAGACGACTGACCTGTGCCTGAGAGATTGCAATTTCTTCTGCAACCTCGGTCTGTGTCTTGCCTTCAAAAAAGCGCAGGGTTATGATCCGGTTTTCCCGTTCGGACAGCCGGTGCATGGCTTCTTTCAGGGAGAGATCCTCTACCCAGGCTTCCTCTGTACTTTTTTTATCCCGTACCTGATCCATCAGGTACAGGTTGTCGCCCCCTTCCTGATATACCGGTTCATAGAGTGACATAGGACTTGCGATGGCATCCAGTGCCATCACAACCGCTTCCTTATCAATACCGATCTCTGCGGCGATCTCCTCCACAGTCGGTTCCTTATCATGGGTTCGCAGCAATAATTCCTTGGCATAAATTGCTTTGTAGGCAATATCCCGCAGAGAACGGGATACCCGTATGGAGTTGTTGTCCCGCAGATAGCGGCGACATTCGCCTACGATCATTGGTACTGCATAGGTGGAAAATTTAACATTCAGGGATCGGTCAAAGTTATCAATGGCTTTCATAAGTCCGATGCATCCGATCTGAAACAGATCATCTGCATTTTCTGCATTATTGGCAAATCGTTGGATCACACTTAATACTAATCGGAGATTTCCCTCGATCAATACTTCTCTAGCATGGGTATCTCCGTCTTCAATCTGCTGAAATAACTGGTTCTTTTCCTCGTTGTTTAACAATGGAAGCTTGGACGTATTCACTCCGCATAAATCCACTTTATTCAGCGCCATAGCTTTTCCTCCTGTAAAATGACTTGTAACATAAGGATTTACGAAAATAGCGTCATTTATACGATGGAAAAACTGGAAAAATATGAATGAAAGAGAAGGAATTACGCTTTCATATGTAACCATAGGCATCTTCCCTTTCTGAATTGATACTTGTCGTAAAATCAGATGTTGTGCTATACTACCCATATTGAATGACTTGGAGGAAACAGCATGTCTCATATAGAGCAGAATAGAATTAGAAATTTTTGTATCATTGCCCATATCGACCACGGAAAATCCACGCTGGCGGATCGTATTATCGAGAAAACGGGTTTGCTGACCGATCGGGAAATGCAGGCCCAGGTATTGGATAATATGGATCTGGAACGGGAACGTGGCATTACGATCAAAGCACAGGCGGTCCGGATCGTGTACCGGGCAAAGGACGGGGAGGAGTATATTTTTAACCTGATCGATACTCCCGGACATGTGGATTTTAATTATGAGGTATCCCGAAGTCTGGCTGCCTGCGAAGGGGCGGTTCTGGTCGTTGATGCAGCACAGGGGATTGAAGCACAGACGCTGGCCAATGTATATCTGGCGTTAGATCATGACTTAGAGGTAATGCCGGTGATCAATAAGATCGATCTGCCAAGCGCGGAACCGGAACGGGTCAAGAATGAGATTGAAGATGTGATCGGACTGGAAGCGCAGGATGCTCCGTTGATCTCTGCAAAAACCGGTGTGAATATTGAAGAGGTGTTAGAGCAGATCGTAACAAAGATCCCGGCACCCAAGGGAGATCCTGAGGCGCCATTGCAGGCACTGATATTCGACAGTATTTATGATTCTTATAAGGGAGTTATCATATTTTGCCGGGTGAAAAACGGCTGCGTAAAGAAGGGCACCAGGATCCGGATGATGGCGACCGGGGCAGAGGAGGAGGTCGTAGAGGTCGGCATTTTCGGAGCCGGACAGTTTCTGCCGTGTGACGAGTTATCTGCCGGCATGGTTGGTTATATTACCGCCAGTCTTAAAAATGTGAAGGATACGCAGGTAGGCGATACGGTAACAGATTCTTCCCGTCCCTGTACGGAACCGTTACCGGGTTATAAAAAGGTGAATCCAATGGTCTTTTGCGGTCTTTATCCGGCAGATGGCGCAAAGTATCCGGATCTGAGGGATGCATTGGAGAAATTGCAGTTAAATGATGCAGCTCTGCAGTTTGAACCGGAGACCTCTATTGCTTTGGGCTTCGGATTCCGTTGTGGCTTTCTGGGGCTTTTGCATCTGGAGATCATCCAGGAACGGTTAGAGCGGGAATATAATCTGGATCTGGTCACGACTGCACCCGGTGTTGTTTATCGGGTATATAAGACGAACGGAGATATGCTGGAGCTTACCAATCCGTCAAATCTGCCGGATCCTTCGGAGATTGCCTATATGGAAGAACCGTTTGTAGCTGCTGAGATCATGGTGACGAAGGATTTTGTGGGGCCGATCATGCAATTATGCCAGGAACGACGCGGGATCTATATCAGCATGGAGTATATGGAGGAATCCAGAGCCCTGCTGAAATATGAGCTTCCGCTAAATGAGATCATATACGACTTTTTTGATGTTCTAAAATCCCGTTCCAGAGGATATGCCTCCTTCGACTATGAGATGAAGGAGTATAAGCAGTCAAAGCTGGTAAAGCTGGATATATTGATCAACCGGGAAGAAGTAGATGCATTATCCTTTATTGTACATGCAGACGGGGCTTATGAACGGGGACGAAAGATGTGTGAGAAGCTCAAGGGAGAGATCCCAAGACATTTGTTTGAGATACCGATCCAGGCAGCCATTGGCGGAAAGGTAATTGCCAGAGAAACAGTAAAGGCAATGCGCAAGGACGTGCTTGCCAAATGTTATGGCGGTGATATTACCAGAAAGCGGAAGCTGTTAGAAAAGCAGAAGGAAGGAAAAAAACGGATGCGTCAGATCGGAAATGTAGAGATACCACAGAAGGCATTTATGAGTGTATTAAAGCTGGATAATGAGTGACTTGAAATGCCCGGGATAAAACAGGAGAGGAACGGAAGCATATCATATGAAGAATATCAGCTTATATATTCACATCCCTTTTTGTGTGAGGAAGTGTCAGTATTGTGATTTCCTTTCCTTTTCAGAGTACCTGCCTGCACAGCAGGAGGCTTATATCAATCAGTTGGGTAAGGAAATCGAATGTTATCGGGAAATTGCGAAGGATTATCGGGTAGGCTCTGTGTTTATTGGCGGGGGAACGCCTTCGATCCTGAAGGAAGGGCTTGTGGAACAGTTATTTCACAAGCTTTATTCCGTATGGCAGCTTGAGGATGGAGCAGAGATCACGATAGAATGTAATCCGGGTACTCTGGATGTCCGGAAACTGGCGGAATACCGTACCTGTGGCATCAACCGGCTGAGTCTGGGACTGCAAAGTGCGGATAACCGGGAGCTGAAGCAGTTGGGCCGGATTCATAATTATGAGCAGTTTGTCGCCAATTACAAGCTGGCACGGGAGGCAGGCTTTCGAAATATCAACATAGATGTCATGGCGGCTCTTCCAGGGCAGACATTGCGTTCCCTTGGCAGAACTCTGGCGAAGGTGATTGAATTGAATCCGGAACACCTGTCTGTATACAGTCTGATCATAGAAGAAGATACGCCGCTTTCCTGTCTGCCGGAGCTGTTGGCGGAGCTGCCTTCCGAAGTAGAAGAGCGAAGGATGTATACTTATACCGGAAAGGTTCTGAACAGCGTGGGATATGAGCGATATGAGATATCGAATTATGCAAGACCCGGTTTTGCCTGCCGGCATAATCAGGTGTACTGGACAGGAGGAGAGTATCTGGGGCTGGGACTGGGCGCTGCGTCCTATTGGAATGCCGCCCGGTTTGAGAATACCAGGGATATGCAGGAATATTTGTCTGAATGGGAAAATAGTGATATAAATGAAATAAGAAGAAATGTGGTTGCCGATACGAAACAAAGCCGTATGGAAGAGTTTATGTTCCTGGGTCTGCGTCTGACCCGGGGGGTTTCCAGAGAGGAATTCATGCGCCGCTTTGAGGTTTCTATGGAAATGGTTTACGGCCCGGTGATCGCTTCCTATGTGGAACAGGGATACCTGATGTGGCAGAAAGACTATCTTCGGCTGACAGAAAAAGGGATTGATGTCAGTAATTATATCATGGCGGATTTTCTGTTGGATGACTCCTGGAATGTATAAGCAGATTTTGGAATATAATAATCTATAGAATGGAATGGAGCTGGTAATATGCTGATCTTTAGTGGAAGCTGGTTGAGACAGAAGCGGGAATCACTGGGCTTTTCCCAGGCATTGTTTGCCCGGTGTGTGGGTACATCGGAAGCAGTGATCGCAAGTATGGAAGCCGGCAATCTTGTCCTGGATTTTGATCTGATCAAACGGATTTATGTGTTTCTGGAAGAGCATTTTAAGATCGAAAAGCTATGCTCCAACCATTTGGATTTAATTGAAGAATTGCGTAATCAGCTTTATCTGTTAGGAGAAGAACGTATGATATATGTAGGTTATCGTATGATCGCCTATGACAATTTTCAGGATTTTTATGATTTTGACGGGTTTGTATTGCGGGAAGAGGACTTCAATAACCGCAGGCGGACCGGCTATTATGGAACCGGCACCATAATCTATGAGCGCTGGATACAGACAGACATTCCTACTGCCATTCGAATCTTTGAACTGCAGCAGGAAGGCGAATAGGGAAGAATACGGGGTATGACGATGAAGATAGATCAGGTGATGATAATCATACCGGCTTATAATCCGGATGAAAAACTGGTAACCTTAGTCAGTGACTTGAATAAAAAGGGATTCGAAAATATAATATGTGTGAATGACGGAAGCAGCAGTTCCGGCATATTCAGGGAAATTTCAGATCGTTGTACCGTTCTGGAGCATGACAGGAATTACGGGAAAGGACATGCTCTGAAGACAGCGTTTCGTTATATACTGGAGGATTGTGAAGCGATTCAATACTGTATCACGGTTGATGCGGATGGTCAGCATGATATTCCATCCATCATGAAGTGCCTGGAAGCAGTGCCGGCAGATGATAAGGAATCTTTTCTGCTGCTCGGGAGCAGGGAAATCCGGGAGACGGAGGGGCAGAAGATACCGCTCCGGAGCCGCTTTGGAAACGCAGTGACCAGGCTGGTAACACAGGTGTTGTGCGGGTTTCATATATCAGATACCCAGACCGGATTACGGGTATGCTCTGCTGATCTGCTTCCTATGCTTTTAAAAGTAGAAGGAGAGCGGTATGAGTATGAGATGAATATGCTCTTTGATATGAAGAAGGCAGGTATCCGTCTTATGGAAGTACCGATCGAGACGATCTATGAGGATGGCAATAAATCCTCCCATTTTCATCCGATCCGGGATTCCATCCGGATCTATTATACCATCATAAAATATCTTCTTGTATCTATATTCTCTGTTCTGATCGATTACGGACTGTTTATGCTCCTGATGTATACGGTACATGGCGTATGGATCGCAACTTATGGAGCCAGACTTTGTTCATCCGTTGTCAATTTTGTTCTGAACCGAAGCTTTGTATTCCGGGCAGAGAAGAAGCATCTAGTAAGGCAGATCGTTCTGTATTATATACAGGTGGTCGTCATTGCCGGGCTGTCTGCCGCCTGTGTTGCCGGTCTGAAAATGCTTGTTCCGGAGCATGTTCTGCTTTGTAAGATAGTAGTGGATACACTGCTGTTTCTCTTAAATTATTTCTTGCAGAAAAAATTTATCTTTCGATAAAAATTCCCTTGACAAAGGTTATGGGGAGTGTTAAGTTATACCTAGATGTTAGCACTCAGAATAAACGAGTGCTAATAATCCCCGAAAAGAGGATCTGAAACAGCATTTTCGAAGAAAGGGTGATTGCATGGGGCAGTTAAGCGAACGAAAGATGAAGATTCTTCAGGCTATTGTCGCTAACTACCTGGAAACAGGTGAACCAGTAGGTTCTCGTACAATTTCAAAATATACGGATTTGAATCTGAGTTCTGCTACGATTCGAAATGAGATGGCAGATCTGGAAGAAAGCGGTTACATTGAGCAGCCTCATACTTCTGCCGGCCGGATTCCGACAGATGCCGGCTATCGGGTCTATGTTGATCAGTTAATGCTGGAGCGGGACAATGAAGTTGAAGAAATGCGGCAGGAGCGGGAAGGACTGTTAGAACGGGTGGATCGTATGGAGGTTATGCTGAAGCAGGTGGCAAAGGTGTTAGCCTATAATACGAATTATGCTACCATGATAACTGCACCTCAATATCAGGAGATCCGGGTAAAGTTCCTGCAATTAACCATGGTGGATGAGAGTCATATCCTGGCAGTGATCGTGGTAGAGGGAAATGTGATCCGTAATCAGTTGATTCCGGTAGAGGAACCCCTTGCCAATGATGAGGTACTGAAACTCAGTATTCTTATGAATTCCTTTTTGCAGGGAGCCGCACTGCGGGATATTAATCTTGAAATGATACAGACCATGAAGCAGCAGGCCGGTATCTATGCAGAGGTTTTGGATCGGATTCTGAACAGTGTGGTGGAGGCGGTCCGGTCTGCGGATGAACGACAGATCTATACCAGCGGAACCACCAATATTCTGAAATACCCTGAAATTGGAGATATTGAAAAGACCACTGGCTTGTTAGAAGCCTTTGAAGAGAAGAAGATACTGAACCAGCTGGCAGATGAAACCCTGAATCATGAGGATAAGGGAATACAGGTATATATTGGTGATGAGGCTCCGGTTCAGAATATGAAGGACTTGAGTGTTGTAACAGCAACCTATGAATTACAGGAGGGCGCAAAGGGTACCATAGGCATTATCGGACCGAAGCGTATGGATTATAAAAAGGTGGTTAAGACGCTGAAGGAATTGACAGTAGAATTGGATGAAATATTCAATAAAAAGGAATAGGCAGGTAAAGGAGATGAGAATCGGATGAATGAACTTCAAAAGGATTATTTTGAGAAGATGGCGAAGGAACAGGCAGAAGCAGAAGCGGCTGAGGAAGCAAGGCTGTTGGCAGTCATGGAGTCTGAGCGCAAAAAGGATGCGATCAAGCAGGAAATAGAAAAAAAGGCGAAAGAAGAAGCAGAACGGAAAGCAGAAGCAGAGGCGGTTGAGATCATTAACCGGGTGAAAGCAGAAATGGCAAGCAATAAGGCGAAGCAGACGGCAGAAGCAAAGGCAGATTCAGAAGAGGCCGGTCCGAACGAATCAGAGACAGAAGGTGACCAGTCATCCGGAAAAGCCGAAGGGACAGCCGATAAGAAGAAGGCAATGTCAAAGGAAGGCAGGGAAAAGCCGAAAACCAATTCACCTAAGGATATAGAACCAACGGAGGAGGCCAGAACCGGACCGCCGGAGGAGGAAGAGGAACGTAACATATACGAGCGGGAACCGGCAGGTGAGGCATCTATGCCGAAGAAAGGACCGAAGTTTAAAAAGGGTAGCCGGAAAAGCGGAAGCGGAAGAGTACAATCAAAACCGCAGGAGGCGGCGGCTACGAATGATAAGGAAGAGAAAGCCGGAAAGAGGGATACTCAGACAGATCCGGAAGCGAAGCAGACGGATATCAGCCAGGATGCTGAGGCAGATGCAGAGGAGACAACCAAGAAGACGACACCAGAGAGCAAGGCGGCCTCTGACCGGGAGGCGAAGTTTCAGGAGCTGGCAGAGGAATATCAGGATAAATATAAGCGTCTGCTGGCAGAATTTGAAAATGCCAGAGCCAGAGAAGCAAAGGAAGCATCCCGTATGTATGATGTGGGAGCAAAGGCAGTGTTAGAAAAATTACTGCCGGTCGTAGATAATTTTGAACGGGCGATTCAGACCATACCGGAAGAGGATCGGGAACGTGCCTTTGAGCAGGGTGTGGATAAGATTTATAAGCAGATGATGACCGTTCTGGAAGAGATCGGCGTTCAGCCAATGAACGCGGAGGGTACTGAATTTAACCCGGATATGCATAATGCAGTCATGCATGTGGAGGATGAAGCATTTGGCGAAAACATTGTAGCCGAGGAAATGCAGAAGGGTTATATGTATAAGGAATCTGTACTGCGGTACAGTATGGTAAAAGTTGCAAATTAAAAGTTGGAGGTAATGAAAATGGGAAAGATTATTGGTATTGACTTAGGAACAACGAATTCATGTGTGGCAGTTATGGAAGGTGGTAAGCCGGTGGTCATCACGAATGCAGAGGGCGCAAGAACGACGCCTTCCGTAGTAGCATTCACAAAGAACGGAGAGCGTGTGGTCGGTGAACCGGCAAAGCGTCAGGCGGTTACCAATGCGGATAAGACGATTTCTTCGATCAAGCGGCATATGGGTAGCGATTATAAGGTAGGAATTGATGATAAGAAGTATTCTCCACAGGAAATTTCTGCTATGGTATTGCAGAAATTAAAGGCAGATGCAGAGAGCTACTTAGGAGAAAAGGTAACAGAGGCAGTTATCACAGTACCGGCATATTTTTCGGATTCTCAGCGGCAGGCAACCAAGGATGCAGGTAAGATCGCAGGTATGGATGTAAAGCGTATCATCAACGAGCCGACTGCTGCAGCACTTTCTTATGGTCTGGACAATGAGCGGGAACAGAAGATCATGGTATACGATTTAGGTGGCGGTACCTTTGATGTATCCATCATTGAGATTGGCGACGGTGTTATTGAAGTACTGGCAACTGCCGGTGACAATAAGCTGGGTGGTGATGACTTTGATAATGTGATCACGGATTATATGTTAAGTGAATTTAAGAATAAGGAAGGTGTGGATCTGTCCGGTGACAAGATGGCTATGCAGCGTCTGAAGGAAGCGGCAGAGAAGGCAAAGAAGGAGTTGTCTGCTTCTACGACCACAAACATCAACCTTCCGTTCATTACTGCAACAGCAGAGGGGCCGAAGCACTTTGATATGGATCTGACAAGAGCAAAGTTCGATGAACTGACTGCTCATCTGGTAGACAGAACCTCCGGGCCGGTACAGACTGCATTGAAGGATGCAGGCTTAAGTGCGGCAGAGCTGGATAAGGTACTGCTGGTCGGTGGCTCCACCCGTATCATTGCAGTACAGGATATGGTTAAGAAATTAACTGGCAAGGAGCCATTTAAGGGAATCAATCCGGATGAGTGTGTTGCGATCGGTGCTTCTATTCAGGGTGGTAAGCTGGCAGGTGATGCCGGTGCCGGTGAAATCCTTCTGCTGGATGTCACCCCGTTAACACTTTCGATTGAGACCATGGGCGGTATTGCAACCCATCTGATCGAACGGAATACAACCATTCCGACGAAGAAGAGCCAGATCTTCTCTACTGCACAGGATAATCAGGATGCAGTGGATATCAATGTGGTACAGGGCGAGCGTCAGTTTGCCAGAGATAATAAGAGTTTAGGACGGTTCCGCTTAGATGGTATCGCTCCCGCAAGACGTGGTGTGCCACAGATCGAGGTTACCTTTGATATTGATGCAAACGGTATCGTAAATGTATCTGCCAAGGATTTAGGAACCGGAAGCGAGCAGCATATTACCATTACCTCCGGTACTTCCATGTCAGATGATGATATTGAAAAGGCAGTAAAGGAAGCAGCAGAATACGAGGCACAGGATAAGAAGCGTAAGGAAGGGATTGAGGCAAGGAATGATGCAGACTCTATGGTATTCCAGACCGAAAAGGCACTTGAGGATGTGGGTGATAAGCTGTCTGATTCCGATAAGTCTCAGGTACAGGCGGATCTGCAGGCATTAAAAGATCTGCTGGCCACAGCAGATGTTGAGAACCTGACAGATTCCCAGGTCGAGGATATAAAGGCCGGCAGAGAGAAGCTGATGAACAGTGCCCAGACCCTGTTCTCCAAGCTGTATGAGCAGAACGGTCCTGGAGCGAATGCCGGAACCGGAACCGGCAGTCCGGATTATTCCGCTGACGGTGATGTGGTGGATGGCGATTACACAGAAGTGTAATAACAGATAGAAAGAAAGATACCCGTTGCAGAGGCGCGCAAGGATGTGATATGATGTATTGCAGAATGCGCGCCTCGCAGTGGGATGGCGTTTCATTCCTAATTAAAGTATAAGTACAGGTGAAAGCAATGGCAGATAAAAGAGATTATTATGAAGTCCTTGGTGTTCAGAAGGGTGCCACGGACGCAGATTTAAAAAAGGCTTATCGTGTATTGGCAAAAAAGTATCATCCGGATATGAATCCCGGTGATGCAGAGGCAGAAGCGAAATTCAAGGAAGCATCAGAGGCTTATGAGGTATTAAGCGATCCGGAGAAGCGGGCAAGGTATGACCAGTTTGGCCATGCGGCATTTGAACAGGGCGGCGGACCTGGCGGCTTCGAGGGCGGTTTTGGTTTTGACATGAATGATATGGGAGATATCTTCGGAGATATCTTTGGCGATATGTTTGGCGGCGGACGGAGCAGCAGGCAGTCTAACGGGCCGATCAAGGGGCAGAACATTAAGACGACCGTTCGGGTGAAGTTTGAAGAGGCGGTATTTGGTACACAGAAGGAGTTAGAGCTTCCATTAAAGGATGAGTGTGAAGTATGTCACGGTTCCGGCGCGCAGCCGGGGCATAGTCCGGAGACCTGTCCGAAATGTAATGGTAAAGGACAGGTGGTTACCACCTCTCAGTCTTTGTTTGGCGTAGTGCGAAGTGCAACGATCTGCCCGGAATGCTCCGGAAGCGGTAAAGTTATCCGGTTCAAGTGCAGCCACTGTGCAGGTACCGGTTATGTTAAGAGCAAGAAGAAGATTCAGGTTGTGGTGCCTGCCGGAATTGATAACGGACAGAGTATCCGGATCCGCAGTAAGGGTGAGCCGGGCCTGAACGGAGGAGAGCGTGGAGATCTGCTTGTATCTGTATTAGTAGATAAACATCCAAAGTTCCAGCGTCAGGATTATGATCTGTATTCCTCGGAACCGATCACGTTTACACAGGCAGCCCTTGGCGGTACGATTCAGATTAATACCATAGACGGACTTACAGATTATACGATCAGTCCTGGAACGCAGACGGATACCCGGATTACGTTAAAGGGGAAGGGAGTTCCAACCCTCCGGAATAAGAATGTCCGTGGCAATCATTACGTAACACTTGTAGTTCAGGTGCCGGATAAGCTGAATGCAGAGCAGACAGAGATCCTGAAGCAGTATGATGCAGCTACCGGATCTACAACCCGGCGTTCTACGGACTCTGGCGGCTTTAGCTTTGGCGAGCATAAGAAAAAAGGATTTGGCGGCAAGAAAAAATGATCTGGAAGAAATTAACCATAGAAACGACTACGGAAGCAGTCGATATGATCAGCTATACCCTCGGCGAATTAGGCGTCGAGGGTATTGAGGTTGAGGACAAGATTCCATTATCAGAGGAGGACCGGAAAGCAATGTTTATTGATATTCTGCCGGAGCTGCCGGAGGATGACGGGGTTGCTCTCATTTCCTGTTATATTGACGACCCGGATAGGGATGTTGGAGCATTTGTAAAACAGTTACAGGAAGAACTGGAGCAGATACGACAGTTTATGGATATCGGCACAGGAACGATAACGGTTGGAGAGACAGAGGATAAGGACTGGATCAACAACTGGAAGGAATACTTCCATCCCTTCCGGCTGGAGAATATCCTGATAAAACCAACCTGGATCGATGCTGCAGAGGTGGAGAAGCAGCCCGGAGATATTATGGTAGAGATCGATCCGGGGACTGCATTTGGAACCGGAGCGCATGAAACAACAAAGCTCTGTATTGCCCAGCTCAGAAAATATCTGAATGGCCGGCAGGAAGTATTCGACGTGGGCTGCGGAAGCGGAATCCTTTCCATAATCGCAGTGAAGCTGGGAGCAAGGCAGGTATTTGGCATGGATATCGATCCGCTGGCAGTGGAAGCCAGTTATGAGAATATCGCAGTGAATCATATCAGCAGAGAGCAGGCAATTTTTGTACAGGGAAATCTGCTGGAGGAGAGTGATCCGTCTGCACTGATATCAGCAGGCAGGCTGGAAAAGCAGTATGATATTGTAGTTGCAAACATACTGGCGGATGTGATCATTCCGTTATCGGCAAAGGTAGGGCAATATCTGAAACCGGAGGGAATCTTCATTGCTTCCGGTATCATCAATACAAAGGAAGGAGCGGTTCGGGAGGCATTGACGACTCAGGGATTTCAAATAATAGAGACCACTTATATGAAAGACTGGGTCTGCATGACTGCACAGCTTCTAAGGAGGAAATAACAGGACATGTATCGTTTTTTTGTGGAACCGGAGGCCTGTAAGGGAGAAACCATCCGAATATCCGGTTCTGATCGGAATCATATGAAGAATGTACTCCGCCTGAGGATCGGAGAGCAGGTAACCGTCAGTGATGGAACGGATCGGGAATACATCTGTGAAATTCAGGAATACGATAGCTCCGAGGCCATTGTGAAGATTGTAGATATCCTGGGTTGCAGTGCAGAGCTTCCTACGGAGATCACTCTGTATCAGGGACTTCCCAAAGCAGAGAAATTAGAACTGATCATCCAGAAGGCAGTGGAACTGGGAGCTGTTCGTATTGTCCCGGTCATAACAAAACGTTCTGTTGTGAAACTGGATGAAAAGAAGGCGGCAAAGAGAGTGGAACGATATAATACCATTGCCCGAAGTGCGGCCAAGCAGTCGAAGCGGAGCAGGATACCGGTGGTTGACCGGATCATGAACTTTACGGAAGCACTGGAGGATGCAAAAGGCCTGGATATGAATCTGATTCCCTATGAGGAGGCAAAGGGAATAGAATATTCCCGGATGGTACTGCGTCAGGTGTCGGGGAAAAAATCTCTGGGAATATTTATAGGGCCGGAAGGCGGCTTTGAACAACAGGAGGTTGAGGCTGCAAAAGCAATGGGTGCGGAGTGTATCACGCTTGGGCATCGGATTCTTCGGACAGAGACAGCTGGAATCGCATTGCTTTCCATTCTGATGTTTTCATTAGAGCAGGATGACAGGAATCCGGAAAAGAGAAGCAGTGGCCAGAAAGATTGAATGAAATGCGTGAGTTTAGTATAGATAGAAGAATTAGGTGGAAAAATAAGGATAACAGAGCAAGACTCTGAACGTGAGGAGTAGGAAAGCAGAATGGAAGCATATTTTGATAATGCTGCTACCACAAAGACAGCAAAGGAAGTACAGGAGATGGTAAACCGCGTCATGGAACAGGCGTATGGGAATCCCTCGTCTCTGCACCGGAAAGGCCTGGAGGCCGGTCAGTATGTGAAGGAGGCACAGGAGATCATTGCGAAAACCTTAAAGGTAGAGCCAAAGGAGATCATCTTTACTTCCGGAGGAACGGAATCCAATAATATGGCGTTGCTTGGGAGTGCATTTGCGAATCAGCGACGGGGCAGGCATATCATATCAACCCGGTTTGAACATGCCTCCGTATTCAAACCATTATTGTTCCTTCGGGAACAGGGCTGGGAAGTCACCTTTCTGGATGTAGATGCCCGGGGTATGATAGACCTGGAGGAATTAAAGCAGGCCATTCGTCCGGATACAGTGCTGGTGTCGATCATGATGGTCAATAATGAGATCGGGGCAGTAGAACCCGTTGAGGAGATCGGGAAGCTCATTAAGAGTATTGATCCGGATATACTGTTCCATGTAGATGCAATACAGGCATATGGAAAATGGAAGCTGTCGCCGAAGCGGTGTCACATTGATATGCTGTCGGTCAGCGGACATAAGATTCATGGTCCGAAGGGAACCGGCTTCTTATATATCCGGGATAAGGTGAAGCTGGTACCAATTATTCACGGAGGCGGACAGCAGCGGGATATGCGCGCCGGAACAGAGAATGTGCCCGGTATTGCAGGGCTTGGCGTAGCTGCCAGGCTGATGTATACGGACCATGAGGAGAAGATGGAGCGTATGCGGGCGGTTAAAAAATTGTTTGTACAAAAGGTAACTGAATTGGAGGGCGTTGTCAGTCATTCGGGAGATGCACCGCATATTGCGAGCATCAGCTTTCACGGCATTGAAAAAGGAGAGGTTCTATTGCATGCATTAGAGGCGAAAGGAGTCTATTGCTCCTCCGGTTCTGCCTGTTCCTCCAATCATCCGGCGATCAGCGGTACCTTAAAGGCGATCGGTCTGGAAGAAGAGGAATTACATGCAACCCTGCGGTTTAGTTTTTCCGTATATTCCACCATTGCAGAGGCGGAATATGCGGTACAGGTGATATCCGAGGAGCTTCCAAAGCGACGGGCATTTGTGAAGCGATAGAAGATAATTGACGCAGGAGTGAACAGAAAATATACCAGATTGAAAAACAGGGGAAGAACATATGGAATTTAAGTCATTTTTAATTAAGTATGCAGAAATCGGAACAAAGGGAAAGAACCGGTATGTTTTTGAGGATATTCTGTGTAAGAATATCCGGTCGGCCATGAAACGGATCGACGGGCGGTTTCTGGTTCGGAAAGAGTATGGAAGAATCTTTGTAGACTGTACAGAGGAGTATGATTTTGATGAAGCAGTCAATGCATTGCAGCATGTCTTTGGCATTGTGGGGATCTGCCCGGTATTGGTAGTGCCGAATATGCCATGGGATGCTCTTGCAAACGAGATCATTCGCTTTATGGATGAGAGCTATGAGCGGAAGGATGTAACGTTTAAGGTGAATTGCCGGCGGATCAATAAGGAATATCCGATGCATTCCATGGATGTGAATATTGAGGCCGGTGCAGTACTGCTGGATGCGTTTCCGGAGCTGAAGGTAGATGTGCATAAGCCGGAAGTTATGATAAACATTGAATTACGGGATCAGATTTATATTTATTCGGTAAGGCTGCCGGGGCCGGGTGGACTGCCGGTAGGAACGAATGGAAAAGGAATGCTTCTGCTGTCCGGTGGTATTGACAGTCCGGTGGCCGGTTATCTGGTATCGAAGCGGGGAGTGAACCTGGAGGCTGTTTATTTTGACGCACCGCCGCACACCAGTCCGCAGGCAAAGCAGAAGGTAGTGGATCTGGCCAGACTGGTGTCAAAGTATGCCGGGGCGGTAACCCTTCATATTATTCACTTTACGGATATTCAGGAGGCGATTTATCACAAATGTCCGGAGGATGAGATTACGATCATTATGCGGCGGTATATGATGCGAATTGCCCAGATTTTGGCGGAGAAGAATGATTGTCAGGCCCTGATCACCGGGGAGAGCATCGGTCAGGTGGCAAGTCAGACCATATTCAGTCTGCAGGTGACCAATGCAGTCTGCACGGATCCTGTCTTTCGGCCCTGCATTGGTATGGATAAACAGGAAATCGTGGATATTGCAGAGAAGATTCATACCTATGAGACGTCTATCCTGCCTTATGAAGACTGTTGTACCACATTTGTTGCCAGGCATCCGGTGACCAAGCCGAAGCTTAAGGATATTGAAGCATCGGAAGCTCTGCTGGCAGAGGACATTGATGACCTGATGAAGCAGGCCCTGGCGACAGAGGAAATTATAACAGTATGGTAGAGAGGGGTTCCGTTATGAATGATTTAGAAGAGGAATCCATCCTGAAGGGAAAGCGGATCATAACCCTGACATTAGGCTGTAAGGTGAATCAATATGAAACAGACGGAATGCGGGAGTTATTGGAAGATAATGGTTGCATTTTCATGGAAAATGATCAGCAGGCGGATATCTGTCTGGTAAATACCTGTTCGGTAACCAATATGGCAGAACGAAAATCCCGGCAAATGCTTCACCGGGTAAAGCGGCAGAATCCCCGGGCAGTTGTGGCTGCAGCAGGCTGCTATGTCCAGGCGGCACCCCGGGAAGTATTGGAGGACTTATCTGTTGATCTGATCATTGGAAATCATGAGAAGCAGGATATTGTTAATATCCTGACAGAATATCTCAAAAATCAAATCAATAAGGAAGAACAAAGGACTCTGATGCAAAATACGGGTAATGCGGTCACAAAAAAAGAAGCAGACGAGACCAATGTGCTGGAAAACCGGAAAGAGTGCAGCAGCTGGATCGATTTGAAGCTGACCCGTATGTCAGAACACACCAGAGCGTATATTAAGATCCAGGATGGCTGTAATCAGTTTTGTTCCTATTGTATCATTCCCTATGTCCGTGGAAGGATCTGCAGCCGGGAGCCGGAGGATGTTCTGGCAGAGATACAGCGTCTTGCGGATACCGGCTGTAAGGAAGTGGTACTGACGGGCATTCATCTAAGCTCTTATGGAAGAGACTGGGGAACAGAGATGGATGGCAGCGCTCTTTTGGAGCTGATCCGCAGGATCAGCCAGATAGAACACATTGCAAGAATCCGTCTTGGTTCGTTAGAACCAAGGATCATTACAACGGATTTTGTATCTGCATTAAAGCAGTATCCAAAGGTTTGTCCGCATTTCCATCTGTCTCTGCAGAGCGGCTGTAATGAAACCCTGAAGCGTATGAACCGGAAATACACCATAGAAGAATACCGCGAGAGCTGTCGGATTCTGCGTGAGGCGTATGACCGTCCGGCATTGACGACAGACATTATCGTCGGATTTCCGGGAGAGACACAGGAAGAATTCGATACGACCTGTCGGAACCTGGAAGAATTGAACCTGTATGAGATGCATGTATTTAAGTATTCCAGACGGAAAGGAACCGTGGCTGACCGGATGCCGGATCAGGTGTCAGAGGCGGAGAAGAACCGGCGAAGCGACCGGCTGCTTGCCATGACTGCGAAACAGAAGCAGGCATATGAGGACAGCTTCCGGGGGGAGCGGGTTCAGGTACTGGTTGAAGAACAATGTGAGAAGAAGGATGAAAACGGATGGCGGAATGAAAAAGTTGAAAAGGATGGAAAAGACTGGTATAGTGGACATACGGAACGGTATATCCGGGTGGAGGTGCAGTCAGAACAGAATCTGGTGAACTGCATGACAGAGACAGTGCTATAATGGAGGATTGATATGAATCAGACAGCAGATAAAAGAAAGGAAGAGTGGATAAGGACGTTTCCACAATGGTGGAAGCGGTATTATGTATATGTGGTTTCCAGTGTGATCGTTGCCATTGTTATTCTGGTACTGTTAAAGATCAAGAACTTCTGGCCCTTTGGTGATGCTGCGTTACTGAACGGAGATTTTGCATTGGAAAGCTGGCCTTATCTGATGGAACTCAAGCGTAAGCTGGCTTCCGGAGAATCCATGTTGTATAGCTGGGGTTCCGGCTTTGGCACCAGCTATTTCGGTATTGTTACCGGTATATTGAATCCGTTGACTCTGTTTTACCTGTTGCTGCCAATCGATGCGATCCTGCCGGCCAGTTCGATCGCATTTATCGTATTGGAAATTGCAGTGAATATTTCCATGCTTTATTATCTGACCCATCGCCCTCTGGCACACAGGGAGCAGAATGAAATTGGCAATATGCTTTTTTCTCTTTCATATGCCTTATGTATGTACATGGTTTCGAATGTAAATAACTGGCATCTGATCATGAGTGCCGTCCTGTTTCCGCTGGTTTTGCTGGGACTGGAACGATTTGTAGTGAATCAGGACTGGAAATTATATTATATTTCCCTCATCCTGACCTTTGTAGTCGGATATTATCTGGCAAGTCTGTTCTGCCTGTTCATAATCTTGTATTATCTGACGCTGGAGTTTGACAGTTTTAAAAGCTTCTGTATCAAATCAGGAAAGATACTACTGCTTTCACTTGCATCCATACTGACAAGTGCCTGGTTGCTCCTGCCGGCATTTTCCCAGTTGTTAACGCAGAATTATACGATCAGTAATTATGTAGAAAAGACCTGGTTTGAGTCCTATTTTGATGTGATCAAGCAGTTTTTTGCCTTTAACCGTGCGATCGACCGGGGAAGCGCATTTGACAGTTATGGGGAGGTAAATCTTTATTTCGGACTCCTTCCTCTGTTTCTGGCAACGCTTTACTTTTTGAATTCCAGATTCAAATGGAATCTGCGGATCAGAAAGCTTGTAGTGCTTATTGTATATATGCTGGCGTTCAATTTGAATGGGTTGAATTATGTTATGCATCTGTTTCATTATCCGAGTTGGTTTCCGAACCGGTTTTCATTGTTTTTTACGATATTCTGTCTGATACTGGGCTATGATGTATGGGTATCCATGAAAGAAACCGATTATAAGACTCCTTCCCTCGTTCATACTGTGTTGACAGGGATTGGCTGGGTCGGAATGACGATTGCTTGTTTTGCCTTTGCTGTAAAGATCGAGTATCAGTTTACCTATTATTATAGCATCATGATCTTTTTGCTTTATATGGTAGGTATTCTGTTTCTGCCATATGGCAGGCAGAAGCTGGCGCGGGTTTTGTCGATGATCGGCGTTGTAGAAATACTGCTTTGCTTCATCTATGCTATGATATACCGGCCGGTGGCTTTGAATACAGAAAAACTTGCAGAAGAAACGGTTAAGGCAGATATGTTTGTACAACAGTTAAACCTGGAGGAAGCTCATGGTTTTTCCAGAATGATGGATTATGGTGACCTTCTGAGTACCAATCAAGGAATGCTTTTGGGGTACAAGGGGAATACGATTTTTACCAGTGCGATCGGCAATACCGGAATATTTTTAAAAAGTGTAGGATTTCGGGTTGGCGGAAATGTATTCTATTCACAGTATATAAATTATGTACAGGCGTCTCTTTTAAATATACAATATATTTATGTGAACGAGGAGCTTGGGGATTATTCCATGCAGACAGAATTGTATTCAACTGCCTCTGATCTGCAATATAATACTGCAGTTGCTGCTGAGAGCGGAGCGATTAAGATATATGAATATCCGCAGACCCTATCTCTTGGCTATATGATTAACGCATCTGCAGATGAAGCTTTGTCTGAGGAGACAGAACAGATTGATAGTGTGGATGCGTATACGATCGGGACCGGTATGAATATCTGGTTAAAACGGATTTGCGGTGTGGCGGATGCTATGGAGAAGGGTGGTCTGGAGCTTGATTCTGTGGCAGTGCTGAACGGACAACTGCTGGTAAAGGATGAGAATTATTTTGTTTCCAGCAGTATTAAGGAGGAGGATAGAAGGAATCTGACTCAGATTGGTTTTGATGGCTCGGATATTATGGAAGCTAAGGATGAAGCAGAATATGATAATTCTGAGAATACGGTAATGCGGCTGGATTTTACAGCACAGGGAGAGGGCGAATATATTGTTCAGTTGGACGATCTTACAGTGACTACCGGGTACCTGCATGAAGGAGAAGAGATACATGTATTTTATGAAATTGAACCAGAACAGTTAGAGGATATCGGAGGCTCAACGGGAGAAATCTGGGTGTATCGAATCAATCCGGAGCAGTGGCAAAAGGCGTATGATATCCTTTCTCAACAGCAGATGGAGGTTACTTCTTATACAGATACAACTGTGGAGGGAACGATCAATGTGAAGGAGGATGGACTGTTTTTCACCAGCATACCGTATGATTCAAACTGGCATCTGTATGTAGATGGTGTGGAGCGGGAGATATTGCCATTATGGTCCGGTTCTTTTGTTGCTGCTGATCTGGAAGCAGGCGAGCATACGATTCATCTGGAATACAGGCAATGGGGACTGGGTATGGGAATACTGATCTCTATTATAACCCTGGGAGGAATGATCCTGCTTATGGTCTTAGAACGAAAAGGAAAGCTCCTGTTTTTCCTGGAACGGAAGAAATGCAACAACTCAGAACTATAGAGGTAAAAAGCAAGGCAGAGGAACCGGAAGAATAGGCAGGCCGGCTTGCTATTTGTGGAAAACCATAGTATAATTAGGCATAGTAATATCAGGGACGGAATCAGAACAGGGGATAAGAATACCAGAAGAAAGCAAAGGACGTGAGAATATGGATCATACACAGCATATAAGTATCATGAAGGAAAACGGATTAGAGGTAACGGATATTCTTGCACAGGTATACGAAGCATTATCGGAAAAAGGATATAATCCGGTGAGTCAGATCGTTGGTTATATTATGAGCGGTGATCCGACTTATATCACCAGTTATAAAGGAGCCCGCAGTCTGATCATGAAGGCAGAACGGGACGAGATCATCGAAGTGCTGTTAGAGAATTATATTAATACCAGATTACGGTAGGGAAAAGGAATACAGATTTATGCGAATAATGGGACTGGATTATGGCACCAAGACAGTAGGCGTAGCCATAAGTGATGGATTGATGATCACGGCACAGCCGGTAGAGACGATTACCAGAAAGTCTGCGGGTAAGCTTCGGCAGACGCTGGCACGGATTGAGGCACTGATCGTTGAATATGGGGTAGAACGGATTGTGTTGGGTTACCCGAAAAATATGAATAACACAGTTGGAGAGCGGGCCGCAGCCTGTGAAGCGTTTCAGGAGGATCTGGAACGGAGAACCGGACTGGAGGTCGTTCTATGGGATGAAAGACTGACAACAGTGGAATCCGAACGTGTATTAATGGCAGGCGGAGTTCGCCGGGAGAATCGGAAGGCAGTGATCGATCAGATGGCGGCTGTATTGATCCTGCAGGGATATTTAGATAATCAGGTCAGATAGTGTTCGGATCAGAACACGGATTGGAGAGCGGATGGAAGATAAGGATAAATTACGAACAGTACCATTTACGGAGGAGAATGGCGGAATTGTTGATATGTATGTGCTGGAAGAAACGACACTCCAGGGCATTCACTATATAATTGTTACAGAAGAGCTGGAGGATGAAAGTGAAGATGCTGTTGTCATGATCATGCGTGAGGAAAAGCGTGAGAAAGAGGCAAGCAAGGATGACAAGGATGAATTTGCTGTATACGAGATAGTTGAGAATGAGGACGAGCTTCAGGCAGTGGCAGGAGTATTTGCTGAGCTGATGGAAGACGTGGATTTCGAACTATGATCGGAGACGGATGTATTCATAAATGTACGGGATTCTGCGGGGTGGCTGTAGAAGGTATGTGTTTAATAACTGGATAGAAATATGGAGGTTTTATGAAAAAATGAAAAAAAATGAAAATAATACGCCGGTGAAGATCATTCCATTAGGAGGATTGGAACAGATCGGCATGAATATCACGGCAATCGAGTATGAGGATACGATTGTTGTAGTTGACTGCGGTCTTTCGTTTCCGGATGATGAGATGCTTGGTATTGATCTGGTCATACCGGATGTGACTTATCTGAAAGAGAATGCGGATAAGGTAAAGGGCCTGGTGATCACGCATGGTCATGAGGATCATATTGGCGCGATCCCTTATGTGGAAAAAGAAATCAATATGCCAATCTATGCTACAAAGCTTACAATGGGAATCATTGAGGGCAAGCTGAAGGAGCATAATCTGATGGCAAATATAAAGCGAAAGATCGTGCGCCATGGACAGATCATTAACCTGGGGTGTCTGCGTGTGGAATTTATAAAGACCAATCACAGCATAGCAGATGCGTCGGCTCTGGCAATTTATACGCCGGCAGGCATTATTGTTCATACAGGCGATTTTAAGGTGGATTATACGCCGGTATTTGGTGAGGCGATCGATCTGCAGCGTTTTGCAGAAATTGGCAAGAAGGGTGTGCTGGCACTGTTATGTGATAGTACCAATGTGGAACGTCCGGGCTTTACCATGTCAGAACGGACGGTCGGACGAACCTTTGATACCATATTCGCAGATAATCAGGATCACAGGATCATTGTAGCAACCTTTGCATCAAATGTGGATCGGGTACAACAGATTATGAATTCGGCATATAAGTTCGGAAGGAAAGTAGTCGTAGAAGGACGCAGTATGGTGAATATCATTTCCGTGGCTCAGGAGTTAGGATATATCCGCATACCGGAACATACGCTAATTGATATTGAGGAATTAAAGAATTATCCGGATGAGAAAACCGTTCTGATCACGACCGGAAGCCAGGGAGAGAATATGGCCGCATTGTCAAGGATCGCTGCTAACATTCATCGGAAGGTTTCGATTAAACCCGGCGATACGGTAATTCTAAGTTCAACCCCGATACCGGGAAATGAGAAAGCAGTTTCCAAGATCATTAACGAACTGGAAATGAAGGGGGCGAAGGTGATCTTTCAGGATACGCATGTATCCGGCCATGCATGTCAGGAGGAAATCAAGTTGATCTACACACTGACAAAGCCAAAGTATGCAGTTCCGGTACATGGAGAATACCGGCATCTGAAGCGTCATGCAGAGCTTGCAGAAAGCCTGGGAATTGACCGTCAGCATATTTGTATTTTGTCAAGCGGTGATGTTCTGGAATTGTGTGATGATTATGCAGAAGTGACAGGAACCGTTCCAACTCAGGGAATATTAGTTGATGGGTTGGGAGTTGGTGATGTTGGAAACATTGTTTTGCGTGATCGTCAGTTGTTATCACAGAATGGTTTGATAATCGTGGTAATAGCATTAGAGAGTGGAAGTGATCAGGTGCTGGCTGGTCCGGATATCGTATCGAGAGGTTTTGTGTATGTGCGGGAATCCGAGAATCTGATGGAGGAGTGCCGGGATGTGGCAGAGGATGCCCTGAATCGATGTCTGAATCATAATGTGACAGACTGGGGCAAGCTAAAGACCACCATACGGGATGATCTGAGTGAATTTTTATGGAGAAGAACGAAGCGGAATCCGATGATTCTGCCGATTATCACAGAAGTATAAGGAGGTGCGCGGATGCGGCAGGCGATCGAACTGGCGGAAAAGCTGAATATGCAGATAAAAAACAGCAGGGAATATCAGCGTTATGTTGAGACAGACCGGCGGTTACGGGATAATCATGAGCTGCATGAGCGCTTTGATGAATTCCGAAGGCGGAATTATGAATTGCAGTTTAGTGAGGGCGACAGTAACCTCTACGATGAGGTCTTTAATCTGGTGAAGGAATATGATACAATTCTTCAGGATTCCATTGTCAATGATTTTGTTCTGGCAGAGCAGCGGTTATGTTCCCTGATGCGGGAACTGTATGGCGCTTTGTCAGAGGGACTGGAATTCGACTATGACTATTTGGAAAAGTAGGTGCAGCTATGACGGATAAAAATATGAAAAATGCATTACGGATGGTGTTGCAGTTATTGATCAATATTGTGATCCTGCTGTTGCTGCTGCAGGTGTTCACATGGGCGTATAACTTTTCCTATCGGGTATTTACCGACAATGCCTTGAATCCAAACAGTACCAGAGAAGTGGAATTCGTCATACAGCCGGATTCCTCTACCATTGAAATCGTAGACGATCTGGTGGAGCAGGGATTGGTGGCTGACAAGTATGTAATGATCGCGAAAATATATTTATCCAGTTATCATGGAAAAATGATGCCGGGTATTTATGTCCTGAGTCCGTCTATGTCAGAGGATGAAATCTTAAAAGAAATCAGCAGAACCGGCGGAGAGGAAGAATGATGGATGCAGAGGAAAGGGTTGTATCTTTTATCCGTTCCCTGAACCGGGAAGAGGATGCACTGATCAGACAGTTGGAGCAGGAAGCAAGGACAGAGGATGTTCCTATTGTCCGGACAGAAACCCGGGAACTGTTAAAGGTTCTGACGCTGCTTCATAAGCCGAAAAGACTTTTGGAGGTGGGAACTGCCATTGGTTATTCTGCCATCTATATGAGCCGGTATCTTCCGGAAGACGGAGTAATTGTTACAATAGAGAAATACGGACCCAGAATTGAAAAAGCGAAGGAGAACTTCGCCCTTGCCGGTGTAGAGGATCGGATCACATTGTTAGAAGGAGATGCTGCCGATATTCTGAAAGGGCTTCAGGAACCCTTTGACATGATATTCATGGATGCGGCAAAGGGACAGTACATTCATTTTCTGCCGGAGGTATTGCGTCTGCTGGTTCCCGGCGGCATGCTGGTATCCGATAATGTATTACAGGACGGGGATGTACTGGAATCTCATTATGCAGTGCCGAGGCGGAATCGTACGATTCATAGCCGGATGCGGGAATATCTGTATACATTGAAGCATCATGAGGAACTGGAAACAGCGATCCTTCCGGTCGGAGATGGCGTTGCTCTTAGTATACGACTGTAGCTGGTTTGAGTGTTAGATAAAAGGAGAACAGTATGCAAGAAACAGAGTTACTGATTCCTGCAGGAAGTCTTCCGGTATTGAGGACTGCCGTGTGTTATGGAGCGGATGCGGTCTATATCGGCGGAGAGGACTTTGGACTGCGGGCAAAAGCACATAATTTTACCCTGGAGGAAATGCGGGAAGGGATTCGTTTTGCACATTCCCATGGCTGTAAAGTATATATTACTGCAAATATATTTGCGCATAATGCAGATTTAGGAGGCATCCGTGATTATTTTGGACAACTGCGCCAGATAGGACCGGATGCCTTGATCATATCGGATCCGGGTGTATTTCTGCTGGCCAGGGAGCAATTACCGGAGGTTGAGATTCACATCAGTACCCAGGCAAACACGACCAATTATGAAACATGCCGATTCTGGCATCAGCTCGGGGCGAAGCGGATCGTGGCGGCACGGGAACTGTCTCTGACAGAGCTTCAGGAGCTGCGTCAGAATATGCCGGAGGAAATGGAACTGGAAGCCTTTGTACATGGAGCGATGTGTATATCTTATTCCGGACGTTGTCTGTTAAGTCATTATTTTACAGGCAGGGATGCGAATCAGGGAGCCTGCACCCATCCATGCCGGTGGAAGTATGCTGTGGTGGAGGAGCAGCGTCCGGGAGAATACCTTCCGGTCGAAGAGGATGAACGGGGAACCTATATTTTTAATTCAAAGGATCTTTGCATGATCGAACATATTCCGGAACTGATAGAGGCCGGTATTGACAGCCTTAAGATTGAAGGACGTATGAAGACTGCCCTGTATGTTGCTACAGTTGCCAGAACCTATCGAAGAGCTCTGGAGGATTATCGCAAGTCTCCGGTGCTTTATCAGCAGAATATGGATTATTACCGTTCAGAAATTGCAAAATGCACATACCGGCAGTTTACAACGGGATTTTATTTTGGTAAAACGGATGCACATGCACAGATTTATGATAATAATACCTACATCCGGGAGTATACCTATCTTGGCACGGTCGAGGCGATAGATGAATCCGGCTGGCTGGTATTGGAACAGAGAAATAAGTTTTCGGTGGGAGAAGAGATCGAAGCGATGCTGTTTGACGGTGAAAATCAGGTATTGGATGTTCAGGGGATACAGGATGAGGAAGGCAGGCCGATGGAGGCTGCTCCTCATCCAAAGCAGATGCTTCATGTGAATGTAGGAACAGAACTGCCAGTCGGCTGTATCATAAGACGGAAGGAAGCTTAGCCTTCCTCCAGACGGGCGCGGAGTTTCTCCAGGGCCCGTTTTTCAATCCGGCTTACATAAGAACGGGAAATGCCCATCTGACGTGCTACATCCCGTTGTGTCACCGGTTCATGGTTATGAAGGCCGTATCGCAGGATAATGATCTCCTGTTCTCTTGGCGACAGTGAGGTGGCTAATAATGCATAAATGGAATGAATATGAGTTTCCGTGATCATTTGTTCCAGAATGTCCTCATTGCTGCATTCCATGATATCCATTAGATTGATTTCATTTCCCTCTTTATCTGAACCAATAGGCTCATAGAGTGAGACCTCCCTGGAGGATTTTCGTTCCTGGCGGAGCAGCATCAGGAGTTCATTCTCGATACAGCGGGAGGCATAGGTACCAAGCTTATTGCCTTTTGATGTATCATAGGTATTGATCGCCTTGATCAGTCCGATGGTGCCTGTGGAGATCAGATCCTCCATATCCCGTTCGTGGCTGTTGTATTTTTTGACAATATGGGCAACCAGACGGAGGTTGTGTTCCACAAGCAGGTTGCGGGCTTCCAGATCTCCGTTCTGGCTTCGTGTCAGATAATATAACTCTTCTTCCGCAGTGAGTGGTTTTTGAAATGTTTGCAAGACGCGCCTCGGAAGGAGTATCATTGCTATATTTTATGTTTTGCATAAAACAAATGTGCTTTTCCAAGCGGAAAAAGGACGAAAGGGATAGGATTATAAGAAAAATATATAAATATCACAGGGGATAATTGGCAAAAATGACGAAAACAAACAGTAGTAATTCCTAAGGTTGTATGTTAGAATATACTAATAATGGTGAATGAGAGGTAGATGGCATATGCGTATTTCAGCAGGAAGAAAGAGAATCCGAATTGGTGATTTGCTTGTTGCAGCCGGTGCTATTACAGATGAGGAACTGCAGGAAGCGATCGCATATCAAAAGGAGAAGGGAATTAAGCTTGGCCAGGCACTGGTAGAGATGGGGATGATCAGTCAGGAATTGCTGAATCTGACGATCTCACAGCAGCTGGGCATCGATTACATAGAATTGCGCTCCTGTAAGCTTGAGGAGGAAGTTCTCCGTCTGATTCCCGAGAAGGAGGTTATGCGGTACCGGGCAGTGCCGGTAGAGATTGATGAGTATAATCCTAATGTATTGAAGGTTGCCATGTCTGATCCGATGGATATTCTTGCCATCGATGACCTGGGAATCCTGACGAACATGCAGATTGAACCAATGCTGACCAGTGACGATGAGATTACGGAAGCGATTGGAAAATATTATGGAAACCAGCAGGCCATGGAGGTGGCTGAGCAGTACCGCAGAGAGCGGGAGCAGGAAGGCTTATCCCAGGCAGAAGAGGATATGCTGAATGATGAGATTGACAATTCTCCGATCGTATTGCTGGTAAAGCAGATTTTAGAGGGCGGTGTCCGGCAGAGGGCGTCCGATATACATATTGAGGCGCTGGAGACCAGTGTCCGGGTACGGTACCGTATCGATGGCGTCCTGAAGAAGGTTATGACCTATGATTATTCCCTGATGTCGGCAATCGTTGCACGTATTAAGATCATTGGCGGAATGGATATCTCCGAGAAGCGGAAGCCTCAGGATGGACGTATTTCCATCTTTGTTGACCGGAAGGAATTTGATATCCGTGTTTCTGTTCTTCCGACTGTATATGGCGAGAAGGTCGTAATGCGTCTGACCTCCAAGGAAGGTCTGACGAAGCCGAAGAGCGCTCTGGGTCTGGGGCCGGCAGAGATGAAGGTCTTCGATGGCATTTTAAGTAATCCGCATGGAATCATTCTGGTTACGGGACCAACCGGTTCCGGTAAGTCAACCACATTGTATACGTCTCTCAGTGAATTGAATACAGAGGACGTTAACATTATTACTGTTGAGGATCCGGTGGAGGCGAATATTGATGGTATCAATCAGGTGCAGGTAAATGTTAAGGCAGAGATGACCTTTGCTGCCGCCCTTCGTTCTATCCTGCGTCAGGATCCGGACATTATCATGATCGGTGAGATTCGAGACGGTGAGACTGCACAGATCGCAGTTCAGGCCGCAATTACCGGTCACTTGGTAGTGTCAACCCTGCATACGAACAGTGCTGCCAGTACGGTTACCCGTCTGATCGATATGGGAATCGAACCTTATGTTGTTGGTGATGCTCTGGTAGGAGTTATTGCCCAGCGGCTGGTACGCCGGCTGTGTACCAAATGCAGACAGGGACGATATGCAGAGGATAATGAGAAAGGACTGCTGGGTGTTCCTTTGGATCAGGAATGCGGTGTCTATGAGCCGGTGGGATGTCCGTTATGCAATGATACCGGATTTACCGGACGTATTGGTGTCTATGAGATCATGCCGGTATCGAGAAGCTTGCAGGCAGTCATTGCAAGGGGAGCTACAGCAGATAAGATTGAGGAACAGGCGTTGAAGGAAGGAATGCTGACACTGAAGCTTGCAGCAGGCAATCTGGTAAAACAGGGAATCACTTCAATCAGTGAAATGAAGAAGATTGTATACGAAGCCGGAGATGAATATTAGGCAACGGTTCAGCCATGCAGAAATTTGCAAAGCTGAGCCGGCAAGCTTGCTTGCAAAGGCGAAAGGTTTGCAAATTTCTATATGGCGCTCCGCCATAAACGAAAGTCCGAGCTGTGAAGCAGCGGGGCAGTGAAGCTGCCGGACTTGAGTTTGCATGGCTGAATGGTTCAGAGCGAGGGCTGAGCCGGCAAGCTTGCTTGCAAAGGCGAAAGATTTGCAAATTTCTATATGGCGCTCCGCCATAAGCGAAAGTCCGGGCTGCGAAGCAGCAGGAGGCAGTGAAACTGCCGGACTTGAGCCGGCATGGCTGAAAAACAGGACTAAAAAGCTGAGCCGGCAAGCTTGCTTGCAAAGGCGAAAGATTTGCAAATTTCTATAAATATAACTAATATTGAGAAGAAAAGACGAGATGAAGGAGAGAAAAGCATGATCGACATGAATGAACTGCTGGCATTTGCAGTAGAAAACAAAGCATCCGATATTCACTTTGGAGCCGGGATTCCGCCCAAGCTTCGGATTAATGGTAAGCTGGTGGGATTAGAGATGGATCCGCTGATGCCGGCAGATGTAGCAGAGCTGCTGGGAAGTTCTATGAACGACAAGCAGAAGAAGGTTCTGCGGGAAAAGGGAGAGGTGGACTTTTCCTATGCGCATGCAACCTGTGGACGGTTTCGTGTGAATATATATATGGACCGCGGTAATATGGCAGGTGCTTTCCGACGGGTTGATACAGAGATCCCGAGACCGGATCAGTTAGGAATTCCGAATTCCGTCGTAGAATTATATAAGAGAAGAAGAGGACTGGTACTGGTTACGGGGCCGACCGGTTCCGGTAAATCGACCACACTCGCTTCCATTATTAATAAGGCAAATGAAAACCGGACTGACCATATCATTACACTGGAAGATCCGATCGAGTATGTACATAAGCATAAGAAGTCTATCGTTAATCAGCGTGAAGTGGGGATGGATACCCTGAGTTATAACAACGCGCTTCGTGCAGCACTTCGTGAAGATCCGGATATTATTCTGGTAGGAGAGATGCGTGACTATGAGACGATCTCCATTGCGGTAACTGCAGCAGAGACCGGACATCTGGTGTTCTCGACCCTGCATACCATCGGAGCTGCCAGTACAATCGACCGTATTATCGACGTCTTCCCTCCGCATCAGCAGCAGCAGATCCGGACGCAGTTGTCTATGGTACTGGTAGGTGTTATTTCCCAGCAGCTTCTTCCAACCTCTGATGGAAAAGGACGGGTAGCTGCCTTTGAGGTCATGATTGCCAATCCGGCAATCCGGAGTCTGATCCGGGATGCCAAGACGCATCAGATTCAGGCGACGGTGCAGACCAGTAAACAGCAGGGAATGATTACCATGGATGATGCTCTGTATGAGCTGTATCAGAATGGTGTGATCACCAGAGATATTGCACTGACGTATGCACAGGAATTAGACGCCCTGCGAAAGAAGATTGGCTGATTGTAAAAAATGCACAAAAAATTCAAGGAAAAGTAAAAATATATTGCAAAATGCCAAAAGATAAGGTATTATGAGAAAAGAAGATGTTAATACTTTGTTCACATTCATGCTTTGGGGAGAACGTGTTACTTTGTATTGGACGAGAAAATGTGCGGAGGAATGACGATGGCGGTATATAAGTATAAGGTCGTAGACGCAGGCGGTAAGAATAAGAAGGGTGAAATCGAAGCGCAGAGTCAGGAACAGGCGGTAAGTAAGCTGAAGGCTGACGGATTTACGGTAGTATCCTGTAACGAAGCCGGTGCGATGGACAAAGACATTAATTTGAATATTCAGAAGAAGATCAAACCAAGGGATCTGAGCATCTTCTGTAAGCAGTTCGGCAGTATTCTGAATGCAGGTGTTACAATTATCTCTGCATTGGATATGATGAGCGACCAGATGGATAACAAAACATTACAACAGGTGCTTCGGGAAACGAAGGCCTATGTTGAAAAGGGCGGTACTCTGGCAGATGGCTTCCGCCAGCATTCGAAGGTTATTCCGGAACTGATGGTCAGCATGATCGCTGCCGGTGAAATGTCCGGTAATCTGGAAACCTGTTTTGAACGGTTGTCCATTCAGTTTGCAAAGCAGGGCAGTCTGAATGCAAAGATTAAATCCGCATTGACTTATCCGATCATTGTATTGATCGTTGCAGTTATTGTTGTTATTGTTATGGTAGTGGCAGTAATTCCACAGTTCTCGGATATGTTTGCTGATATGGGTATGGATCTGCCGGGAGCAACGAAGATGCTTTTGTGGCTGTCAGATCTGTTCCGGTATCAATGGTGGCTGGTTCTGATCATCGTAGGTGTAATAGTAGGAGCCTACAAGCTTTTCTCAGCATCGGATGTCGGCAAGCATGTGATCGGTAAGTTCACTATGAAGGTTCCGATCTTCGGTAAGTTGACAGTCATGTCTGCTGCAGCTAATGTGGCACGTACTTTGAGTACCCTGATGGCTTCCGGTATTTCTCTGGTGGATTCGGTGGAAGCTGTGTCAAAGATGATGAATAATGTCTGGTATCGGGAAGCGTTGCTGGATGCCAGAGATCAGATTATGAAAGGTGTTCCGCTGTCGAAGCCGATTCGGGATTGTGGTATTTTCCCGACTATGCTGCCGCAGATGATCAAGATCGGTGAAGAGACCGGTAATATTGAGGATATGATGGATAAGGTAGCGGATTATTATGAAGAACAGGTAGATATTACGACTGAGAATGTAACTACCGCAATGGAGCCATTGACCATGGTTGTCATGGCAGGTATCGTCGGCATTATCGTAGCCGGTGTATATGGACCGATCCTCCAGATGTACGAAGGTATGGACGATCTGTAATTTATGGTTATTATCTGCTGAATCCGAAACCGTCAGCAGATTAATAATAAATATTATATAATAAAGGAGAGATTATTATGAAAAAAACAAGTAACAAGGGTTTCTCAATGGTCGAGCTGATTATCGTAATCGCTATCATGGCTATCTTAGCTGCTGCATTGGCACCATCGTTGATCAAGTACATCAACAAGTCAAGATTGAGTACTGATATTACAACGGGTACTTCTATTGCAGATGCTGCATCTGCTGCTATGGCAGTTGAGGCTGCAAATGATGCTATTGGTGCATATGAAAATGGTACATCAGATGTTAATCAGATTTTGAGTCAACGCGGTTCCAACAGCTATGCTTCAGAGTTTGCAAGTGTATTAGGCGTTAACAGTGTTAAGGGTAAATCCAAGAAGGATTTGGCTGGTACTTCCCTGAGCAACAGCTTCTGGATTTCTTTCAATCCAGGCTCTAACAACGTAACTGTATGGTATGGTGTGACAGATAATGATCATATCGTTGTTCCTAATGCAGGTTCACGTTTGAGCGAATAATCAATGCAGTCATATAACACATGCCCGGATGGAACCGGGCGTGTGTTATATATATAGGTGAATACAATGAATCAATGGTTGTTATTTATGATCGTCCTGGTTTCGGGGATGATAACAGGTATAATATATTGTCACGCCGCTTCTCTGATCGCTTATATCAGGAAGATGGATGAAGAGGAACTGGTATGTGATACCTGCAGTAATAGAAAAACCTGTATAGCAGTCCGCCCGATTGGTAATTCCAACTGGGTGACAGAGTTCACCTATACTACCTATTGGCTGGTCCGGAAGAAGTGCATGTATGGAGCGACGATTGGTAACCCCTGGAAGCAAGTGCTTATTTTTGCTATTTTAAATAGCATATTATACGAAGGGATTTTCCTGATATATGGCTTTGGTACAGATATGGTATTGTATTGTCTGGCGACTACTGTTTTGCTGTATATCGGGATTGTTGACTGGAATACCCAGTATATTCCGGCAGAATTTAATATCATTATTTTTTTACTTGGGCTGATCCGATTGTGTCTGAATCCTTCGGATTGGGTATTACATGTGATTGGCCTATTTGCAGTCAGCGTTTTCCTGCTATTGGTTGACTGGATAGGAACGAGAATCTGGCAAGGAAACCATGTAGTAGGCGGCGGCGACATTAAGCTCATGGCAGCGGCTGGCTTACTGTTAGGCTGGAAACTGAATATTGTAGCATTTATGATGGGATGTGTCTGCGGAAGCATCATACATCTGATTATCATGAAGATAGGCAAAGGAGAGCATAAGCTCGCTTTTGGCCCATATCTAGCATTGGGCATCTATATCGCCATGATATGTGGTGAACAGCTTGTGAGCTGGTACCTAGGTATAATGGGCTTGTAGCCCTAAAATATATACACTGATTAGCGAGGGAGGCTACGAAAATGGCAAACAACAAAGTCTTAACGATAGACATTACGAACGAAAACGTTACAATCGTGGAGGTTACCCCTTCACAGAAAAAACAGACCAATATTCATAATGTTGCAATCTTTGAGACACCGGAGGGTGGATTTGAAGATGGATACATTAAGGATAAGGATGTGTTAGGAGCGGCAATCCGGGAACAGTTGAATACAGCCGGAATTGCAAATAAGAACGCAATCTTTGTATTATCATCATCCAAGATTGTGAGCAGAGAGGTATTGATTCCGGTTGTGCCGGAGAAAAAGATACCTGGAATCATTAGTGCGAATGCATCAGAATATTTTCCTGTTAATATAGAGGACTATGTCGTATCGCATTCTGTACTGGAGTCAGTCCTGAACGAGGAAGGCGAGAAGAATCTCCGTGTTCTGGTTGTGGCTGTACCACAGCAGATGATACGTACATATTATGAACTGGCATCGGTAGCAGGCTTAACAGTTCAATCCATTGATTATCTGGGTAATGCCATGTTGCAGTTGATCAAGACACAGACTGCCGCCAATACGACTACTATGGTGGTTCAGATCGGTATGGATTCTACCGTGTTAAATATTGTAAAGGGTGATACCCTGTTGTTACAGAGAACAGTTCCATATGGAATTAATGCAGTTGTTGCAGAGGTGATGGATGCCAAAGAGGTAGATGCGTCTACCGCCCTGTCTTTATTACAGAGTGAGCGTCTGATCACGGTGGATTTTGATGATGATCCGGTAACCGGTGCATTCCGTTATCTGATCAATAATATTGGCCGTGTTATGGATTACTATTCTTCCAGGAATCCGGATAAGCCGATCGAAGATGTATATCTGACCGGTGACGGTGCGCTGATCCGTGGTATTGACGGCTTGTTCAAGATTCAGTTAAATGTGGCTACCAAGGTCATGGATAGTCTTTATAATATTAAGTTTGATGATAAGATTAATACTCAGATCTACAATCCGGTATATCTGGTCAGCTCTATCGGCGCTTCGTTTGCACCAATGGGCTTCATGTTGCGGGAGCAGGCAGCAAAGCAGGCGGGTAAGAGTACACTTGCTATCTTTATCGTGCTGTTGGTGCTGGCGCTTCTGGGTTCCGGCGGCGCTATTGGAATGGCTGTTGTGAAGCGGGCCGGTGCCAATGCAGCTAAGGCGGCTTTACAGAATCAGATTAATTCCATTGCAGACGCAGAGGCGGTATACAATGAATATATCAACAGTCAGGCAGAACTGCAGGATATGTTGATACTATATGATTCTACAAAGATTTCCAATGAATATATGATGGAATTCTGGAACCGTTTAGAGGAGTGTATGCCGAGTAATATTAATGTAAAGAATATCAATTCATCTTCAACGACGGTATCATTGTCTATGGTAAGCGATGATTATGACTCTATTGCACGACTGGTAGTAGAATTACGGAATATTGACTGTATCGAGGATGCTTTTATTGCCAGCATTACAGAAGTAAAGGAAGAGAGTGGCGGAGTGAATTATCAGTATACCGTAACCTGTAATTATGTGCTTCCGGTATTTGAGGCAACAGAGGCAACGAATGCAGAGGCTGCCGTAGATGCAACAGAAGCAGAGAATGCAGCAGAGTAGGAGGGTTGAGACATGAATGATACATATAAGAAGGTAATACTTGCAGTAATAGCAGTGGGAGCAATCGTTGGTGCCTGGTTCATCTGCAAGCCGATTAATGAAGAGACAGAATCCATTATGCGGGAAGTGAGTTCACTGACCCAGCGGTATAATACCCTGATGCAGTTAAAGGCCAACCAGGCGCAGTATGAGGCTGATATTGAGACGAATCATGCTTTGTTTGAGGAGAAATTAAATGAATTTCCTTCCAATCTGAATCAGGAGTATCAGATTGAATTTGTACAGGGTGTACGGGACAATGAAGATATTGACTATAATGTTACTGCACAGGCAATGGTAAAGCCATCAGCTTTTTATGTGCTGGGCGGTACTACGCTGGAAGGTGAGGTTGCGCCGGAAGCTACAGAAGAGGCGGGGGATACTGCTACAGAAGATAAGTATTCCTGCTATACTTCAACTATGACGCTTACATATGAAGGCAATTATGAAGGTATAAAAGCGTTTGTGAATTATGTAGCAGCCTATCAGTACCGGATGACGATTGACACAGTCAGCGTTTCCCGGATCGGTGAGGCAATAGATGCATATACCGGTAGTATGACTGTAAATATTTATTCTATTTCCGGTAAGGGACGGGAGGAAGCACCGGACATCGATCTGGATGATATTAATACTGGTGTAGATAATCTCTTCATGAGTGGCAGTTCCCAGGATGCAGTTTCAAAATTTGCATCCGATAATGGTGAAGCAATTAAGAATGATTATGATGTTTACGTAACAGTAAATCCGACATCCAGTGATACTTCCGGTAAGGTAGTCGGATTACGGACGGGCGGTAATACCGTAACGAGCAGTAAGAATGAATCGGAACCGGTTTCCATTGTAGTATCTCAGGAAGGTTCCACTTATACGGTTCAGTATGGTATCGGGGCCAATAAGGAAATTCAGGAATTTGATCCGGGTGAGGATCTGACAGTCCTGATTCAGTCCTCAGAGATCAAGGATGCAGATGATGCGAATGCAGTTGCGGTATCTGTGGAGAATTCTTCTGATAAGACCCTGTATGTGAAGGTGGCAGGTGATGAGACTGCCTCAAGAGTTAAGATTACGAACAAATCAGGTAGTGTAATTGTGTATAGGTAGAATGGAGTGGTTTGATGAAGAGAACGAATAATAAAGGTGTCAGTTTAATAGAAATCTTGATTGCTGTTGTTATTTTTACATTGTGCATTACTCCGATTGTGAATCAGCTTATGGTGGGTATGCGTATCAGCCAGAAAGCGGATGACCAGCAGGCAGCCACTGACTATGCAAAGTCAGTGGCGGAAACGATGAAGCAGATGCAGTTGAATTCTGTATATTCGACTACGGAATTGGAAGATCTGGCAGATGTTTTGGCCGCTAAGTCAGTAACTACAACCACCAATGATGATGGATCGGTAACTACAAATACGACTTATAATTTAAGTTGTGTTGCTACATTTTATTCCATTAAGGCGGATGGTACTGATGGTCTGGCAATTCCGAAGAATTCATACCTGTCGGCTCAGGTTCCTACCCTTGGGGAGGGAGAAACCTTAGGAACTGCTTTTGCTTCGGTGGATGCGGTTTATCAGGAGTTGAACCGTCATAACAAGGCAGTGGATCCGACGGATCCCAGTGCTCCTCAGGAACCGGAAGCTTTGGTACGCGAATATCGGTTTATTGGTAAGTCAACGATTGATTATCGTGATTACGATATTGATATAACGATGGATACGAAGCCATATGCACTGGAGTCGCTGAATACACCGGATTATGCAGACCCGAATGCAGCGAATCTGGGAAACCTGTCAGATTTGGATGCGACGAAGACTGCAGTTATTACAAGTACGTCCAATTATGATGCAGTGGCCGGCAGCGCCTTCTTCAATGCGGTGATCACTGCCCTGGAGAACACCGGAAGCAGTACGGATGCACAGATTGCAGAGAAATTAAAGAATGGAGAGACTACATTTATTGATTCAGCAACCAAGCAGATTAAGATTACCATCACAGAGTTGCCGGATTCGGCAGCAAATGATTATGAGGTAGTCTGTTCCATACATTATGTAAATACTTCGATTATAGGTGACTATTCTGTTAACCCGGCTGATGCACAGATTGATTATGTTGCATATCATCAGCAGTTTACGGGAAGTGAACCGCCGGATGTTTATCTGATGTATAACCAGTTTATGTATAATAAGAAATTTGGTAACGATGATATTATCATTGAAAATGGCATGAATCAGGAAGCAAAAGTATATGTGGTACGAACCGCTGAGACCAATGAGGGGGTTCGGGAAGCATTGAACAGTGGACTTAAGGATCTGGTGCCGACAGAAACGCAACAGGCCCGTGATGAAAAGGATGGTTCAGAATATCTGTATAAGACGAATTTTCAATTAAATCAGGATCCGAACGATCATCCGGTCAGTATTTTTACCAACATTCCATTAAAGCAGCAGATCGGAACGGATGCGGGTGGCCAGCCGATTTATGGAAGCAATCTTACCAGTTCATCGGCGGCTGATGTTCAGAATTATAAAATGTCAGTGAATGTGTCAAATCCTGCTACAGTTGTGAAGGAAATGAAAGAGGATGAGCGGTATTCGGAAACAGGACGTGTATATAATATTGTGATTTCAGTAACCAATCAGGATTCTGGAAACACGACTACGATTGATACTTCAAAGGGGGATTACTAATGTTAAAGAGAGTAAAAGATAAATTAAATAATCTCGGTAACACCTTCATTGTTGTATTGGTATCCATTACCTGTATGTCGATTCTGATCGCAGCGATCCTGGCAACGATCGGGTATTATTATCGTTCCCGTGCAGTTGATCTGGAGAATAAGCGGAATTTCTATTATGTAGAAAAGGCAATGGATGATATTTATTCCGGTGTCGGTAATGATTCCATTAATGCATTGATGAGTGCTTATACCGATACAGTGGAAGTCATGGTATATTATGATGTGACCACAGGGCGGTATGTTACGATTGATGAGAAGTCTGCGAATGTGGTTATGAAGCAGAAATTCTTACAGCGTATGGCAGTGGATGATAATTACATATCCCAGCAGAAGCTGTATAAGCATCTCCGTTCCTTTATCAGTGGTGTGGAAGGCACGACACGGGAAGATAAGGTGGATGATGACGGAGACCCGGCAGCTATTCGCTTTTATAATACGGCAGCGGGAATCGATTATACGATTGAACTGGTTAATCCAAAGAATCTGACAGCCAGCGATCCGAGATTATACTTAGAAGTAATTGCTACTACGACCGGAGCCGGAGCAGAAGCAAGAACGGTATATGATAAGCTGATCATCCACAATGTGACGCTGAAACGTACAACAACGGAAGGCTATGTACAGTCTATAACTACGGATATTGAGATATCAGAGCCGGAGTTTGAGGTATCTTTCAGTAACGTTAACAGTATTACGAATGCGATCTATGAGTTTTCTATGATCGCGGATATGGGTGTGGAATTCAATCGTGCAACACAGGACAATGAATCTATTTCCATTACCGGTAATGTATTTGCCGGATCCGATTATTATAATAAAGAGTATAATAATGCTGAGGATACCCGGGTATCCAGCTATTATGGCGGTACGGATACTTCTAAGCTGTCAGCCTGCAACGGATTATATGAAAACAGTGTCTTTTCCGGTTTATATACGAATGCCACGAATGTCAGTATCATGGCGGAAAAGGTAATCGTGCCGGGATCGGTTTCTGTTATTAATAACAGCAAGCTTAGTATTATGGGTAATGTTGTAGCAGGCAGCGGGCAGGCGGAGTTATGGGCGGACAATATTGTGATGTCTCCATCTTATACGATCAACCGGGGGATTCCTTCGGATGAGGGAGAACTGATCCTGCATGCCAATGCTTACATCTCAGATGATCTGGAGATCAATCAGGATGATGCAAAGATCAGAATGACGGGAAATTATTATGGATATAATTACTCCCAGACGGACGAATCCGGCAGAGCACTGTCACAGTATGTAAGACCGGATGGAAGCGGCCGGTTTAAGTCACATTACAACAGTAGTGCGATTATTGTGAATGGTAATAATGCAAATATTGATTTTTCCGGTGTTACGAATCTGCATGTTGCAGGCCGGGCCTATATTGAGGTATCCCGGGAAAAGAATGTAACAGTAGCGGCAGATGGTACCTCTGCAACGACAAATTATGTTGAGGTGGAAGGTAATAAGTATCTGGATGTGCAGACCGGAGAGTCAATTTCGATCAAGAGTAATCAGATTGCTTATATGCCACTGGGAACGACTACTTTGACAGACGGCAAAGTAATCCCGAAGTTTACAGAGATCAATCCGGTTCTGAACGAGAGTATTTACGAAGCAAACAAAGAGCTGTTGGACGATGCGAATCCGGTTGTAACACGGGAGCAGGGAGACGAGGATAACAGAAGGATTTATTATTTCCTGAACTTTAAGGATGCTGCTTCGGCAACGAAGTTCTTTGACTGGTATGCGAATACGCTTCCGACCTTACCGGGTTATGATGATGCGACGGATCTGGTGAATATAAGAGCCTATTCTGATTTTCAGGTGGACGAAATCAATCTGAATACTGCATCCAATGCAGTAATCGCAACCTCCGGTTCTTATACCTCCGGTGCTTTGAATGTAGCTGCAGGAAAGACATTGACGGTTACATCCCCAACAGAATCCGGTTCCCTGATCAATGCAGAGGGGAATTCGACTACGGTTAATTTTACGACCATGGCGAAGCAGTTTAATAATGATTATAAGGAATTAAAATATACCTTGCAGATTATTGATACCAGTAAGTTTACAGGAGAAGAGAAGGATAATGCACAGGCTGCAAAGGATGCTCTGGCGGCTTTAGACAGCAAGGATCTGACTCCGTTGAATTTCTTCCTGGATTTTTCTAAGATTGAAGGAACGATGGCAGATGGTACGAAGATCGGTAACTATTATGTCTGGGTTTCCGACGGAGATGTTACGATCAACAAGCCGGATGGTGCGGACGGAAAGATCATGGGTCTGATCATTGCAAAGGGGGATGTGAATTTCTCAGATGATGCTCTGATTCGTTTTGAAGGCCTGGTAATATCGGGAAGTAAGATTAAAGTGAATCATCAGATGAACTTTGTTGCAAATCCGGAGATCGTAAAGACTATCCTGCGTACAGCAGATTCTACCAAAGGAACAGTTGACGGTGATTATTCGAAAATCTGTGAGATATTCAAGGATTACTCATCCAGCTCCTCAAGTAGTACCTCAGGAAGTGCTTCAGCAGGTAATATTGAGGTTGGTGATATTCTCCAGTATGAGAACTGGAAGAAGAATATAGAGTAGGTGGTGATGGATGATGAGAACGCATAAAAACAGAATGCATTTGAATAAAGGATATTCACTTGTTGAAATGATCATTGTTATTGCAATCATTGCCATCCTGTCTGTTCTTTCCCTGGTGACATTTCGTGCTGTGGAACAGGCAAAGTACCAGAAGGCTGTTACGATATTGGAATCAGAGATGACAAACCTGCGGACAACGACCATGGCACAGGATTCCACCATAGCATTTTTGTTATATCGGGAAAGTGAAACTGATGGTCCTTATCTGGTGAAACGGGGATATTGTGACAATAGTGGAACATTTCATGCAGTTTCGGATCAGTCAGGAGAAGCCCTTCCGTCCGATAAGCTTGATTTGGCTTATTATGATTATGAAGGGGTTTCCAGTCCGGTAAAGGTATTGGATCGGGGATATATTACATTCCAGAAGGATGGAGAAAGTACAAGAACCTATGTTGGTGCAACGGGTGTAGTCCTACAGTTTAATAAGAGTGATGGCTCCATTGCAAGTGGAGCTAAGGGTGCAGGAGAATATACGATATATAACAGAGCAGGCCAGTCCGTCACAACGATCCGCCTGAAAAAGGACACCGGGTTATATGTGGAAGTGTATGATCCATTAACGTATACGCCTTCGGGCAGCTAATGAAAGGAAGGGTGAAGGATGAAAAAGAAACGGAATCAGGGCTTTTCATTAGTGGAATTAATTCTGGCAGTTGCCATACTGGCCATCATTATGGTTGCGATCGCGAGTTTCATGTCAACGACTACCAGAACCTACAGGCGGACGAAGAATGACACGGAGATGCAGCGGACCGGACAGGAATTGTTCGATATGATGTCGGATAAGATCATGCAGGCCAATGAGATCCGGGTCGGGACGGTGAAAGCGACAGTGAATGCTGATGGCAGTATTGTGAAATCAGATCCAAAGGAGTTTGCAATCCTGGGAACGAATCAATCGGCAAAAGTGGATGCAACCACAGGGCAGCTTTTAAAAGAGAATGGTTCTCCTGCAAACAAATCAAATGCAGGTTATACCATGTACAGTTTTGATGAATTAAAGGAAGATTCAGAGAGGATTGTTGAATACGTTGCAGTTTATTATGAGGGCTATAATGAGTATGCAGGAGTGACAGGCTACGGAGCAATCGTTGATACCTACTATTTTGATCCGGAAAGCGGAGCAGTTTATTTGTACCGGAATAACGGTGGTGTCCGGGGCTCTTCAATGAATTCGAACGAGGACGGTTCACCAAAAGTAAGTACTCCTTCTGTGAATGATCGCACGGATAGAGATAACATGATCAATGCTAATATCAATGCATTTTCCTCATTATCCGATCTGGATGACCATATCGTATGTGAGAATGTGAGTACGATACATGGATATTCGATCCCGGAGGAGAATGCGATCTTTTTACAGGTTGAGATGGAAAAGGGCGGCATGGAGAACTTATCCCAGGGAATGGTTACGATAAGAAACAGCTATGTACTTGAGCAGAGGCCGGATGACAGCGAAGAGGAAGCTTCGCCGGGACCGGCAAGTTAGAAGATAGAAAGTGAGAAAGGAGCAGAAATTATGTTAAAGAGTAAAACAGCAAAAATCATAATTGGGGCAATCATTGTATTGTGTGTTCTGGCAGCATCTTCTATCTGGGTATTTTCATCAATGAAGAAGAATTCAGTTGATGAGTTTGGCTATTCTCAATTAGCACCAAACGGTTCATCTTCCACGACCATGACACAGATTGATCATATTATTGAGAATTCCAATACAGTGGAAGAGGGAAGTGACCCGAATTATAATGTTGTGATCATTACGAATGGCGTGACCGATGCATCGGAGGTGGTTAAGAATTTCTTTCTGGATGATACGGTTGGTGTGGGCTTTTCAGATGTAGTTGTGAATGATAACCGTACCATATCAGCTACCATGCCGAATGGCAAGATGCGTATGAATGTGAAGACAGTAGGTGAGTTGAATGGCCTGGATAAGGATGGTATTGCAGCAGCAATGGGCAATGTAGACCTGATCTATCTGTATGCGTCAACGAGTACCGCATATGCAGGAGATACGGCAATATCAGAGAATCTGTATGAATATCTTCACAATTATGCTTTTGGTTCCAATAAGCCGTTAATTATGAGTTATGGACTGGCAAATACCGGTGAAGGTGATGATACTCAGGGCGGTGGCGACACAGGAAGCGGATATGATTCGCAGGCCTTCTTCATGACCAGTGTGGATTTCAAGAACAGTTGGAGACGGACCCGGACGACCATGATGGAAAACTGGAAGAATACGCCGGATGCGGATGCAGAAGCAGTCATTAAGAGTTATATCGGTACCAGACGTACCCTGTATTCTGTCTATGAGGTAAACCGGTTGACAAAACCGGACGGTTATGCTACATGGCAGGATTACTGGTCAAGAAATGACGGTACCTCGACGTTGAATATTCTGTATATCTATGGTGAATCCATGGAGGATGATACCGGGATTGTTAATGCGGCAAACTGGATGCTGAGTGATGAGGGGAAAGGCTGGGCCTTTAGTGGATTGTCCAGTGACCTGCCTCAGAATGTAGCAGTTACCTCTAAAAAGGGTAGTGAGCTAAAGCCGGAGGACTTTTATGTTGCGACGGAAAGCGGAGATGCATCCGATGTCAAGAAGTATGATTACATTTTTATTGCACCGAGTGATTATAAGCCGCTGGATGATCCGGCAGATCCTAGTACCGGCAGTGATATCAGTCCGGAGGTAAGAGCAACATTAAATACATTGTCAGAGAGTACCAAGCAGGAAGGTCTGACCTATATCCTCTTTGGTGCATTGGAGGGAAGAACACAGACATCGACCGGAAATACGGGCGGCAGTTCTTCTGTAACGGAGAATCTGACATTTGATACGAATACAAACTTTGGCAAGCTGCTTGACTTATCAGTTACGACGACCGGATATGCGAAGAAGGGAAATGTACTGGTGGTTGGTACACAGTTCATGGATACTATGGCGACAAATCCGTCTATGAATCCGAAGAAGGTTGCCAAGATCGTAGCATTGATCAATAAGAGTACCTTCCGTACCCATGCAGGCAGCAGTAGCGGCGGTACCAGCGGTTCCGTTTCCACGACCGCATATCGTGTGCTGGAGCTGCAGCCATGTTATCCGATTGATAAGGTGCTTGCTTCTACGATAACAGATAAGTATGGCTCTGGTGATCGAACACTTAGTAAGTATACGAATGCGGTTGGTAACTATTATACGATACCGGCTGATGTATTGAATTCCTCCGAGATTGATGATTACATGTCAGAGGATGAGCAGGGGAATCTGCGGATGACCCAGGAGTATTATCAGTGGGATCTTTCAAAGGCAAAGCTGGCTTATGCATTGGGCATGAAGTCTGATCAGATCGAGCTGGTTCAGATGTCAACCGATGAATATATTACAGCAAAGGCGGATGCGTCTGACAGCTATGACCTGATCTATATCGGTGGTAACATGTCGGCATTTAAGAATAATCTGGCCTATGGTTATGATACACCGGATCATTCGATCGTAGAATCTCGCCGGAATTATGAGGCTGTGTTCAGTATGTACTGTCATACCGGAGAGCTGACACAGGTTCAGGGACAGAGATTGAATGCACTAGGCGATTATGTACTGATGAATGGTAATGATATTACCTTTGACAGACTGACCCAGTTAAAGGCATACATTGATGCGGGAATGCCGGTCGTGTTCAGTAATGAGATCTGGAATGCATATGATCTGGCAAAGAAGTTTGGTTATAAGAACCGGTATATGGATCCGGACTGTAATATGTTCAAGCTGTGTGCGTATGCAGAGGAGGCGGCAAAGACCAAATCATCTGTACTGGTTAACTGGGAGAATCGTCAGCCTTACGAGGTGCAGGATTCCTTCTTTACAGATTATTATGTGGCAAAGGATGAAATGACGATTCCGAATGCGGATGGCGTTTATGGAGCAGCGGCAAAGGTAACGGTATACAGCGAGTATTTAAGTAACAAATTATATGACTGCGTGAATTCAGAACAGACCAGTGTGCGTCCGAAGTTCAAGATTGATACAACCGCCCTGACCTATGTGGAGGGTGACACCAAGACAGAACTGACAGGCCGTGATGTGTCCTGGAAGATTGAATTATTGAATCCACTTGAAGGGCATACCTATCAGGCAGTCCTGTTACAGGATGTCGACGATAATGCAGTATTTGATCTGAATGATTCGGAGGAACTGATCAGTAAGCCACAGGAGTTTTCTGCGGATAATACAGCAGAATTGACTTATACGTATCCGGATGATGATTTTGGTGCGTTTAGCTGGAAGGTGGTAGTACAGGATACGACAACGAAGGCTTCTACCGGCTATTCTGCGATTACCTGCTTTGCAAAGCTGGAGGATCAGCCGAAGAAGCAGGCCAGTATCCTGGAGATCATGCCGATGCTGGCATCCCATTGTAATTCGTCTAATCCGACAGGACCGGACGGTCATACATTTTATCTGGATAAGAATTATCAGCAGAGCAGTGGTAATCCATATCGGTATTCGACTTATGGAACGAATAAGGGAAATGAATATGGGTATTGTCCGATTCTGCACAGTCCGGGAAATGGACTTAGTGATGCACAGGCATTTAATAATAATCAGATAGCCAGGGCAACGATGGATGGTAATTATCAGGGACTCTCAGATGTGAATATGGGTAAATACATGACAAATCTGAGTGTAAACCGGTATGACAGCGGGGAAGGACATGAAGACAGAGATTATAATTATATGGATCTGGTGTCAGATGAATATGATTTTTCTCTGGATATTATGTATATGGATGATATTATCTATTATTCTCATGTGGCGCATGATTCCAGCATTACAGAGGAGCAGCGTAAGGGATATGCGGAGACGGCGGCAGAGGCCAAGGAACTGTATGATGCTTATAATACGGAGGGAACACCGGAATATGAGAGATTAAAACTGGTTGAGGATGCATTACGTGAGGCACTGATCAGTATTCGTGACGGGAATGATTATACCGGTACTTTTCGTGAGAAAAGGAAGGAATGGGGGCCGAACGGTCCGGTAGAGAAAGAGGTTGATGCAACTTATACAGTTCCAAATAGTGAATTTAAAAAATATGGTATTGATCAGATGTTACAGTCACGGGACTATTTCCGCTTCTTCTATCTGAATACAGATGTATATCATGACAGCGGTTGGGCACATTCAGCATACGTTGTTTATGCAAGTGTATATAAGCCATATATTGATGAGCATGACAAGATGGTAGATGCATACCGTAAATACCGTCATTATAGTATGATGTCCTATGGACCAAAGGAGTATCTGAGAAAGAATTATGATGTGATCGTTGTTGGTTTCTTCGATGATTACCAGGGCGGATTCCAGGATTTTAGTGATATAGCGACAGAGGATTTGTTGGCCTTTACCAATTATAAGGTAGTAGAAAATGGTAAGACCTATGATGATGGTGGAAGCCTGCTGATGACCCATGATAATATGACCTATGCACCTGGTGACGGGCACGCGGTGAATCTGACAGCAAAGATGCGTAGTGTGATGGGTATGGAACCGTTTGCCAACCTGAAGGCGGTAGAAAGCACAGGAACGACGGGTTACCAGAAGCATACCAGTACAAATACAAAAAAATATTTCCTGTCAAACCTGTCTTCCAATTCAGATATGAACTTTGCCATGGAGAGTCCGTTGCAGGGAACTGCATGGGATACTGCATTTAGCGGATGGGTATCCGGAGCGAACCGAGGGGTAACAAAGGATCATAATGTTAACCTGATCGGATATACGGATGTATTTAATGTGTACAGAACCGGACATGGTTATACCCAGCGATATACCTTTGCAGAGTTCGAGACCGAGCGGGCGATCGAATATAATATGCAGATTAGCGGGCCATTAAAGAACACCGGTACAGCCAAGGCAACTCAGGTTAACCGTGGTGTGGTTACGACCTATCCGTTCTATATTGCATCGGATCTTCGAATCTCGAATACGCACAGCCAGGCCTATGCACTGGATATGGAGGATTCGGCAGTTACGGTATGGTATACGCTGGCAGCGGACAGCACTTCGGCAGCGGGAACTGCAGGCGGAACGAATTATTCAACAATGAAGGAAAATTCCTCTATGTATGCGGCATCTCCAAGAGATGGTGGAGACAGTTACTACATCTATTCCGTTGGTAATATCACCTACTGTGGTGCCGGTCATGCACTGATCACCGGTGACCAGCGGGATAATAATGATGAGAGACGGTTATTCCTGAATGTGTTGATCAATATGGCGAAGAAAACGAGAAAGCAGCAGAAGGAAGCGGATATCATCTTATACGATCCGGATGGAACGACCAAGGCACCGGGTAACGTTGTAAAGCGGGATGCTGAGAATGGTTATCACATTGATGTAACCTCTGCGATCACATATCCGGAATTCGGCTTTAAGGTTGACCTGTTATCCGGACAGAGTGCAACAGATGTCAAGCTGTTCTTTGATCTGGATTATAAAGCAGGTATGGAGAATCCGGATGCATATGTTGATAATGACAACCATGTTCTGGTGCCATTACCGGATACGGAAGATATTCTGAAGGATCTGAACGAGAATGCAGTTCGCGTATTTACGAAGCTGAATTATCCGGGACTGGTAACGAAACGGGAATACTTTGATAAGTATGGAGGTAAGTATACCTACCTGGTTGTATCAGTTACCTTAAGTGACGGAACCGTATTAACAAAACGGATCAAGATCATGTTGACGAACGATCTGCTGGATCTGACATGATCAGAAGCGATCGGCTATATGTAATTAATTGAGATGCATCTGGTAGGAGACCGGAAGGGAATCTGCGGATGTAACGGGAAATCATAATATAGAAGAGCTGCTATTGCTGCCGATGTACAGTATAGCAGCTCTTTTTCCGGTCATAATGCTTCGGATCGGCCCGGAATCCGGATAGAAGCGGAAAATGAAACAGTTGAAATGCAGAGGACTTCTGTTATATAATAAGATGTAGTTACAGATTGAGGAAGGTATAGCAATATGTTTGATTCAGCGGGGAATACAATATGTACGATCATACTGGCAGTTGTATTTGTTTATTTGATCATATGGACCCTTAAATTCGCAGGTTATTGTCTGGACAGGCAACGGTCAAAGAACAGTATCGCCATACGGGAGAAGCAAAAGACGATTCGCCAGCGGACCATTGCCTGTGCCAAGAATTACTGGTACAATATCCGGGAAGTGGAGGATTGTCCGGATGATGTGCCGGTGGAGCGGTACTATCATTACTTTGAAACCGAACAGCAGTGTATTAAGGCACTGATCATTGAAATGTATGATTGTGCCATTGTCCGGACGGAGGAGCTGGAACGTCTGGCATATGGTGAGGTAAAGCCTGTGCCGGTGATTATGAATCCGTATGAGATTGATGATGAGTATGATGAGTTTGATTATGATTTTGATAAAGCAGTGGAGGAGCTGATGGATCAGGATGAGGAGGAGATCGCGGCTACAGCGGAAGAGGCTGATGATGCTGAGCTTCGTGCGGAGATCTATGATCGCTGGACAGAATATGTGATGCAGCTTTATGATATGGTGAGCGTGAATTGTAATGAAGAAATGAAAGCACATATCAGAAGTAAGATTATGAGTTATGGGCATAGTGATGTGGCGATCCTGATCCATAGTCCGGAATTGAAGGAATGGTAAATTAAGGACAAAGACAGAACGAATAATTATCTTGTCTTTTACATATGAATAAGTTATAATATGAATAAGCAAAAAGCAATGCTAAAGTAGAAAGCCTGAAATGTGCGATAATTCTCTCAATTTTGAACCTACATTCATTGATACGGGAGTCCTATATTTCGCGGTGGAATGTCAAGCCTCCGTTTGCAGTGGAAGACAGGAAGCCGGATGCGGTCACCCACCTAGCTATGCTAGGAGTCAAAAGAGAGAACCGGCATTTTGGGTGTTACTTAAGATAAAAAGCAGCAGGAATGCTGCTTTTTATCTTTATGGTAACAAAACAGGTCCATTTGTCTGGTTGAAATGAGGGTTACATAATTGAAAAAGAAACGTGTTATAGAAATCATGATCATCGCAATATTAGCAATCGCCGGGATCATCGGCGGCGTATTGGTGCATTATTTGTTTTTTCGGGTAGTGCAGCCGGATGTATATTACGGAAGGCAGGAAGCGGAAGCTTTACTGGAGCAGTTGAATGATGGTAATCCGGTGCTGGAGGTTGCTTTGGATGATAAAAGCGGTTTTACTGCAGGCGATGCAAGACAGGTCCTGCAGATTTTATTTGCCATGGATGCAGTACAGTCCGGGACAGAGACAGGCCTTCCGTTTCTGGAAGAGGCAAAGGATAAGAAGATTCTCTCAGGCGAGGAGTTTCAGACATTTTATGAATATCTGATCGACAGGACCGGTACCGATGCGGTACAGGTGGCAACGTTACTGGTATTGGATACGATCGAGGAGCAGGCGGAGGATGGTTCTCTTCTCTTTTCAATCGTTACCCAGGAACAGCGGTATGTGGTACAGGCATTTGATGAGAGCAGGCAGGAACTGTTACGGGAGCAGTTAAATGCTGCCGAGGATACGATAGTCCGGGTTTATGTATCCGGTGACCGGATATTTGATCATACCGGAGAGGGAAGAGAAGGCGTTACATTATCCAATGTGTGGATTGAAAGTTCCACTGAATCGGAATTGCGGGTATTTATGAATGGATATCATAAGGTATATCCTTGTCATCTGCAGGATTCGTCTGCTGATGAATCCGGAGATACCCGTTCGGCGGAACAAGGGAATACCAAAGTAGAGGCATCCCTGGCGGATATCCGGCTGGATGTGAATGGTGTGACGGATATTGTATTAAAATCAGATATTATTACTGCAAAGGTACTTGCAGTTCAGGAGGATCATGTTGAAGTGGAGGGTTACGGCAATCTGGGACTTTCTGAGCATTACCGGATTTATAAAATATACGGGGAGCTGGCGGTAGAGCCGACCTCTCAGATTCTGGTGGGCTATTCCACAACGAATTTTGTCGTGGCAAATGGTGTGATTGAGGCAGCTTTGATCACGGAACCGATCCGGGCGGATAAGATCCGGGTGGTGCTGGGAAACAGCGAGTATACTTCCCTGATCCATCCGGTGGTTACCCTGACGGCAGATTGCCCGTATACAGTTCAGTTTCATGATCAGACCCGGGTATTCGAAGCGGGAGAAGCATTGGAATTAACTGCCACCTGTGGTTATATGGCAGGAGGACGTATCATTGTCTCTCCAAATGAGGAGAATGGAAGAGTACAGGTGCTGTCTGTTACAAGGAATGGGGTAAACCCATCCTATCGTGGCAGTATTGAAGTGGCTCCTTATGGTGAGGAAGGGCTGACGATCGTGAATGAATTAAGCCTGGAAGAATATCTTTATACAGTAGTTCCAAGTGAAATGCCAACATCCTATGGACAGGAGGCGCTGCAGGTACAGGCAATTTGTGCCAGAGGTTATGCATATGCAAAAATGCAGGATGGATCTTATGCAAAATATGGAGCGCATCTGGATGACAGTACAATGACCCAGGTTTATAATGCAGTGGCGGAAAGTGATGATTCTATTCTGGCAGTTAAAGATACGTATGGTATGGTGCCGTTTTATGAGGGCAGGGTGATAGAAGCATTCTTCTTCTCTACCTCCTGCGGTACGACCTGTACCAATAGTGATGTATGGGATGGAGAACCTTTGCCATATCTGACAGATAAGCTGGAGCATGATGGGGATCCGGCTGTAGATTTTACAGATGAAATGACGTTTCAGGCTTTTATAAATGACAGTAGTGCATATAATACCTATGAGAAGGATTGTTCCCTGTATCGTTGGAATATTGAATTTACACCCGAGGAAATGAATGCAGCGATTGATTCTACACTGGCACAGCGGTATGAGACCAGTCCGGAACGGATTCTTACTTTACAGGCAGATGGTTCTTATATCAGTCAGCCGATCACTACAGTTGGTGAGGTGCAGGATATTTCGGTTACTGCCAGAGGAAAGAGTGGTATTGTGAAAGAGATTACAGTAACCGGTTCTGCGGCAACGATCAAGGTGAGCGGTCAGACCAATGCGAGAGCTCTGATGACACCGGTACAGGTTACGATTTACCGGCAGGATGGTTCCTCCTCAGTAGAATGGTCGTTGCTGCCCAGTCCATTTTATTATGTGATAAAAAACGAGGCAGGAAATTTCCAGATCGCGGGTGGTGGTTTTGGCCATGGTGTCGGCATGAGCCAGAATGGAACAAAAGCAATGACTGAACTGGGATACTCTGCAGAAGAGATTATCCAGCATTATTACACTGGTGCTGAGATCCTGAATATTTATCAGTAAGCAGGGAATAGACTGGAACAGGGCAGCACCGGACAGGATTTGAGACAAAAAGGTTAGGGAGCGGTCCCATGACATTTTCAGGTGACAGGAATGTGAATCAAATGATACGATTTATTCAGGCATTTATTATTCAAATAAAGGAGGATCATGTATCCGCATATGCAGCACAGGCGGCGTTCTTTTTAATACTGTCTGCGTTCCCGTTTGCAATTCTGATTCTGACGTTTGCCCGGTTTCTTCCATTCAGTCAGGAGGAGTTTATCATAGTCCTTAAGGATATCCTGCCGAATGAGATAGAGACGTGGATGCTGGGGATCTTAGAAGAGATGATCCGGAATTCCGGCAGTACACTGGTATCTTTTTCTATCATTGCTGCACTTTGGTCGGCGGCAAGGGGAATATTATCCATTAGCAACGGTTTGAATTCAGTGTTTCATACAGAAGAGTCCAGAAATTATTTCCTGCTGCGGAGCATTGCCACCATTCATACCCTGATCGTGGCGGTTGCCCTGGTAGTGTTGTTGATCGTATTCGTATTTGGTAATTCGTTGTACGAGATTATACTGAATAAGCTGCCCTTCATGAATGATATTGCGACCCTGATCCTTAGTGTACGGGTGGCTGTGGGATTTGTCCTGCTGTTTCTGATGTTCATCATCATGTACCGGGGATTGCCGAATCATAAGATATCTATGCGCCAGGCAGCACCGGGAGCGTTATTTTCAGCAGTTTCCTGGATCATTGCCTCTTTTGGATTTTCCATTTATGTGAATCATTACAGTAATTATTCCCGCATTTATGGCAGTCTGGCGGGAATTGCCATTGCCATGGTCTGGGTATATATGATGATGAATCTGGTGCTTTGGGGCGGAGAGCTGAATTCTTATATTATGGAGTTTTATCCGGAAAAGGTATCATCCAGGAAGAAGAAAAGAAGTACGGGAAAGTAGTTAGCTTTGTATTGAAGTTTGGAATGGGATTTGTTATAATCAGAATAACTAAAACCAGGGTATTTTTTTGTGGATTTTAACATAGAAAGGAAGAAATTGCGATGAATGAGATAGTTGTATCCAGTGAAAAAAGATTTAGTCGTGCAATTTTAGGTCTGAATAAGGCAGAAGTCTATGCATATTTGAATCAGATTAGCAGTGCATATGAGGAGCTGCAGTTACAGATTCAGGTTTTAAAAGAACAGAATAATACGTTGGCTGATTCGAACCGGGAGAATGCATTAAAGCTTTATAATCTACAGAATGATATTACTGAGGCACAGAAGAAGACGGATCGCGCCAATGCAGAATGCGAGGCAGCGAAGAAGGAGTGCTCTGAGCTGAGAAGGGAGCTCCAGGCAGCGGAGAGGCGGATTGGCCAGCTCACAGATGCTTTGATCAAGGCAGGGGATGGATCGGCAGATATACTGCCGGAGGCTGAGCCGGAAGTGAAGCCTGCAGAGGACAATAAAGGCTTTACTCCGAAGCCGGTTTTTGAAGAGGATAAAAAGTCCGGGGCATCCGGAACGGGTGGTATCAAGGATATCTTTGCAGAGTTTCGTCAAAAGGCCAGCAGTGCGAAAGAGACCGTGGATAGTGTGAAGAAAGAAGCATCAACGGTACAGACTGCAACAGAGGCTTCTGCAGATGGAACTCTGAATGCAGATGGAGAAGAGGTATATGCAGGTGAGGTGGAAGTAAAGGTTGATGAAAGCATGTTGATCGGCAATGACGATGATGATGACGAAGGTTTTACATTCTTATAAAATATTCGAATGATCCGGTTTGTTAGATTGTTATGGAAGAAACAGCATAGGAAGGTATGCTGTTTTTTCTATGTTTAAAATTGTGAATGGCAATCGGACTTTTTTTACATATAGTAATAAGTGAAGAATTCGGCGGATTGGAACAGTGGTATGGATAGAAATGGAATGAACGGAAATGGAATGAATGGAGTGCCATTTGGATGCAGAGAGGAGCTTGTAAGTAATGATTATGCGGACTATGTTATCTCTTATAATGGAAATGAAGAGGGACTGCGCTTCTTTTTTCAGGGAGAATGTCTGAGTATTCTGGATAATCAGCTTGCGATCCTTACGGTAGACCGGAATAATATTAATCTGATGACCGTGATCTCACAGTTATATTATATGGTGCCGAAGTGCTATGGCCTGATGGATACCACCAGTATGGAGGAGAGCGGTATTCTGCGGGCACAGAATCAGCCGGTATTGAATCTGAAGGGAAGTAATATACTGGTCGGTATTATTGATACCGGGGCATGTGTTTGCGTAGTGTCATAGGATGAGCCGTTCGGGAATAGGATATAAGGAAGAATGGGGAAAGAGGACTGAATATGGGAAAACCGGAGGAGGAAAGAGGAAAAGAAGAGCAGGGATTCCGTGACGTTCAGCGGAATGACGGTGCTGAGATCCTGCAGGTTGGGGATTATATGGTACAGCTTAGCTTTCAGGAGGATACGGAGGAAACCATAGAAGACAGGATACTGGTACTGGCCAGGCGACTGTCACAGATTCTGATCGAGGAGAATATATAAGGGAAGGTTGGTGAAAGGAATGGGTATGTATCATGTTGCTGCCTATCTCCGGCTGAGCCGGGAGGACGGGGAGGCAGAGGGATGCCGGACAGAAAGCAACAGTATTCGATCGCAAAGAGAAATGCTTCTTTCTTATATCCGGAATCAGAAGGATATGAAGCTGTATGATATTTATGTGGATGACGGATGGAGTGGAGTTAATTTTCAAAGACCCGGATTTGAACGGATGATGAGGGATATCAGAGAGGGACGGGTAAATTGTGTGATCGTGAAGGATCTGTCCAGATTCGGACGAGATTATATTGAAGCCGGAAGGTTGATCCAGAGAACCTTTCCGGCTTTTTCTGTGCGGTTTATTGCGCTTACGGATGATTTTGATTCCCTGACGGCAGATTACAATGCGGTCTCGATGGTACTGCCGGTAAAGAATTTCGTAAATGATTCATACAGCAGGGATATTTCTGTTAAAGTACGGAGCCATCAGCGGGTGAAGCGGGAACAGGGAGAATTTATCGGAGCATTTTGTGCATATGGTTATCAGAAAAGCAGATCAGACCGGCATGTACTGGTGCCGGATGCCTATGCCGCCAGTATTGTAAGATTGATATTTGCATGGAAGCTGGAGGGGTATAGCTGTAGCGGGATTGCGATCAGACTGCAGAAGCTGGGTGTATTATCCCCTATGGAGCATAAGCGGTGGAACGGGGAACATTTTCAGACCGGATTCATGACCGGGATACAGCCGGAGTGGTCGGCAGCGGCAGTCAAGCGGATTCTGGAAAATGAAATATACATTGGAACTATGGTGCAGGGAAGAGCGGAAAAGATTAATTACAAGATAAGGGAAAGCAGAAGAAAGCCAAAGGAGGAGTGGATCCGGGTAGAACATACGCATGAGGCGGTAATACCGGAGGAGGACTATAAACTGGTACAGACGCTGTTACAGACGGATTCCCGTACAGTAAAGGGAACGAAAAGGGTACATCGGTATGCTGGTATTCTGGTTTGCGGGGATTGTTTAAAACCGATGGTGCGACGGATAAACCGGTATAAGGATACAGAAATAGTACATTATATCTGTTCTACTCATAATCGTGGTGGAGACTGTGGCAGACATGATATACAGGAAACGGATCTGGATGAAGCGATCATGACAGGACTTCAGTCTCAGATCGCTGCGGGAATGGAGCAGGATCGGGTAATTGCCCGTCTGAAAAAAGCAGTAGAATCCGGCGAAGAGTTATGGAGCGGGGGACTGAGGGAGCATTACGGGCCCGGCAGTTTAATAGAAATATGGAAACGGGAAACGGAACGACTGGAGAGAGAGCGGGAACAGTATTCCGGCCTGCATTCATTTTTACAGGAGGATGTAACGAATCATGTGATATCGGAAGAGGAGTATCACTTTTTTTATGACATATATGAAAAGCAGTATAATGGTCTGGGAATGACACTTGAACGACAGAAGGCAATGCTTCCGTTGCTGATACAGTCGGCAGCGCAGGCAGAGGAACGGTTAGAGCATATGAAGCGGGAACCGGGAATATGGACATTGGATCGTGTGACACTCCTGACGTTTATAAAACGGATCCGGATATATGAGGATCGAAGGATCTGTGTGGAGTTAAGGTGCAGGAAGGCAGGTGGTAAGTAAAGAAATGTTTTCAGCAGGAATTTATGCCCGGTTATCGGTTGACGGACAGGGCCGTAAGAATGAATCTATTGAAACACAGATCGAAATCGCCAGCGCTTACCTGGAACAGCAGGAGAATATTGTTTTGTATGACTGCTATACGGATATAGGGAGAAGCGGAACGGATTTTGATAGACCGGGTTTCCAGCGGCTGATGCAGGATGTACGTCTGCGGCGGGTGAATTGTATTATTGTAAAGGATCTGTCCCGGTTTGGAAGAAATCATATTGAAACCGGGAATTTTCTTGAAAAGATATTTCCCTTTCTCGGGGTGCGCTTTGTTGCAGTGGCAGATCGTCTTGATACCTGGCATAGCAGTACAGGAGATGTATCCATGGGGATTCATCTTAAGAATCTGATGAATGAAATGTATGCACGGGATATCGGGCTGAAAGTACACTCCAGCAAGCAGGTAAGACGGAAGGAGGGGAGCTATACCGGCGGGGTTCCGCCTTACGGATACAGTGCGGAAAGAAAAGCGGGAAAACGGTATCTGATTCCGGAGGCAATGACGGCCGATGTTGTGAAAAGTATATATGAACAGTTTCGGAAAGGCAGAAGTGTGAAGGAGATCAGACGCTGGCTATATGAGGAGGGAATCCATAGTCCCAGGGACTACAGGATTTATGGTCAGGTTTACAGCCAGCGGAAAGGGGATCTGCGGGAATGGCCCGCTGCAACCATCCGGTCATTACTGAAGAATCCGGTTTACATACCCATACTGGATCAAGGGGCATTTGACGAAACGATTTCCCGTTTTGGAAAGGGGGAAGCGGATCGTGCGTGTGCAAGAGAGAATCCTAAGGACTCAGACAGACAGGTGGCAGAGATTCAGGAGTTCTTCGGACCAATCCTGTTCTGTGGGGATTGCGGAAGAAAATTAAGCAGGACCTCCACCGTGCGGGAGACTGTCCGGGGAAAACCGGAGAGGCGTTACTATTATTCCTGTCCTGCATCCTATCGGATTGATGCATTCCGATGTGAAAAAAAAAGTATATCCGGAAATACGCTTACCTTTGTTTTGCTTTCAGTGATTCAACAGGTGCTTTTCTCATCCGGTTTTTCAGCCTGTAGTCTGGCAGCATTGATGCAGGGGGAGATGCTGGATAGAAGAAGGGAGGCGGAAGAACAGTTATACGGGATTGAACGGAGTCTGGATGGAATCCGGATAAAGAGCAGTCAGTGGTACGCAGGGTACCGTCTGGGTAAAATGAGTCGGGAATGTTATATGAAACGGTGGCAGGAAGAGGATTCCCGGATCAGGGAATTGCAAAACAGACAGGAAGGTATAAAGCGACGATTGGGGAAAATGGCTATGGCAATGGAGGATTGGATGGCATTTTTGCAGATTTGTGATACTGACATTTTCTGTGGAGGTGAAGAGGGCTGGAGAACAATGACGGAAAAGCAGAAGCTGCTGTTACGGGAGACAGTCGGCAGTATGATCGGGAGAATAGAGGTTTATTCCGGTCAATATCTGAAGGTAAGCGTTCGGTTTCGGAAAGGAGAAGAGAATTAATATGGTAACACAATACCGGATCGCGCTTTATATGCGTTTGTCAAAGGAGGAGGCTCAGGAGAAGAAGGAGAGTGACAGCATCGTTACCCAGCGGATGCTGTTAAGAAGATATGTAAATGAGAACTTTGGTGAGGAATCAGAACGGGTTGCGGTGATAGAGTATATTGATATGTAATTTATGAAATGGATACAAAAATGAATAATGACAAGCCGGAAGCACATAAGATTTTATTGAAACAGCAGAGCGGTGCATGGATATGGACAGTGAAGAATTCAAAGCAGAGCTTCTATATCGGGTATCCCTGTCGGTTGTGAGGGGGATGCGGGAGCAGGGGCTTTTGACGGAAACGGAATATCATCAGTTGGATACCCTCCTGCTGAAACAATGTCATCCGGTAATTGGAACGCTGCTTGCAGGGAAACCATTGGAATAGCATGTGTTCTCAGTGATAAATTTTATTCAGGCAGGATGGGAAGAATGGGAGAAATCAGACGAATGGAACCGGAAGGGACCGTTGTTACAACAGGATCAGGAAAAAAGCGGGTAGCTGCCTATGTACGAGTATCCAGGAATACGGAGCGGCTGGTACACTCCTTTTCTGCGCAGATCGATCATTACCGTAAACGAATCGCAGACAATCCCGGATGGGAATATGCCGGAATTTATGCAGATCGGGGGATCAGCGGAACGAAGATCCGGAAGCGTGAGGGTCTGCAACAGCTTCTTGCAGACTGTGAGAGTGGAAGAATCGATATCATTTTGACAAAGTCCATTTCCCGGTTTGCCAGAAATACAGTTGACCTGTTACGGGTGGTCCGGTACCTGAAGGAGCTCGGGACAGAGGTATATTTTGAAAAGGAAGGGATTTCTTCTATGAGTGGAGAGGGAGAACTGATGCTATCGATCCTTGGATCGTTTGCACAGGAAGAGCTCCGTTCCATATCTGAAAATATTCAATGGGGTATCCGTAAGGCTTATGGACAGGGAAGGGAAGGAGTACGGAATTCTCATGTATTTGGATATCAGTACGATGGAAGCGGTTATGTTGTAGTGCCGGAGGAGGCAATGCTTGTACGACAGATATTTGATGAATATATTGCTGGTATCCCCCTGCGGAGTATTGCCGGACATTGTAATATTTCATACAGCCGGATCCGGTATATGGTGCGAAATGAAATATATTGTGGAGATCGGAGATTTCAGAAGGTTTTTGTAGAGGATCCCGTTCAGCAGAAAAAAGTACGGAATGAGGGACAACTGCCTCAATATTATCTCAGAAACTGCCATGAGGCTATCATTGACCGGTCGGTCTTTTTGATGGCACAGCAGGAAGCAGAACGAAGGGCAGGACAACACGGTTGTTGCAGTTGTTTTACAGGAAGACTCCTGTGTGGCATCTGCGGAGATCGCTATACGCGAAAAAAGTGCGTGACAGCGGATAAGTGCTATGTATATTGGATCTGTCATTCAAAAAAGGAGGCTGGAAAGACCTGTAAGAGTGTTAATCTTAAGGAAGACATATTGATCCGGATTTCTTCAGAGATGCTGGCAGACCGGGATATGGCTGGAAAGGAAGCGGATAAATGGAAAACGACAGTTTCTTCTGCAAATATGCAGGAATTTGACAAAGAGGAATTTAAAAAACGGGTCCGGCAGATCATTGTATCCGGGGATGGCAGTCTGGAATTTTATTTTTATGGAGGGAGACGGCGGGATTGGAAAAACGGGTAATTACAATACCGGCAACCAGGATAAAGGATACCGGCCAGTTGGCAGAGGAACTGGTAAGGCGCAGGGTTGCTGCCTATGCACGGGTATCCACCAATCATGAGGAGCAGCGAAACAGCTATGAAGCACAGGTGAATTATTATACAGATTATATCCGGGGACGGGATGATTGGGAATTTGTAGCTGTTTATGCGGATGAGGGAATTACCGGCTGTAACACGAAGAACCGGAAGGGATTCCGACATATGATGGAAGATGCCCTTGAGGGAAGTATTGATCTGATCATTACGAAAAGTGTTTCCCGATTTGCCAGAAATACCGTAGACTCTCTGACTGCTATCCGGAGATTAAAGGAAGCAGGGGTAGAGTGTTATTTTGAAAAAGAGAATATATGGACCTTTGATGGAAAGGGAGAACTTTTGCTTACGATCATGTCATCTCTGGCACAGGAGGAAAGTCGTTCCATTTCGGAAAATTGTACATGGGGACAACGAAAGCGGTTTGCAGATGGCAAGGTTACGGTTCCATTCAGCCGCTTTCTGGGTTATGATCGTGGCGCAGACGGAAATCTGGTACTGAATGAAGCGCAGGCCGGGATTGTCCGTCGGATATTCGGAGCATTTTTACAGGGGAAGTCACCGTATGCGATCGCTGGATGGCTGACGGGAGAAGGCGTTCCGACACCGGGAGGAAAAGCAGTATGGTCCCAGAGTACAGTCAGAAGCATTCTGACGAATGAAAAGTACAAGGGGGATGCATTGCTGCAAAAGGTATATACCGTGGATTTTTTGTCAAAAAAGAAGAAAAAGAATCACGGAGAGATTCCACAGTATTATGTAGAGGGAAATCACGTTCCAATAATCCCGCCTTCCGTGTTTGACCGGGTGCAGGATATGATAATGACACGAAGTTCCGGGAAAAACCGGAATAGCTGTGCAGGGATATTTTCCGGAAGGATAAAATGTGGAAGCTGTGGAAGCTGGTATGGCCCAAAGGTGTGGCATTCTACAGATGCTTACCGCAAGACGGTCTGGCAGTGTAATCATCGATATGATGGTGAAAGAAGGTGCAGTACGTCTCACCTGGAGGAAACAAGGATTAAGTATTCCTTTGTCAATGCAGTCAATGTCCTGATCAAAGAAAAGGGATGGGAACAGAAGATATATGAAATTCTCAGCAATGCAGGAATTGATTGCGTTATGGAGGATCAGAAACAGATATATTCTGTTTTCCATGAAGAAGACTGGTATAGTCTTGTAGCAAGTGCTACTGTTTTGGGCAGGAAAAGTATCCGGTTTGTGTTTAAGGATGGAACAGAGATCGGATGCAGGGATGTTGAAATAGAGGATTCAAACCGTCGTTGTCCGGTTTGAATTGATAATTAAAATTATTTTGTGTATAATAGGTCAATAAATGGGTATGGAATTGATAAAATAGCCAGAAAATACTGATCTTAAAGGAGAGAAAAGCATGAAGAAAGTTATGATGATATTATTCGCAGTTATGATGATGGTTACAATGTATGGGTGTGGCAGTACTCCTGATGCGTCGGAGGAAAATCCGGGAAGTGAGGAATCTCAGTATAAGGATTCCCTGGAGGTGCTGAATCAGGTATTCGATTCTTATGAAGAGGGTGAGCGGTTTGCTGTCTATGGAGGAAACCAGGAAAATGCGGTTATGGATGCGCCTGGTATGTTTGATATCAGTAAAGCAGAGGAATTAGAAATGGTTCTGGGACTTCCGCAGGATCAGAGCACTAATATTGAGGATGCTGCTTCCATGGTGCATATGATGAATGGAAATACCTTTACCGGTGCTGCATATCGTCTGAAGGACAATGTGGATGTGAATGCCTTTGCGGATTCTGTGAAAGCCTGCATTCAGGATAAGCAGTGGATCTGTGGTCAGCCGGATACGCTTATCATTCTTCAGGCGGACGACCGATATGTGATCACTGCTTACGGGGAGGCCGGAATCATAGAAATTTTTAAAAATAATGTATTGTCCTCTTTGAATGGTGCAAAGGTAGTTACGGAAGCCCCGATCGCATAATGCTGTTTTCAAGTATCACATTTTTATATTACTTTTTGCCATTGACGGTTGCATTTTATTTTCTGGTTCCCCGGCGATTAAAGAATGTAGTTTTGCTTTTTGCCAGTCTGGTTTTCTATGGATGGGGAGAACCAAAGTATATCCGCCTGTTAGGTCTTACTGTGGTGCTGGGATATGGATTTGGTCTGTTAGTGGAAAGGTACAGAAATAAGCGGGCCGGAAGAATACTTTGCATTACTTCGGTTGTGGTTACACTTTCTTTTTTGGTGTATTTTAAATATGCAGATTTTTTTCTGTCGAATATTCATGCTGTAACAGGATGGAATATTGCTCTTTTGCGCCTTACTCTGCCGATCGGTATCAGCTTTTATACATTTCAGATCATAAGTTATACCATTGATGTATATCGGGGAGAGACTGCACAGAGAAGTCTGATCGACCTGGCGGCATATGTGACCATGTTTCCACAGTTGATCGCAGGACCGATCGTACGATATTCAGATATTGCAGATCAGCTCAGCGCCAGACAGCATTCCTGGCATGGAGCAGCGGAGGGGATACGTCGCTTTGTAATCGGTCTGGCCAAGAAGATATTGCTGGCTGATCAGTTGGGAGAGCTATGCAGTGTATTCCGTGCGTCCGATGAGAAATCGGTGTTGTTTTACTGGATGTATGCATGTGCCTTTACTCTGCAGATTTATTTTGATTTTTCCGGTTATAGTGATATGGCGATTGGAATTGGCGGAGTGTTTGGATTTCGTATTCCGGAGAATTTTAATTATCCTTATATTTCGAAAACTATAACGGAATTCTGGCGGCGATGGCACATCTCACTGGGGACATGGTTTCGGGATTATGTTTATATTCCATTGGGAGGGAATCGGAAAGGACGGTGGCGCCAGCTCTTTAATATTCTGGTGGTCTGGCTGCTTACCGGATTCTGGCATGGGGCAGCGTGGAACTTTATCCTATGGGGGCTGCTTTTTGCAGTATTGCTGACGGTAGAGAAACTCTGGCTGCTGCGGAAACTGGAAAAGAGCAGGATCGTGTCCCGTATCTATACGTTACTTTTCGTGCTATTCGGTTTTGTGATATTTAATGCAGAGAATGTTGGACAGGCAGTTTCAGATCTGGGAGGAATGATCGGTGTTGGCGGGCTTCCCCTGATCTCAGATGAGACACTGTATAATCTGCGAAGCTTTGGAATCGTTCTTCTGGCTGGTGGGATCGGTGCTACACCTGTGGTTCGTAATTTAGCCGGGAAAGTATCGGAACATCCAGCGGGAGACAGGATATTAGAATTCGTGGAGCCAGTCGGACTGGCGGTGCTGATGCTGGTCATGACTGCATATCTGGTAGACGGCTCCTTTCAGGCATTTTTATATTTTCGATTTTAGGAGGGATATGCCGGATGAATATAAAGAGAAGAGAGCTGGTGCTTTGCATTACCTTCATATTGTTGTTTGCAGGAGGCTTTTTTTCCTGTGTGCTTATACAGGGACCGGAGTACTCCGACAGTGAACGACGGTTGCTTGCTCCAATGCCGGAGTTTTCTAAAGAAAACGTAAAAAGCGGCCGGTTTATGACTGATTTTGAAACATATGCAGTGGATGCATTTCCCTTCCGGGATACCTTTCGAACGGTAAAATCCCTGACGGCCCGAAATGTGTTCGCAAGGCAGGATAATAACGGGATATATGTAACAGATGGGTATATTTCTGCCCTGGAATATCCTATGAATGAAGCTTCCATTCATCGGAGTGTGGAACGGTTTCGATCTGTTTGTGAGCAATATCTGACGGATGAAAATAAAGTATATCTTTCTGTGATCCCGGATAAAAACTGCTTTATAGCATCGGAGAGCGGCCATCTGTCCATGGACTATGCAGTTATTGAGCAACTGATTGCAGAGGAAGCCGATTTTGCTGTATATATTCCGATATCCGATTTACTGGATCGGGAGGATTATTATAAGACAGATACACATTGGCGGCAGGAAAGGATTATGGATGTAGCAGAACGACTGGCGCGGGCAATGGAGACAGAACTTTTACAGGACTATGAGATTCATACGCTGGAGCGGGAATTCTATGGTGTATATCATGGTCAGGCGGCATTACCGCTTCCGCCGGATCAACTGCAATACCTGACTGGAACTGCCATTGACAGTTGTACTGTATATGACTGGCAGAATGAAAGAGAAATGCCGGTATATGATATGGAAAAAGCAGCAGGACGGGATCCGTATGAAATATTTCTTTCCGGTTCCCTGCCGCTCCTTACCATAACGAATCCCCGGGCACTGACGGATCGATCGTTGATCATTTTCCGGGATTCCTTTGGTTCCAGTATTGCGCCCCTGCTGGCCAGTGGATATTCGCAGATTATCCTGGTCGATATCCGTTATATCCATCCGGATCATTTAGGAGCATTTATTGATTTTGAAGGCAGTGATGTGCTGTTTTTATACAGTACCCTTGTATTAAATCACAGCGATACGCTCCGGTAATGCTGCGGGAAGAGATCAGAAATTGTATCAAAGACGGTGTTTATATAGATGATGGTTACACAGGAACAAATTTTGATCGTCCCGGTATCCGGCAGTTGCTGGAAGCAGTGAAGGACGCCAGGCTGAACTGCATAATCGTAAAGGATTTTTCCAGATTTGCACGGGACTATATTGAACTGGGATCTTATATTGAGCAGATATTCCCGTTTATGGGGATTCGTTTTATCTCTGTAAATGATCATTATGACAGTGTGCGTACTATGGAGCAGACAGACGGGCTGGATATTAATTTCAGAAACCTGTTATATGATCTGTACAGTAAGGATCTGTCTCAAAAGGTCAGGACTTCGCTTTCGGTAAGAAAGGCAGAGGAAGGGTATGTTAGTGCCAATGCTCCTTTTGGTTACAGAAAGGCACCGGAGGATCGGCATATGCTCCTGATCGAACCGGAGGAGGCGGAGATCGTGAGATATATCTTTGCGCTTGCCGGAGAAGGAATGACATCTGTTCAGATCGCAAAAAGGTTAAATGCGGAAATGGTCAGAACTCCTCTTGCATTTCGACTGGAACGGGGTGAAACGACAAGGAAGCCCAAAGGAGGGATATTCTTATGGAATGCCTCCTTTATCTGTCAGATTCTCAGGAATCCTGTTTATATCGGTGACATTCAGTATGGCAAGTATGAGCGGGAGGCTGTAGGAGGCAGGAATCGCCTGAAGCCCCATGGAGAATGGAAGGTAATGCACAATCACCATGCAGCGTTGGTGGATCGGCGGTTGTTTGAAGAAGTCTGTAATGGCAGGGCAGATTTTTCTAACGGAAGACACACAGGCGGAGTGCATCGTCATCTGCTGACGGGCGTGCTGGTATGTGACGGATGTAAAAGGAATCTAAGATATCATTCCGGTTTCAGACCATATTTCTATTGCTGTCAGAGCCGTCAGGGGGGAACCGGGGATTGTGTGCAACGGGTCGGGGCTGACGAAATGAAGGCGGGCGTGCTGCTTTGTCTGGAAAAACATCTGAGAGAAAGGGATAAGTGGAATTCCTGCATCCGGGAGTATAAAGAGGAAATCGAGGAACAGCGACGGGAGAAGCAGACAGAACGGAATCGACTGGAAAAGGAGTGGTTCAGGCGGCGACAGGAGCATATTCGGAACTACCAAAGGTATAAAGAAGGAAGGACAGAGACATTTCTATCTCAGACAGAACAGATACGCTCATTGGAAGCAGATTTTACAAAAGCGGAGGAAGCGGTGTATTGTCTGGATCAACGGTTGGCTGAACTGAATATGCTTGCCGGCTTGCAAGAAGGGGAGGAAGAGCAGGGCGGGAGGGAATTAACGGGGGAATTGCGGCACCTTCTGTTAGCAAAGGCGTTTCACCGTTATATCCGGCATGTTTACGTATTGAATGAAAGGGATTTCCGGATAGAATGGATTTCTGAACCGGATGTTTTGCATTTACCGGACAGGAGAGGGGATTGATTATCAAAATCCGCTGTTTCGCAATGCAGATGGTACCACGCGGATCAAGGCGATCTGGGATCAGAGTATTCAGACCGGAATGCCGCCGGAGAATATCAGTTATGGGACGGAATATACAGAAGAAGTCATCAACCAGGCATTAAAGCTGGAGGATCCTCTGACTCTTGTGCCATCTACGGATACAAATGGACATGGAACCTTTGCAGCGGGTATTATCGCAGGAGGACTCGACGAACAGCAAAGCTTCATCGGTGCAGCTCCAATGGCGGATATCATTGTGGTTAAACTGAAACAGGCAAAGCAGTATCTGAAGGATTTCTATTTTATTGATTCTGACGAAGTGTTTCAGGAAACGGATGTGATGATGGCGCTCTATTATTTGAAACGACAGGCGTTGAGGCGGAATCAGCCGATTTCAATTTATATGGGTCTGGGCACCAACAGCGGTGACCACGGGGGCTATGGGGCCTTGAATCAATATATGGATCGGATCAATGATTCTGTGGGTGCGGTAATATCCGTCCCGGTGGGAAATGAAGGAAATGCCCGGCATCATTATTCTGGTGTGGTAGATGATATCCAGGAGTATCAGACGGTAGAAGTGAATGTAGGAGCCAATGAGTCGGGGTTTATTATGGAACTCTGGGGAGAGGCACCGAATCTTTATGCCATCGGACTGGAAACTCCTTATGGAGAAGTGGTGGAACAGGTTCCGCCCCGGTTTCAGACCACACAAAGGCTGAATTTCTTTCTGGAGCAGACGATCATAGAGGTTGCTTATGTACTGGTGGAGGATCTGTCAGGCAAACAGATGATCTTTTTGCGGATTCAGGATCCTACTGAGGGAATCTGGCGGTTTCGGATCTATGGTACCGGAACGATACAGAATGCATTTAATATCTGGCTGCCGATCCGGGGGTTTGTATCGGATAACACATATTTTCTAAGTCCGGACCCGGGGACAACTCTGACAGAGCCTGCTACAGCTGGAAGTCCCATTTGCGCCACTGCCTATAATCATTTAACAAATAGTCTGTACTTTGAAGCCGGACGGGGCTATACTAGTGAAGGAGGGATTAAGCCGGATCTGGCAGCACCGGGGGTGAATGTTTATGGACAGGCGATTGCCACTGCACCGGGGCAGCCCTATGGTTACACCAGAAGGAGCGGAACCAGTATTGCAGCGGCACATACGGCAGGTGCAGCAGCACTTCTGCTGGAATGGGCGGAATCCCGGATCAATATAAACCGAATGAACGGTATACAGGCAAAGCGGTATCTGATACGGGGTGCAGATCGAAATCCGGAGCTGAATTATCCCAATCCATTGTGGGGATTTGGTACATTGAATCTGTATGGAACCTTTGAAAAATTGCAGCAGCAGTGATTGCAGCAGGATGATTTTCATAACGATTTATACTGTTTTGACCGGGTGTAACGGAAGACAGAGAAAGGCAGGAGGAACAGCGGATGAGAAAGCGGATCATACAATACAGGAAACAGATCGATGAGCGATTGGCGAATCCGCCGGAAGGAATTGATTATGAAGAGGAGCAGAGGAAGCATTTGATCCAGATACAGTTCTTTATGCATGAACGACTCGTCCATGAGATCATTATGGTACTTTTTGCACTGGTCACAGTCATTGTGTTTCTTGCCGCTGTAATGACGGAGCAGCCGATCTTTATGATCCTGCTGGCAGCTTTGCTGGTACTTCTGGTTCCATATATTTTGCATTATTTTGTATTAGAGAACGGAGTACAATATATGTATGGACAGTATGATGAGATGGAGATTAGAAAGCAGAGAGCAGAAACAGAAAAAGGGAAATAGGATTTTTGGAAATAATCATGTCCCGTTTCCCTTTCCTGTACCGGATCATTACTGATCGTTACCGGCTCATGCTGGTTCTGCCAGTATGGTTATTTGAGGAACGACTGGAGTTGCTGTTCTCTGTGCTTCCAGACGTATTCTCTTCCGTAGAGGAAGAGGAATTGCCATTGGTGCCATTGGTGACGTCATTGACCATGCTGCCGGCATCATCCGTTACATCCCGGATGACATCTCCTGCACCATGAGCAGCATCATTGACTGCATTACCAGCATCATCAACGATATTGCCAACATCATTACCAACATTATCCACTGCATTGCCAACATCGTCTGATACGTTGTTCTGGCTTGTATTGTTATTGGCATTCTTGCGGCCACAACCAGTAAAGGCAAATGTTAGTAATGTAGCACACCCGCACAAAATCATGATCTTTTTAATTCGTTTCATAATCTGACTCCTTTGCGAATTTTCATTTCTGGAAATTTCTTTCCATATGACAAGGAGGAATACCAAGCAGTATATCCATGTCAGTATCTTTAGTATTGCCAGAATATTTAAAATTATGGGGGAAAAATTAGGTAGAAGGAAATTGCCGTCCCGTATGGTCTATCGTGTAATCTGTGGTATATACCAGATTGGAAATGGTTTCAAACTGATAACCTGCCTGCTCGAGCTGAGTCAGTAATTCGTCTAATGCATCTCTGGTATATGTAGCGCCATTATGGAGCAGAATGATCGCACCGTTTCCCAGATCCGGATCCTGCATAACCGTCTGAATGATACTGTCTACCCCATAATCCTTCCAGTCTACGGAATCCACATTCTGATTAATGCTGGAATAACCGCAGCGTTTTGCCACGGCGACGACGGAATCACTCCAGTCACTGTAAGGGGCGCGGAATGCAGTCATATTGACGCCGGTAAGTGCGTTCACCCGCTGGTGACATTCCATGATCTCGGTCATCATCGCCTCCTCGCTTAACTGAGGCATATGCTTGTGATTGGTTCCGTGGTTGGCAAGCTCATGCCCGGCGGCATGGATAGACTGGATCGCATCCGGGTATTTATCTACCCAGTCTCCGGATACGAAGAAGGTAGCCTTAGCCTGATGGGCGGAGAGGATGGCAAGAATATCCGCCAGATCCTCATCTCCCCAGGCGGCGTCAAAGGTCAGGGCGATCATCGGCTGATCCGTTTCTACACTGTAAATCGGCAGTTCATTGCGAAGAGGGGTGGAAAGCGCAGGCGCAGCGTTTGGTGCGGCTGACGTTCCGGAAATCTGATTTTTGGCATAAACGGAAGTATACAGACAGACTGCTGCCAGCAGAACCACAGACAGGGTACGCATATATGTGGTATTGATCTCCTGGCTGAGAGTAATAAGGGGAGATTCTAATTTTTTAAATAAATTCATGAGCGGACATCCGACATTTATTGATGTTAGTTTATGAAGAGAGGGATTATTTTATTCCCCGTTCAGTCCCTCTGAAATTCGAATAGACTGATAACGTTCCGCATATTCCTTCGCAGACAGATTACTGATATAGTTCTGGATAAAATTCTTTTTATATCCTTTCTTTTTTAAAATATCAGCAGCTTTATTGTAGGCAATGGCCGCGTCCTCTTCTGTAGAGTATCTTCCTATAATATGTTTTCCTTTTACATGAATGGAAGCGGTATAGACGGTTTTGCCCTGTTGTTGTTCTTCCGTTACGCCCATATAATGATTTAGTATTTTGATATTTTCATAACGGTAGTCCCGGTTGTCGCCATTTGCAAAAATGTAATCTCTGCCGGCTACTGAAAACTGATGTATTCCATATCTGGACAGGATTCCGTACTGGCTTCCATAGTGGCAGACGAACAGGTAACCGCCTTTTTGCTGTATGGTGTGGGAGGAGTAGAAGAACAGGTCATCTTTATCAAATTTTAATGCGTGATCCGGTCTTAAATAGTATAGAAAATAGTCGGAATACAGATAAATAGGGGTTTTAATATAAATGCCGTTATTTCGAAGATTTACCAGGATAACAAATTTTGTAAATGAAAGTGCAGAATGATCCGGGTAATCCGGAATGGAACAGCGGGAGCCATTTAAAATATGATAGGCTTCCATATAAGCGCGCGTGCCTTCCTCCGGTATCATGTAGCTGCCAAGACTGATGTGCTTTCCGTTATAGGTAATGGAGGCACGATAGTAAAGGCTGCCATCCTTTCGGTATGCTTTTGTGATTCCTGTTTTTTCTGCCATAGTTTTGCTCCTGCTTCCTGACTTTGGGCGGTGCCCCAGGGATCATATATGATTAATAGCATTGTATTGCATAGAAAGGAAAAGAGCAAGTGAAAATAATAATGAAGTCTGCAAATAGAAAGTCAAGTAGAAATTTGTGAACTTTGAAAATTTTATAC
>ERZ777011.281-NODE-281-length-82408-cov-4.277331_pt1 | contig 82408 bp, 69 predicted proteins | sample MGYA00374964_ERZ777011 | MGnify/ENA primary metagenome ERZ777011 (study PRJEB29310, sample SAMD00008975) | mouse gut metagenome | study: EMG produced TPA metagenomics assembly of the Metagenome analysis of fecal microbiota from mouse which was promoted... | reverse complement strand
CCAAATGTCTGCTTCGCAGCCGCTTGGCTCATTGTGTTCGCGTATATTATACCATATCACCACCCGATAGGATAATGATAGGTATTTCATAACCTAGGGTTTTTCCGGCTGCATTCTTGCTTTACGGAGCTTCCGGCAGTATAATAGGACTCACAAGCGACGGATTGCAATAACCTGTACTCCGGCTTTGCTAAATTGCAATGAGGTATAAGATGCATATTCGATATAAAAACAATTATATAGGCATTCTGATCATAATTGCCATGCTGTTATCCGGAATGTGTCAGGCGGAGCTCCCGACAGATTCCTTATTTGCGTCCCGGCAGGTTCAGCCTCTGCATTCTGTTTATTCTTCCATTGGCAGGTTACCGGATTCACCAGTGCTCTGTACAGAAGAACTATTGGGAAAGCCCGTTCTTCTTACTACCATCCGACGAACCGGGCAGACAGACCGAACCTGGCGAAACAGGATCAGCGGCTTCATTACCGGTATACCGCTTTGTCCCCTACAATCTGATCCTCTGACGCTTACTGCCAGAAGCAGAACCGTATACCAGTTCTTTAGTATTACTGTTATTCTTCAATATATCCATCATCAGGATGGTCAGAAATCCTGATCCATTTTCTATATATTTTGTTTTGCCTATGTTACACATAGGCTTGTTTGCGTATGCAATTTAAAAGAACATATAGAAAAGAGGATTTTCATTTATGAACATTGGAATTTTACTTTTAGTCATTATCGGGGGAGCCGCCGGTCTTTTATCAACTTTATATCTGGTAGTATCCATGATATGGGTATTAATATATAAGATCTATCGCAAGATCAGATATCATGCTTCCTTATATGATTAAGTGATTAAGCGATCATTCAGCCCGGTATGATCTCATATACGGACGAACCCAAAGAAAGAGGCCCTGCTTCCCGGTAATCCTGTACCGGAATGCAGGGCCTCTTCTGTATCCTCTACTGTTACTGTACTGCCTGAAACGCTTCTTCTAAATCCTCAATTATATCCTCAATATTCTCCGTACCGATTGACAGGCGAATGGTATTCGGCTTAATGCCCTGATCCGCCAGCTCTGTCTCATTCAACTGCGAATGTGTGGTAGAGGCCGGATGGATGACCAGGGACTTCGCATCCGCTACATTAGCAAGCAGGGAAAACAGCTCCAGATTATCAATAAAATCCTTTGCCTTCCGGTCATCCCCCTTGATCTCGAAGGTAAAGATGGAACCGCCGCCCTGTGGAAAATACTTCTTATATAGAGCCTGTTGCTCTGAATCCCGGGAAACCGCCGGATGGTGAACTGCTTCCACCTGGGGGTGCCGGCTCAGGTATTCCACTACCTTCAATGCATTCTCTATGTGCCGCTCTACCCGCAATGACAGGGTTTCCAGCCCCTGCAGGAAGAAAAAGGCATGAAACGGGGAAAGCGTCGCGCCGGTATCCCGAAGCAGGATCGCACGGATCTTAGTGACAAAGGCCGCCGCCCCCACTGCTTTTGTAAAGCTGACACCATGATAGCTTGGATTCGGCTCTGTCAGCGACGGAAACCGTCCGCTGGCCTCCCAGTCAAACTTACCGCTGTCTACAATAACACCGCCAATCGTCGTGCCATGACCGCCAATGAACTTGGTCGCAGAGTGAACTACAATATCCGCACCATATTCAATCGGCCGGACCAGATACGGAGTTGCAAAGGTATTATCGATTACCAGCGGAATCCTGTGAGCATGGGCAATACCGGCAATCCGCTCAATATCGGCTACATCAGAATTCGGATTCCCCAGGGTTTCGATGAAAACCGCTTTGGTATTCTCCTGAATCGCCGCCTCTATTCCGGCATAATCAGAAGGATCCACAAAAGTAGTCGTGATTCCATACTCCGGCAGGGTATGGGCAAGAAGATTATAGGTTCCTCCATAAATATTCTTTGCCGCTACAATATGGTCACCCTGCTGTGCCAGATTCTGAAAGGTATATGTAATAGCTGCTGCGCCGGAAGCAACTGCCAGTGCTGCAACACCGCCCTCCAGAGCGGCAATCCTCCGTTCAAATACATCCTCCGTCGGATTTGTTAATCTGCCATAGATGTTGCCTGCATCACTCAGATTAAATCTTGCCGCCGCATGGTCGCTGTTGTGGAAGACATAAGATGAGGTCTGATAGATCGGAACGGCTCTCGCATCTGTGACCGGATCCGGCTGCTCCTGTCCGACATGCAGCTGCAGTGTTTCAAACTTTAAATTTCTCTTTTCATATGGTTTTTTACTCATAATGTACCTCTTTCCGCAGTAGATTCTGCTTATGATTTTAATTCCTTTAATTCCTATCTGTTAACAAGGTTATATTAACATATAAGCAGAAGGGTGTCTAATACCGGCTGCCATGAATCCATTATAGGTTTTACCTATAGCCAATATCCTTCAGTACCTCTCCCGCAAGAATCAAACCTACGACAGACGGTACAAAGGCAACCGAACCGGGTATATGGTTCCGGCCGGAAGCTTCCCGTACCTCCTCCTGACAGTCAGATGTGTTATCTGATTCCTGTACATTAGTAACCGGCGGTTCCTTCGAATACACCACCTTCAGCTCCGTTATATTGCGCTTCTTTAATTCCCGCCGCATTACCCTTGCCAACGGACAGACCGAGGTCTGATAAATATCCGCCACCTCAAAGCCCATGGGATTCAGTTTATTCCCGGCTCCCATACTGCTGATGATCGGTATCCCGTATTCCTTCGCCTCTACAGCCAGTTGAAGCTTGGCCGCTACTGTATCCACTGCATCCACAATATAAGTATATTGAGTAAGATCAAAGAGATCTTTTGTCTCCGGAAGATAGAAGCATTTATGTACCACAACCCGGCAGTCCGGGTTGATATCGAGTATCCGTTCTTTCATGGCATCCACCTTATAGGCTCCCAGGGTACTTCTGGCTGCGATGATCTGTCGATTCAGATTGGAAAGACTTACCTTATCATGATCGATCAGATCAATCGCACCGATTCCACTCCGGACCAGGGCCTCAGCCACATATCCGCCAACACCCCCGATTCCGAATACAGCCACCCTTGCTGTTCGAAACCGTTCCATTGCTTCACTGCCAAACAAAAGCTCCGTTCTTGAAAATTGTTCCTCTAATTGCTCTGTCATAACCTCTGTTCCTGCTTCCGTATCCATTATGCGATAGAAACCACTTTATAATCCTGTGCTTCCACCGTCTGCTTTAATACTTCCTCTGTCACCTCACCCTGCAAGGTAACAACTGCAGTTCCGGCCTCATGGCTGACAACCGCCTCCGACACCTCCGGCAATGCCTCCAGCGCCTTCTTTACTCTTGCCTCACAATGTCCACACATCATACCTTCGATCGTTATTGTCCTGTTCATAGTCGATTCCTCCATACTTTCATATTCTAATGTTTCCTGTTCTTTTTGTTCCGGATCTTCTATCCGGTTCCGGCCTTTCCTGTCCCTGCCGGCATCATAGATCCGCACCAGATTCAGCCGAAGTGCATTGGTCACAACACAGAAGCTGGATAAGCTCATGGCTGCCGCACCGAACATTGGATTCAACTGCCAGCCAAACAATGGAATCCATACCCCCGCTGCCAATGGAATACCGATCACATTATAAATAAATGCCCAGAATAGATTCTCATGAATATTGGTCAGGGTTCTCCGGCTCAGCCGGATGGCTGCCGGTACATCACTTAGCCTGCTCTTCATTAATACCACATCTGCCGCATCGATTGCAATATCGGTTCCCGCTCCAATGGCAATTCCGATATCCGCCCGGGTCAGGGCAGGTGCATCGTTCATACCATCTCCTACCATGGCAGTCCTGCCCTTTTGCTTTAATTCCCGGATCACAGCCTCCTTTCCCTCCGGCAGCACTCCGGCGATCACCTCATCCACACCGGCCTGATCTCCAATCGCACAGGCAGTCCGCTCATTGTCACCCGTCAGCATTACCACACGGATACCCATCTGCTGTAATTCCCTTACTGCCTGCGGACTATCCTCCTTTATCACATCCGCCACTGCAATGATTCCCATGAATTCCTGCTCTTCATCTTTCTTCCGGGCAAAGAACAACGGGGTCTTTCCTTCTGCAGCAAGCGCCTCCGCCTGCCTTCCGGTCTGCTGCGAAATCACAGCCTGCTTCTGTATAAACGCATAATTTCCTCCACAGATCACTGCGCCCTCCAGTCTGGCAGATAAGCCGTTGCCCGGAACCGCCTGAAAATCTGTGACTGCCTTTCCTTCCAGACCATCCGCCTCCGCCCGCTCGATCACCGCCTTTGCCAGAGGATGCTCGCTCTTTCGCTCCAGAGCATAAGCCATAGACAACAGTTCCTGTTCTGTTATCCCTTCTGCCGGAACGATATCCGTTACCTTCGGTTCACCACAGGTGATGGTACCCGTCTTGTCCAGAGCGACGATCTGTACCTTTCCGGTTTCCTCTAAGGATACTGCGGTCTTAAACATAATGCCGTGTCTGGCGCCTACCCCGTTTCCGACCATGATAGCAACCGGAGTTGCCAGTCCCAGTGCACACGGACAGCTGATCACCAGTACAGAAATTCCTCTTGCCAGAGCAAACCCGATTCCCTCTCCCGCCAGCAGCCATACAGCAATGGTGAGAATCGCAATACCGATAACGATCGGCACGAAGACACCGGATACCTTATCTGCTACCTTGGCAATCGGCGCTTTGGTCGCTGCTGCATCACTGACCATCTGAATGATCTGGGCAAGGGTGGTATCCTCTCCCACCCGTACCGCCTCGCAGGTCAGGAACCCGGACTGATTTACAGTAGCCGCTGATACCCGGTCTCCCGCGGCTTTATCTACCGGAATACTCTCACCGGTCAGAGCCGCCTCATTTACTGCGCTGCTGCCCTCCAGCACAATACCGTCAACCGGTATATTCTCACCAGGGCGAACCACGAAGATACTGCCCTTTTCTACCTGCTCGATCGCCACCTCCGTTTCCATACCATCGATCAAAAGCGTTGCAGTCTTCGGCGCCAGCTTCATCAACCCCTTCAGGGCGCTGGTGGTCTTGCCCTTAGAGACTGCTTCTAGCATCTTGCCTACGGTGATCAGCGCTAATATCATGGCAGCCGATTCAAAATAAAGCTCATGCATATAATGCATAACACCATTTAAATCTCCCCGCGCCTGTGCATCCGTCATGGCAAATAAGGCGTAGGTACTGTAGACAAAAGCGGCCGTTGCACCTAATGCCACTAATGCATCCATATTCGGTGCACCCTGAAAGAGACTCTTGTAACCATTAATAAAGAACTTCTGATTGATCACCATGACGGCAATCGTCAGCAATAATTGAAGCAGTCCCACTGCCACATGATTTCCCTGAAGGAACGCCGGCAGCGGCCAGTTCCACATCATATGCCCCATGGAAATGTACATAAGAATGATCAAAAAAACCAGAGAAGCAATCAACCGCCTCCGCAGCACAGGCGTTTCTCTGTCCTGCAATGCATCCTCTGCATCTGCTATAGCAGATGCCCCTTTCTGCTTACCTGTCGCCTTTCCTGCAGCCTTCTTTTGTTCGGCGCCATATCCGGCGGCGGCGACTGCCTGCATGACAGCAGCGGGATCTGCATCTCCTTCCACACCCATGGAATTCGTTAACAGGCTGACACTGCATGCAGTTACCCCCTCCACTTTGGAAACTGCCTTCTCAATTCTGGCACTGCAGGCAGCACAGCTCATACCGGTTACTGTATATTGTTCCATGGCCTTCACCTCCATTCCACTTGTTCCATAGCCAAATATCGGATCGTCTGTTACCGCATCAGCTTCTGTAAGGTCTCTACCAGCTCATCCACGGTTTCTTCCTTTCCATCCTTAATATCCCTGATCACACAGCTTTTTATGTGATTTTCCAGTAAAACTTTATTAAAACTGTTTAAGGCAGCATTGACAGCCGACACCTGAATCAAAATATCCGTACAGTATGCATTCCGCTCCACCATACCCCGGATTCCCCGGATCTGTCCCTCGATACGGTTGAGCCGGTGAATGAGATTCTTATACTCCTGCTCCGAACGCTCCTTTGACTTGTGTCCACTGCATTCACACTGCTTTTCATTGTCATTTTTCAAAACTGCTTTTCCTCCATCTCATTTTTGCAACTGTATTATATACCCCTGTGGGGTATGTTGTAAAGTAAAAAAACACCTGGACAAGCGTCTTTCTGTACTAAAAAGACGCTCCCAGGTATTGGTCAAATCCTTTATCAGCCTCCCAGACTTCCAAAAACAGAACGCTTCATCAGCCGAAGCAGATTCCAGCCGCTTTGCAGTATCTGGGAAAAACAGATTGGCTGAAAATACGCTTCGTCCCGTTCCGATGGCTTCTTGTAATCCAGCAGATTTCCTTCAAAATACCGGTACTCTGACAGAAACTCTATTAAATCATCCGGGGTATACCGGCAGGCAGGCATGTCCAGTGTAAATTTCAGCTGCCTTATCACATTCATGGTAAACTCAATGCAGGAATATGCCTTATAGATTGCAAATCCCTTGAACAATGGAAAGGTCAGTACGGAAAACAGATTATAAATGTACTCATCATCCTGGCGGATTGCTGCGATCATCTGTCTTACCCCCTGGTACTGTTCCTCTGTGACCGGAATCCGAAAGATCAGCACCTGAACATCAGAAAATCTGTGGAGCGTAAACCGATCCATGGTTTCCTTTACCAGTCCGAAGATCAATGGCGCATGATACTGTCTCCTTGCAAAAGACCAGCATTCATTCAATTCTTCATCCAGGGCAACCGAAGCATGATTAAAGCGTACCTTCCCTACACGTCGCAGCAGATAGCCAAACCGTGTCGTCGTTTCCGAAATCATTATGTAAATATACCTGTCTTTTTCTCCCATGATCATATTGCCGGTCAGCCCGAAGCTCCGGCATCTCCCTCTTAATGCTACCTACATATTAACATAGATAGTAAACCAAAACAATCCGACAGATACATCTGAATATATTTACATGATATTCCTTTTCTATAGAAGGGCTTTATTCTTATATTTTGAAATTTCCTCCAGATACTTCATCGCTACCTCACTGACCGGAGCGTTCTTTCGTATCAGATATCCGATCGTCATAATGGCATCTGACCGCAGCTTAACTGCACAATATTCCGAACCATTCAACTCCTCACAGATAATACCGGAACACAGGGTGTATCCGTTCAGCCCCACCATAAGATTCAGCAGGGACGCCCTGTCACTGGCCTTGATCAGTCGTTTGTACCGATAGCTGCTCAGCACCTCCTCTGAAAAATGAAAGGAGTTATGATCTCCCTGTTCAAAGGAGAGACAGGGGTATTCCTCCAATTCCTCCATCGATACTTCTCTCCGCTCTGCCAGCGGATGCCCCTTCCACATATATACATAGATCTTACAAGCCAGTAATTCATGGAATTCCAGATCATACTCCCGGAACAGCTTCGTTAATACCTGCCGGTTGAATGCATCCAGATACAGGATGCCGATCTCGCTTTTATGATTCTTTACATTGGCGATCACATCGTAGGTTCTGGTCTCATGTATTGCGAATTCATATTCATCCATGCCGAACTGCTTCACCATTTCGACAAAGGCCTTCACTGCAAAGGTATAATGCTGCATGGATACGCTGAATTTCTTCCTGGTCACCTCCTTATTGATATACTTCGATTCAAGGAGTGCATACTGCTCTACCACCTGTCTGGCATATCCGATAAATTCCTCTCCTTCCGTGGTAATGGAAATTCCCCGGTTCGTCCGCCGAAATAATTCCATACCAATCTCCTCTTCCAGATCCCGGATGGCTGCAGACAGGCTGGGTTGTGAAATAAACAATGTCCTTGCGGCCTCGTTCATGGAGCTGGCTCCTGCAACTGCGATTGCATATTGTAACTGTGTAAGTGTCATGATCTTTTTCTCCAATATAATTTTCTGTGTATTTACATTGCCTAAACGAAAGACCAGAGACTGTTATCTACAGCCTCCGGTCTTCATTCCATGCGGGCAACAGGACTTGAACCTGCACGTCGGGGACACTAGAACCTAAATCTAGCGCGTCTGCCAATTCCGCCATGCCCGCTTGCACAAAATAGATTATAGCAAGGAATCTATTTTTGAGCAAGCGGTATTTTGCGAAACCCGTCTTATCCCTGTTCCGTTTCATTTTACTGTCTTTCCAGATATTCCTCCAGCACAATTCCATCCCGGTAAATCTCTTCTGCCGCCTTCTTCCCCACATACCGGTAATGCCATGGCTCGTATACAATCCCTGTAATATCACTCTTATCCGTAGGATACCGCAGGATAAATCCATACCGCCAGCTATTCTCCATCAGCCACTTCTGAACTGCTGTATCCTCCTGTGCCTCATCCAGCACCTGATAGTTCTTATCTACGATATCAACGGCAAGTCCCAGCTGGTGTTCACTGGTTCCAGGCTTCGCAACATTTCTGGCAGTTTCCGTTCTGGCATCCTCTTCAGAATATCCCGCCTGCATCAGAGCCGACACATTATGCTCAAACAAACTGGTCTGCTTCGCCTGACTGCGGTATGAGGAACAGATATACGGAGAATATCCCGCCGCCCTGCAATCATCCATCATCGCCTGCAGATCCGGATAACAACGCTGATCTACAGACTGCCCGTTGATCAATTCTGTCAGCCTGATCGTGTCCGCATAGCCCTCCGGTATGGTATTCCATGGATTTACCAGGAGCAGCGGCCACTCTGCCGCTATATTCGCATCTCCAGATTCCGCATCTGTCCGTTTCGCATCTGCGGTGGTACTTTCAGACATCTCCTTGCTGTCGGCAGTGCTTCCCGGCTCGCTTCCACTCAGGATAGTTTCATCCAGTATCTGAAGCTGGTTGGCACTCCCTGTCGGCTTTCCTTCTGCCTGAACCGACTTTTGATATAAACTGCCAAGCATGCCCAGCATACAGACCACACAGCCAAAAGCAAGCACCCGGCCTGCCCAGAGCATCAGCTTTTCCATCCGTTTCGTCTTAACACTCTTCTTCGAATTTCTATGAATATTACTATTTGTAGTTCTCTGATACATAAAAACACCTCGCTATTCTTGTTCTCTTTTCATTAAGAATAGCAGGGTGCTTAATCCAAACTGCAACAAACCGGCATAATTATGGCATCATATTTTAAACAAATTCTAATAGAGTCCATTCATTATCAAATAGGTGGTATCATAATTTTTCTCTAGCTGACAGTTGATTTCTGTCTGAAATTCTCCATCTGTCAGGCAATATTTCACTCTAATCATATAGCTATCATATTCTGTTGTATCTGATCCGTCCATACCATCCGTCGTTACCACGGCTCCGGTTACACTGTCCACATCCACATACCCGTTATCTGTTATCTGCTCAACGCGGTCACATGCATAGTAATTCGTCAGGCTGTCCGTCATTACAACGGCATAAGATTCTCTGTCTATATACCAATCGTCATAAATAAATTCATTTATCTTAAGCAGCTTACCAGTTGCATCATCAATTGTCAGCCAGATATCCCCCTTCTCCATACTGATACTACAATCCCATACAATAAATGACAAGGTTCCATCCTTCGAGATCATCTGCTTCGGTTTTGCATTCCACTCCACAATCATATCTTCTGCAACTTTATATAAACCGACTGCATCAATCCCCTCCATCATGACTGGATATATACTGGTATGATTCAGGCGGGGCTGCTCTGTCTGTGTCAGTTCCACCATCTCCTCCTGTATGGCCTTCATCCGCTCTAAAAGATGACTGGACTGCCGTAGTGGTGCATTATTCAAACCATAGGAGTCCACCTGCACCTCCAGTCGCAGATCCTGGACATGCAGTATGGTCCTCGGCATCAGAAAACCGGCCACCATAACAAAACAAAATGCGATCGCATACATTCCCTTTTTCAGGTTCTTCATACCAGTTCGCCTCCCTTCCATTCAACAATAACACGCAGCCCTCTGGGCTGATTAGATTCAAACCGCATTCGCCCGTGATGCAGTTCTACAATCTTTGCACACAAGGTCAGTCCCAGTCCGGCTCCTCCCATTTTACGGGAACGGGCCTTATCCACCCGGTAGAAGGCCTCCGTCAAATGCTCCATCGCCTCTGCAGGTATACCCGGCCCGTCATCCTCAACAATAATCCGGCACCCATCCGGCAAAACAGCAGAAGTAATCTGAATTCTTCCTCCGTTACCCAGTACCTTTCTGGCATTATCCACCAGATTCAGCAAAAGGGATCGAATCAGATCCGGCTCCAGTATACAGCTCCCTTCTTCACAATTACACTCCAGGATGATCCCCTTTTTCTCGTAAACCGGACGCAGCTGCTCCGTCATTTCCTGAATCAGCCCTGCCAGAGAAATACGAGAAAAAGAAATCGTATTTTTTTCCATGGAAAAAATATCCAGCATCTTAAGAGAAAGACGCTCCAGTCGCTTTCCCTCCGTAAAAATATAATTTGCCGCTTCTGCTTCTTCCTCTGCCGACAGGGTCTGTCGTCGTATCAGGTCTGCATAACCGATGATGGAGGTCATCGGTGTCTTTAATTCATGGGCAAAGCTTCCCATAAACTGTTCCTGCCGATCCATGGCAAGCTGCATATCCTCCATACTCTTCTCTACCTGTTCTGCCATACCGTTAAAATCTCTGGACAGATCTCCGATCTCATCATTGCTCCGGATCATGGAACGGTAAGAAAGATTGCCGGAAGCAATGTGCCGGGCTGCCTTGGACAGATTGGACAGGGGGCGGGTCATTACATATGCCATAATGTAGACCACGACCATCCCGATGAGCAGAGTGAGAATATAGAGGCGATGGTATACACTCTGCTGATCACTGCGCGTTACATAAATAGAGGTAATATCATATGCTACATCCAAAATCAACTGCTCTTCACCAAACTGAAGCTGACTGGAAACCTGAAGATACTGCTTCTGACTGCCATCTGAAACCTGTGTGATCAGACATTCATTCTGAGAAAGTCCTTCTGCGATCGTTTTTAAAGAGGCGGTCGCCTCCCCTTCCTCATACAGGACTTCATCAAAGGAACGCAGCCGCAATGCTTCCCAGGAGGAATTCCCCTGTGAGGAAAGCTCCCGCAATACACTTGACATCTGCGCCTTATCCAGCCACATATCTGTCTGATTTACCACGCGCAGGGTATCCAGGATCATCTGATAGGAAGCATGGGCAGATTCCTTTTCCCGTTCCATGGCAGACCGAAAGGAATAAGAGATCAGTATGGTACCTCCGACGGCATAAAAAATTGCCAGCAGACTTATCATCCACAGTGTTATCTTATATCGAAACTTCATTGCACCACCTCAAACCGGTAACCCACCTTGTTCACTGCCTGAAGCTCCTGCTCCAGCCCCATCTTCTTTCTCAGGCGCTGTACATGCAGATCCACAGTCTTACTGCCATAGTCCAGTTCACCACCCCAGACCCGCTCATAAATCGTTTCCCGGTACAGTGCAGTGTTGGGGTTCCGCATGAATAATAGCAACAGTTCATATTCTTTTCGTGTCAGAGCCACTTCTTCCCCTGCCCGTGTCACACGCATGGAACAGGTGTCCACTTCTATATCCCGTACCCGCAGCTGCTCCTCCATCTTCTTAAACCGTCGCAGCACAACCTCCACCCTTGCCTGCAGCTCCATAACATCAAAGGGCTTCACAATGTAGTCCTCTGCACCCATCCGCAGGCCCCGTACCCGGTCCTGCACCTGATTCTTTGCCGTTAAGAAGATTACCGGAATCCCCATAGGTTTAATATAGTCCATTAATTCAAAACCATCAATCTCCGGCAGCATTACATCCAGCAGGATCAGGTCGTAGGATATCCTGCCTAGCTGTTCTATGGCCTCCCTTCCGTCGTAAACACAATCGGAATGATAGCCTGCCTGTTTCAGACTCATCTGAATATAGGATGCAATCGGTTTTTCATCATCCACTACTAATATCCGAATCATTTCTTATTCCTCATATTCCTGACACATCAGGTTTCGCTTTTGAATTCCTCTAAAAAGGGATGTGCCACCCCTCCGGCCTTATAGCCCACCATAGTATCGACATTCACGTCATGAATAGAATTAAAGATATTCATTTCCACCAGCGGATTCTCCTTCTTCCATCCACGGATCAGCTCCTTTACTTCCTGTCGTTTGGAAATGCCATTCTCATCATTGACCTGCTCATATTGTTCTGTAAAACGACAGGCGCATTGCAGGAATTCCAGATGATTATAATTCCTCCATGCGATCACAGCATCCTCGTGGACACAGTACAGGGGACGGATCAGTTCCATCCCCGCAAAATTCGTACTCTTCAGACGGGGACGCATCCCCTGCAGCTGGGCACCGTAAAGCATTCCCATGACCGTAGTCTCGATCACATCATTAAAATGATGGCCCAGAGCGATCTTATTGCATCCCAGCTCCTTCGCTTTGGCATATAGATTTCCCCGCCGCATCCTGGCACAGAGATAGCAGGGATTCCGGTCCGTTCCATTGGCCACTTCAAAAATACCGGAATCAAATACAGTGACCGGAATCTCCAGTAATTCCGCATTATCCATTATCTTCTGGCGATTACTTTGATTATATCCCGGATCCATCACCAGATAGGTCAGTGAAAAAGGAACATCACTGATCCGCTGCAGCAGCTGCATACACTTTGCCAGCAGCATGGAATCCTTTCCTCCGGAAATACAGACCGCAATATGGTCATTCTCCCGGATCAGCTGATAACGCTTCACCGCAGTGGTAAAAGGGCTCCAGATATTCTTACGATATTTCTTTTGTATGCTCTGTTCAATCAACTGACAGGGTGTTAATTCACGCTTCATATCTTTATTTACGGTTGGAACCGGCCATCACCGGCTCAAAGATCCGTTTATCCTCGTTCACATACTTATCCTTTTTAGCAGCCTCCACTGCTTCCTTACAGAAGGTATCCTGCGCACAAACCCGTTCCTTTCCGCGCATATCCTGCTTCACATAGGTACCATCCGGCTGGAGAATATATGCCTTCAGGGTATCTGCAAGCTGTACATCCAGGATATGCTTTGCCTGCGCCTTTGCCTCCGGATCCTCCACCGGAAACATGATCTCCACACGTTTATCCAGATTCCGGGGCATCCAGTCAGCACTTCCCATATACAGTTCCTCAAACCCGTCATTATAGCAGTAGAGAATCCTGGCATGCTCCAGGAAATTACCTACTATAGACCGTACTGTAATATTCTCACTCAGCCCCGGCACACCAGCCCGCAGACAGCAGATTCCACGGATGATCAATTCAATCTTTACTCCGGCACCGGATGCCTCGTATAATGCTTCCATAACCTTCGGATCACATAACGAGTTCATCTTGGCAATGATATAGGCCTGCTTTCCTGCCCGGGCATTCTCAATTTCCCGCCGGATCAGATCCAGAACCGTATTTTTCAGCCAGATCGGTGCTACCGCCAGCTTGTTCCATTTTGCCGGCTCGGAATAACCGGACAGCATATTGAATACTGCCGTTGCATCCTCGCCGATCGAATCAGAAGCAGTCAGGATACCGGTATCAGTATATAAGCGGGCAGTTACATCGTTATAATTACCGGTTCCTAAATGTACATACCGCTTGATGCCATCCTCTTCCCGTCGAACCACCAGTGCAATCTTAGAATGCGTCTTCAGTCCTACCAGACCATAGATCACATGACAGCCCGTCTTTTCCAGCTTCTTTGCCCAGTTAATATTATTCTCCTCATCAAATCGTGCCTTCAACTCTACCAGCACCGTTACCTGCTTCCCGTTCTCTGCAGCCAGGGCAAGTGCTGCAATGATCGGTGAATTGCTGGATACACGGTATAGCGTCTGCTTGATGGCCAGTACATTCGGATCCACGGCTGCCTGACTGATAAACTGGATGACCGGATCAAAGGTCTCATACGGATGATGCAGAAAAATATCCTTCCGTTTAATCTGCTCAAAGATGCTTTCCTCCCGATCCAGCTCCGGAACCGGCTGCGGAAGATACTTTGGATTTCGCAGATGATCAAAACCCTCCAATCCGCTTAACTTCATTAAAAAGGTTAAATCCAGCGGACCATTTATGGCAAAAATACTTTCCTTTGCCACCTGCAACTGCTCAATCAGCGCTTTCAGAAGAGCACGGTCAATCGAATCCTCTACCTCCAGGCGGATGACCTCTCCCCACTGACGCTGCTTGATCTGCTTTTCAATCTCCTTTAACAGATCTGCTGCGTCATCCTCATCAATGGAAAGATCCGCATTTCGCATGATCCGATACGGGTGCGCACTGATCACTTCATAATTCAGGAACAGCTTGGATATATTCTTCTCGATCACCTGCTCTAACAGAATGACCTCCTTCATACCCTCCTGATTTCCCGGCACATGAACAATACGGGACAGCACGGAAGGTACCTGTACCGTTGCGATCTCTACCTCCTTTGAACCCTTCTTACGAATCAGGGCGCCGATATTTAACGTCTTATTCCGGATCAGCGGAAACGGTCTGGAGGCATCCACTGCCATAGGCGTAAGCACTGGATAGACATCCTTATCAAAAAAGTCATCTACATAGCTGCCCTGGGCTTCCGTCAGATCCTCATGTCTGGTAATGACATGAAGACCATTCTTTTCCAGTAGCGGAAGCAGGGAGCGGTTATAGATCCGGTACTGGCTGTTCATAAACTCCTTCGTCCTGGGAATAATCTCCTCCAACTGCTTTGCCGGCGTCATTCCTGCAATATCCGGCTTCCGGTAACCGGCATGCACCATATCGATCAGGGAGGCAACCCTCACCATGAAGAATTCATCCAGATTGGAAGCAGTGATCCCCAGAAACTTCATCCGCTCAAAGGGACGGATCAGCTTATCCTTCGCCTCTCCCAGGATCCGATAATTAAACTCCAGCCAGGATAACTCCCGATTCACAAAATCGGATGTATTTGCAATTCCCTTGTTTGATTTCTTATCTGCCATTATGCGTTCCTCCTCTGCTTTAAGATTGGCCGGATTCCATAGATCTGTTCAAAAAAATCTGCCTTTTCCTTGAACAGTGCGGCCTCCAGGGTAATATTGTTGACTGTGTCTACTATGATCACCAGCTTTTTATCCTTTACCTGCATATGGAAGCTTTCCACCTTCTGCTTATGAGAACGATCCAGTGCATTCGCCACCCGCAGAATCGCCGCCAGCTTTGCAACGGTTGTATAGCTGGCATCTCCCAGCGCTGCTCTTGCCTGTTGATGCGAGGGCAGATACATGGTGTTGTACCGGACTGCATTTGCCACCTCTTCCCGTTCTTTGTGGGACAGTCCCATCATCTCTGTTGACATGATGATATTATAAGAATTATTGGCAACATTCTGCATACTTATAAATTTCCCGCAGTCATGAAGAATACAGGCAATCTGAAGCTGCAGCCGCTGAACCCGTCCCATGCCATGATGCTTTTTCATAGCATCAAAAATGGCCAGAGCCAGATTGGATACATATACAATATGCGATTTATTACTCCGGTATCGTTTTGCCATTGCCATGGCGGAGGCTGTAATATCTGTCTCGAACTTTCTGCCCGCCGTATACTTTCGGGCTGTATCCACGTAATCTGCCACGATACCGTCACACAGATTGATATCATGCAAAAAGATCTCATCCGCCTTTGTTGTATCCACCAGCATCCGGTATACGATCACAGCCGGACGGATCAGGGTCGCACGCTCGAACAACAGTCCGTAATGCAGCGCCAGATCCTGCGCGGATACATTCAGTATCTTCTCATAGATATATTCAATCTGATCCTTTGTCATCAGATTCTTGATCTTCAGTTCCGGTGCAATCTTCTGTAATGCCTGAATCTCATCACCGATGGCAATGATATTCTTAATCTTCTTATCGCCCAGATACATGGTATTGAAGGTGCTTAGTTCATTCTGAACATATTCCTCGATCAATTCATCACCATTGGTCACCCGGGAACCGATATCCGATAACAGATCCCGCACCCGTATGGAGCCGATCTTAATATTCTGCGTTGCTGTCAGTACCTGCTTTTCAAATATGGAGATCTGAATACTGCCGGCACCCATATCGAGAAGCGCAGTATTCTTGCTGGTCATGTCGTCAAACTCCTGCATGGTGGACGCACAGCCCTTTAACATCATGAAACGATGCTCGGAATTACTAAGGATCTTTACCTTGATTCCCGTTCTTAATTCAATCAGTTCTATGATCAGAAGACCGTTGCTTGCCTCACGGACTGCACTGGTGGCATACGCCCGGTATTCCTTACAGTCATATTCCTTCATTTTATCCTTAAAACGCAGCAGACAGGTACACAATTCACTGATCTTCTCATTGCTTACATAACCCAGACGGTAGGTATCACTGCCCAGCTCTAAGATATGACTGATACAATCCACTTCCCGGAAGCCCCATTTGGCAGTTATTTCAAAAATTTTCATCGTAATATCATTCGATCCTACATTGATCGCAGCAAACATCTGATATGCCATATTATTCCTCCATTCCTACTATCATTTATCCATCCTGTATACCCGATTGGCTGTTCTTATGAACCGGCCCGATAGTTTCCAAGCAGTTTAAAATCGGATGACTCACTTTTTACTCCTGTGATCGCATTCCGGACAGAAGCATCACTCAGATTCCCTTCAAAGGTAATAAAAAAGCGATACTCCCACTGTCGCTCCGGCAACGGTTCTGATTCAATACTGGTCATATTCAGGCCATTAAAGATAAAATGCCCCAGGATATTATAAAGACTTCCGCTTTCGTGAGGCAGGGAAAAGCTGATACTGATCACATCTGCATCCCTGGTAAATACCTTTTTACCGGAAATCACAACAAATCGTGTCGTATTATTCTTCAATGTGTTAATACATGGATCCAGAATCTGCAGGCCATATAGCTCTGCTGCCCGTGTACTGGCAACTGCCGCCTGTGATTTGTCTCCATCCTGCTGAATCTTTCTGGCACTGACTGCAGTGTTAGCCAGGCTGATCTGCTTCCAGCCCTTATCCTCAAGATACGGCTTTGCCTGCATCAAGGCCTGTGGATGAGAATAAACGGTCTGAATATCCTCCAGTCTTGCCCCCTCTACACCCAAAAGGGCCTGTGCAACCTCTAAGCTGACGCCGCCAACAATGGCTACATCATGCTCCTGCAGCAGATGATAGACTCCGGCCACAAAACCGGCAGAGGAATTCTCAATCGGCAGGACTCCATAGTCGGCCTGCCCATCCTCCAGGGCTTTCAACACATCTTCAAACTGTTCTACGTGAAAATGCTTCACCTGACTGCCAAAGAACTCCAGCATTGCCTGTTCGCTGAAGGCGCCCGGAACTCCCTGATAGACGACACTCGTTTCCGTCGTGATCTCTAACGCATTTACAGCCTGATATTCCCTGCCTGCCACATGCTCACGGTCTCCTAAAATCTTATACTGATATCGTCTGCTGATCGACATGATCTGCTGAAAAAGCTCTTCAATACTATGACGGTTGAATTCACTGTCCGCCAATGCAGAAAGCGCCGCCAGTTTTTCCAGTTCCCGTTGTCGGTCATAGACTGCCTTACCGCTTTCTCGCTTGCTTGCCGCCACCTGACCTGCCAGCTCCATCCGTTGTTGAAATAAAGTAACCATCTGCTTGTCAATTCTGTCAATCTCTTTCCGAATCTGATCTAAATCCACGCTTTCAGCCTCTTTTCTTCTTGTACTTTCCTTCTCTAAAACTCTAACATTACTATCCTTGCCTTTATCCATTTTCTTCCTTCTGTCTTATGTCATTCAACATCTGCTGCACCGTCCTGCCAGTTCCCGGATGCCGAAGGTTCGGCGCCAGCTCTGCCAGAGGTATCAATACAAAGGTCCGCAACGGTATTTCCGGATGAGGGATACATAACGTACCGGTTTCAATCAATTCCTTATCATAAAACAGAATATCTATATCAAGCGTCCTCGGCCCCCAGTGAATCTCCCGTGTCCGTCCCCGTTCTGTTTCCAGCAGATGAATCTGCTCCAGCACCTCTTCCGGTGTAAACAGCGTCTTACAGCCAATACAGGCATTTAGAAATACTTCCTGCTCCTGGTAACCATAGGGTTCTGTCTCAATATAAGAAGATACCACAACATCCTTATAGCACGGATGACTCTGCAGCTGATCCACTGCATAATCCAAATGTGCCTTCTTATCACCCATATTTGATCCAATGCTGAAATATACGGTATGCCAGCCTCGCTTAATTACCACAGATACCGTATCTATCGGCAGCATAATAGGCGCCCAGGGCTTCTTGATCTCCAGGCGGACAGCTTCCAGAGTGGCATACTTTCGTAAAAGCTGCTCTGCGATCGTCTCCGCTACAGTCTCCAGCAGCTTATAATTCCGCTCCTTCATGATCCGCTTGATCTCATGACAGACATCACCATAATGTATGGAATACTCCAGAGAATCTGTCTTCCCTGCCCGTCTGGTATCCGTATAAAGAACCGCTGATACCAGAAACTTCTGCCCTAAGGTATTCTCTTCCTCGTATACACCGTGATGGCAGAACACTTCTAAATTGGAAATCCGAATTTCATCCATATCCTTTTCTCTTTTCTGGGCTACTCTGCCCGAAGCATTGCCAGAGTCATCTTCACTGCCCGCAGATTCTTCAATACATCATGCACCCGTATGATGGAACATCCCTTTTGAATCCCCCATACGGTTGTCGCTAAGGTTCCTTCCTCCCGCTCTTCTACCGGCAGTCCCAGTGTCAGCCCGATCATGGACTTCCGGGAAGTGCCAAGCAGAACAGGATAGCGCAGTTCCTGTAATCGTTCCAGATGTCTCATCAGCAGCAGATTCTGTTCCAGACTCTTTGCAAATCCGATACCGGGATCAATACATACCTGTTCCATATCGATTCCGGCCTGTTGTGCCAGTTGCAGACTTTCTCTTAAATCCTCCGTCACATCAGACAGAAAATCATCATATTCTGCCTTTTTCCGGTTGTGCATCAGACAGGCAGCCACCTGTCCATCTGCAATGACTTTTGCCATCGTCCCATCCCATTTCAGTCCCCAGATATCATTGATCATATCTGCACCTGCCTGTATGCCTGCCTTTGCAACGCCCGACTTATAAGTGTCAAGAGAAACCGGCACATCCATTCTTCTTTTAATTGCCTCTATAACCGGACATACCCTTGCGATCTCTTCCTCTTCCGTAATCCTGCTATGGCCCGGCCGGGTGGATTCACCGCCGATATCCAGGATATCCGCTCCTGCCTGAAGCAACGCCTCGCCATGATATAACGCCTGATCCATCTGCTCATATTTCCCGCCATCCGAAAAGGAGTCCGGGGTTATATTCAAAATCCCCATTATATATACCTCATGTTCGGTATCAAATATCCGTTTTCCGATCTTCACGTTTTTCAAAGCCTCCGTTTGCTTGTTTAATAATCAATATAAAACCTTATAATTCCTGCATTCTTCTTTCCAGTAACACGTTTCCGTAGCCAAACAATCATAGCAGTCCCGCGATAGTTTATCGGCCCGGTAAAGAAGCCGGACACAGGAATCCGCCCCTTCATCACCAGCATTTTTATGAGCAGCAATGGCAGTACAGATCCGTTTAGTCTCTTCCGGAGTAAATCCGCATTCTGGCAATATCTGTGCCGCCAGCTCTGCGCCTGCTTCATGATGCGACCGTCCCTGTTCATATTCCTCACTGCGTCCTAAATCATGAAGCAGCGCCATGGCATAAATGAATTCCTTGTCAAACCCCGTCTGCTCCTCCATATTTAGAATATATGCAATCCTGGCAACATCCAGGGAATGCTTCCTGTCATGTCTGCAATAGATCCGATCCTGCTCCGCCTGTCCGATTCGTTTCATACAGTCCTGAAATAATTCATGCTTTAGAAGTCTGTTCAGTCGTTCCATTTCTGTCCCCAATTCTTCCAATATAGTATAAAGACCCGAATGCCACTATCACGTCATCCTCCTTCGCCTCCGCTCTGGCCAGACGATATGCCTCTTCCGGGCTGTCTGCAATATGAACCTCCTGACAAAACATGTTTGCTTCCTCCGCAAGCCGGTCTGCCGGTAACGCTCTTGGATTATCCGGAACCGTCAGCACGTATACCCTGGAAGCAAGCGGTACCAGACGGGATAACAGGGCATAATGCTCCTTATCCTCTAATACTCCTATTATAAAGGTAATCCGGTGGTTTGTAAAATGCTTTGTCAGTTGCTCATACAGTTGTTCCGCCGCATCATTATTATGCGCTCCATCCCGGATCACATATGGGCTTCGCTCCAATATCTCAAATCTGCCCTTCCATTTTGCGTTATGTAAACCCTTTTGGATGTTTTCTTTTTTCAAATCAATATTTAATTTGTTTTTTGTGATATTCAATGCTTCTATAGCTGTGATTGCATTGTATATCTGATGTTTTCCAAGTAAAGAAGTTTTGTAATTCACATTTTTATAACTAAACTGTTCGTAATATAAATCTTCCTTTTCTATCGTTAATTCTGCCAGATCCGGCATGATGGGATCTATGTTATGTAAACTGCATTCCTGCCGGATCACAGGCATGGCTTCTGCATTCAGGGGATATACGACACAGGGCACATCATCCCGTAAAATACCTGTCTTTTCATATGCAATCTGTGATATGGTATTTCCTAATATTTTCATATGATCCATACGAACAGATGCAAGGATCGTACAAACCGGTGCTTTTACAACATTCGTTGCATCCAGCCTGCCTCCGATCCCGGTCTCCAGCAGGACAAAATCTGTTTTCATTTCAAAAAAATAAAGAAATGCCAGAGCAGTTTCAATTTCAAAGGCAGTGGTCCCGGTATAACCATCCTGTTCCATATCCTCCAGTACAACTGCAACCCGGGTCAGCAAAGTTGCAAATATACTGCGATCCATATATTCACCATTGATCTGGAAACGTTCCAGATAAGAAAATACGGTAGGAGAGATATATCTTCCTACCTGATAGCCTGCATCCCGCAGTACAGCATCCATATATGCAAGGATGGAGCCCTTCCCATTGGTTCCTGCAATGTGCACTACCCTGCAATGATCCTGCGGATTCCCTAAGCGCCGCAGTAATTCCTTTATATTCTCTAAGCCTAATACACTTCCCAGCCGGTTTTTCTCTGCTATATATTGCATAGCTTCTGTCTCATTCATGCTGTCCTCCTCTGCCGCTATACCTTTCCGCTAATCCGCCGCATTCTGAAAGCCCTTATCATAGGAAACGTGCTGCACCAGCGGTGTATTTTCATCAATCGGAAGGATCTCATAGCCTTCTTCCTTTAATATATCAATCAGCTCCTGCAGACTCTCTACCGTGTTATGGCGGGATGGAATATCATGCATCAATACAATGGAGGTATTATTTTGGCGCACACTGGTCATAATATTTTCGATCAGCTTATCGGTGGAAAGCTCATTCGTGACCGCATCGCCATTCAAAGCATTCCAGTCATAATATGTGATTCCCTGTTCATTCAGATAGGCAATACATTCCTCCATGGGTACATGACAGACAGAATTACTGCTGCCTCCCGGAAAACGGTAGATTGTAGGATGAATTCCGGTCCGTTCATATAAAAACTGAGACAGACGGTCTACATCATTTTCAAAGGCATCCAGGGACGCATAAACCTGCGAATAATTATGAGTATACGAATGCATTCCCAATACATGCCCCTCATCAATGATCCGGTTATAATAATCCCAATAGGCTTCGTCTTCTCTGGCGATCACAAAGAAGGTTGCCTTTACATCATTGGCAGCCAGTATGTCCAGAATCTGTCCGGTATATATACTCGGGCCATCATCAAAGGTCAGATAAACCCGCTTCTTTCCATCAAAATTATCCGGATCCTTTCGCTCCAGCCCGTCCGGTTCTACCAGGCCTTCCTTGTTCTCCCCCTGCAGAAATTCCAGATTGACATTCGGGTTGGACATTAATGCCTCTCCACTGGAAATCAATGTCATATTATCACTTCCCGGAATATCTGCCATGGCCAGAACCTTCTGCTCCAAAGCATCCACCTTGATCAACAGAAGACTGCTCACTATGATCGGCAGGATCGTTACACCGAGAAAGAACCAGATTATATATAATTTATAACGATCAATCCGTTTTCTTCTTTCCTCGTTCATTATCGTACATCCTGATTTCACTTTTTCGTATCCTTAGTATAACGCAAAACATGCAATCTATACAGCCCTAATTTTAGTTAATTTCAGGGATTTTTTATTCCCGCGGGCAATGAGCCAAGTGCCGTGCTCGCACGAGCATTTGGCGAATGCCGCGAGGGTCAATACCCCGCTCCCTGGGATGCATCAAATTTCATGCCCCACTGCTTGTAGCGGGGTTATTGACTTTGCAGATAACGAAGCAGACAAAAAACTTCATTTTTCTTAAACAAAAAGGGAGCCAAAAACGACTCCCTTTCACCCCCGGTCTGTATAACAGACCGTCAATACTGCTATTTAATATCTTACTGTTCGAACAGCAGGTCGCCATAGGTTGGAAACGGCCATGCTTCCTTTGCCACCAGAAGCTCCAGGGTGTCTGCCGGTTCTCTTACCGTTCCCATAGACAGAAATATCTGATCATGACAATAGGTTGCCCATGCCGGGATGTCCTCCTCATATTCAGAAGACTTATCTACGATTTCCTTAAATCTGGCAGTTGCTGCCTTTAATTCAATCAGCACTTCATTGATCTGGGCGATCAGTTCTTTCTGTGCCTCTGGCTCGATTCCGATCAGAGATATATTCTTTGCTTCGATAGCCAGCTTTCCTTCATAATCCATAACTGCCGGTATGATCTGCTTGTTTGCCATCTCAATCATGGTACGGGCTTCAATCTGAATCTTTTTCGCATAATTCTCAAGCATAACCTCCGCCCTGGCTTCCAGCTCTGTCTGATTCATGACGCCCATCCGACGAAATACCTCAATCGTCTTCTCAGAGGTCAGATAAGGTACTGCCTCCACCATGCAAGGAATATTCGGAAGTCCGCGTTTTGCAGCCTCTGCTACCCATTCCTCTGAATAACCATTGCCATTGAAGATAATTCTCTGATGCTTCGTTAACAACTCCCGAATAATCTCCTGAATGCAGGCATCCGCATCTTCTGCTGCATCCAGACGGTCTGCGATCAGAGCCAGTTCATTTGCGACAATCGTATTCAGCATCATATTCGGCATTGCAATGGACTGAGTGGAGCCTACCATACGGAATTCAAACTTATTACCAGTAAATGCAAATGGAGAAGTCCGGTTCCGGTCTGTAGCGTCCATACGGAAGGATGGAAGGGTGGATACACCGGACTCATACATCTTTGCCGCCGGGCTGCTTTCTGCCACACCCTTTTTAATAATCTGGTCTACAACCGCTTCCAACTGTTCTCCCAGATAAGCGGAAATGATGGCAGGAGGCGCTTCATTTGCTCCTAATCTATGATCATTTCCGGCAGAGGAAGCAGATAATCTTAATATCTCTGCGTTGTTATCGACTGCTGCCAGCACTGCTGCCAGGAACAACTGGAACTGGATATTCGTCTCCGGCGTCGGTCCCGGATCCATCAGATTCTCACCATCGCTGGTACTAAAGGACCAGTTATTATGCTTACCGGAGCCATTGACGCCTGCAAACGGCTTCTCGTATAACAGACAGGCCAGATCATCCCGCAATGCAACCTTCTGCAGCGTTTCCATCAGCAGATGGTTATTATCGGTAGCCACATTGGTGGAACCGAAGATCGGAGCGATCTCATGCTGTGCCGGTGCAACCTCGTTATGCTGGGTCTTGGCTGTAATACCGTATTTCCAAAGCTCCGCATTCAGATCACTCATGAAGGAGGAAACCTTCTCCTTGATCGTGCCAAAATACTGGTCATCCAATTCCTGTCCCTTCGGTGCCGGTGCACCGAATAAGGTCCGTCCGGTGAGCTTCAGATCCTCCCGCTTCATATATTTTTTCTTATCCACCAGAAAGTATTCCTGTTCTGGGCCTACATTGGCAGTTACCTTTGCCGGCTCCTTTCCAAAGTATGCCAGCACACGCTTTGCCTCTCTGCTCAGGGCATCCATGGAACGAAGCAGCGGTGTCTTATAGTCCAGGGATTCTCCTGTATAGGAGGTAAATGCAGTCGGAATACACAATACGGAACAGCCATCCAGACTGGTCTTTACATAAGCCGGTGAAGTACAATCCCATGCGGTATAGCCTCTGGCTGCACAGGTGGCACGGATACCGCCGGACGGGAAGGAGGATGCATCCGGCTCTGCCCGGAGCAGATCCTTACCGGTAAACTCCATCATGACCCTGCCGCCGCCGATCGGATTGATGAAGGAATCATGCTTCTCAGCAGTGGTTTCCGTTAACGGAATAAACACATGGGTATAATGGGTTGCTCCCAGATCGATCGCCCAGTCCTTCATGGCAAGTGCAACATCATCTGCAACATCGTTGTTCAAGGGTTCGCCAAACTCAATGGTCTTTCTCAGTTCCCGATATGTAGACTTTGGAAGGCGTTCCTTCATTGTTGCGTCATCAAATACATAGGATCCAAAAATCTCTGTTACTTTTTGCATAATAAATACTTCCTTTCCTGCTATTTTCTCAGTGGAATTGCAGACTATCCGCACAGCAGATAGATTCTCACCACGCAAAAAAGGTGTCCTCCATTAAGAGAACACCTTTGTTCCATACTCACTTTGTATGCCTGCTAGAATTAAGATATACCATCTTTTCTAAAAATGCAAGCATTTTTTTCATTTTATTTTTCAATCCATCTGCCGGAGCTGTCGAAGAAGTATACAATACCGTTTACCAGCACTTCTTCGTTCGCTGCCATAGAGCCATAGGTACTGAAGCCCTGAGAGGAACGATCCTCCTTTAGATAATACCAGGTATTGCCTTCCTTCAGCCAGCCGGTCACCATAGCACCATCTCCGGCAGCACCCAGATAATACCATTTATCACCGATCTGCTGCCAGCCTGTCTTCATGACTCCATCACCAGACGCACCCAGATAATACCATTTTCCTTTTCGTTGCAGCCAGCCGGTCACCATGGCTCCATCACTGTTAAAATAGTACCATTTTCCATTTATAAACTGCCAGCTGTACTGCAAAACACCGGATGCATTCATATAATACCACGTCCCGTTCACCTGCTGCCAGCCAGTCTTCATGGCTCCGTCACCAGTCGTACCCAGATAGAACCATCTGCCTTCCATATCCAGCCAGCCGGTGCACATATACCCTTCTGCATTAAAATAGTACCATTTTTCATTAATCCGTTCCCACGCTTCTTTGGTATATCCTCCATTCTTATGATGATACCACCAGCGTCCATCCGCTTCCTGTATCCATGTTCCAGGTATGTCATAATAGCAGGTGTATACATAGGCAGTATTCTCATTCGCCGCCTGCTGCCATTCTGCCAATGTATCAATGTCGATAATTTCTGACGGTCTGTTTTCCATGGCTTCCCGATCCTCATCCGTTAAGCCGGATCCTTCCTGCTGAATTGCTTCTTCCGCAAAAACATTTACATGCATGGAAAGCGTAAATAGGCATCCTGCAACAGCCAGGGCTGTTACTTTAATAAACTTTTTTTTCTTCATTGTCATACCCTCCTTAATTATTGTATTCTTTATCTCCAATATGTTCCATAATAAACATTGGAACTCCATTTTTGTTCAACACAAATACCACTTTGTGAAGTAGCAGCACTCACAATAGCATTATGGTATGTCGTTCCGTTGTAATTTATCTTTCCCAAATAAAACGCTACATGGTATACCCCATCGTTACCATAGAAAAATACCAGATCACCCGGCTGAACATCCGCCGGCTGAATTTTTTTTGATGAAGCATATTGCGACTTTGATGTCCTTGGTACTATAATACCAAATTTCTCTGATATGAGCTTTACATACCCGGAACAATCTGTTCCATTTGTCAAACTGTTTCCACCATATACATATGGATTTCCTACATATCTCAATGCTTCCTGAACCATCTGTGTACCTGTATTATCCACCCAGTCTCCATTTCCTTCAGTACAATAATACCACTTATTATTAGTCAGAAACCAGCCTGTCAACATTTCCCCAGATTCACAACAGTAATAATACTTCCCGTTTGATAAGATCCAGCCAGTCTGCATTGCACCTGAATCATCCAGATAATACCAGTTACCATTTAGATTTAGCCAGCCAACAAACATATATCCTTGTTCATCAAAATAATACCACCGATTATTAATACGTTCCCAGTCTCTTGTCGTATAGCCTCCATTGTCATGTCTATACCACCAACGCCCATCTGCTTCCTGAATCCATGTCCCCGGCACATCATAAACGGAATATGTACTTATTTCATCAGAAGAATTATCATTTGTCGTTTGCTGCCATTCCTCATAGGTACCTATATTATAGATTTCCCGCTGGATATCTTACCATTGCTCCTGTAACTCTTCCTCTGTCATTTCCACATCATCTTTTTGCTCTCCAGTAGCTTCCTCCGCAAAAGCATTTACATGCATGGAAAGCGTAAATAGGCATCCTGCAACAGCCAGGGCTGTTACTTTCGAAAGTCCTTTCTTATTCTTCATTAGAATACCTCCTATTCAACTTTTACAGCTCCATTCTATATTAAGTAAGCATTTTATAAATTAAAGTTGTATCCATCACCTCCCCACGACCTTTGAACATATTCGACAAAACATTGAAACTCTAAAAAACTCTTATTGTTATTTTGCCATTTTTTTCTTTTATTTTCAATAGAAAACAAAAAAAATAACATTTTTTTATCAGATATTTCGACACGACATGTTTTTGGGCAAAAATAGTTTGACATTATTCAACATGGTTAGGCATATTTCGACAAATATTATTCCCTGTATATGTGCAAAAAAAAGGATGCCCTCACTTAGAGAGCATCCTTTTTCATTCATTTCTTGCTTTCTTTATTTTTCAATCCACCTGCCGGACTTATCAAAAGAATAATTCACGCCATTGATCTTTAATCGTTCATTACATGCCATGGCTCCGGAATCCTTCAGATAATACCAGGAGTCGCCATCCCTGAGCCAGCCGGTCTGCATGGAACCGGAACCCCAGTTCAGGTAATACCAGGTTCCGTCCACCTGCTTCCAGCCTTCCGCCATTAGACCAGAATCATCCAGATAATACCATACATTATCAATGAACTGCCAGCCGTTCTTCATGGCTCCGGATGTATCCAGATAGTACCAGGAACGCTTGTCAAGCTTAATCCAGCCGCTCTGCATAGCGCCTGACTCATCCAGGTAGTACCAGGTTCCATTCCGATTCAGCCAGCCGGTTTCCATAATACCTTTATCATTCAGATAATACCAGGTATGATTCAGGTAAATCCACTGACTGATCAGTGCACAGCCATCCCATCCAAAATACATCCAGCCATTTGAGGTATCCACCCAGCAGCCTGACGCTATCAGCCCCCGTTCATTTACATACATATAGTTCCCGTCTACCAGACAGACAACATTATTCAGGATCCGGCCGCTCTCCTCTACTACCAGATATTGCCCGCCCTCGTAAACAGGACTAAATAGCGGATATGGATAATTTGCAATATCAATATCACTGCCATTTACCAGCTTTACCTGAACATCCTCCCATACACTACCGCCTAAATAGTAGGATTCATGCATTTCTCTTTCATAATCATCATCGCTCCACTTTCTTCCTGCTGCGTCTATCACCCATCCGTCTTCTGCAGTTTCTGCATGAACATTTATAGCAGGAATTAGCATACATGATACTATCAAACAAAATGTCAGAATTCCTGATAAGCATTTTTTCTTCATCGTTTTCATATTATTTCCCTCCTAAAATAAGTTATTTCTGTCCTATCTCCAGTAGGTTCCATATCCATATGGTCGACCAGGATGCGTTATCAACTTGACACAAATCTTATCCTTCGGATTATAAGCATGGACAATTCCCCTTGTATACAAAACGCCATTATAATTAATCTTCCCTACATAAAAAGCCACATGAGAAACCCTGCTTCCATTATAATAAAATACCAAATCCCCCGGCTGTAATCCTGCTTCATTAATCAATCTGGAACCTGCATACTGATCTGCAGACGTTCTCGGTGTTATAATGCCGAATTGAGATGAAATAAGCTTTATATAACCAGAGCAATCTGTTCCTGTTACCAGACTGTTTCCACCATAAACATATGGATTTCCTACGTATTTTAATGCTTCCTGAACCATCTGCGTTCCCGTGTTATCAATCCAGTCACCATTTACTTCATCACAATAATACCATTTGTTGTTGGTACATACCCATCCTGTCTGCATTTCACCAGACGCACAACAGTAATAATACTTACCATTTGACCATATCCAGCCCGTCTGCATAGCGCCGGAATCATCCAGATAATACCAGGTTCCATCGAGATTCAGCCAGCCGACAAACATATATCCCTGATTATCAAAGTAATACTAACGTTTATTAATCCTCTCCCATGCATTTTGCGCATAGCCTCCATCCGTATGGCGATACCACCAGCGACCATCCAGCTCCTGAATCCAAGTTCCGGGTATATCATAGTATGACGTGTATGCCATAATTCCGTAAGAATCGGCTTCAGAATCTTCCGTCTGGATTTCACCATCCATTCCCATATTGCCGATTTCCCACCTTAGAATTTCAAAATCATTCTGTTCTTCCTCTTTTATCGTTGAATCTTCCTCTCCTACAGCTTCCTCCGCAAAAGCATTTACATGCATGGAAAGCGTAAATAGGCATCCTGCAACAGCCAGGGCTGTTACTTTCGAAAGTCCTTTCTTATTCTTCATTAGAATACCTCCTATTCAACTTTTACAGCTCCATTCTATATTAAGTAAGCATTTTATAAATTAAAGTTGTATCCATCACCTCCCCACGACCTTTGAACATATTCGACAAAACATTGAAACTCTAAAAAACTCTTATTGTTATTTTGCCATTTTTTTCTTTTATTTTCAATAGAAAACAAAAAAAATAACATTTTTTTATCAGATATTTCGACACGACATGTTTTTGGGCAAAAATAGTTTGACATTATTCAACATGGTTAGGCATATTTCGACAAATATTATTCCCTGTATATGTGCAAAAAAAAGGATGCCCTCACTTAGAGAGCATCCTTTTTCATTCATTTCTTGCTTTCTTTATTTTTCAATCCACCTGCCGGACTTATCAAAAGAATAATTCACGCCATTGATCTTTAATCGTTCATTAGATACTATAGCACCGGAATCCTTCAGATAATACCCTTTGTAAAAACAGCAACTCGGCCATTTATGGCATAACCAGATTCTTCAGTTCCTCACCTGCATCTACTGCCCTTGCATTCTCCAGGGTTACCCTGGCAATCGCTTCCATGGCATCCCTGGTAAAAAATGCCTGATGAGAGGTCAATACCACATTCCGAAAGCTTGTCAGCCGGATCAGATCCTCGTCGGTAATAATATCATTGGACTTGTCTTCAAAGAAATACTCATCTTCCTCTTCATACACATCCAGTCCCACACCTGCAAATTTCCGCTCCATCAACGCCTCGATCAGATCCGGCGTATGAATCAGCGCCCCGCGGGAGGTATTGACCAGGATCACACCATCCTTCATCTTTCGAATGCTTTGTTTGTTAATGATATGCTTGGTATCCTTTGTCAAAGGACAATGCAGGCTTATCACATCTGATTCCTGAAACAGCCGGTCCAAATCTGCATATTCCACTCCAAGTCCGTCAATCGGATACGGATCATACGCAAGTATACGCATCTTAAAGCCTTTCAAAATATCAATCATCATCTGACCGATCTTACCAGTTCCGATGACTCCCGCTGTCTTTCCTACCAGATCAATTCCCATCAGTCCATTAATATTGAAGTTAAAATCCTTGGTCCGGATATAGGCACGATGTATCTGACGATTTACAGTAAGTAACAGTCCCATGGTATATTCTGCCACCGCCTCCGGCGAATAACTTGGCACCCGCAGCACCTGAATTCCCAGATTCTGCGCAGTTTTCAAATCTACATTGTTAAAACCGGAGCATCGCAACAGGATTGTTTTTACACCAACCTCACTCAGAACCTGAATCGCCTCTTTTCTGGCATCATCATTTACAAAGATACAGACTGCATCATATCCTCTTGCCAGCACGGCGGTATCCTCATTCAGCTTAACCTCCTGAAACTTTATCTTAAACCCCATCTGCTCGCCCATCGGCTGAAACCAGATCTTATCATACGGCTTTGTATCATAAAACATAATCTTCATCACTGCACTATTTCCCTTCTTACTATTATTCCAATACATACAAATCGGTTATGCATAGTATGTGAAAACCCTGCGATAGCTATACATAGAACCGCCCTTCAAAAAGAAAAAGAAGCAAGCCAGGCTTGCTTTTTCTTCATCCAGAATAGATTCCGGCTTATGCCGGACCACTTCTGCTATTCAACAATATAGGATGAAATTGCTTCCAGAATATCAGAAATATCTCCATCCTTATGAATGATCATATCCAATGGCTGTGATAAATCCAGACTGAAGATACCCATAATTGACTTGGCATCAATCGTATACCTGCTAGAACTGATATCAAAATCACAGTCAAACTTGATCAATGTATTAACAAAATTCTTAACCTTGTCAATGGAATCCAACAGCACTCTCACTTTTGTCATATCACTTAACTCCTTTCCCGTATACTTACCTTTCTTTCATGCCCTATTATAACCCATTATTTTCATTTCGACAATACCTTTAATAAGGCTTCTATGGTAAGTTTTGCATCCTCCATATTGGCATTTTCCCCCATATGGCCGATCCGGATCAGTTTTCCTGCGAATATATCAAAGGATCCGGCCAGCATGATCCCGGCATTTTCTGCGACTCCCTCTATGATCTCTCGGTCCGTCATTCCTTCCGGTACCTCCAGTGCAGTTACCGTATTGGCAAATCCATTCTTCCCATAGATGGAATATCCCGCCCGGGCGAGACAGTCACGTACATAACCGGCAACCCTTCTGTGCCGTTCATAGATCTGCTCATCCGCCCTTACATTCTCCAATGCTGCACGAAGCCCATAGATATCACTGATCGGCATGGTATATGGAAACCATTTTTTCTCATAATAATCCTGAAAGATCGTCAGATTCGCATAAAAGGATGCAACCGGATGCTTCCGCTCCTGCATCACCTTCGCGGCCGCCGGATTTACCGTTAAAAAAGTAAGACCCACCGGCGCTGACAGCGCCTTTTGTGAACCGCCGCAGACAATATCGAGCTGCCATTCGTCCACGAAAAGCGGTTCTCCGAACATGGAAGCAACTGCATCTACCACCGTTATGATTCCATAAGACTTTAACAGCGGGCAGATATCCTGAATCGGATTCAGCCTGCCGCTTGGCGTATCACAATGTACTACGGTTGCATATTTAAAATCGTGATCCTGCTCCAGGTACGTCTTTAATGTGTTAACATCGACTTCCATCTGATAATCGGTAGAATACAGCACCGGATCACCGCCGTATATCCGGACAAAATCAGCAAATCCCCGTCCAAATACCCCGTTGTCTATGACCAGAACACGGTCACCCGGTTCTGTCAGGGATGCGCAGGCCGCCTCCAGTCCCAGTATCCCTTCACCACTTAAAATATATGCGGGGTTTTTTGTATTTAGAAGTTCGCTGATCCGTTCACAGGTATCTTTATAAAAATCATAGAACTCCGGATCCAGATCTGGATTTGTAGTTTCCAGACTCCTTGCCATCCGCACATTTTCTCTTACCCGGGTTGGCCCCGGCGTCATTAATCTTAGCATAGCTTCCTCCATGTATCTATCCGGCCGGATTTACGAATTCTCCGGTAACAACCCGCTCTTTTTCAGGATATGCTCCAGCGGAACGACCAAAAGCAGGGTCGGAATCGCCGCCAGTACCACCTGCAGGATATTGCCCGGGAAGGAGGCAAATGGCTCTAACAGATTATGGTAAAATATGGCTTCAAATATATAATATCCTGTCAGCTTGATCGCCAAGGCCGCCAGTACAGCAACAAGCTTCCAGCCAAATCCCTTCCTCTTTTCTACGATCAGACCTGTCGTAAATCCCATCAGACCACAGGTGAGAAAGGTGCAGGGAGCATAAATCGTCCAACTGGACAGAATATCAAACATCGCCATGCCGAAAGCCCCTGCAAAGAAGCCTGTACGTTTTCCATACAGCATTGCTGCAAGAAACAGCGGAATATTGCCTAAATGGATCAGGCCACCATATCCAAATGGCAGTTTGACATTTACAAAAGCAGTAAATACCAGAGTCAATGCCATAAATAATCCGGTTATGGTAATCCCCTTAATATTCTCCTTAAATGCAGATTTTTCTTTTGACTTTTCTATTGATCGTTTTAAAACTGTTCGTTCATGCATCGGTTTTTCCTTCCCTTCATAATATCCTTTTATTCTGTGAGATAGTCTACTATCAATGAATGGGAATGAAAATATCCAGTTTGAAATTATTTTAAAATACCAGATAATAATCAGAATACATAACAGCGCAATATGGCAAAAGCCATATAAGCAGCGTACAGACAGACATAGATCACGCCTTCGGTGCGTGAGACCCGCTTTCCGGTTGCACTGAAGATCAGCATTAATATGGAAATACCGATCAGGATCCCGGTGTCTGTGATACTTTCCGTTACACTGCCTCCGGTCATTGTAATTGGTGAAAGCAGGGAAGATAAGCCCAGAATGAACAGAATATTAAACAGGCAGGAGCCAACCGCATTGCCAAGCGCCAGGCCACTTTCTCCCTTTCTGGATGCAACGATGGATGTCACCAGCTCCGGAAGTGAGGTTCCCAGTGCAACGATCGTCAGTCCTACCAGCATCGGACTCATACCAAAGGACAGGGCGAGCCGCTGGGCGTTGTCTACCACCAGATCACCGCCCCAGATGATCGCAAGCAGTCCTCCCAGAATATACAGGAAAATGAACGGAATGGACAGCCTTTTTCCGGTCTCCTCCGTACTGCTTTCCTGTTCCGGAGTCTTTACAGCCTCTTCCTTTCCGCCCCGGCTTTTCAGCGCAGAACGTACGACCACGATCAGATAAATGATCAGCACTACCAGCAGGAACACACCTTCCAGCCGGTTGATCTGTCCATCCAGTAAAAACAGCAACAGAACGATACCGGCGGCAATATTCACCGGCATATCCCGCTGCAATATCTCCATATCGGTCGCAAAGGCACGAATCGCGGCACAGACTCCGATCACCATCAGCAGATTAAAGATATTCGAACCAATGACATTGCTGATCGCAATCTCATTGCTGCCACTCATTCCGGCTGTTATACTGACCGCCGCCTCCGGCGCACTGGTTCCCATGGCAACGATCGTCAGACCGATCACAACAGAAGGAACCCGTAACAGTCTTGCCACTGCAGAAGCCCCGTCAACAAAATAATCTGCACCTTTGATCAACAGTACAAATCCCATGATCAGATATACATAGACAAACACCGGCATCCGTTCCGGCAATGTCATAAATGTATTCCATACATTCAGTAATTCTCCCATCTTCCTACCTTCTATTCCTGCACCATTCTGTTTGTGCATTATTTATTTTGCTATCTTTCAATACGCAGATCTCTAATGGCCGGTTACCAGTTTCGATCCTCTTTCTTCCGGAGCAGTTCATCCATATCCAGCCCTTGCTCCTCTGTGGAAGGTTCCTTCCCTTCCTTCTTCTTAATCTTTGTTTTCTTATGTCTCTTCGAGGCAGGCGCTTCTTCTCCGGCCTGTCCGGACACTGTATTCCGTTCCGGCTCCATTCCGGCTTCCACCTGAACTGCCTCTGCCGTCCTGTCGGTCCTTTTCGATGCCTTTTTCTTCTGACCCTTATCCTTTGCTTCCTCCACTGTATCTGAACTGGCAGTGGTCTTTCCTTCCATACGCTTCTCTGCCCTGTCATGCTCTGCCCGGACAGCCGCCTTCTGTATCTTTCTCTTACGGATTATATCCATCAGCCAGTCCAGATAATCCATGTTCATTCGTCTGGCCAGAATATCCAGCATAAATAAGACAACAGCAGCGATCAGAAACGGAACCACCAGGCTGGTTCTTGCCCGAACCGTTTCCAGTCTGCCGGAAAATATATCATCATCATAGGTGATATATTTTCCTTCCACCTGGGCAACAAAGCTGTCCAGACCATCCGTGACCAGATCAAACCGGTATTCCGGTGAATACTGCATGGCCGCCGCAGTGATCATACTGCTTTGCAGCTCCTCGCCCCGACGGTTCTGGAGACTGATCGTATAAATACCGATATCGTCCATAGGCATATTGGCTTCATATCTGCCTGGCGCTACCGGATCCAGAGTAATCTCCTGGGTATTTCCCTCTGCATCCGTACATACTGCCTTTACGGAAGTATCCTTGTCATATTGATCCGTTGTATAGGAAATGACTGCAGAACTACCCTCCTGTATTACTTCTAAGCTGTCGCCTCCGATACTGGTATTGGATACCACATAATTTACCATATTATCCCACAGTTGTACATAGTTATTCCAATTTGCCCAGTTTGCCGTCCATTCATTGCTGGCATCCGTATTCCAGGCTATGGTCCTACCCAGACCATACTGCCAGGTAGAAAGGATTGGATCTCCCTTTTCCGAACGCAACACAACCGTTGCCTGGGGCTTGGAAGAGGAACCGATATATCCCAGCAGGGTTGGAACACCTTCATCCATCAAGCCTTCAATGAGTTCAGAATTACTTGTGATAACCGGTACGAATTCTTCGTTCACCAGATAACTCTTACCGGACAGGATGATCTCCTGTGCAAATATCTTTGGTATACCACTGTTAATATCTGTGTAATAAAATCGTCCGCCACACCGCTGGGCCAGATCCTGCAATAGCTGCTGATCTGATTCCGGTCCCACTGCAACGGTAGACAGGGTAATACCGCTGTCATTGATCTTATTGACAACATCGTTATACTGATCATAGTAATCCTGGCCGTCTGTCAGCAGAATGATATGCTTGATCTGGGCATCCGATCCCTGCAGACCGGTTGCTGCCTCATCCAGCGCCGGATAAATGCTGGTACCGCCTCCCACATTGATGGTTGCGATTCCGTTTCCTACATCGGTACGATTCGTTGCCGGCTGTATGGGAACGACCCAGTTATAAGTATCGTCAAAAGCCAGAACCCCGATCTCATCTGTATCCCTAAGGTTATTTACCCCTTCTAATGCTGCCTCCTTCGCCAGATCCAGACAGGTGGCATTGGAACCACCCTCTGCAACCTCCGTCATACTGCCGGAATGATCGATGACCATGGCGATTGCCATGGTTGGCACCTGACGTTCTCCTTCCAGAAACATGTTCACCGGCAGTACAGTTTCCAGAGAGGTTTCCTGATAACCACCCATGGCATAGCTGTTCGCCCCGCCGGTACAGATCAAGCCGCCGGCATAGTCCCGTACATAGCTTTCCAGATTATCCAGAAAACCCTGTCTCAGATCCCTGGCATGAACATTTACCATTACCACAGCCTTGTAAGGTACCAAGGCTGACATTTCCTCCGGCACGCCGGTCGGTGTTATTCTGTCATACCGGACGCCGCAGGCTTCCAGAATGGCTGCCAGCTCTCTTCCTTCATCCGGCGTTCCCTCGATCAGCAGGATACGCGGTTCTGTTTCCACCTGTGTAAATGCACAATACTCGTTATTCATGCTCATAGTGTCATTTACCGGCTCTACCATAACACGATAATCCTGGGTACCGTTGCTTTCTCCCACATCCCGGAAAACAAACTGATTCTGTCCGGCGGTCAGATTCACTGTAGACTGCCCCTTCAGGGTTCTTCCGGAATACAGACTGACAACCGCCTGGGTCGCTACATTACTTTCAATGGTAACCTTTACATTGAATTCATCTCCGATATGAACATGCTCCGGCAGATCTAAATCACTGACATAGACCTCCTCTCCCATGTTCTGCTCCAGCTTGATCACCTTCACATCCACATTCTGCGTAGTCACCATGCCTGCCATCTTTTCAACGCTTCCGGCGTTTTCCAGACCATCGGTGATCAATACCAGTCGTTTCGCAGTATCATCCGGAAAGATCGTTAACGCTGTGGAAACCGCTTTTTCCAGATTGGTAGCAGTCGTGACAGGCGCAGAGGATATTTCTGAAAATATTTTCCGGTCCGTAACAAAAGAATCCACCAGTACATCATCGCCAAAGACAACAACGCCTGCCTGGTTCTTCTTCGGCATGCTATTGATCGCATTTCGTATATAAGCTTCTATATCCTCCAGATTCTTTTCATTACTGTCGGACATATCAACCACAAACAATGTTGTAACCTTCTTTGTGGTAATCTTAAAGCTCAGCCCGCATAGAGAGAAAATCAGCAGGAGCGCGATCAGACCGCGCATGATAATATATTTTATTTTCCTTCCCCTGTTCTGCATCCGGATATACCGCTCTGACAGGATCAGGCCTGCGATCACGACCGGGATCAGTAGCAGCCACCAGGGATTACTCATTTCTATACTCATGGCTTCCTCCACTTATGTTAATGCTGACGCACATATACGAACCATTCTACAGCCAGTGCGATCAGGATCAGGATAATGATCAGATTCCGCAGATCCCTGCCGCCGCTCAGATTCTTATCATCCTCACCTACCGTCTCATTCTCCTCTGTCTTTTCTCCGTTCTGATGGGATTCCTGCTCCACCGGAAAACGGACAACGAAATTCTCTGTATTCTCTACTTCATTCACGGTCTGGGATACGGAATAGATACCGGCCCGTCCGGTATCCGTATAAGCACTGGTCTCTACTGCCGCTGCCAGTGTTGTTGCAATTCCTTCCGGATTCTGAATCCGAATTTCGGAACCGTTCAGATTCCCGTTAAATACAATCTTATCGCCTGTCTCATAGTAATCCTCTGAAACCATTCCGCTTACCATCATATAATCCATCAGATTGGAAACAAGAATCGGAAATTCCGCCTGCAATGCCAAATCGGAATCGTGAAGATCAAAGCCCAGCACTGCAACTCTGCGTTGTCCATCAATGCCAAAATAACCGACACAGCCGCTTCCGCTGCTGATAAAGTTATCAGCCCAGACAGGACGCTCAAATTCCCTTGCAGAAGAAACGCCAAAATGAAAGCCGGAAACATAACTGGTAATCTCTGTTTCCAGAAACTCCAGATTCACACTGGTTATGGAGGCGCTGACTGTAATACCATTGCCCGGCGGAGGGTTCATATAGATGATATTCCCCTCCTCCGGCAGAGTATCCGGCACCATGCCGTCAAAGATATACAGATCAAATTCCTCGTCCTTCCCTACAGCGGAAAGCTGATTGGTCTTGTATAAGTCCACCCAGGAGACGTTCACGATCGCTTTTTCCAGAAACATGTTATCATTGGTCACCAGAAGCACCCGCTCCTGCCCCTGTCCCTTTCGGGCAGCGTATGCACGATTATCGGCTTCTAAATCATCCTTGTTGTTGATCTCTGCCATAAGGACATTTCCGTTAAAATCCACCTGTTGAAAATAAAAGAACTGAGAACTGGCGGCCGGTACCTGGACACTCTGTACCATAAGCAGAGTATCGTCTCCGTAAAGATTCACATCTGTCACCACATCCGAAGCAGTCCCATTGGTGATCTTCCCGATAACAGTCAGGGACGGATTGCCTGCTTCATCATACTCGGTTCCATAACCGATATAATCCATGGAAAGATTCTGATAATCCGTGTACAGATTGATCACCTGGGCCTCTAAACTGCCCAGCTCCACCGGCGTATCCGTGAGAAAGACCGCCTCATACTGTTCCCACTGGTTTGCCATGGATTGCACGACACTGACCGCAGTGCCGGCATCTCCTTTTAAATCTGTCCCCTGAATTTCTCTTAACGCTTTCCGCAGATCTGACTTATCCGTTACATTACTTTTTACAATTCCTGCTTCCTGATCAGAGGTAAGAATGGTTACCTGCGCAGTCTCGCTTAATGTATCTACATAATCACATGCCCGCTCAATGGCTTCCTCCAGCCGGGTCCGATCTTCATTATAGCGGATTCCCATACTGGCAGACGTATCGATCACAAGTATGACGTTGTCAAACCGTCTTCCTCCCCGCTTCAGATACGGAGCCATCAAAGCAAATATTAATAACAGAACCGTTACTATCTGCAGAATCATCAAAAGATTCTTCTTCAGTTTTTCCCAGGGCTTTGTTGCTTCTATGTTATTGTATATTTCCCGCCAGAGCATGCTGGAGGAGAATGGATACTCCTTCGCCTTCTGCTTTAGCATATAAAGCAGGATGATGATCGGTATCAGTACCAGCAATGCGAGAGGCCACCAATTACTTACTGTCATAATCTGTCTCCACGTTTTTCTGTTCCTTGTTTGAGTTTTTATTTATGAATGATAATCCCCTGATTACATACATGGTCATAGAGAAACTTCTCTAAGGGTTCGTCTGCAAGCATCTGAATATAGGTCAGTTCATACCGTCTGGCCAGGGTACGAAGGCGTTCCTGCAACGCTGTCAATGCACGCTTGTACTGCTCAATGGCGGCCCGGTTCAGGGAAAGGCGAACCTCTTCGCCGGTTTCCATATCCAGCAGATTCACCATACCGTCTCCCTCGATCTCTACCTCCTGCCTTGCAAGTACCTGGATCAGAATGACCTGCTGCTTTTTATAGCGCAGATATTTTACAGCCTCTTCCACACCATTTTCATCCAGAAAATCACTTATCACAATGGATATACCGCTTCCCTGATACTGTCTTGCCTGAATTGCCTGATTCAGATTGGTGCCTCCGTTAAATTCCATCGCTTCTAATTCCCGCATGATCTGTGAAAACGCCTGCTTTCCTGCCCGTCCCTTTCCCCGGGTCAGAGTGTTCTCCTGCATCTCACTGATATAGACCCGATCCAGATTATTCAGAACCAGATAAGCAAGAGCGCCTGCCAGCTGCAAGGCAGTCCGGGCCTTCTTCGGCTCTCCGTAATTCATGGAATTGGAGGTATCAATAAAGATCTGAAAGATTCCCTCCTTCTCCTCCATAAACCGCTTGATATAAAGCTTATCCAGCCGGCCATAGGCTCCCCAGTCAATCCTGCGGATGTCATCCCCCGGAATGTACTCCCGGTAATCAGAAAATTCCACGGAGGTCCCTTTTGCATTGGATTTCCTGCCGCCCCCGATTCCGTGAGTCATACGGGTATTCATGGCAATGGCAAGGCTATTCAGTTTCGTAAAAAAGTCCTGATCAAACAGCTTCTCACTCATTTCGTATCTCCGCTTCTTCCCTGCTCCACTATTGAATCAACTGTGCAATGATCTTATCCGGCGTCATATTGTCGGACAAGGCTTCAAAATTGCAGATAATACGATGGCGTAATACCGGGAAGGCAACATACTGGATATCCTCAAAAGATACATTGAAACGATTCTCCATCAACGCTCTGGCCTTTGCAGTCTTAATGATCGCCTGTGCCGCACGCGGACTGGCCCCGTAGGAAAGATATTTCTTGGTAATATCCGGCACATCCTTCAGTTCCGGATGGGTATTATATACCAGATTCATAGCATAATCCATGACTGCATCTGCGATCGGCATCTCATAGATGACCTGCCGGATCCGCAGGATATCCTCCCCGGTCATGACCGGTGTCATAACTGCTTCCTTCTGATTCACCGTCAGATTTACAATATCCTTTAATTCCTCTTTCGATGGAAACCGTACATTCAGTTTGAACAGGAAACGATCCAGCTGTGCCTCCGGCAATGGATAGGTTCCTTCATTCTCAATGGGATTCTGGGTTGCCAGTACCATAAAAGGCTTCGGCATCAGATAGGTCTGCTTGCCGACGGTAACCGTCTTCTCCTGCATCGCTTCCAGAAGGGCAGATTGTGTCTTGGGTGTTGCACGGTTAATCTCATCTGCCAATACAATATTGGCAAAGATCGGCCCAGCCTCAAACTGAAACTTGTTCTGGCCATCCTCCTTCACGATCAGATTGGTTCCCGTAACGTCAGCCGGCATCAGATCCGGAGTAAACTGAATCCTTGAAAATGCCAGACTCATACTTCTGGAAATTGCCTTTACCATCTGGGTCTTACCGACACCTGGAACACCCTCTAACAACACATTTCCATCCGTTAAAATGGCGATTATCATCTGTCGTATGATTGATTTCTGTCCGATAATTGTTTTTCCGATCTCTTCCTCGCAACGCAGTACCTGTTGAATGATCTGCTGCAATTCCTGTTCATTCTGAATCATTACCCTTCTCCTTACTATTTATTAATTTCCTGAAAATATGATTTTACAATATCCTGAACTCCACTCGGATAATTGGAGCTCTCTACCTTGGTATAGGCATTTTGTGAATAATCTCCCACTACCTGCTGATAATTAACCGAAGTACCGGACCATGCCTCTCCGCCCTTTTGTGTAACGCCATTACCGTTGGCATTCATCTTATTCACCAGACTGTCATTATCCTGCGTCTCCCGATCCGGGATCGTGATCATCTGTCCGTCCTGATTCGTGTTCTGCTGTGTACCTACATTGGTTCCCGTATCATATCCGGTTCCACCCTGTCCATTCTGTCCCTGTCCGTTCTGTCCCTGTCCATTGGAATTGTTCTGACCGTTTCCTCCTCCATTCGGATCATTCTGACCATTCGGGTTGTTCTGACCGTTTGGATCATTCTGACCGTTTGGATTATTCTGACCGTTTGGATCATTCTGACCGTTTGGATTATTCTGACCGTTTGGATTATTCTGACCGTTCGGGTTGTTCTGACCGTTTGGATTATTCTGACCATTCGGGTTGTTATTGGCCATCTGATTTGGATTCTGCATGTTCTGGGCATTCTGATTCTCATTGGCCACAGTCTGCTGCAGACTTTGAAGCTGCTGTTGTCCAAATGTATTATTCATAATACCGGTTGCTGCATCCTGCATTGTCTGATTCCCTGTCATCTGTCCCAGCCTCTGTAATTCATTGGCAATCGCCTGACGATCTGACTGACTGGTATTATCACTCAGATTCTGCAGATCCTGCTGCAGATCGTTCAGGTCCTCAGCCATCTGCTGAAGCTCAGATTTCTTATCCCCGGAGAAAACATCTGCAAGCGTCTGCAATTCTTCCCGTACACTGCGAAGCTCTGTCTGTTTCGATTCCTGTGTCATTTTAACGGAAATCCGCTCATTTGTCCGGGATAATTCTTCCGAATCCTGCACATCCTCCAATTCTCGAATGGCATCTTCTAACGTGGAAATCATACTTTCCTTTTCCGCCGCAGTCAGTTCCTCCATCTTCTCAATATGTTCAATGCTTTCCTCAATCTGCTTTACCTCTTCTCCTACCTGTTGGGCAATTTCGTGATATTCATCTGCCCGGTCCTTTGCAGCAGTCGGAATAAAGGTAACAATCGTAAACATGGCTGCTAATACAAACATTGCGGTAAGCTGCTGCCAGCGGATCTTAAGCGGAAACGTCCTGCGGATCTGAAAGCTGTCCAAACGGCGGAATGTATCCTGCTTCTGCATGGCACTTACCGGATCCTCTTTTCCCACCAGTTCATAAGAGGTGATCAGACGTTCCTGAAAGCCATGAGAATCCAGACGAAGGGCAGCTTCCTTCATATCCGGACGCTTTACAACTCCTGCAATGATTCCCGATACCAACCCGACCCCTGCGGAGATCAGAGCAAACAATGGTGCATAATACCATGGAACAAAGAGTGCAATTATGGAAAAGAGCACAGCAAGTCCAAAGCCGCTGATCACTCCGAAGGTTCCAAACTGAAGAACCTTCTGCTCTGTAATCCGTCTTCGTACCCGCTTGATAAAACTTATAATCTTTGAATCAATCTGGCTCATGGAATACCCTCCTTATCTATATCCTCCACCATGGTTTATTGCAGATCTGATGGTGGTGCTGAAACTCCTGGCTGCATTAACTGCTCCGTAATCTGTTGCACCGGCTGTTCTGGCACTGGATTCACGCCCGGCATTGGCTGCCCCGGCACTGGGTTCACGCCCGGCATCGGCTGTCCCGGCACTGGGTTCACGCCCGGCATCGGTTGCCCCGGCACTGGATTCATACCCGGCATCGGTTGCACCGGCACTGGATTCATACCCGGCATTGGCTGTCCCGGCACTGGATTCATACCCGGCATCGGCTGCCCCGGCACTGGATTCATGCCCGGCATCGGCTGCCCCGGCACTGGATTCATGCCTGCCGCTGGCTGTCCTGCCATTGGATGCTTCCCTTTTTTCTTCTTCCGATTTTTTACCGGATTCAGCTTTCTGGCGGCCATCCGCAGAAAGAAATAACTGATTCCTCCGCAGGCGATCACATTCAACGGGATCCAGGCATGGGCAATGACCGGCATGATCACGCCAAATACATCCGCGTCCTTAAATATTTCTGCCAGAGTAGCGGCATCCAGAGACATGGAACGTATCATATAATCATAAAAGCCGGTTAACGGACTTCCGATCATTATTAGTGGCAACACACCAAAATTCAGATCCGGCTGAGTCAGATTTAAATTATTATAGCTATAATAAAGCGTCTCATGAATCGTATATCCACCCGCAATGATTGCGAAAAACAGGAAAATCGGCAACGCCAGCAACGCAAACTCCAGCAGGAAGGTCATTACGATCGATACAATCGTCTTCTTAAATGCACTGGAGCAGAAAACGCCTATACTTCCGACAAAGACGGCAAGCACGATCATCATAAAAATATAACCGATCAATGCAAACCAGTTCAGACCGCCCAGTACAAATGCGATCGCCATGATCGGAATACTGGATAAAATAAAAATCATATATTGAGACAAGGATGCCAGCAACTTTCCCCAGACAATGGAAATCGGCTTCTTCGGTGTGGTCAGCATGATCTCCAGGGTCTGCTTCTCCCGCTCGCTGGAAATCGTCCCTGCTGACAGGATTGGTATGATCAACAGGACAATTCCCATCTGTGTCCAGCCAATGATCTGATAAATTGATAAAAAGACAGAGAAATCCACACCGCCTATCAGTCCATTGGAGAAGGATGCAACAAAAATCGCAAGCACCGCAATGATCGACAATACAATGTCATAAAACATAACAGATAACGGGAGTTTAATGCTTCTGGCTCCCAGCTTTAATTCTTTTTTCAAAATCGGATCCAGCATACGCCTTTTTAGCTTTTCCATTACTTTCCACCTCCTGTTATCTCAAGGAATAAGGTCTCCAGATTTCCCGGCTCCCGATGGAAATTCGATATCCTTACACCGTTCATGATCAGACTGGTCAAAAGCTGTGCCATTTCCTCATCATCACCGGAAAAAGCAATGATAATGGCATCCTCCCGAATGGATATCTTCTCAACCAATGGCGTCTGCTTTAGAATCTGTATTGCAAGCTCCTTGTTGTCCAATACTTCAATGGTCAAAGGGTTGGAACGACGGGACCGCCTGGTAATCTCCTCTACCTTGCCACTGGCAACCAGATTCCCCTTTTCCATAACGCCGATACTGTTACACATCTCTCCCAGTTCCGGCAGGATATGAGAACTGATAATGATCGTCTTGCCCATAGCGCCCAGGTTCTTCATAACCTCTTTCAGTTCAAACCGCGCCCGGGGATCTAAGCCCGAGGCAGGCTCATCCAGAATCAGCAGCTGGGGATTATGGATCAATGCCCGTGCCACACACAGTCGCTGCTTCATACCACGTGATAAACCATCCACATAGGCATCCCGTTTATCAGACAGATTCACCAGATCCAACAGTCCAACAGAGGTTTTTCGAACCGCCTCTCCTTCCATACCATACATACTGCCATAGAATTCCATATATTCCATTACCTTAAAGTTGTCATATACGCCAAAGAAATCCGGGACATAACCAACCCTTCGTTTCACCTGCTCCGGATGATTCAACGCATCCACACCGTCAATATATACCTCACCCCAGTCTGCCTGGAGCAATCCGCAGATAATCCGCATAGTAGTAGTCTTCCCGGCTCCGTTTGGTCCCACAAAACCGAAGATATCACCTTTTCCGATATGAAGATTCAGATTATTCAGGGCCCGGTATCTGCCATAGGTCTTCGTCAGATTTCGAATTGTTACCATCAGTTATCACCCCCTACGATAAATAACTGCGGCGCATAACAGTTCCATTCATCTGCGCCATCAGTATAATACCGGATCTGCATCCAATTCTGTTCGTTGAGATATGGACTCAGATCTTCTACTACTCCCTCTACGAATGCATCTTCATAGGTCTGTGTTGTATAATTATAAAGCTGCAGCTTGCAAAACTGTCTGCCACCATCATATGATTCCGTATCCACTGTCCCACTATCCGGATCCGATGTATCACCTTTCTGAATCTCCGGTATATAATTCATATTCAACAGCGATGCACCTTCCATATTCAAAGCACCAAAATCAAACAATACCTCCATCTCCTGCTCGCCATACATATCCAGACTTTCCGTATCATAGAAGTAATCAAAGTCCTTTGGATAATCCGGAGAGTACGGAATAAAGTTTCCACCTACCATATACATCATGATATCATCCACGATAAAGGAGGAATTCTGATATTCCTCTACTACCTGATTAAAATAGGACACAGCAACCGCAGCGGAATAAATCTTCACATTATTCCCCTTCACCAGGTCATCGTCATAATTCTCAATCATTCCAAACACCATTCCCTGATTCAGAGACAGACTGTATGCTCTGGACTCCATAAGCTGATATACATTCTGATTATCCTTCAGGGTATGAACTTCCTCTGTATTCATTAGAAAAGACATATTATCCGGAACCTTCTCCATCCACTGATCCATATCATAATATACATTGCTTAACTTGCCTAACTGGTTCCGATCCAGCGTAGCCGTCTCTCCGTCCTTCATGGCACCCACAAAGATATACTGTTCATTATAACAGACCACGACATTGATCAGGTCATATCCGGTATTATTCGTAATGGTTCCATCAAAACCGGAAAGATCACAGGTCAGATTCGTGGTAATACCGCTTCCTGCCCGATACTCCTCTTTTTGTGTGACCAGATTCTGTTCTGTAAAGGCTTTGGTCTGCTTTACGTTTAGCTGGAGATCGGTTCCCTCCTGACGGACTGCACAGGTATAATCCGTGCTTCCATTCCTCATATATCCGTTGTCACCCGCCCAGGTCTGCATACTCTGATAGCCCTCTGCAAAGCTTATGGTATATTCCCTTCCCTTCGGACTCCGGACTGACATATAGTTCCTTGTATGGATCGGTCCATTACTGTATTCAACAACAGCAACGGTTTCAATAAAAGGCTTATGAATCCGGTAGATCATACTGGTTGCATATACGATCACAGTAAAGATAAGCGCGATCGCCGGCATCACCAGCCACATTTTCTCCCGCTTGTCCTTTGCTTTCAGAATCAGATAGGCAATGGGACCGATACAGAGTACATATATCAGATAAACCCCTGCATATAATAACGGATTCGGCACCTTATTCCGGTCAACCCCCTGTACTGCCCGTTCCATCTGGTAACCGTCATAATCATATTTTGTTGCGCCTCCATAGATCATAGCATTATAAATGTCCTCACTGCCCGCATTGGCCAGTATATTGGAGGCCAGAATTTCCTTCTCATTCCAGCTTGCTATCGGTTCCATAGCCAGGTCATAGCTCAGAACCAAAATGCTACCGGCACCGTATCCCCGCTGCCAGGCAGAACCGCCCACTGCAATATTACCCTGTACATCCAGCCAGCCCGCATCCTGCAGGGCAGAACCGGCCTGATCAAACGTCACACTGTCCACCTGCTTCGTCTCGCCATTGACGCTCCTCAGGATCGACATATCCTGCCTGCTCAGTTCCCCCGGTGTCAACGGACAGAGAGAGGTCTGAAATCCTTCCAATACCACAGATGCCCTGGAGCCGGTACCCAGAATCAGCATTCCTCCGTCACTGACCCATGCAGCAATAGCATTGCGCTGCTTCTCAGAAAGCTGCGACGTATTATAATTATCAATTAAAATATAATGACAGGTGGACAACCCTTCTCCGGTATCCGGTATATTATCCGCCGTCAGCTGTATGATCCTGGCAGAGGAAATTCCCACAGTCGTATCGATCGCAGCACCGTCAAAATAATTTAAGCCGGAGTAATCATTACTTAAGATCCCTACAACTGCATTCTGTCCGGAATCTAAAACCTGAGGTCGTTCCTGTCTGGAAAACAGAATCTTCCCCCGGTCATTTTCCAGTTCCACCCTTATAAAGCTTGTATCCATCCTTGGAAGCAGAAATGAAATACTCTTTTCACCGCCGTTCGGAATCGCAACCGTCCGTTCATAGGCAAGACTGTTACGGCTATAGGTCCCCGGAAGTGTGATCCGAAGCGTACCACTGACATCTGCGCCGGAGAAATTCCCCACCGTAACTGTCACAGGCATGGACTTCCCTTCTACTACTGCTCCATCCAGCCCCATTTCCACAGTTACTGCAAATGCGTCATTTTCTACATCCTTATCCGCCTCTGCAAACAGCACTCTTCCGGATCCTGTTGAAAGCCCGTTGCCTGTATCAGCAAATACGGCTGTCGGCATACAGAGCAAAAGCAATAATGCAGTTGTCATACTGAGAAGCAGTTTATGTTTCTTCATCTTCTTATCCTTTCTTTCCTTCTAACCGGAACAATACTTCGAATACAGTGCCATACTCATCCGATCGCACCTGAATGATCCCATTATGCATTTCAAATATATTCTTGGCAATGGCAAGTCCCAGCCCGGTCCCGCCGCTGGTAGAACGGGCGGCGTCTCCCCGATAGAACTTGTCAAAGATTTTATCTAAATCCTTCTTTGGAATTATTTTCCCGTAATTGATGATCGCAACTCTTACCTTATGAAGGGACGGAAGCGTATTCACCTCTACCCGGATCTGCTTCCCTTCTGCTCCATATTTAATAGCATTGCCCATCAGATTTTCAAATGCCCGGGCCAGAAGTTCTCCATCTCCGTCGATATATACTTTTTCCGGTGCAAACGCAGTATAACATACCAGATCATTCTCCCGAAAGCTCGGATAGAATTCATCTATGATCTGCTCCATGAACTGCTTCAGTTCCAGCCGGTTCCGGGTAATCGCTATCTTATTCTTCTCATATCTGGTGTAATCAAAGAGATCCGTTACCAGTCCCTCCATCCGTTCCGACTTATCATAGGCAATATTAATATACTTATCCCGGGTCTCTTCTGAAAGATTCGGAGCGGACTTCAACAGATTCAGGTAACCGATCACCGAGGTCAGCGGTGTACGCAGATCATGCGCCACATTGGTGATCAATTCATCCTTGATATGCTCCGCTTCCCGTTCCTTGGCAATCGTATGCTTCAACTCTGCCTGCATGGTGTTGATGGCAAGTGCCAGCTCCCGCAATTCTCCACTGGAACGAATGGGTATCTCCGTATCCAGGTCTCCGTTCTTTATCCCTTCAATGCCGCTCAGGATCTCCCTCAGATAAGAAACGATAGGTGCGGACAACAGCATATAATAAACGGAAAAGAAGATGACGGACAGGACCGCCATCAACAGGCCGGTTCCGGCATCTGTCTGCCTCAGGGTCTGAAATGCCTCTTCCATCCTGGCGCTATAAACCACCTGTTGTCCAAGCTTTACAATATTCCATTGTATCGTCCGCAGTATTATGAGTATGCCTAAATCGGATACAAACGTTAGACCAAGACTCAGGAACACACACAATACCAGCTTCATACGGAAGCTTTGAAATATATTATGCTTCAATCTTATATCCCACTCCCCATACTGTCTTGATCAAGGAAGGATTCTTGGCATCCACTTCTATCTTTTCCCGCAAACGCCGAATATGCACCATGACCGTATTATTCACTTCATACACCTGTTCCTTCCATACCTGCTCAAAGATTTCATCCGTACTGTATACCTTTCCCGGATGGCTGGCAAGCAGCCAGAGGATCTCAAATTCGATGGGAGTCAGGGCAACCTCCTCGCCATCCCGCATCACCCGGTGCGCTGCTTTCTCAATTACCAGATTCCCTATAGTAACTGCATTCTTTTGTGTTGATAATGTATTGATATTCTGATACCGTTTTAATTGAGATTTCACTCTTGCGGTCAGTTCCAGGGGATTAAAGGGCTTCGTCACATAATCGTCAACACCGGTTCCAAAGCCAAGGATCTTATCCATATCAGCCGTCTTCGCACTTAACATGATGATCGGAATATTACTGTTCTTACGAATCCGGCGACATACCTCAAGTCCATCCATCTTCGGCATCATCACATCCAGGATGATCACCATGATCTCCGGATGCTCCTCCAGTATCTGCAGACACTCCTGTCCGTCTGATGCCTTGATCACCTCAAAGCCATCGTTGGTCAGGTAGATTTCTACAAGATCTGCAATTTCCTGTTCATCATCCACTACTAAAATCGTTGCCATCTTCTTTACCCCCACAGCCAAATGTCATTTGTCTTGTTATCTGACATCCTACCACACTTCCTTTTTGCTGACCTTACGAACTTCTTAAGATTTGCGTAAACAATTTGGTCATAATGCTTTAGAAATGCGACAGGATGAAAATCACACCTTAAAACTGCTGCCACCGATGAATTCCCGCAGAATGGAATTATTCGGAACTGCCTCGCCGCTGACGCCAAGAAAATAATCCAGAAACTTTAACAACCGCTTCGCCTCCAGATACTCAGGCGTGTCATGAGAGATCGCAAAAAGCAGCGGTTCCGCATACTGTTTGATCACGCTTAGCTCATAGATCAATGCGGAATTAAACATGATATCCGCCTCTTCCTGATACGGAAAGATATTCCGTTCTTCCCCCCGACGCACCGAACTCCACATGCCGATGGTATCCTGTGCTGAATTTCCTCTTGTCCTGGCATCCCGTACGATCCTTCGGATCAGTCTGCCATCCGTAGTGGAAATCCGGTTATGCTGGTCTATATTCAGGCTGGTAAGCGCACTGATATAGATCTTAAACTTACTGTTGTCCGGAAGCTGCTCTGTCATCTTCGGATTCAGACCATGAATTCCCTCGATGACCAATACATCTCCCGAATTAAGCTGCTTAAAATCACCTTTATACTCTCGTACTCCGGTATGGAAATTAAAACGCGGAAGCTCCACCATCTCGCCTGCCAGCAGACGGGTCAGATCCTCATTAAACTGCTTACGGTCAATGGCCTCGATACACTCAAAATCATATTTCCCGCTGGCATCCTTCGGCGTATCCACCCGGTTCACAAAATAATCATCCAGTGCTATGGGATGGGGATGCATTCCATGCGCCCGCAGCTGAATACTTAACCGGTGAGAAAACGTAGTCTTTCCGGAAGAGCTTGGTCCTGCGATCAATACTACCTTCTTTCCCTCCCGCTCAATCCGTTCTGCGATCTCCGCAATCTTCTTTTCCTGCAATGCCTCCTGCACCAGCATCAGATCCCCGATACCACCGTCTGCGATCACATCATTTAATGCTCCTACCGTATCTACACCCAGCATCGTACTCCAGTCCTCAGACTCCTTTAATACCCGGAACAGCTTTTTACGCGGTTCAAAAGGCGCCAGGGTCTCCGGCTCCTCCATGGCAGGCATCTGAAGCACAAAGCCCGCACTGTATAAGATCAGATCGAAACATTTAATATAACCTGTACTCGGCACCATATAACCATAATGATAATCTTCGTATTCTTCAATACTGTACAGATTGGCGGCAGAAACCCGGCGGTATTGAAACAAGTGAACCTTATCCACCATTCCCTGTGCTGCAAAGCGCCGCATGGCAACATCCGTGCTTACGCTTTCCTTTCGGATCGGTATATCCGCCCACACCAGCTCCTTCATCCGTCTTTTGATGGAAAACAACAGATCCTCACTCATTCCCTCCGGCAGACCTTCCATCTCACAATAGTAACCATTTCCCAGAGAATACATAATACGAACCTGAAAATCCTTAGAATGTTCCATTACATCATCAATCGCCTTCAGCATAAGCAACGTAGTGCTTCGCTTATAGGAGGAAAAGCCGATCTCATCTGCCAGCGTTAAAAACTGCACCTCGCATTGATCCGTAACCTCTTTAAATAATTCACAGAGTTTTCCATCCAGATAAGCCAGAACAATAGCATGTTCTTCACGTTCTTCAAACCGTTTTGCCAATTCCAGCAATGTAGTTCCTGCCGGAACCTGAATACTTTCTCCATACACCTTTACTGTTACCTGTTCCATACAAACTACCTCCTGCCCCTTTTTCTTTATCCTGTCTGCAAATAATATTTCATCCTTCAGATCACAAAATCGCAACCGGACTTCCCGTGTCCATAACGGTAATTACAAGTTCATTTGTGTTGTCTTCTTTCAGCGCTTCTACTCCGCCCCGCATCCTTGGATTATAATTTTCACAACTGCCGGCATGGCGCCTTTGGATGTAATCAGCCATAAAATCAATAAATATGTGCTCCAGCCCATGATGGGTCGCATCTATGATCGCAAGTCCCATATCTACGGCATCCATTCCCTCATGATGACCGATATCACCAGTAATCAGCACTCCGGCATCTGCATCAAGGGCGTGGCTGATCTCACTTTTTCCTGATCCCGGAGCGATTGCAACCCGGGATACCCGCTGATATACATCTCCGTATACCATAACATGCGGAATATGAAACCGCTCCTTCACCTGCTCTGCCAGTTCTTTCACTGTCAATACCTGATCCAGATTACCGACTCTGCCAATTCCTTCCGCACTTTCTCCCTCACCGGTCGTAATCTCTAAGGGCTGCGGGTTTAACAGTTCCAGCCGTTCCCCTGCCAGTTCCGCCATACCGCCTTTAATATCAAAATTCGTATGCATGGCATAACAGGCAGTCCCGTTAGTTGCCAGCTTCCATATCCGTCGTCCGGTCAGACTGTGATTATTCAACTGCTTCACTGCCCGGAATATCATGGGATGATGCGTTAATAACAGATCCACTTTCTGCTTCACTGCTTGTTCAATCACATAATCAGAAGCATCCAGTGCGATCATGATATGATGAATTTCCTGATCTTCATCACCCAATAGTAACCCAACATTATCCCAGTCCTCTGCATATTGCAGAGGCGACAGTTCTTCAAGCCATTGTATAATTGTTCTCAGCTTCATAATAGTTCTGTGCCTCCTGATTCCAACTTAACTGTTGATCTAATTCCCTGAGCCTCTGAAGGGCCTTAGCGGTTTCCATTCCCTCTAAACGGGTGTGCAGACCGGCCAGCTGTTGATACTCTTTTTTGAGATACTGATATAGTATAGGAGATCGCTGTCGTAACAAATCCCTGCCATACTGGTATTCCACTGCATTCCATGCCAGCCTGTCAGTCTGAGGTTTTCCTTTCATGATAACATAGTATTTCTCATCCTCGAAAACCATGCTTTCCTTCACGATTTCATAATCAATTCTATGTAAATACCGACGAACTGCAGGAATATCGGACTGTGGCTGCAATACCAAAGCTTCCGTTCCCAGCCGATGATTACTTCCACGTTCCAATATATGAATCATCAGAGGGCCGCCCAGACCGGCAATGATGATAGAGTCTGCTTCTCCGGGCGACAGAGCCTCCAGACCGTCCGACAACCGGCAAGCAATCCTTGCCTGCAACTGTCTCTGCCTTACATTTTCCTCTGCTCTTGCCAAAGGGCCTTTTCGGACATCCATTGCGATCATCTGCCTTACAATCCCCTTCTCTACCAGTTCCATGGCAACATATCCATGATCGCAGCCTACATCCGCCGCAGTCCTGCAAGGTTCCACCATAGCAGCCACCTGCTGCATTCTGAATGAAAGCCCCATTCCCCTATTCCTCTAAGAAATCCTTCAGCTTTCGGCTGCGACTCGGATGCCGGAGCTTCCGAAGGGCCTTGGCCTCAATCTGCCGGATCCGTTCCCGTGTTACACTGAATTCCTTTCCAACTTCTTCCAGGGTACGGGCCCTGCCGTCATCCAGACCAAACCGCAGACGCAATACCTTCTGCTCCCGATCCGTCAGAGTATCCAATACCTCTACCAACTGCTCCTTCAATAGAGTAAATGCCGCAGCATCCGCTGGGATCGGCACATTTTCATCCTGAATAAAGTCTCCCAGGTGACTATCTTCTTCCTCACCGATCGGAGTCTCTAAGGAAACCGGCTCCTGGGAAATCTTCAATATCTCACGCACACGTTCTACCGGCATACTCATCTCCTTTGCGATCTCCTCCGGGGATGGTTCTCTTCCCAGCTCCTGTAGCAGCTGACGCTGCACCCGAACCAGTTTATTAATGGTCTCGACCATATGCACCGGAATCCGAATGGTTCTGGCCTGATCCGCAATGGCTCTGGTAATGGCCTGTCGAATCCACCATGTAGCATAGGTAGAGAACTTATACCCCTTACGATAATCGAATTTCTCAACTGCCTTGATCAAGCCCAGATTTCCTTCCTGGATCAGATCAAGGAATAACATGCCACGTCCTACATACCGCTTTGCAATACTTACCACCAGACGTAAATTAGCTTCCGCCAGCTTCTTCTTGGCTGCCTCTCCTTCCGGTCCGCCCTGCTCCATGGTCTGGGCTAATGCAATTTCCTCCTCGGCACTCAGAAGCGGAACCTTGCCAATCTCTTTCAGATACATACGAACCGGATCCTCGATGCTGATCCCTTCCGGTACTGAGATATCAATCTGCTCTACTTCTTCCTCCTCCATATCAAATGGAAGATCATCCGGTTCCTCCTCCGTCATGGACAACACATCAATATTATTATTCTCGAGGACATCATAAACAACTTCCATCCGCTGCTCGTTCAGATCAATGCCGGTGAAATGCCCGATCACTTCTTTATCTTCTAACACATTTTTCTTTTTCTTCGCCAGTTCGATTAAGGATTTTAACTGTTCTTCAAATTTTGCGTCCATATCCTTCTTTTCTTCTTTTACTTCCATAGTTTTCCATCCTTCCATATCATAATCATATTTTAACCACAGGTCAGAGAAATATTCCAATCGGAAATCTGACCCTTTTGCCGGATAATATCCTGCAATTTATTGTAATCCTGTAGATGCGTGAGCTGATGCTGCAGACTCTCCTCTTTTACCTTACGGACAATCTCGGTAATTACCATAGAATTATCCTCCGGTGAAGGTTCCAACTGCAGGGTAGTCTGTAATATTGATGCCGCCTGCTCCTGCTGATCCGCTTCTTCATATTGGTTGATAATGGCGGCAGGATTCACAGTCCCGTTTATCTCATACTGATGAAACAACTGATCTGCCAATGCCTGATACAGGGGGTCCATGAAATCCTCCGGCCCGATCCTGCCCCGCAACTGCGGAAACAGTTCATTCGGATAATTTACCAGCCAGGTCAGCAGCAACCTCTGGGGCTGCTGTTTACGCTGCCTTACCCGTTCCTGCCTTCGGATATCCTGTGGCTTTTCCTCTTTTACCGCCTCCTGATACTGCTTCTGCTCCGTCATATACTTTCCGTACCGGTTCACAGAATCCGTCAGTTTTTTCTTATCAATAAAATACTGACCGGCAACTGCTTCTATGTAATTATCCCGTTCCAGGGGATCCTGTAATACAGCAAGCAGCTTTACCGCCTCCTGCTGAAACCGGGTCCTGCTCTCCGGATCCTGCTGGTTATAGTGGCCTGCAGCAATCCGGACCTGGAACATGATACTGCTCTCTGCCTGCTTTATCCGCTCTTCAAATTCATCTGCACCCAGATTCTTCATAAATTCATCGGGATCCTTATATGGCTCCAGGCTGATCACTCTTGCCGAGATTCCCACCTCCCGAAGTATTGGAATCGCTTTCTGTGCTGCTGCCACTCCTGCACCATCACTGTCATAGGCCAGATAAACCTTATCCGTATACCGTTTTAACAGCATGGCCTGCTGTATGGTAAACGCAGTTCCAAGGGAAGCAGTCGCATTATCAAAGCCTGCCTGATGCATGGCTATCACATCCATATAGCCCTCACAAAGAATAAAGCCCTGACGACGGGAACGCCTTGCGATATGAAACCCGTAAAGATGACGCCGCTTCTCATAGATCCTGGTCTCCTGCGAATTCACATACTTGGGAAGCCCGTCTCCCATAACCCTGCCGCCAAAACCGATCACCTTACCATTCAGATCCATGATCGGAAACATGACACGATTCCAGAACACATCCGTTACCCCCTGTCGTTCATCAAAACGAACCAGTCCGGAATCCATTAACAGCCTGTCATCATACCCCTTCTGCTTTAAATACTGATACAGATCATCCCGGTACAGATTGGAATATCCCAGCCCAAAGCGATGAATCGTTTCTTCTGAAAGCCCGCGTCCGGTAAGATAATGCATTGCTGCCTCACCATTCTTCTGACGAAGTGCATAATAAAAGTAACCGGCGGCGGCTTTATTGACTTCCTTCAACGCACTGCTATAGTCCGCGTCCCGTCGTTCCTGAAGTGTCATCTCTCTCCGGGGGAGCGTAATGCCTGCTCTGTCTGCCAGGAATTCAACCGCCTCCGGAAACGTATAATTCTCATACTGCTGTAGAAAGGTATAGACCGTTCCCGCTGCTCCACAGCCAAAGCAGTGATATAACTGCTTATCCCGACTCACATGGAAGGAAGGCGTCTTCTCATTGTGGAACGGACAGCATGCAGTATAAGTATTTCCTTTCTTCTTCAGGCTGACATAGGAATTGATCACATCAACAATATCATTCCGGGAACGGACGTCTTCTACCAAATCTTCTGAATAAAACATACCATTCCACCTCTATCCTCTCCATGCCTTCGGTACAAACAGATCACGAAAGGTATGAACCGCAAAGCTGTCTGTCATTCCTGCAATATAATCACATACCACAATCTCTGTCTTTTCATGATCTTCTATCATATGCTTATACTCCTCCGGTAATTCGGCCGGATTCTCATAATAATACTCAAAAAGCTGACGGATCATAGATTCTGCACGAACCTCCTCTCCCTTTGCCCTGGGATTAAAATAGACGTGCTGAAACATAAAATCCCGCAATTCATTCATGGCATGCGCAGTCTCCTGTGACATACAGACCGTATCTCTGCCTTCACTATTCGTCACAATATCATGGATCATGGAATTGATTCGGTCTCTTGTACTGTTTCCAAGCCGCCGGGTACTGGCCTTCGGCAAATCCCCCTCCGCTATGATACCGGCTCGTATAGCATCATCAATATCATGATTGATATAAGCAATCTTATCTGCAAGCCGGACTACCTTCCCCTCCATGGTAGCGGGTTCTCCAGCCGAACGATGATTTCGAATACCATCCCGCACCTCCCAGGTCAGGTTCAGCCCCTTTCCCTTTTTCTCCAACCGCTCTACCACACGAATACTCTGCTCGTTATGATGAAACATCGCTTTCGGCGTTCCATCACCATTAAAAAGCAGCTCCTGATACTCCTGCGTCCCCTGCAGATCAGCATCTGTCAGTTGAATTTCCAGCAGATTCCATAATGCTGCACTCAGTGCCCGCTCTCCGGCATGTCCAAAGGGAGTATGTCCCAGATCATGCCCCAATGCTATGGCTTCTGTCAGATCCTCATTGATCCGTAAGGCCCTTGCAATCGTTCTTGCATTTTGAGATACTTCCAGAGTATGTGTAAGGCGCGTGCGGTAATGATCCCCCTCCGGAGACAGGAATACCTGTGTCTTATCCTTCAGGCGCCGAAAAGACTTGGAATGAATGATGCGATCCCGGTCCCTCTGATAGATGGGCCGCAGATCACATTGGGGTTCTTCTATATCCCGCCCTCTTGATTCACAGCTTAAGGATGCATATTTACTTAAATATTTCCGTTCCCACGCTTCCTGCTTCTCCCGAATCGTCATATGTAACTCTCCTGATATTTATTCTTACCTTCAAATAACCTATATTTTAAATATTCTACATTTTTTGTGAAAACCCTCTTTTTATCTTTTAAATGTCACAAGAGCAGGCACGAATGCCTGCTCGAACGTGAAAATAATATGCAGTTTTGTTAGCGGGATTAACCCTTAACACTACCTACAGCAACACCCTGGATAATATATCTGGAAAGAATCAGGTATACGATAACAACAGGGATGATGGCCATAAACATTGCCATATAAATCTTACCTAAGTCAAAGGACAGGAAGTTTGCGTTACGCAGGGTTGCGATAACAATCGGGAGCGTCCACAAATCTGTCCGCTGGCTGGAAATGATCAGGTTCGGTGTGAAGTAATTATTCCAGCTTGTTACAAATGCAAAGATTGCCTGAACCGCCATTGCCGGCTTCATGATCGGAAGTACAATAGTATTAAAGGTTCTGAACTCGTTGGAACCGTCGATTCTTGCCGCTTCCACAATCTCCAATGGTAACGCTCCCTGCATATACTGCAGCATGAAGAAATAAACGACCGGAGCTGCGATGGATGGTATGATCAACGGAATATAATTGTTCAATAATCCGAACGTTTCCATCAAATCAACGAAACCAAGTGCTGTAACCTGAGTCGGGATCATCATGATTGCCAGAATAAAGGTCTGAATTGCCTTTCTGCCCGGGAAATCATATGCATGCACAGAATACGCAGTCAGTGCAGAAAAGTAAGTAGTCAGCGCTGCCATGCCGATCGCGATCAGCATGGAATTCAGTAATCCACGAAATACCGGAATTGTACCGTCATTCAAAAGATTGATAAAGTTCTTACCGAACCATCCGCCCGGAAGCACCAGCATACCACCGCCTGCGATCTTATCCGTAAAATGCGTCGAATTGATGATCAGTATATAGAACGGGAATAAACAAAGAATTGCTAAAAAGATAAGAACGATATAGCGTATTATCTTCTTCCGTTTTATATGAGCATGATAGCTCGCCTGAGTATTTTGCTTAGCCATTTCTTTACTCCTCCCTTCTAATACTCGTCACCTCTCGTGTTCAAGCGGAACACGATGAAGCTCAAAACGCCTGTAACAATAAACAAAATAACTGACAATGCACCTGCACGTCCGTAATTCCTCTGTACCAAGAAGTTATTCAGCCACATGATCATGGTCATGGAATCCCGGTTCGGACTACCCATACCGGCTGTCAAAATCTGCGGTACATCGAACATCTGTAAACCACCGATCATGGAAGTAATGAACGTGTATAAGAAAATCGGTTTCAGCAACGGCATGGTGATCTTAGTGAATACCTGCATAGAGGTAGCACCATCCACATTCGCTGCTTCAAACAGAGAAGTGTCAATACCCATAATACCTGCCATTAACATGATCGTGGTATTACCAAACCACATCAGGAAGTTCATCAGACCAACAATGCCACGAACCCCCCATGTCATCTCCAGAAACTTTACGGTTTCCCCGCCAAAGCTCTCAATTATACCGTTAACTACACCAGCATTACCAAATAACTGGAAGAACAACATGGAAAATGCTGCTGCCATGATGACATTCGGCAGATAGATCACAGTCTTAAAGAACTGCTCTCCCTTTAACCGGATCTGGTTATCTGCAAACCAGACACCTAACAATAACGAAACTAAAATCTGTGGTACAAATCCTAATATCCACATAATCATCGTATTTCCAAAATACTTAGGCAGATCACCCGAGAAAATATAAGCAAAATTCTCGAACCCTACCCAGTTCGGACCTACCTGGGACAAACCGGCCAGGTACATTTCAAAAAAGCTCCGATAGATTGTAGTAATCAATGGAACCAGTGAAAATACGCAATATACGAGGAAAAATGGTATCAAAAATATGTAACCCCACTTTGTATAACTAACAACTTTACTCTTTTTAGCTGCTGCCATATTATTTCTCACCTCACATATATAATCCTTGCTTGCATTTAGAGTCAAAAAACGTGCCTGCCCCACAAGACAGGCACGTTCTGAAACACTATACTAACACTCAAACGTATGAGTTTCTTTATTCTGGCCTAGATAATTCCTGATACTTCTCAGTAATTTCTGTATAGAAGTTATTCAGCATGGTCTCCTTATCGATAGCACCATTGAAGTACTCACCAGCATAGTTCTGATAACTCTCAATGATCTGATCGTACTGGGTCATCATGTTAACATCAACTTCGATTGCGTCAGCGAACTCTATACACATTGTGAAGTAGTTGTCATCGCCGAAGTCTAACCAGTCAAAGGTCTCATTTCCTGTGAATTCCTTAGCGAATTCTTCCATAGCCTTCTTGTTGTTAGCGAAGTTCAATTCCTTAGAAGCAATTTCCTTCATGATGTCTACATCACAGGTCATGCTGTACATAATATCATATGCTAACTGTGTGTTAGAGCAGGTTGAGCTAGCACAGATCCATGTACCACCCCAGTACCAAGCAGAAGGTCCCTGGCATACGCCCCACTTATAATCCTCTGAAGTAGGATCTGTAGTAATCTGTGGCTTCATGGAGAAGTTCAGGTACCAGGTACAAGCAAAGTAACCGAATGCCTTACCATCTTCCTTCATGTCAGCACCCCACTCGCCATCACCAGCGAAGTTGTTACCACCATGCATGTAACCATTGTCATACCAGCCCTTAGCCATATCTGTCCACTCATCAATTTCCTTCGGAACAGAAACAACATTGTCCTTTACCCAAGGGGTAGAACGCTTAGCATTGAAGTTACGAGAACCTTCGGTATAGTCAGATACCATGTAGTAACCCTTATCCTTCATCTGCTTTGCAACTGCTGTAAAGTCATCCCAGTTGCTGATCTTAGCCTGAACATCTGCGCTGTCAGATACGCCTAATACTTCCTGAGCGATATCCTTTCTGTAAGCGAAGAAACCAGGAGTTGCCTGCCATGATACACCTCTTGTAACACCGTTGGTGTCAGTTACGATGTTCTTAGCATAAGAATACATATTAGCCAGATCATCATCGGTAATACCTAAATCCTTAACGTCCATAGCAACATTTGCCTCAGCAGATGTATACTTGGTTGCATAGTCAGCCTCTACCAGGAACATATCAACCTGTGAGCCGCCCTGTAATGCCTTATCCAGCTCTGTCTGATACTTCATGTCCTTAGACTCGTTGGTTACGAAGTGGATGTTTGTTCCATCTTCCATAGTACCGCCAGTCAGATCAGAATTTGCTGTAAAGCCCGGCATATAGTTCTTCATCAGCTTCGGGAACTCATCATTCCATACGTAGATATAGAAATCTCCGCCGCCTGAAGGCTTCTGCTCATCAGTGCTCTGATCATCTGTTGCTGTAGTGTTGTCTCCACCAGGTGCTGATGTAGTGGTGTTGGCATTGCCATTACAAGCTACCAGCGATAATCCCATAGCTGCTGCTAAGGATAACGCTAAAACTTTCTTGAATTTTTTCACGAAAAAACCCTCCTTTAAAAATGTGTGTGTGTTAGTCGTCATTGGTTCATCCTGACTCAAATTCGATTCCATATGTAATTTATGTAGTCTCGTCTAAATCCTAATGCTCCGGTTCCGACTAATGATATTCGTTGCCTTTGCAACTCTACAGTTATGATTATAGGACATAGTGAACAATTTAGCAAGTCTTTTTTTGGATTATTTATGTTCATTGCACATCTCAGCATGATTTTTTGCCGTATTTTTTTAAGAAATTGCCCTTTTTCGCATTTTTTTGTCCATTTTTTCAAATATTTTTTTCAAAATTTTTAAATGCATTCCAATAATTCACACGGTTTTCTTTTAGTTCTCTGCCTATTTTCTTTTCTGCGCAACTTTATGCATATTTTTTCGTCATTTGCTGTCTTTTCTGACATCTCGTATTTTCAATACAGTGTTTTCATTTACTTTCTCACTGTATTTTTCATATTTTTTTCAAAAATGTTACAAAAGTTTTTTTGTTCAAATCCTCTTATTTTTTCTCCGCTTTTCTGATAGGTTATCATAAATATTGCACAATTTTTTGCAAAAAAAGAGGAAGGACATTTTTCCCTCCTCTTTTTTTGTACATATTTACCATATCCGCGTGCTTTTATTCTTCTGTATCACCATCCGGAATCTCCAGGTTCATTACCTGACGTTTTCTCGCCAGTTCATCGTTGGCAAGGTATTCATCATAGGTGGTCTGCTTATCTATGAGTCCGGTATTGGTCAGCTCCATGATCCGGTTAGCGGTAGTTTCCAGAAGCTGATGATCCTGCGATGCGAATAATATCACGCCAGGGAACTTCATCATTCCATTGTTCAACGCAGTGATGGATTCCATATCCAGATGATTCGTCGGCTCATCCAGGATCAATACGTTGGAGCCCATGATCATCAGTTTTGACAGCAGGCATCTTACCTTCTCTCCTCCGGAAAGCACCTTTACCTTCTTCACGCCGTCCTCACCGGCAAACAGCATCCTGCCCAGGAAGCCGCGGACATAGGTCGCATCCTTCTCTTCTGAATACTGGGTCAGCCAGTCCACGATCACATAATCATTCTCAAACTCCTTATTAAAATCTTTTGGAAAATATCCCTGAGAGGTAGTCACACCCCATTTATAATTCCCCTCATCCGGCTCCAGTTCTCCTGCCAGTATCTGAAACAGGGTTGTGGTAGCGACTGTATTGGGCCCTACAAATGCAACCTTATCATCCCGGTTGATCGTAAAGGAAATATTATCCAGCACCTTCACTCCATCCACAGTCTTAGATAACTTCTCAACTGTCAGAACCTCATTACCGATCTCCCGGTTCGGACGAAAATCAATATACGGATATTTCCGGCTTGACGGACGGATATCGTCTAATTCAATCTTCTCCAGGGCCCGTTTCCTTGATGTTGCCTGCTTTGATTTGGAGGCATTGGCAGAGAACCGCTGTATAAATTCCTGCAGTTCCTTGATCTTTTCTTCCTTCTTCTTGTTTGCTTCTTTCTGTTGCTTGATCATTAACTGACTGGATTCATACCAGAAATCATAATTACCGGCATAAAGCTGTATCTTTCCGTAATCCACATCTGCCGTATGCGTACAAACCTTGTTCAGGAAATAGCGGTCATGTGAAACTACGATCACCGTATTATCAAAATTGATCAGGAACTCTTCCAGCCAGGCAATGGCATCCAGATCCAGATGGTTGGTCGGCTCGTCCAGTAAAAGAACATCCGGGTTGCCGAATAATGCCTGGGCAAGCAGAATCTTGACCTTCTGTGCCGGAGGGATCTCATTCATCATCTTATCATGGAGTTCGGTTTCGATCCCCAGACCATTTAACAAAGTAGCTGCATCCGCCTCTGCTTCCCAGCCGTTCATGGTCGCAAATTCGCCTTCCAGTTCAGCAGCCTTTACGCCATCTTCATCCGTAAAATCCTCCTTGGCATAGATCGCATCCTTTTCCTTCATGATCTCATAAAGGCGCTGATTGCCCATGATCACTGTATCCATTACAGAAAACGCATCATACTGGAAGTGATCCTGCTTTAATACGGATAACCGTTCGCCCGGATCCATAATGATCTCGCCCTTCGTCGGTTCCAGTTCTCCGGATAATATCTTAAGAAACGTTGATTTTCCGGCTCCGTTGGCACCAATCAGTCCATAACAGTTTCCCGGTGTGAACTTAATGTTCACATCTTCAAATAATGCCTTCTTTCCTAATCTTAATGTAATATTTACTGCACTTATCATCTTAATTGCCCTTTCTCAAGCTTCATTCTATGATCATTCCTCCGGTTCCGCTTTTTCCCGGGGACGCAATGTGATCCGGATCCGTTCCGCCCGGGTCTTATCTGCTTCCAGTACCTCAAATACTGCAGCTTCATCCTGCACAACATCTCCTACCTCCGGCAGGTGGTCTAACAATTCGATCACATATCCGCCGATCGAATCATAATCTTCGGATTCCAGGGCCAGCCCTACTACATCGTTTACATCGTCAATCTTAGCGCCACCGTCTACCTCATAACAATTCTCATCAATCTGCTTAATGATCTCTTCTTCATATTCATCATATTCATCCCGGATCTCTCCGACGATCTCTTCGATCAGATCCTCCAGGGTAATCATACCGGCCGCCATTCCATATTCATCCAGCACTATGGTTATGGATACTGAATTCTTCCTCAATTCATCCATGATCGCAGAAGTCTTCTGATATTCATAGGTATAATATGGTTTCCGCATAACCCTGTGCACATCAAAATCCGCTCCGGCCCGCTCCCGGTAGAAAAACAGATCCTTCATATAGAGGATACCGACAATATTTTCCTTATTCTCCTCATACACCGGAAGACGGCTGTACTGCTCTTCCATAAAATAATTCAATATCTCTTCATAAGTGGAGTCGGCTGGAGCCATGGTAATATCCGCTCTCGATATCATGATCTCCTTCGCAATGGAATCGCCAAAGTCCACCACGTTGGTAATCATCTCCTTCTCCTCACCTTCAATGACCCCGTCTTCATGACTGACATTCACGATCGTCCGCAGTTCCGACTCAGTCATCTGCTTATTCACTGCATTGGTATCTACCCGTAATATCCAGTAAATAAAACTGCAAAGCCGGTCCATCAGCCAGATCACCGGTGTCAGCACGATCGATAATATCTGAATCGGCATTGCATAAAACAATGCAAATGCTTCACTATATACAGTAGCCAGGTTCTTTGGCGTAATCTCACCGAAAATCAATACCAGCACAGTCAGAACACCGGTAGCGATACCCACAGCCGCACTTCCGAACAGATTTGTTACCAATACCGTCATCAGGGAAGAAGCTGTTATATTCACAAGATTGTTACCGATCAAAATGGTACTTAATACCTTGCCCGGATTTTCCATTAATTTTAATACCGTCTTTGCCCGCCGGCTGCCTTCCTCTGCCAATGCTTTCATCTTATAAATATTGACCGTTGTCAGCGATGTTTCTGCTGAGGAAAACAACCCGGATAATATCAAAAGTATGATCAATACTATAATCTGTACAATATCACCTGTCTGTATCGAGACACTCCCGTCCAAAAATAACCATCTCCTATTCTTATTTTCAAATACTAACATTTTACATATAGATGCAAAAATTGTCAACGTCTCGATCATATAAAGTGCAGCAAAAAATCAGTACATTTTTTTGCATGACTGAAAAAAAAGCGTACATACTAATACAGAATCATTCTATGATTCCCGCTCTAGCAGCGTTAATAACATTTCATCTGAAGGGAGTTCATCATTATGCGTAGTTCTCAGGAGACTTATATGGATGTTGCCGAACATTGCAGCGCATACGAGCATGTTACCAAACCAAACTGCTTCTGCAATGAGGCACCGAACAGCCCAAGCTGTCTGAATTGCAAGCATTTTGCCAAGGATGAGCATTGTACCTTGGATTTATATGATGCGATCGTAAAGAACCTCTAGGCAGACAGCAGGGAAGCTTATGCTTTCAGGCATACAAAAAGGAACCCAGCAACACCGGGTTCCCTTTTACATAACTCTATTAGTTATTGATCAGCTTATCCTCGCCATTCCAACTGTAAAGCTTACGGATATCTTTACCAACCACCTCTGACGGATGCTCTGCATGCAGTTTTCTCATTGCCTTAAAATGTGCCTGTCCGCCTGCCGGTGACATATCCAGCAGGAAGTCCTTTGCAAAGGTTCCGTCCTGAATATCACTCAGGATCTTCTTCATCGTCTTTTTGGTCTCTTCCGTGATGATCTTCGGTCCGGTAATATAATCACCATATTCTGCAGTATTGGAAATGGAATAACGCATTCCTTCAAAACCGCTCTGATAGATCAGATCCACGATCAGCTTCATCTCATGAATACACTCGAAGTATGCATTTCTCGGATCGTAGCCTGCTTCAACCAGAGTTTCAAAGCCTGCCTGCATCAATGCACAGACACCGCCGCAAAGCACTGCCTGCTCACCAAACAGATCTGTCTCCGTCTCGGTGCGGAAGGTAGTCTCCAGTACACCAGCTCTTGCGCCACCGATTGCCAATGCATATGCCAGCGCGATATCCTGTGCCTTCCCGGTGGCATCCTGCTCAACTGCGATCAGACAAGGCACGCCTTTTCCTGCCTGATATTCACTCCGTACTGTATGTCCAGGACCCTTCGGTGCGATCATGGTCACATCTACATCCTTTGGCGGTACGATCTGTCCAAAGTGGATATTGAAGCCATGTGCAAACATCAGCATGTTGCCAGCCTCCAGATTTGGTTCGATATCTTTCTTGTACATAGCAGCCTGTAATTCATCATTGATCAGAATCATGATGATATCCGCCTTCTTAGCTGCCTCTGCTGCCGTATACACTTCGAAGCCCTGTGCTTCTGCCTTTGCCCAGGATTTGCTTCCTTCATACAGACCAATGATCACATTGCAGCCGGATTCCTTTGCGTTCAGCGCATGGGCATGTCCCTGACTGCCATAACCGATCACTGCTATGGTCTTGCCATCCAACAACGATAAGTTACAATCTTCCTGATAAAAAATCTTTGCCATTTTATTACTTCCTCCTGTAATAGATAAATGTTGGCTGCAGCTTCCTGCAGATATAGTGATTACTTAAATGTTGTTTGAAGTAATTACTTGTCACTGTAATTTCCACGAAGCAGTCCGGTTAATCCGGTCCGTACCACAGATAAGATATGGAAACCGTCCAGAAGGCCCAGAAACGCTTCTACTTTATTAATATTACCGGTCAGCTCTATCATCAGAGAATCCACTGCCACGTCTACGATCTTTGCCCGGAACACATCAGCCACTGCAATGATCTGCTGTTTCTCTTCTCTGGCGGCTTTCACCTTCACCAGCACCAGTTCCCGGCAGACGGACTCTCCGTCTAATAATTCTGTGACCTGGATCACGTCTTCTAATTTATAAAGCTGCTTCTCAATCTGGTCCAGGGTCCGGTCATCACCGCTGACGACCACTGTCATACGGGAATACTTCGGATCCTCAGTCACGCCGACGGTCAGGCTGTCAATGTTATAGCCGCGGCGGCTGAACATGCCGGATACACGGCTCAACACACCGGATGAGTTCACAACCAAAAGTGATAATATTCGTTTCTTCATGTTATGTACCACCCTTTCCATTTCTCTCCCTCTGCTCTATACAGCGGGAATTCAACTGTCATTGTAGCAACTATTCACCGGGTTGTCAAACCCAGTTCCCGATATTTTGCATGTCTTTTATCTTCCGGTCAGCACTGCCGCCACCTTTACCGCCTCAGCAGCGTCTCTGGAATATCCATCTGCGCCGATTTCATCTGCAAAGCTCTGGGTGATAACCGCACCGCCGATCATTATCTTTGCCTTTACCTTATGCTCCTTCGCATATTCTACCACGTCCTTCATCCGCATCATGGTGGTGGTCATCAGGGCGGATAGTGCTATGATCGCTGCATCCTCGCGGACAGCAGTCCCGATGATTTCCTCCTTTGGAACATCCTTCCCCAGATCCAGCACCCGGTATCCATAATTCCGAAGCATTAATGCAACCAGATTCTTTCCAATGTCATGGATATCTCCCTCTACCGTGGCAATAACGATGGTCGGCATCATTTCTTCTGTCTGCTTTTTCTCTAATTTCGGCTCCAGAAACCGAATCGCAGCCTCCATAGCTTCAGCGCTGGCAATCAACTGTGGAAGAAAATACTTCTTCTTATTAAATAGTTCTCCTACTTCATTAATCGCCGGTATGAGAATTGTATCAATAATGGATTCCGGGCGCACTCCTTTTGCAAGTTCTGCTTCTACCCGCCCGATTATTTTTTCCTTATTTCCTTTCAGCACTGCCTCATACACCGACGGCTGTTCCTTTCGTTCTGAATCAGACCCCTTTCCTGTGGTCTGGGAACTGCCGGTGCCTGCCGCTATTACGGTCGTAGGATGCTCGTTCACCTGTTCAATGTAACGGACATCCGCTCCCGGCTTATTCAACAGCAGATCCGAAGCAAAGGCAGCATTTACCAGCATGGACTGGGATGGATTTGCGATAGCCATCGTCAGACCGTTTGCAATAGCCATGGTCAGAAATGCGGTATTTACATTGATACGCTCCGGAAGGCCAAAGGATATATTGGACAGTCCGCATATGGTCGCCAGTCCTAATTCATGTCTGCAATAGGAAATAGTCTTCAGGGTTTCCAGCGCTGCATTCTTATTGGCTCCGACTGTCGCTACCAGTCCGTCCACGACAATATCCTCCTTATGAAAACCAAGCTTCTCAGCCTGATCGCATACGGTTCTGATTATCGAATGCTTTTCCTCGATTGATTCCGGAAGTCCTTTATCTGACAGAGGCAGCAGGATAAACATTGCACCATATTTCTTTGCGATGGGAAGCAGTTCATCTACCTTGGGATGTTCATAGGAAATAGAATTGATCAGCGCGCGCCCCGGATAATTCCGCAATGCTGCTTCTATCACCTCAACATAACTGGAATCTATACAAAGCGGAAGCTGGACTGCATTACCGACCGCCTGTATCGTCTTTAACATCATTTCCTTCTCGTCAATTCCATTCATGCCCATGTTAATATCCAGGATCTGAGCTCCGTGCGCTTCCTGTTCCTCCGCCATTGCAAGCACTAACTCCAGGCTGCCCTGACGCAGTTCCTCCTGCAGCTTCTTCTTTCCGGTCGGATTGATCCGTTCGCCGACCACCATAAAGTTACCGTCCAGAGTCAGTTCAATGGTCTTGCGTTCGGAGGAAAGCAGTCTCCGTTTCTGAACATCTACCTCCGGCGGCTCCATTCCTTTTACGCTTCTTGCCAGCGCCATGATATGCTCCGGCGTAGTACCACAGCAGCCGCCGATTATCCCGGCACCGGCCTCCACCAGTCGCTGTCCTGCTTCTGCAAATTCCTCCGGCGTCATGGCATAGACAGTCTCCCCGTTTATCAGTTCCGGCATACCCGCATTGGGCTTTGCAATGACCGGAACATTGGCATAGCGTTTCATTTCAGCGATCACCCGGCACATCTCTTCCGGTCCCGTAGAGCAATTTGCACCGATCGCATCCACACCGAGGCTCTGTAATACATTAACCGCAGTTGCAGGATCCGTGCCAAACAGCGTTCTTCCATCTTCATTAAATGTCATTGTAACGAATATCGGAAGGTCACAGACCTCCCTGGCGGCTATCACCGCTGCCCTCGCCTCCGCCAGACTCATCATGGTCTCGATCACCAGCAGATCCACCCCTGCTTCTGCCAGATAGCGGATCTGCTCCTTATATACATCTATCAATTCTTCTAATTCCAGATCCCCCATCGGTGCGAGCTGTCTGCCCGTCATGGTAATATCCCCTGCCACATACCCTCTTGCACCTGCCAGCAGAATCGCCTGCTTTGAGATTGCTACCAGTTCCCTGTTCATTTCTCCGATACGATCAGCCAGCCCGTATTCTCCCAGCTTGATCCGGTTCGCAGTAAAGGTCGGAGCATATACGATATGTGTTCCTGCCTCAATATAGGCCGCCTGCAGTTCAGTCATAACCCGGGAATGCTCCAGAATCCACTGTTCCGGACATACGCCAACCGGCATACCCGCCCGCATCAGATTGGTTCCGGTAGCGCCATCTAAAACCAGAACCCGGCTGTTCATCAGATTGTGTAATTGTTCCTTCGTCATTGTATTCTCCCTTGTTTATTTAATGTACCGGCCGCAAACCACCGCTTTTAATTGCTGCGATTTTGCACTGCTTGTTGCCTTCGCAGATTATACCACATTTTCCCTGTATTGATAAGCCGATATTCCATTTAAGTTACAATTACTGAATTACGGTTTACTTTCCCGATCACCGTGTCTTCAATTCCAAAGATCACGGAAACACCGGAGACTGCCAGCACCTGATAGGTATTTCCGTATACCAGGTTATCGAAGGGCATATCTGTATTAATATTTCGGCTTCCGGGCTTCAGTCTGACATAGCTGCCTTCCCGGATCATCTTGGATGCAGATATTGTTCCCCCAAGTCTTCGTAATAATTCTGTATTCTGAACAGCCGTGCCTCTATACGCAGATGCGTCTGCAACCAGATCAGTCTGCACCGCCAGTTTTTCACGAAAATCAAAGCCTGAAGGATATCCCTTTGTATTCAACGCCCCGACCAGAGAAGTGCCAACATACCCGCTCAGATCCGGCAATACCATTTCCGTCTTTTCTCCCGTTTCAAATGCAGACACATACTGCAATAAAGCAACCGGTTCCAGGATTCCATCCAGTCTTCCATCGGAGGTATATTCCCACATTGTGTAAGTTCCTGAATATGTACATTCCTTATAATGCTGAATGACCCAGCGTTCCCACCGGTTGAATTCCGAAGACGTCAGCAGATTGGTGAACCAGTATTTATTGGCACAGATTCCTGCCCGGCCTCCCTCCTGTTTTACTGATTCACAAAAAATCTGTGCAATTTCTCCCATCCGGTCTTTATTCAAAAGCAACGTGGTATTGCAGTCCTCCATTCGGAGCATGACCGGATACTCCGGTACTTGATCACACAAAACAGACCGGATATACTTTGCCTCCATTTCAGCCTGCTTCCGGTCCGTGGCACGCGAACAGAGATATATACCATAAGGAATTTCCCATTCTTTACATGCTTTGACATTGTTCCAGAATTCTGTATCCTCTCTGATCTGATGTGTTCCTCCAGTACCACAACAGAGCATAACAAATTCAATTTTTGATTTTTTCACTTTTTCCCAATTAATATTTCTATGCTTTTCACTTATTTCAACCCCAATCATGCTTTGCCCTTTCCTATCATTTCCCTTTCTACTAATTATCCTATGCAGTCCATCTACTCTGGTTTCCCTGATAGAGAAAAACTATGAACATTTGTCCTTGTATATTTCAAATGGCAAATATTTCCGGCTTATGTTATACTAAAATAAAATGATAATTATTGTGTAAGGAGGGTGCATATATGATCAATGATACAATTTACTCCAATGGAGCAATGCTGAACTGGACCGGATATTTTGCAGAACTGATGAATATCAGCCCGGAGAAGATCAAGCTTCTAAATATCTGTCAAAAGAAAAAAAATGTAATCCCGTCGATTGAATCCCACAAACGGGTTATGGTATTTGCAGATTCCAGCCATAAGAACCTCTGCTATGAAATCTGGGATGCGGGTCTTGGCGAATGTGACGTCTGGTACGGAACCGGGACAGAACCAAGCGGCAATATCAAGACGGCTAAGATCAAAGACATGATCAATACCGAGATCAAAGAGCCGACTGTTTTCTTTATATTAAATGAAAACACCAGAGAATCCTATAAGATCGGAATTAAAAATGAGAATTTCAGCCGCGGACCGATTCATTATGTGGGCAGCGAAATCCGTGCAGTCATTATGAGCCTGCTGCATGTGGATGCCCAGGATGTCATCTGCATTGTCAGCGGCGAAAGCATTGCTATTGAAGCAGCGATCGTTGCCAGTGAAGGAACCATCATTGCCGTAGAGGGAGATAAGGGGTCTCAGATGGCAATGGAGGCAAATGTGGAAAAATTCGGTGTACATAATGTAGAAATCATTTCTGACCTGTCCCGTTCCTCTCTCTCTTCTCTTCCAACGCCTCGTCTTGCATTTATTGTTGCAACCAAAAATCTGGAACAGGATATTCAGAGTCTGCTTGCAGTCAATCCTAAAATCCAGTTTGTCATCTACACCCTGGAGCTTGATATTCTTTCCGGCATCAAGGAATTATTTCACAAATACAGTATTCAGAATATGGAGGTACTGCAGATCAGCGTATCCAAGCTGGATAGCAAGAGTGTCTTTATCACACAGCCTTCTCCGTGGCTGATTTCAGGAGAGGCCTGAAAGTAAATTTTGTACACTTAACTTAGTTAAGTCATATTGTGCACATGTTTAATCTATGAAGGTTCAGACTTAACTAAGTTAAGTCTGAACCTTCATAATACATCTTAATTTAACAATCCATAAAAAAGGCACATCCGAATGGAATGTGCCTTTCCTGTTTGGGTTTTATGTGAATAAATGATTCCCGTTCCTTTACTTAAGTGGCAGCATGTCATAGCTTAACTTCTTAATCACCTGTAACGTCTTGCTCCGAACCTCCTCTGCCTCAAAAACCTCAAGCATCATATCCTTATCAAATTTGTTTCCCATCAGAATATCCACCCAGTCGGTCAGATAATTCTTAACATACTGGACATTCTCTTCGCTGGTATTCTTCAAGGAATTGGCGATGTTATTGATAAAATCTACAATCGTAGGTCCCTGTGGCTGAGCAGCTACCGGTTTCGGTTTATCGGACTCATCGGATAATTCAATTACCTTACCAGTCTTCGTGATGATCACACGCTTATTCGGTTTCTCTGCCGGCTTCTCTGCCACTGGTGCACCTGCAGAATTGCTGCGGCTCAGGAACACCTCAACCACCTTCACCAGACACGCCACACTATATGTTACTTCTTCCGGAGACTGGGCATCCTTCCCCTTCTCACTATACTGATACCAAAGCCACTCACTCTTGCATAACATATCCTGAATCAGAGGATTGGCCATTAATACCTTCAATTCTTCCTCCTGCTGCGATGCAGCTTTCCCGAATATAGACGTCTTCTGTACCGGAGCATTCTTTCGATACCGGATCGGAAGTACGATCTCTGAGAAGGTCTTCGTGAACATCTTCTCTGCCTTTCCTGCATCATAACCGTTACTCAATATATACTTGGATGGAGCATCGAGACCGTTTGAAATCATATCGTCTGCAGTCATAAAGATCAGATGCTTCTGTCTGTCCTCCAGCATCCGCTTGATCTCATGATTCACCTTACTCTTCTCAATAATTGAATTCTTGCGGATCTTAAATGCTTTGATCTTCTCCTTGATACTAAACAGAGACTTCAGCAGGGATGGATTACCATTTACATAATTGCCGATCCAGTTCAATTCTACATACTGATGCTCAATCCGGTTCGACAGTTCATATACGCTATAGCCGTCAAATACAACGTTTAACGTGGTATACAGCATCTCCAGAATCTCATACTTCTCTTCCCAGGAGCGTCCTGCATTATCCTGATTCACAAGAGCCTTGATCCCGCATTCATGGAACACCAGATTATATTCAAATAAGCCTTCAAATACATTACTCTTATCACTTAAGCCGGCACCTACGCCAAGAATCTGCAGATTCCGCTTCATCTCCGGTTCATCCTCTACATAACGATAAACTTTACGGATAAATGTAGAAACCTCTGTGATCAGAGAATCAATCCGCCGGTTATAGATGTCCTGCTTGGATATGGCAGTTACTACCGCCCGGCTCAGTACATTCGCATACTGGGTACTCTGACAGTTACGGATCAGTTCCTTAAAGCTTTCATATACATTCAGATTATCAACCGGTATATGTTCTGCATTCAATCCATAGAATTCAAACGCCTTGTCATAACTCTCATTCTTAATGAAGGCATTAAACAGACCGATGCTTAACTGAATCTTATAATCGTTTCCAACATCATCATCCTCAACAAAGTAATCGTAGAGAACCTCCAGGTTGTTCAAAAAGGCATCGCATTTGGCTACACTTGCCGGAATGTTCATCTCCAGAACCACATTGATCAGATCCATATAGCCCATTACAGCCTTATTGAAATTCTTTGAGCGTTCATCGGTTTCCATATTCTGATAATAAGAATTGATCAGAAGCGGTGCGATCCGCTCACCGATCAGGCACATTGCCGTGGTAAAACGCTCTGTCTGATAAAGATACAGCAGCCAGACACTATAACGGTAAATACCAGTGGTACTGATCACCGAATCCACATTATCCGGCTCAATATCACCATATACAAACTTAAACAGTGGTTCAATCCACTCCTCAATCTCATATCTGGCAGGCTTCTTAATCTCCTCATCCACAAAAGCAGCCAGTTCATAAAGCTTCGTACACTGAGTCTTCACTTCTTCGTCTACCATCATGGAAGCTAAATCAAAATTACCATCCTTCAGATAATCGATCACCAGGGTATAGAAGCCATCTTCCACCTGTTCATTTAGAAAACGGATCAGCAGACTCTTATTACTGGATGCTGCAATAGAAAGAACATTATTCTCATTTGATGCAGTTATATTTGCTGGTAACATCATCTCGTTTTACCCCCTTGTCATCATTCATACATACGCCTGTGTTTTTTATGTCTAATATGTATAAATATCTTCTCACTTATGGATATTTTAGCACAAGAACCGGGATTATTCAATATTGAATCCATGTCAATTCGTGGTATTTTCCCAAACTTTTTTGTGCAATCTGACCAATTTTATTCTGTTTCCGTCAATCCTGCCATTTTCAGAAGATATAACGCATTGGTCGTTGTGCAAATTCCTTTCCTCAAACGATAGTCAAATGTCAACCGGTCATTTTCATAAGATTCCTCAAAATGATAATTATCAGCAATCTTGCACAGCTCAAAATCATGGGTGGAGACAATCACAATGGCTTCTTTGCCTGACAGTCTCCGGATCACAGCCTCTGCACCAACGATCCGGTCCGCCGAATTGGTTCCTTTGAATATCTCATCTACCAGGCAGAGCATAGGCCGGCTGCACTTTCCGTATTCTATCATCTCTTTTATCCGGAGAATCTCGGCATAAAAAGTGGAAATCCCGTGCTTGACATCATCCGTCACCCGCATGGAGGTAAAGATCCTCATAAGAGATACCTTCATTTCCTGACAGCACACCGGCGCACCGGCATATGCGAGGATCAGGTTCAGACCGATCGTCCGCAGAAAGGTGGTCTTTCCTGACATATTCGAGCCTGTAATGATTATGGTCTGTCCGCAAAGGGAAATGTCATTGGCCACTGCAGCTTCTGCCGGCAGCAACGGATGGACTGCCTGCTTTATTTGCAATTCCGGCGCTGTATGTTCTACAAACTCCGGGTAGGATACCCGGGCAGTTCGCTCCAGTACCGCCAGACTGGACAGCATTTCCAATTCTCCAAGCGCATTTATGCCCTGTCTCAGACATTTACCATATCTCTGATCCCACTTCACGGCCCGGCCTGCCAGGTGAATGTCATATAAACAGCATCCGCTGAGCAGCCAGTGAGCCATCGGATTATATCTGATATTGTATGCAGCCAGAAGGCCCTCCAGTTGTCTCAGGCCAAGCAGAAGATTTTCATTCTTTCCATCTGTCCCACTCACCGTCTCCTGCAATGCTTTTAAATAGGGCGCCTCGAATGGCTCGGATGCCAGCGCATCCAGCATATAGAGATATGCCTGCATAGAACGGGAATGCCCGAACATATCACCGACTCTCTCCCGGCAATAGCCCGACACACACCAGGAAAAGAAGAGTGCCGCAAAAAACAGCACTAAAATCACACCAGACTGCCACCACTGTAAAAATGCTCCGACAATGCTCAATACGAATACAGCCAGATATATCCACGCCAGAACACGGAGCAGCCCGGAAAATCCGCGGGATACGTCGGTCTGTACCGATTCCCATTCTGTTTCCTTATATTGCGCTTCCGATTCACATTTTATCGCCAGCGACTCAAAATTCAGAGAAAAGGAGTTCCTGGCTGCCAGCTCTGCAACTGCCTCCTGTCGATTCCGAAGTTCCTCTGCCGAACGGATACAACCGTCTTCTTCCGGCTGTCGCAATACCTCTGCCAACCGTCGCTTTCCCATAGGAGTATGCGCTGTACACAGCAGTTGATAAAGGGATCCCGGGCCATACACATCCAGATCGGCAGAGACGTAGTCCCCTTCCTCTATAAAAGCGCTTCCGTCCTCAGGAAAGGTCTGCCATTCTCCCCGAAACCGCTTCTGGTACTGCCCGTACACCCGGATCAGACGTTCCACGCAATCCAGATGATTCCCAATTTCCATATGATATAAGATAAGCCCGATAAATCCTAATGTAGAAATACCCGCAATCAGCCATCCCCACCAGAAGTGTGCCGCCAGAGCAAACAGCAGACCGCCGGCCATCAAAATAAACACAAACAGGCGAAGTATACTTATCCTTCCAAAGGTACGCTTTCGCTTTGCCTGCAACTGCCGGAAGGATTCCAGATACCGTTCCAGCACTTCCGGCGTCAGATTAAATTCAGTATATACATTCTCTTCTTTCATGTCTCGTTCCTTTTCATTTTCCCTAACGGGAAATAATAATTGCCTGCTTCCCCAGCTGGCGGTAGCGTTCCTCTACCGTTTTCCTCTCATATCCAACAACCTCTCCTGCATAATTAGGATCATTAAAGTAATAGTAATCCTCGTCTGCACCGACCAGAACCAGGCAGTGCTCACCTGCAATCCACTGAAATTCCGTACCGTCCTGCAGTTTCCATCGTTTTCCGTTGCCCGGCTCCATCATATGGATCGTTGTCCATATGATGACCGGGGTGCCTTTCTTCAGGTATCCTTCCTCCAGTTCTGCAAGTGACGTACCGCTGATATTGATCGCATGCCATTCTTCATTCAGAAGCTGATTCATAGCATCAATCAGGGGGTCTGCATAGCAACCGTAACCGCCCATACCCTGAGGATCACCAATGAATACCTGCCGGGGATCTGCTCCGGTTCCATCTGCATTCCAATTCGTAAGTGATTTCGGGATTACCTCATATACATCCTGCGGACTTGCCTCCGTACCATAATACTGCAGCACCATTGCACCGCTTACCAGTTCACAGCCGGTCTGATAACCACATTCCTCCTGACTGATCAACGGAACATCGATCATGCTGCCTTTCTCCAGCGTGGTCATAAATACCGGCATGGAATGGGACATATCCACTGCTTCATACCCGGCCTCGATCATCTCCGGCCCCGGTGCGATCCGCTCCTTTACCGCTTCCGAAATCTGCTGTATCCGTTCTTTCCAGTTAATCTGTGCTATGGATTCCCAGTTACCGGCATAGAAGATAATACCGATCAGACATATAGCTGAAATCAGCAGCACTATGGATAACGCTTTCAGTTTATTCGGGGTATCCTGATGTTCCATTTTGTCCATTACCTTCTTTTGTCTGTTTCGCAGCCGGCCGGCTCTTTGTGTTTGTATTCTGTATAAACGCTCACCTCAATAAGTTGTATTCGCATTTATACGTTCATTCTACCACAACGCTTTCGTTTTTGGCAATGAAGGCAGCTTTACATATTTTGTATATGCTGGTATTTCCTGTTAGATTATAATTGATTTTTCACCCGTTTCGTATTAAAATATTCAATATGTGAAACAATACATTAAAAAGTCAAAGGAGAGATGGAATTTTGAGTAAAAAGTTTGGGTCGTTCATGAAGGTCGTAACTGTCTTTGCAGGTATTGCAGCAGTGGGAACTGCATGCTATATCTACAAGGATAAGATAAAAGAATTCTTTCAGAAAGCAGAGATAAAGGATAAATTAGATACCGCCAAGTCTTTTGTTACAGACAAGGTGCTTGGATCAAAGGATGAGGATTTCTTTGATGATGCAGAGTTCTTTGATGATGAAGCGGAAGAGACAGAGGATACCTCGAACCGGGGGTATACTTCTATTGCGATCAGTCCGGAGGAAACAACAGAGCCGGTGAAGGAAGCCGTATCCGCAAAAACAGAGGAACCAAAGGAAGTTACATTTGCTGCAAAGGAAGATACCGTTACCGAAGATGCGGATACTCCTTTTGAATATGAAGGATTATCCGATGTTTCTGAAGACGATGACGTGTTAACTGAACAGGCAGCATTGGATGGCAACATCTGATCCTTCCTTATCTTCTGACTACAAAAGCGTCCGGTGCTTTCCTGAACGGAATGCACCGGACGCTTTTCTTTGTATAAAAGACATGATGCAGCCGGAATATATTGTTAGAAACATCTATATATCAGAGGGTTCCGCTGCTTCTTTTTCCAGAGGAATCGTATCCTTTCTTTCTTCTTCATTACTTTCAGTGGAATTCGTTTCCGGTTTTCGGGCTTCTGCATCCTCCTGCAGACCGGTATCGAATATTTTCATAGTCCGGTTATCAATTTTCGGATTCAGACGCATAAGCACAGTCATGATCTCGTCTGCACAGGCCTCTGATCGAAAATCCTTCTCATAGAACATTTTCTCCGGGTTTGACATTGTAAGACGATATACCTGCGTACCGTTTCGCCTTGTGACGATATGACCGGAAATATAGCGGATAAAATCAATCCTTATAAAATCGGTAGTTGCCGGATTACTGACGAGTAAATACTCATCGGTTATATAATAATTATAATTATGCTGTATCAGACGATTCTTGCATTGAGACTTCACTTCCTGATATACCAGCCTCCGGTCGCCAAATTCACTTAACTGCCGGACGCTTGGATGCCGATAGGGTAATATCGTCCATACTACAGACAGCAGAATTACCATGGCAGCAGATATATACGGCAGGATCAGGCCCGTCCATATTAAAAAATTCTCCAGATACGGATAATCTATTTCACTTAGCAGCAACGGGTAAACAAATGCTTCAAATGAATCATAATCCAGACCCAGCTCCTTTGCAAATCCGTTCTTCATGGCAGTGAGGCTGATCGAATCCGCGAGAATCCTTCCTTTTACCGTCTTTCCTTCCAGTACCGGATCCGGGGTCTTTGTCTTCATTAATAGAAATACGCATTCATTCTTTACAAAGGTATAGTAATATGCACCTGTCCGCTTTCCGTCTTCATAATAGTCAAAGCCGGTATATTTCATGCTGGGAATCCGTACCTTCACGTTATAGCAGCCTTTCTGGTACCATTCCTGCATTTCCTCCAGCGTATCAACGTCATGGCAGGTCATCTGATATATCACAGGATACTGCCTTACCAATATAAATATAACAACGAATACGATCACTGCCGGAATCAGCATGACAACCGTATTCTTCAGCAAAAGCAGATTTAACCGCTCCTTTTTCAGATCCTGAATCTTCATGTAACATACGCTCCTTCTATTATTAATATACTACATCCTGTCCATTCTCACAACTATTTGACATTCATTCCTTCTACAGGCTATAATCAGTGGAAGATTGAGAAAAGGGAGGGGCATCATGAACGCTTATACCAGCTTTGCCCAGGTGTATGATAACCTTATGGATAATATTCCTTATCGGGAGGGGTGCCGGTATCTCTGTCAGCTACTGCAGCAATACGGAATTACCGGAGGCCTGGTTGCCGAGCTTGGCTGTGGCACCGGTACTCTGACCGAGCTTCTGGCGGCTGCCGGCTATGATATGATCGGGATTGATAATGCTCCGGACATGCTGGAGATTGCCATGGAGAAGAAATCCGCTTCCGGTTCTGATATCCTGTATCTGCTTCAGGATATGCGGGAATTCGAACTGTATGGCACCGTAGTCGCCATCGTCAGCTTCTGTGACAGTATTAATTATCTGACGGAACCGGACGAATTGGTTACAGTATTCCGTCTGGTTAATAATTATCTGGATCCGGGTGGCTGCTTCCTGTTCGATTTCCATACCGAGTATTATTACCGGGATATTCTCGGGGAGGATACCATTGCCGAGGATCGGGAGGAAATGAGCTTTATCTGGGAAAATTATTATGATGCAGATACGAAGATTCATGAGTACGGCCTGCATCTTTTTGTCCGGGAGCAGCCGGATCTCTTCCGGAAATTCTCGGAGGAGCATTACCAGCGGGCTTATTCTCTGGAGGAGATCCGGCAGGCGCTGGCTCTGGCAGGCATGGAATATATTACTGCCTATGATGAATTATCCCTGCAGCCGCCGACAGAAACCAGCACCCGCATTCATGTGGTGGCAAGAGAGCGGGGGAAAATCCCATAGAATTCATGATTTATATTGTAGAGAAAGGAAATACAGAATGTCTGATTATATTATCCGGGGAACCGCTGCTAATGACCAGGTGCGGTTCTTCGCTGCAACAACAAAGGAAATGGCGGAGACCGCCCGCGGGATTCATAATACCAGCCCAGTAGCGACTGCCGCTCTTGGCCGTCTGCTGACTGCCGGCGCCATGATGGGCAGTATGAGCAAGTCAGAAAGCGATCTGACTACTCTGCAGATCAAATGCTCCGGCCCCATTGAGGGATTGATCGTTACTGCAGACGGTGCGGCAAATGTAAAAGGCTATGTTACAAATCCGAATGTCATTCTTCCGGCGAACAGCAAAGGGAAATTAGATGTTGCCAAAGCACTGGATCTGGGTGTCCTGAGCGTCATCAAGGATATCGGTCTGAAGGAGCCTTATGTGGGACAGACCCATCTGGTATCCGGTGAGATCGCAGAGGATCTGACCTACTATTTCGCTACCAGTGAGCAGGTGCCAAGCTCCGTTGCACTGGGGGTTCTGATGGAACGAAACAATACTGTGAAGCAGGCCGGCGGGTTTATCATTCAGCTTATGCCCTTTGCAGATGATGCCCTGATCACTGCATTAGAGGAACGTCTGAAGGACTTCTCCTCTGTCACCAGTCTGCTCGATGCAGGAATGACACCGGAGGATATGATGGAACAGTTATTCCAGGGATATGATCTCCGTATCATGGATCACATTCCGACTGCTTACCGCTGTGACTGTTCCAGGGAACGGGTTTACCGGGCAGTGATGAGCATCGGCCGGACGGATATCGAGGAAATGATCGCAGAGAATCAGCCGATTGAAGTTAACTGCCATTTCTGCGGGAAGCATTATAGCTTTGACATTCCTGAGTTGCAGGCAATGCTAAAAAAATAGGATGTAGAACGCAAAGCCCCCGCTGCAAACAGCGGGGGCTTAAAATGGATTCTATGAACTTTCTTTTATTTTGCCTGCAAATTCCGCTTTGCCCGCATCCGCAGGGTCGGATCTAATATCTTTTTTCGTATCCGCAGACTCTTTGGCGTAATCTCTAGTAATTCGTCAGTATCTATGAATTCTAATGCCTGCTCCAGACTTAACTGTCTTGGGGGTACTAATTTCAGGGCGTCATCGGAGCCGGAGGAACGGGTATTGGTCAGATGCTTGGTCTTGCATACGTTGACCTCAATATCATCCGTCTTGGCATTCTGTCCGACCACCATACCGCCATAGACTGCTTCTCCTGCTCCAATGAAGAGCGTACCGCGCTCCTGTGCATTGAACAGACCGTAGGTGATACTGGTTCCGCTTTCGTAAGCGATCAGGGAGCCCTGGTTCCGGTACTGTATATCTCCTTTATACGGGCCATAGCCATCGAATACGGTGTTGATCACACCGGTTCCTTTGGTGGAGGTCATGAATTCACTGCGAAAACCGATCAATCCGCGGGACGGGATATTGAATTCCAGCCGGATATTGCCATCGGACATCGGCGCCATCCCCTGTAATTCTCCCTTCCGCTGTGTCAGCATATTGATGACGGTACCGGAAAATTCCTCCGGCACATCCACAACTGCGATCTCCATCGGTTCCAGCTTCTTCCCCCGTTCATCTGTCTTATAGATCACCTCTGCCTTGCTGACGGCAAATTCAAAGCCTTCCCGACGCATATTCTCAATCAGGACAGATAAATGAAGCTCTCCTCTTCCGGATACCTTATATGCTTCTGTGGTATCGGTTTCCTCTACCCGCAGGCTGACATCCGTATTCAATTCCCGGAACAGGCGGTCGCGCAGGTGACGGGAGGTTACGAACTTTCCTTCCTTTCCTGCCAACGGAGAATCGTTTACCAGAAAGTGCATGGAAATCGTCGGCTCTGATATCTTCTGGAATGGAATCGGAGCCGGAGCCTCCGGCGAGCAGAGGGTATCTCCGATATGGATGTCTGTAATCCCGGAAATCGCAACGATGGCACCAATCCCGGCCTCATTTACCTCTACCTTATTCAGTCCGTCGAATTCATACAGCTTGCCGATCTTTACCTTCTGGTGCTTGTCCGGATCGTGGTGGTTAACAACCATTACCTCCTGATTCAGCTTCAGGGATCCGTTATCCACCTTTCCTACACCGATCCGTCCTACATATTCATTATAATCAATGGTACTGATCAATACCTGCGTCGGAGCCTCCGGATCTCCTTCCGGCGCCGGAATATGGTTGATGATGGCATCAAACAGCGGCTTCATATCGGTTCCCGGCTGATCCGGCTCCGTACTTGCCATACCCGTCTTGGCGGATGCATAGATAAACGGACAGTCTAACTGCGCTTCGCTTGCATCCAGATCCATTAAAAGCTCTAATACTTCATCGACCACTTCATCCGGCCTTGCCTCCGGACGGTCGATCTTATTGATGCATACGATCACACTTAAATCCAGCTCCAGTGCTTTCTTTAATACAAATTTGGTCTGGGGCATGGCTCCTTCAAAGGCATCTACCACCAGTATTACTCCATTGACCATCTTGAGAACACGTTCTACCTCTCCGCCGAAATCTGCATGTCCCGGCGTGTCGATAATATTGATCTTGGTCTCTCCATACATAACTGCAGTATTCTTTGAAAGGATGGTGATTCCCCGTTCCCGTTCTATGTCATTGGAGTCCATGACACGCTCTGCAACCTCCTGATTTTCACGGAATACTCCACTCTGCTTCAGTAATTCGTCTACCAGCGTTGTCTTGCCATGGTCTACATGGGCAATAATTGCAACATTCCGAATGTCCTCTCTTGCGATTCTCATAAATTGCCTTCTTTCTTTATATTAATGCTTTATTTCTACCGCTTTACAACGTGTAACATTCTATCATAGTGCATCCTGGTTGGCAAGATGGAGTTTGCAGGGGGGATTCTGAAATTCACAGCAAGAAGTCAAGGTTCTTCAAAATATTCCTTCATCAATATATAACCCCTCTTATAATCATCCTTCCTTACTAATACATTAATAAATGGGTGGTCTTCTATATATTTTCGTTCATTAAATACTGTATAATATGCCGAAAAATGATTTGGCACGCTCTGAATTACAATCCGATCTACCTTAGCTTTTAATACTATACCTGTGTCAATCAGGTCATTATACTCTCTTCTTCCTTTCTTTTGCTCCTCAACGTATTCTATAGATCCTCCAATACCTCATCCAAATAAACTGTATATTGCTTTTCATCTGCTTTATTATACTTTACTTTGACCTTCAGCTCTTCCTTATTTCGAAGTAAATTAAAGGATACAGCGGATGCAACGTTTGATTTTCCTTTAAAAATATGTACTTTACTTTCCTCCGGATCAAAATATGCTACATCAACGGTCAATGCGTATGTTGCAAAAAATGAGTGATAACAACTAATATCTACATGTAGTGTATCTTTCAACACTCTTCCTTCTACTATAATTTCATCGGAATCTTTCTTAATATTTTCAGTTGCTACAGGATGGGCCTGAAAGGAACCATCCCATCGTTCCTTTCTCTCAAAGTAACCTTTCTGACTCTGCCTGTAAAAATATTCATCATAAAAAACATAGCCTTTTCTATAGTTATTTTTATCCACAAGAATATAAATCTTCTTATCTTCTTTCATATAAGTTAAAGCAAGTTTTGAATTTTGAAAATCTTTACATAGCTGATTGTAATGATACTTTTTTCCTGTCTCCGGATCTTCCAGACTTATGCGATATGTGAATCCATTTCCGGAATTGAAGAATCCTTCTATTTTCCCTTCCATAACTTTCCCATCGTCCAGTATTCTGTTGTATATATTTTTTTCTTTTACAGCGTAGCCAAATACAATCCCGATCGGCAGCAGTAATAAGCATAGAACTCCAGCAATGCATATCAGAGTTACTTTTTCCAATCCATCATATCGAAAGCAAGTGGCAAAACGAATCAGAAAAAGCATACCTGTTACTATTATATATATCCCTGATAGCATTATTAGGGGGTTAAAAAATTCTGTCTGATACCATTTCTTATGCCTTAATTGATATAAGAATTGATATGTGAATTCCATATCTACAACCTTCTTTCTATTACTGCAAATACCAGTAAGGTTGAATCTTCTAGTGTTTTCTTTCCTTTTGGGGGTTATCACCGGCAAAATGTTGATAAAACAATGGCAGTGACAGCGTTTCTGCTTTATGTTCTTCTGCCATCCTGTCACAATACTCCTCGATCAGAATC